>SDBV01001897.1_pt1 | contig 31398 bp, 25 predicted proteins | sample 2277081 | NCBI WGS metagenome assembly SDBV01 (sample SAMN10402039, study PRJNA504765) | marine sediment metagenome | isolation source: marine sediment core GS10_PC15, 223 cmbsf | place: Arctic Ocean: Southern Knipovich Ridge | collected 2010 | reverse complement strand
AGAAGTTTCCGATGGACACGGTGGTGTTCAGCGGTAAGATGAGCCACGCCGAAATGGTTGAGGAGCGCGGCCAGTGGTACGACCGCCTGCTCAACAGCGGCCAGCTCGATAAACTTCGCAGCGGGGATGAGTGGGACAGCTGGCGGCCGATAGCCAAGACGTTCGGTTTTCTGGCGTTCGGCACGGGCATCCTGCTGGCCATGGGTATTTTCGGCGCGATGGTGGTGCGCCTGTTAATGAATTGAGCTTTTCCCAACCTCGGCAATAATCAAAACTGTTTTTACCTTATCCCCGGCCGCCACACTCAAAAAGGCTGCCGGGGCCGTTTGCCCACCCCCACAGGGTAGAGTGTGTCCAGAATGAAAGCCAAAACAAAAAAAAAGCTGATGATTGCCGCCATGGCTTTCGCCGGCTTTATCGTCCTCACTTTCGCCTCCATGCAATGGACTTCCCGCTCGGAGTTCTGCAACACCTGCCACTACATGGAACCATTCTACCGCGCCTGGCAGCACAGTGCCCACAAGGATGTAGACTGCGTTACCTGCCACTATGAGCCTGGATTAGCTTCCAAGATCCGCGGCAAGCTCGCGGGGCTGGAGCAACTTTTCAAATACGCCACCCGCAGCTACCTTCGCAGTAAACCCTGGGCGGAAATCGCCGATGCCAGTTGCTTGCGCTCCGGCTGCCACGAACAACGGCTGCTCAAAGGCAAGGTAGAATTCAAGGAAGGGATAATTTTCGATCATACTCCCCACCTGAACCAGTTGCGCCGCGGCAAGGAACTGCGCTGCACCAGTTGCCACAGCCAGGTAGTGCAGGGCGAGCACATCACTGTAACATCCAGCACCTGTTTTCTCTGCCATTTCAAGGGCCGTGACGCCGAGGCCTCGTCCAATTGCACCCAGTGCCACGATGCCCCGGTGCCCACCGCCGAAAAACAGGTCAGCTACGACCACACGGTGATCAATGAGCGCGGCGTTGAATGCCAGAAATGCCACGGGCAGATGGTGGTGGGCGATGGCGCCGTGCCCACGGACAACTGCGAGGACTGCCATTTTGAGCAGGAATTCCTGCAGCAGTACGATGATACCGAGAAAATGCACAACATCCACATCGCCGAACACAAGATAGATTGCCAGCGCTGCCACCTTCAGATTCAGCACAAAAGCGTCTCGCGCAGCCAGGACGTTACACCGGACTGCAGCAGTTGCCACCTCGAAAACCACCAGGCGCAGGAGATGCTCTTCCGTGGCGAGGGCGGCCGGGGGGTGCCCGATCATCCCAGCCCGATGTTCTCCGGCGGACTCAACTGCCAGGGTTGCCATATCTTCCACCAGACCTCACCGGGGTTCGAGCCCGGGGGCCAGAGTGTCGTGGCCCGCCGCGAATCATGCGAGCCATGCCACGGGCCGGGTTACAGCGATCTGCTGGAGACCTGGAAAGACTCCACCGAAAAGCGCCTGACAATAATCAAGAACTCTTTGGATCGCGTGGAAAGTGAGCTGCTCGGGATCGACACCACCACGGCCGTGGGTAGCCAGGCGCAGCAGGCCCTGAACGATGCCCGCTATAATTACCAGCTCGTTCAGTACGGCAAGAGCGTGCATAATATCACCTATGCCGACCGTCTGCTCCAGGAGGCCCGTCACAGCCTGACCATGTCTCTGGACCTGGCCGGCTCGAACTACCGTCTGCCTCCATACCCCTGGACCGGCCAGGTGGTGCCCAGCGAGTGCGCCAACTGCCATCAGGGAATCGAGCAGAAGACAATCGAAACCTCGGATGGACTGGCATTCAAACACTCAGAGCACCTGAATGCCGACAGCCTCTCCTGCCGCAATTGCCACTCCAATATGCGCGTCCACGGAGAGCTTGTGATGCCGCGGGAAACCTGCCTTAGTTGCCATCACGAGCAACAGGCGCTCGAGCAGGGAACCGCCTGTGAAAGCTGCCACGAGGTTCAGGCCGAGCTATACAGCGGGGATGCCCTGGATGCCCAGATGCCGGATATAATGTTCGAGGCGGAACTGGAATGCGGCCAGTGCCACATGGGCGACAGCGGCGAAATAGTGCGCCCCGAAGCCGATGTATGCGTAACCTGCCACGACGAGGACTATGCGGAAATCCTGGCCGAATGGACAGAGGAAACTTCCGGGCTGCTTAACCGGCTGGACAACGGAATATTGAAGGCGGAACAGATATCTCTTACGCCGGCACAGCAAAAAAATCTCGCCAGGGTGCGGGAAATCAAGAGCCTGTTTGATAAGGATGGAAGCAGGGGAGTGCATAATTACATGATGGCCGGGCAATACCTGGAGGAAGCCGCCGGTATGCTGGAGGAATTTCTCCCCTGAAACCGGCAATTGCTTAAATGCGCCTGATTGATTAATTCTTTAGTTATCTGATTTTTTTCTTGACTTCCGCGATTAAATGTAATAATACAAGGGAGTTCGATCTAAGTTTCCTCTTATTATTAAGTCCTTTGTTCTTTTTGCTTCAATCGGTGTGAAAGGAGTTTTTCACCATGACCAAAGCGGACATTGTTGATCTAATCGCTGAGAAAACCGGGTTCACCATCAAAGATATCAAGGTCGTGGTCGAGAGCTTTATCGATGAAGTAAAAGAAGCACTGAGCGAAGACAAGCATATCGAAATCCGCGGGTTCGGCACGTTTAAGGTCAAGAAGCACAAACAGCGCAAGGCTCGCAACCCCAGGACCAATCAGGAAGTTATGGTTCCTGAGCGCAAGAAAGCCTTTTTCAAGGTCTCAAAGGAAATGAACAAAAGCCTGAATTGAAATCGCTGAATCAGACTCACATAAAAAGGGAGCGCCGGTGTACCGGCGCTCCCTTTTCTCATTTTATCCATTTTTTCAGCTTGTAACCTGCACTATCAGCCAAACATCAGCGAGAGCATTAAAATACCGCCCGCATAGACCAGCCAGCCGATTACGCTTACCTGCACCGCCCGGATCGTGTTGTCGTAGTCCAGTGCCTGACGAACCGCTATCACCCAGGCGATCAGCAGCCAGATTCCCACCACCGGCCTGATCACACTTCCCAACCCTGGAATAACCGCCAACACGTAGAACAGCCCCGGCGCATTGGCGAATCCCAGCGTACGCAGCAATTCCCCCGGATCCGAGCGGGTCTGCGGCTGGGGCAGCAGCTTGGTGCCTACCACGAATATAATCAGCGCGGCTATCACCCAGCCGCCCAGAGCACCCAGCACTCCGGCCACCATCCCCGGCCCTCCCTGGCCGCTCATCCCTATCCCGCTGGCCAGCGCCGCCAGCACAACCACGGTCATCGCCTGACGGGTTGCGCCGCGGTCGGCCTCCACTTCCTCGTAAAGATTCTTGTCCAGCTTTATCGCGCGGATAATCCGCTCGCCGAAAGTAGCCATGATTGCCTCACGGTTGAATTAGCGCCTGATCGTTAACTTCTATCCCAGCATGCCCTTAAGCGTATCGGTCAGGCCAAGAACCCCGGTGTAGGTTGTCACCAGCCCGAAAATGAGCGTGGCGATCAAGCCCGCGTTGAGCCAGAAACCGGCCCTGTCCTCACCCATCAACGCCTTGTTGTTGACCAGGAACAGGATCGGCACCGTTATCACCGGCAGCAGGATTGCCTGGAACGCCTGGCTGGCGATCATGATCCACACCGGCCGGCCGCCTAAAATCGGCACTGTCAGGCAGAGCAGCAGCGCCAGACCGCCCAGAATACGATACATCGGGCTGCGGATATTGCGCGGCGTACCGCGGTAATCGCTGATCAGCCACGGGGCCACCAGCACTATCGGAAACAGGGTGCTGATTCCCGCGCCCACGATACCCAGCACGAAAATCGTAATCGCGAACCGGCCCGCCAGCGGCTCCAGGGTCTTCACCATGTCCACCGCGCGCTCCACCGGCTGGCCGATCTGATACAGCGTCCCGGCCGCGCAGGCCATCACCGCCACCGATAGCAGCAGCATCATCCCGCTGGAAACCGCCGCATCGATATTGCCCTGCCGCAGGTCTTTTTTGCTCCAGCCTTTCTCGGCCACCACTACACTACGCATGATAAACACCATCGCGCTGCACGTGGTCCCGGCTATTCCGGCCACGATCAGGAACGCCTGCGGATCATCGGGGATAGCCGGCACAAGCCCGGCCAGCAGCTCCGCCGGTTGGGGCACCACCAGGAACATGGTCAGCAGGAAACTGGCGCCCATAACCAGCACCAGCACTGTCAGAAATTTCTCGAACACCTTGTAGCTGCCGTTCCAGAGCAGCGCAAAACAGCCGATTATGATGATTAGCGCGCTGGTCAGCGGGCTCAGGCCCTCACCGCCAAACGCATAGCTGGTCCACTCGCGGATCAGGTCGGTGACTATTCCGGTTACTCCGGCCAGCGCGGTCAACTCGCCGATACACAGCGCGATAATGCAGTAGAGCGCCAACGGCTTGCCCAGCGTTAACCGCTCGCGGAACGCCCTCATCGCTGTCTGGCCGGTAACCGTGGTGTACCTGCCGTAGGCCACCAGCATCACGAACGTAAACAGGCAGGAGAGCAGCACCGCCCAGAACAGGGTCATCCCATAGCGGCTGCCGGCGGCGGCCATGGTGGTGATACTGCCGGTGCCGATATTGTAGCCGATCAGAAACAATCCCGGACCTACCGCGGCCAATCCAATTCCCACTTTTCTCATCAAGCCTTTGCGCTCGGTGCTCACGATAACAATACCTCCTGTTGGGCGGGATGATTAATGTCGATTTTAGTATTTGGGGAAAAGGTAGGGCCTTGCAGCCGGGCTTGTCAATTAAATCAGGCCGGGTGGGACAATTTATCCATTTGACGAGGCCGTTAGCTAACGGCCTCGAAGCGTTGCTGGAGATTATTGGCTGGAGAGTACACAGGAGTATTAATCCAACATGTTTTTGTCATACATGGACAATTTGGCAAGCCGGACTCAGGGTGATCAGCAATGGATTTTTTGCATATGAGTCACAATACTCTTGATTCCCTGCCACCGTACATTAAAATTACGGATCAACAGCATGACACCCTAAGGCTTATCGGGTCTGGAGAGTATTTAGATATGGTGAATGTCGATTTAAACCTCTCTAATTGAGGATTCCCTGCGGAAAGCCGCGAGCAATGCGGTCGCTGTTCAATTGAACATGCTCTGACGATATACCATCCCGGACCTTGAGGTGGGCCAAGTGAACAACCCGAACTCGAATAATGAAAGTATTTTTATCTGCCCTGCGGGCGGTGGCCGGTTATTTTATTCAGATAGCGGTCTTCAGTCTTCCGCGGGAATAAGTTATCCGGTAGTTGATGGTATCCCGATACTCATTCAGGACCATCAAGAGCATTTAAAGAGAATTGAACAATTAAAGGCATCATCCAAAGGAGCCTGGTATTCTCAGACACAAGTGGACTATTATGACCGTGGTCCATATCGGCACGCTCTTGAGAAACGAAGGAAAATAGTTCAGCAGTGGATCAGCCTGTACTGCAAAGATATGCTTAGCAAGGACCGTGACAAACCGTTGATCGTTCTGGATCATGGTTGCGGCGACGGAGCATCCTCCCGGTGGATAGATTCCACCATTCCCGATGGGAGCAAGCTGTTGCTGACTGATTATAATTTCGAGAGAATTACACGGGCGAGAAATTTACTTGGAGCCGATAATAAGACATATTTCCTCTCTCAAGTAACTCAACCTCCCTTGCCCGCCGGTTCGGTAGACCTGGTTTTTTCCAATCATGTTATCGAGCACGTTCCGGAAGATCAAACACTTCTGAAACAAATACATAGGATATTGAGGCCGGGAGGTTACCTCATTCTCGGCTGCCCTACCGAGGGAGTCTTTTTTTGGATGCTGGCATACTCCTTGTCTCCTGCTACTATAAGAAAATCAGACCACTTGCATTTCTATAACGGTGGGTTGCTGAAAAAAATGGGCGAAGAGGCGGCTCTGGAACACGTCAAGACCAGGCACACTGGCTATGGTTTTCCTCATTGGAAAATCGACCTCTTGATTCGGCGATTCAAAATAGTCGACGATATTTTTAACGTAATCGGAAAAACTTTTTTCCCGGGCCAGGCCTCGTCTATTTACCTTCTGTTTAAAAAAATTTGATAATTGGTTTGTGTGGTTCCCGTTTTAAAACCCTCAATTTGGCTTAATTGCTTTGGTAATCCATATTTTGTATCCTAATTAATAAACGAAATCGTTCCCAGTGAATTATATAGCCGATCTCCATATCCACTCGCACTTCTCGATTGCCACCAGCAAGTACGCTTGCCCCGAGCACCTGTTCGAAGCCGCCGCAACCAAGGGGATTAACCTGCTGGGCACCGGTGATCTGACCCATCCCGGCTGGCGCGCCGAGCTTGCTGAAAAGCTGGTGCCTTGCGCTGAAACCGGCCTGTTTCGCCTGCGTCCCGATCTGGAGCAAGAAATTCGCAAAACCCTGCCCGCGGAGTGCGCCGCTGCCGATGTACGTTTCATCCTCAGCGGTGAGATCAGTTCGATATATAAAAAAGACGGCCGTGTGCGCAAGGTGCATAATCTGGTCCTGCTGCCTTCGATAGCCGCCGCCGAACGCTTGAGCGCCAAGCTGGAGCAGGTGGGTAATATCCGCTCCGATGGCCGCCCGATCCTGGGCCTGGACTGCCGGGAGCTGCTGGCCATGACATTGGACTGTGACCCCGAGGCCTGTTTCATCCCGGCCCATATCTGGACACCCCACTTCAGCGTGTTAGGCTCGCGCAGCGGGTTCGACAGCCTGGAGCACTGCTACGGCGACCTTACTGAACAGATATTCGCAGTGGAAACCGGCCTCAGCTCTGACCCATCGATGAACTGGCGGGTGAGCGCCCTGGACAGGTTTACCCTTGTGAGCAACTCCGACGCCCACAGTCCGGAGAAACTGGCCCGCGAGGCCAACCTGATCGAGGGCGAACTGTCATACATGGGCCTGAGCGGCGCACTCAAAGGCAGCCCTGGACAAAAATTCAGGGGAACAGTGGAATTCTACCCGCAGGAGGGCAAGTACCACTACGACGGGCACCGGGCCTGCAAGGTGAGACTCTCCCCGGAGCAGGCCGAAGGGCTGAGCAACCAATGTCCTGCCTGCGGAGGCAGGCTTACCGAGGGAGTTCTGGCCCGGGTCGGCCAGCTCGCCGACCGTCCCGAAGGCTTCCGGCCCGCAAACGCCAAAGACTTCCAACGGCTGATTCCGCTGAGCGAGGTGATAGCCGAGAGCCTGGGCGTGGGACCGTCCACCAAAAAAGTGCTGGCCCTGCGAAATACCCTGCTCAATAACGTGGGCAGCGAACTGACCGTGCTGCGCAACGCCCCGCTGGACCAGTTGTCGCGCGTGGGCGGAGAACTGATAGCCGAGGCAGTGCGGCGCAACCGGCATGGAGAGGTAAAAATAGAGCCCGGCTATGATGGCCAGTACGGAACCGTAAAAATATTCGAACCCGGAGAACGGGAAACCGCCAGCGGCCAGATGTTCTTTTTCAACTCGCATGAAATCGAAAAAACTCAGCCTGAGCCGGTAAAAAACCTGCCGGAACCAGTCCGGCCCCGGCCTGAACCAGCGGATGATGCTCCCGCCCCCACTCCCAGTTCTGCCATTAAAACCCTCACCACGGTAATAATATCCGGGATAGCGCTCAACGAGCACCAGGCCGAAGCAGCCACAACCGAACAGACCCCCCTGGTGGTAATTGCCGGGCCGGGCACGGGAAAGACCCGCTGCCTGTGCGCACGGGCCGCCTGGCTGGTGAGCGAGCGGGCAGTGGCCCCATCGGCCGTGCTGGCGCTTACTTTCACCAACCGGGCCGCCACTGAAATGCGCCAGCGCATAGCTGAATTGCCTGGTTGCGATTCCACGGCGGAAAACTCCGTGCGGGCGATGACCCTGCACCGCTTCTGCCTCGATTTTATTACCCGCGCCACGGGACGGGCGGTGAGCGTGGCCGATGAGACCGACCGGGCGGTGCTGCTGGCGCGCGCAACCGATGGAACCGAAAGCTCAGGCCGCCTGCGCGAGATCAGCGAGGAAATCAGCCGGGCCAGGGCCAGGGGTCAGAGCCCCGATGATTACTCCGGGAGCGAGGATATCCGCAGGGCCTGGACCGCGTACCGTAACCTCTGTCGCAAGCTGGGTGTGCTGGACTACGACGACCTGATCGCTCAGGCGGCGGCGCTGCTCAAAGGCGATAAAGAGCTGCGAACAAAGACGGTAAATAACCTGGAGCACGTGCTGGTCGATGAGTTCCAGGACCTCAACCCGGCCCAGTACAGCCTGCTGCGCCTGCTGGTGAGCAGCAGCGGCGACGGGCTGTTCGTTATCGGTGACCCCAATCAGTCAATCTACGCCTTCCGTGGGGCGGACAGCGGCATATTTGACAGGCTTGCAGATGACTACCCTGAACTGCGCGTGCTGCGGCTGGAGGACGGTTACCGTGTCCCAGCCGGGATTGCCAACGCCGCCGGGGCTGTTATCGCACCGATTAGCAACCGGGACAGCTCTCCCCCGTCCCCGGTGGGAAAAACTTTTGAGCCGGTGCGGATGATGCGCACGGTCAGCGAAACCGCCGAGGCCCTGGCTATCGTGCGCGAGATAGAATCTCTGGCCGGAGGAATCGGGATGCTGGAGGCCCACGGCCAACGGCGCGCCGCCTCAGCTGATAACGACGGGGAGCTGTTCAGTTTTGCCGATATTGCCGTTATCGCCCGCACTGCCGCCCTGCTGGGCACCCTGGAACAGGCGCTGGTAACAGAGGGGATCCCCTGCCGCATGCGCGGGGGCCGGAGTTTTCTGGAACATCCGCTGGTGCGTGGCTGCTCCGGCTGGCTGCGGCTGCTGGCCAATCCCGGCGACACGTTACGGGCGCTGGAAGCAATGGGGTTGGCGGGGCTTGACGTAGAAAGTGGGTATCTGCTGGAACTCAGGAGCCAGGCAATCGAATCAGGCCGTCCGCTGCTGGAGCTGCTCAAGCATGGAATCAGCCGTCAGGTGCCGCTGCCTGTCTCCGCCCGCCCGGCAGCCGAGTTCCTGGCCGCCCACGACACGTTCCGCCGCCGTGCTGCCACCAGCGCACCCGTGGAGGTACTGGATGGGATAATAGATAAATGTGTGCCGATGGATGAACGCGGCATTATCGAACTCGAGCACCTTCGCTCCGCCGCCGCCGCCCAGCCCAGCGTGGCCGCGTTCGCCGCCCGGATCACCCTGGCCCGTCAGGCTGATATCGAGCGCCGCTCCGCAAGCACCGGCCCGGAGGCTGTAACACTGATGACCATGCATGCGGCCAAGGGACTGGAATTCCCGGTAGTTTTCGTGGCGGCGGCCGAGCAGGATTTGATTCCGTTTACCCTGCGCGCCAGTAACCAGGAAGAGGAGCGCCGTCTGCTGTACGTGGCCATGACCCGTGCATCGAGCCGGCTGTATCTCACCTGTGCATCCGGCAGAACTGTCTGGGGGCGGCGTTTGAGCGGCGAGTGGTCATCGCTTCTGGAGGCAATCCCAGGCTCCTGCCGTGTGGATTACTCTGTGCGCCTGCCACGCACTTACGGCGGGAAACAACTCGACCTGCTTTAGCTCCGGCGGCGAAAAATAATTAAAAACAGGAAATTTTGGCTTGTGTTTGTTGTGGAGCTGTACTATTTTGGCTTTTTAGAGCTTGAATAATCTGGGGATTGATCGTCGAACGTGCCCGGCAGCGCCGGGTGGGTTGAACTCGCACCAGCAACGACAAGGAGGCATGGATGCTGATCCTGACCCGGAAACAGGGTGAGTCGGTAGCTATCGGTGACGATATCCAGGTGACCGTTGTCGAGATTCAGGGCAAACAGGTCAAGTTGGGAGTGAAAGCCCCCCGTGAAGTGTCGGTACATCGCCAGGAAATCTACGAGAAGATTCAGCAGGAAAATATCCGCGCATCGCAGGTCGATGATTTCGATTTATCCGACCTCAAGAAAGCGGCAGGCGGACAGGACCTGGATAAAGACCAGGATTAGCCCAGCTACACGCCAGCCCATTTTGCTTGTTTTGTAACCATCGGCCCGATACAGGCCGTTTTCCAGCAACAGACCACTGCGCGGACCATTCGCTCTGGCCCGTGGCATTGCCAGGTCAGTAATTCAGTCTCCTGAAGAGGGAGCAGTTATGGACGACTCCCTGGAGCGAGACCAGCTCAACCTGTGGCAGAAGCTGAATAGTCTCTACGGTGACGAGAAAGTGGATCAGCGGCCCGAGGAGCCGGAAACCGGTGACGGGCCCGACAATATTGCCGAAACCGGGTCCGGGGAACTGGCCGACGGCGAAAAGCACACCAGCCCGGGAAACCTGGGGTCGGAGTCGCTTGATGAAGTAGACATGGTGCAACACCCGGCTGAAAGCAGCACGGTCAACGAAGTCTGCGCCGATTGCCGCTATGATTGCCCTCAGCCGCCCGGGCAGTTCATTATCGCCCGTTGCAGGCTTGCGGCTCAAAGCAGGCCGCACCACCATGACCAGACTCCAAATCAGGTGGCCGCCAGCCAGGGCTCGATGGGGATCGAAAAAATCAACGAGACCTGCCGTCGCTGCTCAAGGAGCTGCAAGCAGCGGACCAACAAGCTTAACAGGATGCTTTGTCTGGGATTTCTGCCGCTCGAAGAGTGAGTGTGAGCTGAAGTGATTGAAAACTCCCCGCGGAAAGCCGCGGAGAATCTTCGATTGTCAAGGATATGAATATATTTTGTATTCGCTCGCTAACCTAGCGGTAAGCCGCGAGGGATGCGCTCGCGTTTCAAATCTGCCGTATCAACTGCCGGTACAGGGATGCTATCTCCCGGAGGCGGACGGTGATTGTTAAATGCTCAAACTGCGGAGCGCGCTACCGGGTTGGTGATGACCTGGTGGCCAGCGGCCCCAAGCGATTCAAGTGCAAAAATTGTGGCACTGTGCTACTGGTAAAGCCTCCGCCGGCAGCCAATGCTCCAACTCAGGAAAAACCACCCGAGGCTCCATCCTCAACCGCTGAAACTCCACAACCCGCGCAAGAGAATGCGCCCCCCCCGGCTGAACCCGAACCGTCTGCCGGGCAGAACGAAAACACTGAAATACAACCTTCTACCATAAAAGATGAGCAGGATAGCTCCGCGGCTGAAACTGATCAGGCCGGTGAGAGCAAAGAATCCGACGGTGATCAGGCTGAGGACGATGAGCTTTCGCCCGAGGAACTGGCTGCCCAACAGCAGCAAGCCATGCAGGAGAAACTGGAAGAGCGCCGCCGCATTATGGAAGACGAGATCAGTGGACGGCTGAACAAGGCCGCCCTGGAAACCCTTGATTTCGATGTGCTCAGCGAGTTGGCCAGCCAGATCCAGGATATCCAGGGAAATCCTGATTTCACTCTGGATAAGGACTCCAAGCTGTTCAGTTGTATCAAGTGCAAAACCACGTTCTGTCTTTATCCGGACGACTCCAGGCTTTGCGCCAACTGCACTGGCGAGGTTAGCCTGGTCCGGGCTGACGATATTCTAAAACAGTTCGGCATGTTCGGTTGATATGCCGCTTAACTTGTCTCGGGAGGAACTCCAGTTCAGGGCGGGGTTAGTAATATTACCGTAATTTTGCTGTCAGACTGACATTGCACACGAAAGGTGACGGCGAATTGAGCACTAGCGAGAAGAAAAAGAAAGCCAGCGGCAAAGGCGTCAAAAAGAAAACCAAAGTCAGCAAGGCAAAAAAGCTTGGCCAGAAGGCTGCCCAGGGTACCCGGTTCAACGAAGACTCGATCTCGCTTTACCTTAAGGAGATCAGCAATTACCCGCTGCTGACCCCGGACCAGGAGGTCTCGCTGGCCATTGCGTTCAAGACCGGAGATCAGAGCGCAATCGAGCGCATGGTGCTCTGCAACCTCCGTTTTGTGGTCAGTATCGCCAAAAAATACCAGAACCTGGGAGTATCGCTCTCGGACCTGATCAACGAGGGTAATATCGGCCTGATCCGCGCCGCCCGCAAATTCGATGAGACCAAGGGTGTGCGCTTTATCACTTATGCCGTCTGGTGGATCAAACAGGCTATTATCCAGTACCTGAGTGAGCAGAGCCGGATCGTGCGTATCCCGCTGAACAAGGCCAGTGCCATGTTCAAGCTGGAGAAAATGCTCAACAAACTGGCACAGGAACTCGGCCGCGCGCCAACAACCCAGGAGATCATGCAGGGTATCGACATGACGGCCGACCAGATCAACGAGATGCTGCCGCTCTATCAGCCTCAGTACTCGCTGGATTCCAGTTCAAACCCTCAGGACGATATCATCCTGCTCAACTCTATCCCCGATGAAAAAACTCCCGGCCCGATGGATGGGGTGTTCAAGAACAATCTGAACGAGGCGATAGAGACCATGCTCAGCACGATCAAGGAGCGCGAGGCCCGCATCCTGCGCTTCTATTTCGGGCTGGACAACACAGAGCCGATGACCCTGGAGGAAATCGGCGAGATTTTCGGTGTTACCCGCGAGCGCGTACGCCAGATCAAGGAAAAAGCGATCAAGCAACTCAAGCAGGCCAACCGCGATAAGCTGCTGGAAACGTATTTTTCCTGAACTTAACCGCCAGCCTGTCGCTTTGAACTTGACAAACCACTGGCTTTAGTGCTAAAATCTTTTCGGATGCTACAAATGATGTTTTCTCTTCTTTGACAAATCAGTCTTCCCCCGGTTCCCCGCCGCACAGAGTTAATGTACACGGAAAATCAGCTATAATTCACTTTAGTTTACAATGCTTTTCTTAAAAACAGTCAATGGATTATCTGTCTACGGATATTAGTCCGTATTTTTCGGCAGCCGCGGAACTGAGGCGCTTGACAAAAATCACCGCGCCGTGGTACAATTGCCTCGAAATCAAGTCTAAGCTATTAATTTTAAGGGATTAACGATGGTTTTCGGCTTCGGAAAGCGTGGAGTGTCATCGGTGGTGGGCTTGGATCTGGGCAGCCATTCGATAAAAGTGGTGGAGATGGATCACTCCGGCAAGGCGCCCGTGCTGGTCAACTACGGGATCACCGAGCTGGTGCCTGGCGCCGTTGTCAACGGTCAGGTCCAGGACCGGCGGGCCGTGCTGGATGCGATCAACATGCTGTTCGAAACCTGCCAGATCACCAGCCGCCAGGTCAATATCGCCCTCAACGGCGCGGAAGTGATTATCAAGACGATCAAGACCGACAGGATGAACGACGAGGAGTTGGCTAAGGCGATCACCTGGGAGGCCGAGCAGCAGATCCCGTTTCCCCTGAATGAAATCAGCATGGACTACCAGGTTTTAGACCCCGAGAGCGAAGATGCCCAGATGAACGTCCTGCTGGTAGCTGCCAAGCGCGACCTGATCGACGAGCGCATGAGCCTGCTGGAAGAAGCTAATATTGATGTGATGCTGCTGGACGTGGACACTTTCTGCCTGCTTAACGCCCTGGAGGCCAATCTTGAGCCCCAACCCGACAGCTGCCACTGCATCGTTCATTTCGGCAACGAGAGCACTCACCTGGGCCTGGTCCGTGGCGGCCTGCCGATCCTGACCCGCAATCTGCCAGTGGGTGGACGTAAGATGGTGGACATGATCCAGGAACATTTGGGAGTGGATGAGGACGAGGCCTACATGGCCCTCTACGGTGCGGACGCTGAAGATGAACAACTGTCTGCCCTGGAAACCACGGCTGATAGCCCGCAGGCCGCGGACGGCCCCGGCCTGACGCCGTCCAGTGCGCTGGATATCACTCCGTTTGTCGACTCCTTTATCGATGATATCGCGATCGGGGTCAACCGCGCCGCGGCGTTCCTGGAAAGCACCGAGGAAAGCGGCACAATCACAAACGTCTTTCTCAGCGGTGGCTGCGCTCATATCCCCGGACTGGAGTCCAAGTTCGCCAACAAGGTGGGGATTCCCAGCTCGGTAGCCAACCCGCTGAGTGAAATATCCTATAAGAATGAACTTTTTCAGGCCGAGCCCGCCGAGAAAATTTCCGCCACGCTGATGCTGGCGATCGGCCTCGGACTCCGCCTGCCGGTATGATTTGACCGCCGGCGGATAACGCCTGCGGCAGGGAGTATGTGCTGCGATGATCAAGATTAATCTGCTGCCGCCAGAAATGCGCAAGAAAGCCCGGCGTGCCGCGCCTTCGGCCAAGCCCGACAGACCGGCCAGCTCCAGAGGCGGACTGTCGCTGCCGTCGATGAAGTACGATCCGATGGTGGCCCTGCCGGTGGCCGTGGCTGTGCTGGCCATTCTGTTTATCGCCGGCTCTTTCTTCTGGCTCGGTTATCGCGAGAGCAGCCTCAAGGAGCGCCGCGATTCACTGCGCGTGGAGTTGAACACGCTCAACCGGGTGATTATGCGCATGGACGAACTCAGGGAGCGGACCGCCGACGTGGTCAACCGGATGAAAATTATTGTCAACGTGGACCACAACCGTTTTGTCTGGCCCAGGACGCTGGACGAAATCAGTTCCGCCCTGCCGCGCTATACCTGGCTCAACACGATCAGCGAACTCAGCCCGTTCCCGGAGCTTGTGATGAGGGTTGAGGGCCACACCATGAGTAATATTCTGCTCAGCGAGTTGCTGGACAACCTGGAGCGCAGCGAGGCGTTCCGCGACGTGCGGCTGATCAGCTCGACCGAGAGGCCGCTGGGTGGGTACGATACCAAGTATTTTGTATTGGAATGTGCATCGGCTTTCAACCAACCGCCGGACACAACCGCCCAGGTGGCCCAGGCCAGATAAATGGGCGAGTACGGCGGCGGCGGATTTAACCAAATACCGATGAGGTCAAGATGAGAGGCAGAATCGGCAGGACGGCGCTTATGCTGGCAGCTTTGCTGCTCTCCCTGCTGGCCGTTTCGTGCGACAACGAGCAGGGCGTACACGCCGGTAACCTGGTCACCGTGGCGGGCTATGTCTACCAGTCGCCCGAGGTACGGGTGGGCGTGGCCGATGTGACCGTGGTGATCGAAAAGGGCGAGGATAGCGGCAGCGCCACAATCATCCCGGACATTATCGTCCACACGGACGAGAACGGGCGCTACGAGGCACGTTTTACCCTGGGTTATACCACCGGCGCAGGCGAAACGCCCAGCGGCGGAAGCTCGGGTGAAAGCGGAGGCCAGTCAACCGCTGGAGACCCGTTCACCCCTGTTCCACAGGTCATCGAGGAAAGCATGAGGATTCTGATGGTCAGCCCGGAGAACAAGTTTTTCGACCTCGGCAGCGGTTTTACGTTTCAGACCGGCAAGCACTACGATATCTGGCCCGTGTTCCTGAATGACTTCGGCCAACAGGCCGCCGACTAGTGGAGAAATGTAGCGATGGCGCTCAATACCAGTGATCCCAAAGTCCAGAAAGCTCTGCTGATAATGCTTGTGTTGGCAGGCGGCTGTTATGGTTACTGGATGTACATCCTGGGACCGAAAAACGAGGCCGTAACCAAGGCGGAGCAGGAACTGGCCACTGTTACAACCGGTGTCCAGAACGCGCGCGCCCTGGTGGCCGCCTCCGACACAACCGCTCTTCGACTGGAGCTGGAGCAGCGCCAGCGTGAGCTGGAGCTGGCCAGGCAGTTGCTGCCGGATAAAGAGAATCTGCCCGTGCTGCTGCGCAGTGTTACCCGTACCGGCGAGCTCAACAACCTCGATTTCGCATTGTTCCAGCCCCAGGCTCCTATTCAGCACCAGCTCTATCAGGAGCGGCCGTTCAAGGTGACAGTCCGCGGAGGCTACCATCAGACCGCGCGCTTCCTGAGCGAGGTGGCCGACATGGAACTGATTATCAAGCCCACCAGCCTCAGTATGGTGCGCGATACAAGGGTGGGCGTTCCCGGCGACGGGACCCTGACCGCCGAATTGACCCTCACTACCTACCTGCTGATCCCCGCGCCTGTTGTGGGCGAACAGAAAGGACAGTGACAATGGTCTTCCGGCTGGCGACACTGGCAATTATCGCTCTCCTGCTTCCCGCTGTGGCCGCTGCGCAGCAGGCATCGGCTGACTCGACTGCTGCCCGGGCCGATTCCGGCCTGGCCGCGGTGGACAGCACGATGGTGCTGGGACGCAGCACAGCCGGCGAGAGCTACCTGGCCGGACGCGAACGGTTCAGTTATCCCCGTACGGGACGATCCGATCCGTTCAACCTGCCCCTGGGCCAGACCGGTGGGGAAATTATGGGGCCATCGTTGTCCGACCTGCTGTTGACCGGTGTGCTCTACACCCCTGACGGTCCCCGGATAGCTATTCTGGGGCTGTCCTCGGGAGAAAGCTTCCTGCTTCACGAAGGCGATAGAATGGGCGGAGCCGAACTGGTGCTGATCGAGAAGAAATACGTGATGTTCAGCATCTCTGAATTCGGCCGTGTCCGTGATTACGTAATAGAACTGAAACCTCTTGCGGAGGGAAACAATGGCAAATCTCCTGAAATTGCCGGAAACGGTGGCCGGCAGGGGGAGAGCAAGATTCAGGCGGAGAACGCCAGGGGAGGATCCCCTGAAGACAATTAAACTCTGTCTGCTGGCGGCCTTACTGATGGCTGCACTGCCTCTGGCGCGGGCTACCGCGCAAATACCCGGCATGCAAACGGCCGCGCGTAATATCAGCGTGGACTTCCACGACGCGGACATTCGCAGCGTCCTGCTGGCTTTCAGCGAGTTCAGCGGTGTCAGTATTGTGGCCAGCAAAAACGTAAGCGGCAATGTCACCGCCAGAATCGCCGACCAGCCCTGGGACAAGGCGCTGTTCTCCCTGCTTGAGAGCAACGGCCTGGCCGTGCGGGATATCTACGGTATCCTTAACGTGGACACTATCGAAAGCATCCGGGCCAACGAGGAGCTTGAAAACCTGATGAGCCGGATTTTCAGGCTCAATTTCCAGAAAGCCGATGAGATCGCCCCCACCGTCACGGCGTTGCTCTCCGAGCGCGGCAAGCTGCAGGCCGACCCCGGAAGTAACAGTCTGCTGGTGATCGACATCCCCGACCGCATAGACAAAATAGGCGAGGTGCTCGCCCAGTTGGACACCGAGACCCGCCAGGTGGAAATCAGCGTCAAGCTGACTTTCGTCAACAAGCGCTCTCTTCGCGAATTGGGCATAGACTGGCGCATCACCAACCAGAATAACCCGCTCACCGACACCCGCTTCGGCGTGGATATCGGCAGCGCAGCCAACGTGGTCAGCCCGCACACGGAGCTGGCCCTGGGTACCGTGCGCAAGGGAGTCAATATCAACACCGTGCTGCGGGCGCTTGAGGACAATAACATGGCCCGCACCGTGGCCAACCCGGTAATCACCACCTTAAACAACCTGCCGGCCAAGGTACTTGTGGGCCAGCGCACGCCTCTTCGGGTGATTGACTACGGCGCCCAGGGTGGCGCCGATATCGGCGCACGGGCCACCACCCAGATGGTCGAGACCGGGGTTAAGTTGGTGGTTACCCCCCAGATAACTCAGAACGACAAGGTGCTGGTCCAGTTGCTGGCCGAGAACTCTGACGCCGACAGCGGACCCGAGGGCATCTTCTTCCGTACCCAGGAAGCCAGCACCCGGTTGCTGCTGGATAACGGGGCCACCGGAGTTATTGCCGGGCTGACAGTGTTCAACGAAAACACGGTCACCACCGGCGTCCCGGGCCTTCGCAGCATACCGCTGCTGGGCAGGCTGTTCAGCTACGAGAAGAAATTTACCGAGGAAGAGGAACTGGTGATCGTCATCACCGTCAGAATTATCGACTCCGTCGATCAGGGTGAAAGCCTGATGCCGCGCGGAACCGACTGGGACGGAGGTGACAAATGAGCGCCGCTAGTCAGAGAAGGCCGGCTGTAGTTATCGCCGCGCTGCTGCTTACAGGACTGTTCTCGCTCACCTGCAACGACAACGAGAATATCCCCACCGGCAGCCTGGCCCGGCCGGATCAGATCAAAATGATCTCCGGAAACAACCAGTTCGGCAACCCGCAGACCAGGCTCTCGCAGCCGTTCACCGTCCAGGTGCTCGACAGCGACAACAACCCGGTACCGAGCCATAAAGTGACTTTTGAAGTGACCAGCTCCGGCGGCTCTATTTCCGGGGTAAACGAGAAAAATATCGAGGTGGTAACCAACGCCAACGGCTACACCAGTGCCTACCTGGTGCTGGGCAACGACAGCTCCTATGCTGTTACCGCCAGCTCCGACGGTGCAACCGGCAGCAAGCTTTCCGGCTCGCCCTTAATGTTTACCGCCTTTCTGGTCTCCGGGGCGGACACCTCGGGCGGCGGCGGCTCCCCACTGCCATCGACAGGCGGCTTCAGCATGTCCGGTTTCAACCTGGGCGCGGATACGCTTGGCGCCGTGGGACGGGTCTTCCCGATCCCGTTCGCAGTACAGGTACTCGATTCGCTGGGTCAGGGAGTGAGTGCGCTTGACGTGTTTTTCAGCTCGCCCAAAGGCGGCGGCGTATTCGATATCACTGAAAAACCGACCAACCAGTTCGGTGTGGCGTCCAACGCCTGCCGTCTGGGTAACGACCCCGGACCGGTGGAGATCCAGGCATCAGTGATCCTGCCCAACGGTAGTGTGGGAATAGCCAGATGGCGCGTCCAGGCCCTCAGAGACCCCGATGTCCGTCAGAACGCCTGGGAGATTATGGTTGTAACCAACACGGACAGCATGGTGGGAACCGCGGGTGAAATTTACCCCGTGCCGCTGGTGGTGGCGGTTACCGACACATTCGCCAAACGTACTTCCGGGCAGGTGGTCACGTTCCTGATAGAGGAAAACAACGGCTTTATGGCAAGCGGCGTAACCAGCGGAACAGCCTCGACAGATTTCGAGGGCCTGGCAGCGCTCAATTTTACGCTGGGCACCAAGGCCGGGCTTAACCGCATCCGGGCCACGGTAATCAGGATGGACGGCCTGCCGGTCAGCACGTTCTTCAATATCTGGGGCACCGCTCCGGTTAATCCGATAATGGCTGATTCAATAGAGATTGTCAGCGGAGCGGGCCAGACAGGCGAGGTCAATTCCCTGCTCCCCGAGCCGCTTGTGATCAGGGTGCTGGATGAGGATGGCGCACCGATGTCCGCCGTGGATGTTAAGTTCACTATCACAGGCGGCGGCCCGTGGATTGGCCAGACAACGGACCTCGACCCCTCCGCCAACAACTCGATTATAATCACCACCGACACGCGCGGCCAGGCAGGGATCAGCATGCGCATGGGTCCCGGCCCCGATCTGGACATGGTGGTGGTGGCCGAGGTGACCCGCGAGGACGGTAGCTCGGTCAGAGCCACCCTCTCCGCCCAGGCCCTGCCCAACCCGGACACGGCCAACCGGCTGGTAATCATGTCCGGCAACAACCAGGGCTTCGGCGGCGAATATGCCGTCGGCAGCCAGTTACCTCTGCCGCTGGTGGTCAGAGTGCTTGATTCCACCCGCACAGGGGTTGACGGCAACACGCTGGGTGCGCCGATAAGTAACTTCCCGGTGCTCATGCAACCATTAAGTCCCAGTGGTGATGGAAGTGTTTCTGACCCAATGAATGCAGAACCTGCCGGGACGGGAAGACTGGAAGCCCTGACTGATGAGGATGGCCTTGCTTCTGTTCGTTGGGTACTCGGCTCGCTCACCGGCGGCCCGGATGACCTCAACGTGCTGCGCGGCAACAACATTGTGGTCGCCGTGGCGGTGTTCGCCGATGGCAGCCAGGACTCTGTGGTATTCAGTGCAACGGCTGTAGCAGGAGCAGCTGCTACTATCGACCCCAGCAGCGCGACCGACCTCTCAGCACAGGCCGGTGAGGCCCTGAGCGGACTGGGAGTGACTGTGGCCGATGGCAACGGCAACCTGGTGGCCGGCCGCGGAGTCAGTTTCAGTATCAGCTCGCTTCCGGCTGGCGGCTCGGCCACTCTGGCCGCGCCCACCACCGTGATAACCGGCTCCTCCGGTAACGCCAGCGTGGATGTATCCCAGGCCAGCACCAGGGTGGGTGACATGAAAGTGGCGGCTTCCTCCGGTTCTCTAACCGGCTCACCGGTGACGTTCACGATAACTGTCAGTGCCGGAGACGCCTCACAGATGCTCCTCGGCGGTGGTACGGGCCAGAGCAGCAAGGCCGGGACAGCGTTCACCCTGCCGTTGAACGTGGTAGTGTACGACCAGTACCTGAACCCGGTCGAGGGCACGCTGGTGACGTTCGCGGTAACAGGCGGCGACGCAGCGTTGACAGTCAACTCCGGTCTGACTGATACCGACGGTATCGCTGGATCAGACTGTACACCCAACGCACAGGGCGCGATTGTGGTTACAGCCAGTGTAACGATTGGCGGAGTAGCCACCAGCGTTACGTTCAACCTGACCGCCACCGCACCTTAAGGTGGCAGGCAACACAAAAGCAGACAACAAGGGCGGCTGAACCTTCAGAGAGAAGGTTCAGCCGCCCTTTTCAATTAAAAGACCGGAGGCAAGCGCCATCAACGAGCAGGAAGTTAAGCGGGCCATCCAGGACAATCCCGCAGGCGACGCATGCGTCGCCCCTACAGCAAAATAATCCTGCATCAGCGGGCGGGGTGTGTATCCTCCATGCCACCTATCCGCACTTAAAAGGCAACGGGCGAACACAAGGTTCGTCCCTACGATAACTATTTCCAATGGCCACGCGGGCGACGCATGCGTCGCCCCTACAGCAAAATAATCCCGCAGCAGCGGGCGGGGTGTGTATCCTCCATGCCACTTATCCGCACTTAAAAGGCAACGGGCGAACACAAGGTTCGCCCCTACGATAACTATTTCCAATGGCCGCGCGGGCGACGCATCCGTCGCCCCTACAGCGAAATAATCCCGTACCAGCGGGCGGGGGGGCCATAAAGAGAAACGCCCCTCCCGAATAGAAACGGAAGGGGCGCCCCACCCTGTTAATCATCCTGCGGCCCTGCTTACTGCAAATCACTTTCCTCCGCCTTCTCTGTCATCAATTCCTCAGGCGGCTTGTTTATCTGATCCATCCTGAACTCCGCCACGGTAAACATCTGATCGCTGCCCTCGATACGGCAGTAGTGCAGGTTCTGCTCTTCGGGGGCCTCCGCGCCCACTCTCACCTTGTAGCTGATACCGTCATGCAGCACCGCCTCGATAGTCAACAGCGGCTGCTCCAACCCTGTCTCGGCCACGGTGGTGTCCACCAGGCCGGATGCGCGGAAACTGCCCAGTGCGCTGATCAAGCGGAAAACAGCCGTGGAATCCACTTCCATGCCCTCTGGCACGGCCGGGGAAACCATCTCCCAGACATTGTCCGCGTTAAGCTGCATGCTAAGCTGATAATCCGGCGTAGTAGCAGTGAAGCTCTTGAGCTGCGCTGGATGGAATTTCATAATATCATGCTCGCGCCACTGCTGCGGGTCGGTGCCCAGCATGCCTCCGAAAAAACCCTGAACCTTGTAGACTCTGTCCGTTCCGGCGCGCCGGACATAGGTGTGAAACTGCTTCTGGTTGAACTGGCCCTGGGAGAGTGCTGCCTGCTGGGACTCGAAACCACCGAGCTTGCCGATAATCAACTCCTCGAGCACCGCGCCACCGGGTCCGAACAGGCTCACGCGGGTTCCGCCGGCGTCATCCACCAGGTACTCCTGCTGCTTCTGGGGGTTATGGCTGATCACATCGGTGGTGTTGATGCCGTTCAGGTTGACCAGCGCCGAGGAGACCGCTTCGCCTTCGGCCGGTTTCGGGCCGTATTCGGTGGCCACAATCCAACCATCCACCCCATGTTCCACGCTCACCGTATCGGCTCCGCGGGTAATTTCGATACGGCTGATCCCGCTGGTATCCACGCTTACCACCAGCGCCTTGTCAGCATCCGGGCGGGCGGGATCGCGGCTGGAAACTTTTACCGCCACCCAGGCGGCCAGCAGGACGATTAATACGATCAATGGCTTGGCGAACTTGTTCATCTTGATCCTGAAAGGTTGAGTTTAGCTTACTCCGGCCATATTACAGGCCGAAGAATATTATTAAGCTCTCAGCGCCCGTGCGCGGATCGCCTTGTCGCGGCGACGGAGGTAAAACCGCATGGCGCCGAAAATGACAACGAGAATCGGGATACCGACAATGTTGACCAGCCGCATGAAATTTTTCGCCTCGGGACTGATCGCCTTGAGCGGCCTGCTGGTGGTGGGCCGCGAACGGATCGAAATCAGCCTGTCGCCGATTGTGATATAGTCCACCGCGTTGAGCATGAACTCGATATTTCCCTGGTAAAGCAATTGGTTCTGCAGAAAAGCGGAACTGCCCACGGCAATAATCGCGGCGTCGTCCGTGCTGTACTTCAGCAGGCTGTCGCCCTCTGCCACCATGTCGGGCCGTGCCTGGAAATGGCTCTGGAAACTGCCCGTGGCCAGTATCGCCAAAGCCTTGGCGTTTTTGAAACCATCCATCTGGAACCGTGGCGGCACCAGCACTTCGCCTTCCTCGCTGCTGGAGGCAAGCACGGTATACTCCGCCGTGCTGTCGTGGGAAGAGGGCTCCAGCGCATCGCACCACGGAATTGTCATCTGATCCAGGCGCCCCACCAGCACGTGCTCGCCAAACTGTTCTTTAACCACGAGCGGGAAAAACGGGTTGGGCTGGTTGAACGAGAACATTCCCTGCTGCACTCTCTCGGGAGAATGGCTTTTGTTGTCGCGTGTAATTCCGCCCTTCATACTGATACCATAGCTCTTGAGCTGTCCGTTCAACCCGTGGTTAATCAGCACCGGCTGGCGGTTTGGACCTATCATCAGGTTGTCGAGCAGGAACATCACCTTGCCGCCGCGCATCAGGAACTGATCGACAGCGAACTTGGCCCGCTCCGTGAGCGAGTCCGTGGGCCCGGCCACGATCATCGCGGTCAGGTTGTCCGGCACGCGGGCGTTATCGGCGGAGAGGTCCACGGGCTGTATGTCGTGGATCTTGCGGATTTCGTTGGCCACCATGCCGTAGTCGCCCATCAGGTCGTGACGGGTGTGGCTGGACATGAACCCCACTTTGGCCGGCTCGTGAGTGACCCGGAAAATCCGGCTGGTCAGCTCGTATTCCAGATCCTCGGTGTTCTGCACCATCGGGATCGACTCCACTTTTTCGCCATAGGTGACCGTCATCGACAGGTAGCCGTTTATCTGCTGGCGCTCGTCCTTTTCGATAATGGTCATCGTCACCGGCATCACGCCCAGTTGGGCCAGTTGCTGCTTGAGGTCTTCATCATCGGCCGGGTCGATACGCTCGTAGTGGATATTGCCGCCGGAGTAGATGTTGTACTCCTCCAGCATGTCGTCAATCTCGCCGGGCAGGCGGCTGAGCTGGACAGGCAGTTTTTCGCTGAAATACGCCTTAACCATCACCACGTCGTCAAGCTCGCCCAGGATTTTCCCGGTTACCGGGCTGATCGAGTAAAGCTTGTTCCCGGTCAGGTCCAGCCGTCCGAAAAAGTTCCTGCCCAGCAGGTTCGCCAGCAGTACGATTGCCACGATAATGGCCACGTAGGCGGCGTTGGATAGTCTTTTAGTAGTTTTGCTGCGCTCCATGGTTTGCAACCCTTGCGTCCGTTCGGATGATCGGTTATCAGACCCAGGACCTGTTTTCGACAGTGTTGACGTTCAGGTAGAGAAAAACGCCGATCACCGACAGGTAATAAACAATATCGCGGCTGTCGATCACGCCGCGGCCCATGCTCTCAAAATGGGTGCCCAGACCGAGGTAATCGAAAACCGGCACTAACATGTCCGGCACCAACATCAGGAAAAACCACTCGCCCAGGATCAGCATCACGGTGCAGATAGCGATCGAGACGATGAAAGCTACAATCTGGTTTTCGCTCAGGGAACTGGCAAAGAGGCCGATAGCCATGTAGCTGGCTCCCATCAGCAGGCTGCCCAGGTATCCGCAGATTATCACGCCCCAGTCCGGGCTGCCCAGGTAACTGAGCAAAATGGGGATATTGAACGTGAGCAGCAGCATCATCACCAGCAAACCCATGCTGGCAAAGAACTTGCCCAGCACCACATCCATCTCGCGCACCGGGGTGGTGAGTAGAATTTCCAGCGTACCCATCTTACGCTCCTCGGCCCACTGCCTCATACTGATAGAGGGCACGAAGAAGAGCAGAATGAAGGGCATGAACCCGAAAAAAGGCCGCATGTCCGCCTGGCCCACCACGAAAAACGTCCAGAGGTAAAGGAAATTTACCAGCAGGAGGTAAGCCGTGATAAAAACATAGGCTATCGGCGAATCGAAGTAGGTGCGGAACTCCTTGCGGGTAATTGTCCACACGTTTTTCATATTAGTCCGTAAACCTGGCTTGAGTTAGCGTTGCCACTTGATGTTAAGAAAAATTATCCGGCCGTGGTCAGCCTGGCGAACACTTCCTCCAGGCTCATCTTCTCGGTCCTCAACTCACGAAGGCTCCAGCCCTTGTCCACCACCAGGCGGAACAGCCGCTCGCTGATAAAGGTCTCGTCGCTCTTAACCTCCAGCGCAATCCAGAGCTTACCGTCCACATGCTCCTCGCCCACCTTGTTGAACTCTCCTACAAAGGGCGCCTCGCGCATGGCCTCGTACAGAGCATCCTGGCCAGCCTGGACAGAGATCGTAACCACATCGCCGCCCTGGGCGCTGTCGATCAGCTCATCGGTTGTGCCGCTGGCTACCAGCTTTGCATCTGATATAATCAGCACACGGTTACAGGTTGCGCTCACCTCGGGCAGAATATGGGTTGAGAGGATAATGGTTTTCTCACGGCCGATATCGCGAATAAGCGCCCTGATCTCTACAATCTGGTTTGGATCGAGCCCACTGGTGGGCTCATCGAAGATCAGGATATCCGGGTCGTGCACCATCGCCTGGGCAAGGCCCACCCGCTGGCGGAACCCCTTGCTCAACTCGCCGATATCTTTGTGCAGTACATCTTTCAGGCCGGTAACTTCCACCATCTCGCTTATCCTGCCCCTGCGGGCCTGTGACGGCACCTGGCGCAACTCGGCGATATAGTTCAGATAATCGACCACGTTCATTTCAGGGTAAAGCGGACAGCTTTCCGGCAGATAGCCGATATTTCTACGGACTTCCCGTGGATGGTCGTACACGTTGTATCCGGCCACTTCCACGCTGCCTCCCGATGGTTCCAGGTAGCAGGTGAGCATCCGCATCGTGGTGGTCTTGCCCGCGCCGTTGGGCCCGAGAAATCCCACCACCTCGCCTTTCTGCACTTCGAAGCTGACCCGGTCCACCGCAAGGGTGGGTCCGTAATATTTTGTCAGGTCTTCAACTTTGATCATGGCAGTGACAAGGTTCCGGGTTGAGGTTAAACCCCTGGCCGAGGGTTCCCGCGGGAACGCAACGCAGAGGAACTACGAACAATTGCAAAATTAAGAGAAAACCAACAGATCAATCTATCAGGGATTTACAAGCTGGTAGACCCTGAAATTATCGTAATAAGCCACCTGCTTCTGGGTGTGACGGATACCCATGTATCCACCGCGGAAAATCTCACCGGTACCCTGGCAGGGATAGCTGTGAAGCCAAGCCTCACCCTCGGTGCAAAGTATGCCGTCGTCAATAACGTCGTGCACCACTGCATCGTCCATAATCACCCAGATGCGGCCATCACCGCAACAGACCTGAATCCTGTGCTTATCGAGGTCATCAGGCTTAACCGGGTCGGGACTGCTGGAGATAACATGGAACCCGTAGGACTTGCGAAGGTTGCTCACCCCGGAGCCAAAACGATGGAACGAAACATGGTAGCCGTTGATCGGCCCCTTAACGTAATCGTCGTAACGGCCATCGCGCTCAATACTCAGCAGGTCCGCCCCGCCTCGTCCATGGGAATTGAACCAGAACATGCTCAATCCATGCTCGGTGGCCGACTGATAGTCGAACTCGATCATTATCGGGCCGCTGAAGCGTTGCCGCCACCAGATATTGCCTTTTTTAGTTTCGGTATTCTCCGTGGCCTCAAACCTCAGGCGCCCGTCCTCAATGCGCGCATCCACATCGCCCTCGACCATCCAGCCGCTCAATCCGCCGCTGAAATCCTCGGTGGCAAGCAATTCACCACGCTCCCATCTATCTTGCCGTGGTGTAGATTGTGCTTCGCCGGGCGATTCAGATAATCCCAGGGCGGCAATTATTATAAAAGCAAATGCTTTCATTTGCAACCTCTCAGGTGCGGGCACTTGAAATCTCAGCCAAGTTGCTTAAATCCCAGCTCCGGACCGATAGCGCGCATGGCGGCGATTACGAAATCGATATGGGCGGTAAAATCCTCACCCAGCTTTTCAGCTCCCTGCTTCAGTTCCTCGCGGTTAATCGCGGCGGCGAATCGTTTGTCTTTCATTTTTTTCTTTACGCTTTTGGCTTTCAGGTCATCGAGAGACTTCGACGGCCTCACGAGCGCCACCGCGGTGATAAATCCGGTGAGCTCATCCACCGCGAACAGCGTTTTTTCCAGCATGGATTCACGTGGCACACCGGTGGCGTCCGAGTGGCTGAGCACGGCCCTCACGGCGGTTTCCGGCCAGCCCCGCTGACGAAGGATTTCCGCGCCGGCAGCCGGGTGCTCATCCAGGCTGGGATGCTGCTCGTAGTCGAAATCGTGGATCAGGCCCACCGCGCCCCAAAGCTGCTGGTCCTCGCCGTACTTGAGAGCGTAGGCTCGCATGGCAGCCTCCACGGCCAGGCAGTGACGGATAAGGCCGTGGCCTTTCGTATGCTCCGTGAGCAGCTCGTACACCTGCTGGCGGTCCGTAAGCACCTCCGTGCAACCGAGTTAGCAATTCGCTTCAGCTACAAAACGCAAATAGTATGCCCGCTGCCATGGGAAACTAAAGTATTGAAAATACAATGATTAAGATGGGCAAGCAAGGGGGAGGGAATAATCAGGACTTATTTGAGGCGAGCGAGGTCTCTTTTAAGCCGGCGGTGGACGAAATGGCCGGTTCCACGAACTCCTGCCGCCGGCTGTCCCAAACTCCGCTGGCTGTTTCGTTGGAGCGGGCCGGGTCTGTCAGGCGGCGACGGGGGCCGAACGTTTTATGGAAGAACTGGCTGTTTTTGTTTCCCGTCTTCTGCCAGTCGTAGTCGTAGTGGTTGTGGCCGTGGATGATGTGGTGGCTCACACCCACCAGGTCGCTGGTGGAGACAGTGATCCAGCCGTACTGGCGAAGTTTGTAGCCCAGGTAAACATCCTCCGCGCCGTAGGAGTCGAACTCGCCGGCGTCAATCCCGCCAATCTCCTCCAGGGCGCTGCGACGCACCATCAGGCAGTATCCGCTGCACCAGGCCACCGGTGCGGCCACTCCGGGCACGTGTACGCACTGAATCAGGCCGTCATCGTTATCGTTGGTGTACGTATTGAGAAACGCTCCGGTGGAACCGACATTGGGATGGACTTTCATCGCGTTGACCATCACCCGCAGAAAATCCTCCCGTTCGATTTCCGTGTCGTTGTCCAGAAACAGAACGTACTCACCGTCGGCCACCTCAAGCCCCTGCTGGCGTCCGCCTGGAATCCCATGGTTGCGATCAAGCAACACCGGGACAAGCCTGCTGTCGCGGGCGGCAATCTCGGTCAGCATCCCCGGAGTATCATCGCTGCTGCCGTTGTCCACCGCCACCACCTGCATATCGGGGTAGTCGGTGCGGCCCAGCAGACTGTCGAGGCAGCGGCGCGTGTAACCCTGCTTATTCCAGCACAGCAGCACCACCGAGACCCGATCCCCGCGGCCGGCGGGTACGACGCTTTTGATTTGACTCAGATCGCCATTGCCCAAAGCCTCCATGCCGGGAGCCAGCACGCGGGCCAGGGTTTTGAAGCGTCCGTAGATTTCTTCGGGGGTCAACTCGCCCACGCTGCGGCCCAGCAGGGCGGAGGGAAGGTTGAGATAGAGGCTGTCGGGGTCCCAGAGGTTAAACCCGCCTGTGATCGCGTTGATCAACCGGATCCCTTCCAAAGGCAACCCGGCGATCAGGGAAAAATAGATATTCCACCAGGCGTACTGTTTCTGATAGATCGTAACCAGCACCTTGTTGTCCAGTACTTTTATCGACTCACGGGTTGGCGCCGGGGCCAGGGCCAGGGCCAACTGGTCCAGGGCGGACCTGTCAGAACCTAGAAAGAGGCGGAAACGGCCGGAATTGAGCAGGGGCTTCCAGTCGTGGACGTAGAGGGACTTGCAGAGCAGGTCGGGCCGTGTTTCCACGGCGATCAGGATTTGATCGTCTTCGAGGCGGTTGAATATATCGAACAACTGATAGCCAAGCCCCACGCCAAGCAGCACCACCACCGGCTTTCTGCCGAAATCCACCTGGCGGATGGATTCCTTGATCAGAATGCTGTGGCCTTTCTCATCCTGAACCAGGTAGGCATAACGCTCGTCATCGCAGCGATACAAACCGTCGAGGACTTTGCTGACGATCTTCTGGTTCAACTGACGATGGATAGCCGGGTAGCAGCTCCTGAGCGCCTTAAGGTTGGATATCAATGTGGAGATATCTGCCGACATTTTACTCCCGCTGGAGTGCAAATTACACAACAAAAATAACGCGCCCGCGCCCGCGCGACTCTGTTTCAGAAAAGTCACGGATTGGACGGACGGTAATTATCGATTGAAAAGGTTGCCCCTTGATTTACTATATCGGACGATCTGAAGGTTTGATTTAGTTTTATTGAAGACTCCCCACGGCAAATTGCGGAGAATTTTCGATTGCCAAGCAGGTTGAGAATAATAATAATCGCTCGCTTACCCCGCGGCAAACCGAAAGCAATGCGAAAGCTATTCAATGCAGGGCGATTTACACAAAGAAAAACATGTTACCGCCATAAAACGGGATTCACGCTTGCGAAAACCTTATCATATTGATTTTATTGGATTTACAATATTAATCCCAGTGTATGTTCCGTTATTTTGGAAGTTATCCGAATTCTAACACTTTAACCGATAAATAAGAGGTTAACGGGATACACACAGCTTATCCACAGCGTAACATTTTAATGGATTTTACTACAGTTAAAACCGGTTTGATAATTTGACACTAATTGCTGCATTACTTTGATATAGTGTAACTTAGCACAATACTCCCCTCTAACATGGTTCAAGCACCCTCCACTCACTCCGCCTGTGGATATACTGTGGATAACTGTGCTTCCGGTTGCTTTTACAGGAGTTCACTCGGGTTATGAAGGCGATAGATTTCGTCCGGTGAGGGAAAATCGATGTATGGAGCGTGGGGAGGACCGTTTGGGTCCTCCCCACGCCAGGGGTGCGAATCAGGAAAGTGTCCAGGGAGCGCGGTACTGGCGGCGAAGCATGGCGTTGGCCTCGCTGTCTCCAATAACCTGCTCCTTGTCCGGGTCGTATTGCAGGGTTCTTCCCAGGCGAAGAGCCACATTGGCAAGGTGCGGCGTGGCCGAGGCCAGGTGCCCGTCCTCGATATCCGAGACGAAGCGCTTGCGGGTCTTGACACACTCCAGATAGGCTTTAACGTGGGTCTGGTGCTGCTCGCTGCCTCCACTTGTGGCCGGAGTGATCCGTGGGCGGGTTTCCGCTCCAACTCTTTCCATCTCCGGCTCCAACGCATAACCACTCCTGTCGACAAACAGGCTGGCCTCCGAGCCATGGAAAATAATCCCGTAACCACGGCCATCGGCACTGTGACGCGAGCACTTGCGGTTCTCGTAGGTACAGATAAACTTGCCGAAATCCCAGATCGCGGTCATCGTATCAGGAGTGTCACGGTTGTCTAACAGGCCGTATTTGCCACCACAGGCGGTTACGCTTTTCGGTCCCTTTACCTCCATCGCCCAGAGGACGATATCCAGCAGGTGGGTGCCCCAGTCCGTCATCATACCGCCGGCATAGTCCCAGAACCAGCGGAAACTGCTCCAGCGGCCATCGCTGACCACACCGAACTTGTTCCAGTTGAACGGCACCTTGGCTGCCGGGCCAAGCCAGAGGTCCCAGTCCAGGTCCCTGGGAGGATCGCAGTCTGCCGGGTATCCTATTCCTTCGGGGTATTCGTTCTCGTAATTCCAGGTGGAGACTTTGGTTATTTTGCCCAGCTTGCCGCTACGGACAATCTCCACGGCGCGCTGGAAGTGCTCGCCGCTGCGTTGCTGGGTACCCACGCCCACAATCCGGCCAGTTTCGCGGGCCACATTGGTCATGATCCGGCCTTCTTCGACCACCACGCTGACAGGCTTCTCAACGTAGACATCCTTGCCGGCCCGGCAGGCCATCACGGTGTTGGCCGGGTGCCAATGGTCGGGGGTGGCGGCGATAACGATATCGATCTCTTTCATCTCCAGCAGCCTGCGGAAATCCTTAAGCTCTTTGGGGGCCGGTTTACCAGCCTCCTTCAGATCATCGAGCGCAAGCTGGAGGTTGGGACGGTAGACATCGCAGACAGCGGCAATCCTCACTCCGTCCTCGCTGGCGAACGCCCGCATATTTGAGCGGCCCATTTTGCCGGTGCCGATCACACCCACGTTGATCGTGTCGCTGGCCGGAGTACGGCCGATAGCAATCGAGGGAGCCACACCCGCTGCCGCAAACGCCATCGCCGCCGAGGAGAGAACCTTACGTCTTGATATTTTTTTACCTTTGTCCTGTTGCTTCATATCAGACTCCTGTCAATTAGAGGTTATTTCATAACTTCAGTTATGAATAATAAGCGAGAGAAGCTTTGCTACTTTTGTGGCCAAAAGTAGAGCAAAAGCCTTGTCCGGGCCGAACTCGCGTGAACTATAACGTTTTTATAATCTCAGGAGTGTAGCCAGTAAAATAATCCGCCGGGCAGGGCTGGCTTCCACCACCCCCCGGCGGGATACTGCTCAACTACACGCTGTTCCTGCCGTGGCTAAACATGCGGCCCGGAATTGCCCTCGCCCCCCCACAAAAAACCAGGCCCTGAGTTTCACAGGGGGGCCCATCAATATTGGTTTGAAGATTCCCCGCGGGTTTTGAAATAACCTCATAGTCAGCTAGCAGGAAAAGTTCTTATTTGTCCTTGCGGACAGCCCAGATCATCCCGCGCAGGGTTGTGCGCTGGAAGCCGGCGGAAGTCATCGTATTTACATCGTGGCCCAGCACCGTGTGGAACATCCGTCCCTTTCCATAGGTCCTGGTCATGATCAGCGGGTAACGGGCCTGTTTGTCCTTGCTGAAACCTTCGGCCAGGACGTGAAAATCAGAGTATTTGGTCAGGTCGCGGTAGAGTTCGTCGGTGATCGGGAAATCCTCCATCCCCTCGGTGATAAAGTGCTTCCTGTCCACAATCTCCACCTTGTATGGCCCGTAGTGGTCATGGCCGGCCTTGTTCACCTCGTCGATCCGCCAGAGCAGGCCCACCATCTCCTCA
>SDBV01001896.1_pt1 | contig 31402 bp, 35 predicted proteins | sample 2277081 | NCBI WGS metagenome assembly SDBV01 (sample SAMN10402039, study PRJNA504765) | marine sediment metagenome | isolation source: marine sediment core GS10_PC15, 223 cmbsf | place: Arctic Ocean: Southern Knipovich Ridge | collected 2010 | reverse complement strand
GCCGCTCTTTGTTTTTTTAAATTAGTATAATAAGGACAAATAATTGGTTTGCCGCCAATAATCATTTTTAAATATGAATCAATGACTTTTTGACCAGATTCTGGAATTTTAAGTATTTGTTCATTCATTTAAAGTTCTTTAATAATTGTTTAGCAAAGGCATTTAATTGATTGTTTTCAGTAATAAATCCGGATTTAAGATTTTGAATTCTAAATAATTCAGTATTATGTTTTTCTGTTTTTAAATCCCCTTTAATTATTTTAATATCTGGATAGTTAATTTTTTTAAATTTAAGATTATTTTTATTCTTTTTTCTAATAATAATCTGAGCTCCTTGATCAATTCTTTGAAAAGATTTTTCAATCTGTTCACAGGTTCCAGGGAGGGGGAGTTGTAATAAAGCAGCAACATGAGCGGCAAAAATAGTAATTCCTTTGCCTTGTTTTTTTTGTAAAAAGGTTTCTAAACCTGTTGAAGCCGGCTGACGGGCATTAATTTCAATAACCAGCCATTTTTTATCCTTTATAAAATCAATACCAAACAATCCCTGCCAGCCATTTTTAATCATAGCTTGTCCGATTTTTTCAGACAAGACTTTAATTGTTTTAAAATCATTTGAATTAAGAGTTTTTTGAGCCAATGACCAATCATTGCCTGTTGTAGAATAAGGAAAATCAGTTAATTGTTTTAATCCGGTTATTTGATAACTAGGAGTACCGATTAAAATGCATTTTTGCCAAAGACAAACATTAACTGTAATGGCTGGGCTGTTAATAAATCGAGTACATTTTATTTTCCTTTGAGGAAATTTTTCAATTAACTCTTTCCATTGTTTAGTTTGAGAAATTAAAAGAGTTCCTTGTCCAGTATGGCTGCGATTAAACTGGCCAATAAATGAAGAGCCCAGAGTTTTGCTTAATTTTTGAAAAGAACTTTTATCTGGAGTAGTAATAACTGTTTTTGGTAAATTTGCAGGAATAATTGTTTTCAGCCATTTGTATTGGCTAATCTTATTTTCATATTTTTCCACTAAATGATAATCTGGATTTAAAAGTTTTAATTTCTTTTGTTTAACTAGTCTTTGAATTTTTACATTGTTTTTAAAGACAATAATAGAGCTTAGGGGTAAAGATTTTTTTTCTAGAATCTCGGGAGTATCTTTGGGAGGAGTATTGGTAATAATTTTATAATTTTCTAATTTACCTAAACCAGAGGCCCTTTCTTTATATCGGGTAATATAAAATAAAGGTTTTTTTCCGATTCTTTTTTTAATTTGGTTGAGAGTTTGTTTATTAGTAATCATTGGCAGTGTTTGTTTGGGTTGTAAGTGCTTTTGATGAAGGGAAGCTGTTAATTTTTATTAAATTTTTAACCACCCTTATTCTAAAAAATATGACAATAATGCCATCCGTATATAAAGTCCGTTCTTTGCCTGTCTAAAATAAGCCACTCTATTATCTGTTTGTTCAATTTCTACAGGCAATTCTATTTCTTTAGTATGAGGTAATGGGTGTAATAATCTGGCTTTCTTCTTTAATAAATTTAAATTATCTTTTGTAATTCTATAAATCCCGTTTTCATTTCTATATTCTTCATCAGACATTCGTTCTTTTTGTGTTCGCGTCATATATACAACATCCACATGAGGTAAATATTCGTTCAGGTTTTTTTGTTCTTCAAATTTAATGTGGTGTTTTCTTAAATGGTTTTTTATATCCTCTTTGATTGAAAGATGTTCTGGAGCGATAAAGATGATTTTTACATTTTTGAATTTTCCAAGCAAATAACAAAGAGATCTGATTGTTCGTCCATATTTTAAATCTCCAACCATAGCAATAGTAATGTTATCTATACTACCGATTTCTTTCCAGATAGTGTAAAGATCTAAAAGAGCTTGTGTAGGGTGCTGCCCTGGACCATCTCCAGCATTAATTATAGGAACAGAACTTACTGAAGCTGCTATTTTAGATGCCCCTTCTTCAAAATGTCTTAATACAATAATATCTGCATATGATGAAACAGTTCTTATAGTATCCTGTAACGATTCTCCTTTCACGGCAGATGAAAATTCTTTCGCATTCTCAGTACTGATAACATTGCCACCTAATTTTAACATTGCTGATTCAAAACTAAGCCTGGTTCTTGTGCTTGGTTCATAAAAAAGGGTGGCTAAAATTTTTCCTGTAAGAGAATTTTTAATAGAGGTTCTCAATTTATCGGATTTTTTAAAAATAGTAAGAATAGTTTTTACATCTAATTGCTGAGATTCTAGTAAATGTTTTATTTTCATGTTAAATAATATTACAATTCTATAAAAATTTATGTTTATTTTGGGGACGGGCTGAGCCCTGAACCGCTTATTTCGTTATTAGGCGAGAGTTGCTGGAGCGAAGCGAAAGAAAAGCGCAGCGCCTTTGTCTGCGCTTCAGCGCGAGTAAACCTGTCCAAGTTTGAATTATATGAACGTTTATAACTGGCTGACAGTAAAATTTTGGTAAAACAACAGCTGGGGTTTCTCCCAAAAGCCAAATATTTCGGGCGAACCCAAAGCCCTTACCTTTTTCATATAAAAGGTAAACATAAAAAATGTTAATTAGAAACAGGAAATAATTATTTTTTCTTTTTCCAAAGGAAATAAATAATCATTCCAATTATTATAAGGAAAACAATCGGACCAACTATCCATGAAATTATTATCCAGGCGATTCCTTTGCTAATAGCTTTTGCCGCTTCCTCTGTCCCTTGTGGATACATTGACTCTCCTTGTGGTAGCCCCACTTCTTCATCTGATGTTTTTTCTGTTGCAATGTTCAAAGTATAAGCAGTAATATCCTCGTTGCAATATTCATCACAAACAATAGCTATGAACACATCTTCACTTTTTGTTATTGATACGGAATTTGTGACAATTGCGCCAGGATTTGGCGCGTATTCTTCTTTTATTATTTGTCTATCGTTGTTATATACAGCTACTTTCATTCTTGCTTCGCCTTCAGGGGTTGTCCTAATAGTTAGTGTTTTTCCTTTTTTAGCGGCCAGTTTGTAAAAATCTTTAGTATCTGCGCCTGATGCTCCAGAAAGATAGCCATTATGTTCTCCCAGCGTAATGTTTATTGCTTTTTCAAAACTATCTCCAGCATCGGTTTGACTTCCAATATCATAATGGTCTATCAATGAGATATCCAATGGAAACGGAGCTAACTTATGCCAAGTACACTCTCTTTTAATATAATACTTATACAAATCTTTATCTGAGTTCGACAGCCAAGAAAATGAGAATTCTGCTTTTTCCCCTTTGTCAAAAGTCTTACTCACCCCAACTAATTTTTGCCTCTCTTCATTATATAAAGCCACTTCTCCTTCACCCCAAGAATCAGGAAGAGCTTTAAGTGTGCCTTTTATCTGAAGTTCCTGCCCTGGTTTTAGGTTGATATAAAAGTATTCTACTTGATCTTTCTCCATTGCTCCTCCTTCATAACTTCCCGGTTCCAGTTTAACCGCGGCCCCGAAACTATCTCCGCCTTCTGGCAATAACTGTTGGGCATTAACAATAACCACTGTGCCAAGTAAAAAGATTCCAAAAACGATAATTATTGCTAAATTTTTAGCATTAAATTTTGCCATATATTTTTATTAATTTTTTATATCCTCCGCAGTTTTCTTTCCATCCATAGCTTTTGGTAGAGGATGGAATAGAAGAGGATCGACCTTTTTGTTAAAATTTAAATTTTTTACCAAACTTTCCTATCAATGGAATTTCTTTCTTTTTATTATTCAAAACATTCATGATTCCAATAATACTCAAAATTATCCATAAAAGTCCGAAAAGATTGCCTAGAAACCAAAGATAGGGAATGATACGTAAGATAATCCAGATAATTATTTCGCCGATAAATAAGACCAGGCCCTGTTTGGCGTGAAATTTCACAAATTCATCCTTTTCCTTTATTAAAATAGGAACAAGACAAAGAATTCCAATATAACTAATAATAGCTAGTATATTCTTTTGATTTTTTTTAGAGAATTCTTCCATAAGTTTAAAATAAATGGTTTGACAGGCTCACTATCATGAGCTTGCCGAAGGATTAATATTAATTAAAAACCTTTCGACCTTTGATTATAAAATATAACAAATTTTTAATAATAGATTAAGGTAGTTTATTATTTTATTATATTATTATACCAAAACAAAGTATATTTGACAATAAAATTTGAAAAAGATAATATATTAATAAGTGTTAAATAACTTTAAAATTTATGGAACCAAATTGCTGTAAAAAAAAACAGTTAAACTATTTCTACTTTTACTAATTGCCATAATAATATTTCCACCAACACTGATTTCAGCTCAAGAAAATTTTTCTACTTCGGCCAAAGAAATTTATGTTTATTTTGGTGGACCCGAGCGACTGAAAGGAGCGAGTTAAAAAATATTTTTTAATTAATTTCGTTTTGAGGGGCTTTTTCTTCAATAATTAAAAATTTGATTTTTTTCATTTTAGTAAACGAAAGAGAGGTTAGTAGTAAATTTTGAGAACCAAAACTCCTTATTTATTCACAATATTCTGTACAATTTTCATCTTCAAATTCAATTTCCAAGGTAGAATGTTCTATTCCAATATCTTTCAATCTCTTTTTTAATTTATATTTAATTTTTTCAATCTCTTTTTTTGAAGAGTTTTTACTAATTATCACATGAGTGCTTAAGATGTGTTTTTCTCCATCCAAAGACCAAATATGAGTATCATGTATTCCACGAATAAGAGAATCTTTTTTTAACTCTTTATCTATTATTTTTGTGTTTAAATTTTTTGGCGTTGCTTGTAAAAATAAAAATACGGTTGCTTTCAGATTTTTTAAAACTCCCCAAAGAATATAAAAAGTAATTAATATTGAAAGAATCGGATCTAATATGCTTATTTGGGTAAACATCATTATAATACTAATCATGAATATAGCTATCCATCCCAAAACATCTTCAAGTAAATGTAAAGAAATAACTTTCTCGTTCATGGTTTTCCCCTTGGCTGTCTTATAAGCGGCGATACCATTAACAATAATTCCAAAAATTGCTAACAGAAGCATGCCGTATGCATTTGAAATCTCAGGATTAATAAGACGAGGAACTGCTTTTGTTAATATAAACAGAGATCCAATAAATAAAATAATGGCATTAATAAATGCCCCAAGCAATGAAAAACGTTTATACCCATAAGAAAATTGATCTGTTCTTTTTTTTGTTGAAAATTTTTCTAAAAACTAAGCTAAACCTAATGAAAACGAATCTCCCGAATCATGAAGGGCGCCTGACATTATCGCTACGCTGTTTGTTAGAAATCCACCAATAAATTCAATTACTGTAAAAAAAAGATTAAGAAAAAAAGCAATTTTAATATTTTTAACTGAATTATTATGATTATATTTCTGACCATGGGTCATATTAACTGCCATTTATAAGTTAAAAGCTGTAATCATTTAGAAAATTTTTTTAAAGTGGACCCGAGCGGATTCGAACCGCTGACCTCCTCATTGCAAATGAGGCGTTCTGACCAACTGAACTACGGGCCCGTTTTAAAAATTAGTTTTGCCCGCCAATTAATTTAAAAACACCATTTAAGATATTATTCCAAATGCCAGTCATAACAAAAAGACCAAGAAAAACAATAATAATTCCTAATATTTTATAGAAAAATCTTGTTCCCCCTTCAGAAGGAAATTTTTCCTCCGCCCAATTAACCCGGCCAAAATTTCTTAAAAACCAAGCAGATTTTATAGTCATTAAGGCTCCGGCAACAACAATTAAAAGCCCCAAAATAATTTTAAACATAGTTTAGTTATTAAAATAAATAATGGTGCGCGCAGAGGGATTTGAACCCCCGACCCCAACGTTATAAGCGTTGTGCTCTAACCACTGAGCTATGCGCGCTTAAGTAGATTATAACATTATAGCACGATTTTAGTTTCTGACAAGAATTGATTTTTTGACAAACTATTTAAAAATGTTAAAATTGTTTAATATGGCTTTGAAAAACAATAATAATATTATTTCACAAAAAGAGCTGCCCGAAGACAAGAAAATGGATTTGAATTTACGACCGAAAACTTTAGAAGAATTTATTGGCCAGGAGAAATTAAAAGTTAACTTAAAAATTTTTATTCAGGCGGCAAGACAAAGACAAGAAACTTTGGAGCATGCGCTTTTTCACGGAAATCACGGTTTGGGGAAAACCACAATTTCTTATATTATAGCCCATGAAATGGATGTTGATATTCAGGTTACTTCTGGTCCGGCATTAGAAAAAGTGGGAGACTTGGCAGCTATTCTAACCTCATTAAAGGATGGAAGCATTTTATTTATTGATGAAATTCATCGTCTTAATCGGTCAATTGAAGAAATTTTATACCCAGCCATGGAAGAATATGTTTTAGACTTGATAGTTGGCCAGGGCCCGAGCGCTAAAATTTTGCGATTAGACCTCCCTCAGTTTACTTTAATTGGAGCAACAACTAGGCCGAGTTTGGTTTCTCCGCCTTTGCGTGATCGTTTTGGGGTTGTTTATCAATTAAATTTTTATCAGACTTCGGAAATTAAAGAAGTTATTTTGCGCTCAGCTAATATTTTAAAAATAAAAATTGAAGAAAAAGCAGCTCAAGAAATTGCCCAATGTTCTCGTTTTACCCCGCGGGTAGCTAACCGACTCTTAAAAAGAGTAAGAGATTTTGCCCAAGTTCATGACCATGGAAAAATTGATAAGAAAGTTGCTCAACAGGCTTTGGAAATGTTGGAAATAGATCATTTAGGATTAAATCATACAGATAGAAGAATTTTATCTTGTCTAATTGAAAAATTTTCAGGCGGGCCTGTAGGAATAAAAACATTAGCTGTAGCTACTGGTGAAGATTTAAATACTATTGAAGAAATTTATGAGCCCTATTTAATTCAATCAGGCTTTTTAGATAGGACCTTAAGAGGAAGGACAGCTACATCTTTGGCTTATAAACATTTAGGATTTAAAAATACATTATTATGAAAATGATTTCTCAAAAAAAAGCAATTATCCTATTAATCATTATTTCTATAGTTTTTCTTATTTTTGGAATTATTTTAGGACAAAATATAAACCAACAAAAATTTCCCTCAATTATTTCAGAAGAGATTAGTCCTGATTTCGATAATGAGTTGTTTTGGCGTGTTTGGTCGGCGGTTAAAGAAAATTATGTAAAACAGCCAGTCGGTGACAAAGATTTGTTTTACGGTTCTTTAAAAGGATTAGTTATGGGTTTGGATGATCCTTATTCTGTTTTTTTAGAACCAGAATTAGCTGAAAAATTTTTTGAAGACATGTCTGGGAGTTTTGAAGGAGTAGGTATGGAAATCGGAATTAAAGAAGGACGAATAACTATTATTGCCCCCTTGCCTGATACTCCAGCTTTTCGATCAGGCTTGAGGCCAGGTGACAAGATTTTTGCTATTGATGAAAAAGACACCAGCGGGATGGGACTTGATGAGGCAGTCCATTTAATCAGGGGACCAAAGGGAACAACAGTTACTTTAACTATTTGGCACGAAGGAGAGACAAAAACCAAAGATGTTGAGGTTGTTCGCGACATTATTGATATTAAAACAGTTTCTTGGGAATTAAAAGGAAATAAAATTGCTTATTTAAAAGTTTCTCATTTTTCCGAAGATACTTGGAAAGATTTTAAGGATATTGCTAGAGTAATTGTTAAAGCTAATCCTAATGGCTTGATTCTTGATTTACGTAATAACCCAGGTGGCTATTTGGATACAGCCGTTAACATGGCTGGATACTGGATAGACAAAGAAGTAGCGGTTATTTCTAAAAATGCCCAAGGAGATGAAAAAGAATATAGAGCTCAAGGATGGGCAGACTTAAAACACATTCCCACAATTATTTTGGTTAACCAGGGATCTGCTTCTGCTTCAGAGATTTTAGCTGGAGCCCTGCAAGATTATAATCAGGCAACAATTTTAGGGGAAAAGACTTTTGGTAAAGGCTCGGTTCAAGAGTTAGAAACATTAAGTGACAATTCTGCTTTAAAACTAACAGTTGCTTATTGGTATACTCCTTTGGGCCGTTCAATTAATGAAGAAGGAATTATTCCAGACATTGAAATCGAACAAACAGAAGAAGACTATTTACATGATCGTGACCCTCAAATAGATAAAGCTTTGTTGATTTTAGGAGGGGAACCTCTGGAAGACCTAGAAGATTAGAATAAGATAAATTAAAATAGATTGAAATAAATTAAAAAGAACCCTGACTTACGGGTTCTTTTTGTTTCGTTATCAAAATTATTTTACTGAACACTAATAAATTTTCTTTTAACTAATTTTCCATCAAATCTTTTTTGTTTTTTTTGATTAAAAAAGACCTGACCCTTGGTGATTGCATAAAGAGTGTGGTCTTTGCCGCAACGGACACCTATTCCTGGGTGAAATTTTGTTCCTCTTTGTCTAACAATAATAACTCCCGGCCAAACATTTTGCCCGCCCGCAGCTTTAATACCTAATCTTTTTGATTGTGAATCGCGACCCAAAGATGTTGAGCCACCCGCTTTCTTGTGAGCCATGTGTTTTATTTTAAACAATATTTAAAACTTGTCAATCTTAATAATTTTCTATATGGTTAATATAGATTTAAATTATTTTTATGACACTTGAACAAACTTTACAACAAGTTCAAAAAAAGAAATTTTGGGGAGACAAAAAATTTTTGAGTTTGATTTTATTGGCTTTAATTTTAAATCTATTTGTCTGGGTTTACCTTTTTCTCATATTTTGGGGAAGGGCAGAGCCAGTCCTTTTACATACAGATATTTTATTTAACGCTAATTTAATTGGTTCATGGATGAGATTATTAATTTACCCTATTTTAAGTTTAGGAATTTTATTAATTAATTCAATTTTCATTTTCCATTTTTATCTTTTACGCCAAGAAAAAATAGTAAATCTGTTAGCCAGCGCGCTTTTGTTTGTCCAGATTATTTGTCTTTTTTCTATTCTACTAATAGTCAATTTTTAGTTATGTTAAGGAAAAAAGAACTTCACCAACCTGATTATATTTTAATTATCAGTTTTTTTGTTTTAATTTTTATTGGTTTATTAGTGCTTTTATCGGCAAGTTATTTTGTTGCCTGTGAAAAATTTGATGATTGTTTTTTTCATTTAAAACACCAATTGCTTAGCGGTCTTTTACCAGGACTAATTCTATTTTTAGCCCTTTCTTTTTTTAATTATCAATTTTTTAAAAAATGGTCTTTAATCTTGTTTTTATTAACCCTTTTTCTTTTAGGAATGGTTTTCATTCCGGGGATTGGTTTAGCTAAAGATCAGGCTCATCGTTGGGTTGATTTAGGAATTATTTTTCAGCCATCAGAGTTTGCCAAACTGGCCTTTATTATTTATTTGTCAGCTTGGTTAAGTAAAAACAAAGATAAGATAAAAAGTCTTACAGAAGTTTTTTTGCCCTTTCTCGTTTTTTTAATGATTGTTTCTGGTTTAATTATCCTTCAACCAGACTTTGGCACCTTAATAGTTTTTATTTCTCTGGCTATTGTAATTTATTTTATTGCTGGAGGAAGGATATTATATATAGGTGGATTAATAATGATTGGAGTCCCCTTAATGATGGTTTTAGTTCGTCAAGCCCCTTATCGTTTAGCCAGGATTACTGCTTTTCTTCATCCAGAAATAGATCCGTCAGGAATTGGCTATCACATTACCCAGGCTATTTTGGCTATTAGCTCAGGAGGAATTTTAGGACGAGGATTGGGCTATTCTTCCCAAAAAGTTTCTTACCTCCCAGAGGTAATTAGTGATTCAATTTTTGCTGTTATGGCTGAAGAGCTTGGCTTTATTGCAACATTAATAGTAATTGCTTTATATTTTTACATAACTTATCGTATTTTTCGTTTAGCTGCTTTTAGTGATCAGTTTTTTGGAAAATTATTAGCGGTTGGTATTGGTTTTTGGTTTATTTTTCAGACAATTATTAACATGGGAGCAATGTTGGGAATATTTCCATTAACTGGTATTCCTTTGCCCTTAATTGGTTATGGAGGTTCTAGTTTTGTTGTTTTTTGTGTTGCTTTTGGTATTTTAGTAAATATTTCCCGTCAAATAAAATTAAAAAGAGGTTAAATTAAAAAAAATAACTTCTTGACAAATTATGAAAATCTGCTATAATTTTAATCAGAAAATATAGCAGATTGTTTTTTCCCCTTCATTTTCCTGTTTATCAGTGGCAAAACCGGTCATCCCTCCTATCCGGGAAGTAGCCATGAGTCAAGGTTGATCTTGCTTGTCAAGCGTAGGCCTTGGGCTGGTAGGCAGGAATGTGGAGGGAAATTTTAAAAACAATCTCAATAAACATGGAGGAACAAGTCATGAGAAAGATAATGTTGATTGGACTAACCGTTTTCTTAATTTCCTCCTGTGCTAAATGGGAGGTTTTAGGACCCACGGACGGAGAGCTCACGGTAGAGTTGTTAAATGTTGAAGTAACGTTTGATTACGACAACAGCGAGTTAATTCTTTTTAACAAGAATTACCGTGGAGCCCGCGTAATTGTCAGCCGTCGAGCCAATGATGTCTGGAGTGAATATCTTGAACTAATAGACCGTAATGTTCCTGGTCTCAGCGAGGTTACTGAGGAATCATATTTTGATTCCGGTGACAAGATTAAGCTCTGGATTAGAATCCTTGACGATAATAATGAAGAGGTTTGGCGGGAAACGTACTTTGTCCTAGGTTAGTCTGAACAATTCCCTCAGATAAAAGGCCCTGCGCAACAGTGGGGCCTTTTAATTATATTCAGCCATTGCTTGAGCAGTTCCTTTTTCTAAAGCAAAAGAAATTGCTTGAACAGATAGATTAACAGCTTTTTTAATTAATTTTTTTTCTTGTAAAGAAAATTTTTTTAATACAAATTTTTCTGTTGGTATTTTTGGAATAAAACCATTTGTTTTCGATCTAATCCCAATGCGAAGTCTAACAAATTCTTTTGTTCCTAGTTCTTGAATAATTGATTGAACTCCTTTATGTCCAGCTGAAGAAGAATTTTTACTAATCCGAATAGCGCCAACAGGAAGATCAATGTCATCATGAATTACAATGATTTTTTCTACTGGAATATTGTGTTTTTTTTGAGCATATCTTACAGCTTTTCCTGAATTATTCATAAAAGTCATGGGTTTAATTAGTTCTACATCTTTGTTATTAATTTGTTTTTTAATATATTCGCATTCAACTTTTTTGCTTTTTTTCCATTTTTCTTTTTCAGCTAAAATATTAACAATTTTAAACCCAATGTTATGGCGGGTATGATTATATTTTTTTCCTGGATTTCCTAAACCAACAATTAAAGTCATGTTATTAAATTTATTTTTATTGGTGTGCCTTCAAAAGACCACCTTTTTCTTAGTTCCTTTTTAATAATATTTATTTGAGCTTGTTTAATTGATTTCCTTCTAATCATACTTCTAGAAACTTGAAGAGAGAATTTAGGAGGTTTAATCCCATACTGTTTAATTTTTACCCTTTTCCAAATTTTTTCTTCAAACTTTTTTTCTACAATAATTTCTTTTAAAAAATTAGTCAAATCTTTTTCGTCAATCCAGCGATTATAGTTTGTATTAACTCTTTGGATTAAAGGAAATATTTTTTCTACTTTTACTCCAGTTTTTGCCGAGATTAGAATACGAGGAGCCCATTGAGCCAAAGGATTCCAGAGTTGATATGATTTTTTTAAATCACATTTATTAACAACAACAATCAGTCCCTTGTCCTTTTTAATTATAAAGTTTAACAGGGCTTTGTCTTGATGGCTGATATTTTCTGAGACATCAGTTACCATTAAAACAATATCAGCTTTTTTAATTGTTTCAAAGGATTTTTGTACTCCAATTTTTTCAATACTTAATTTTATCTTTGCTCGTCGACGAATACCGGCTGTATCAATTAGTAGTAATGGTTTTTTTTGAAAATAAATAAGAGTATCTTGAGGTCCGCGAGTAGTGTGAGGCAAAGGAGAAACAATTACTTTTTCTTCCCCTAATAAAGTATTTAAAAGAGTTGATTTACCAACATTAGGTTTGCCAATGATAGTAACCTTTAAGGGAATAATTTTTAATTCAAGTTTTTTAGATTTTATCTTTGATGTTTTTTTAAAAAATTCAATTGTTTTATCTAGCAAATCACCAACCCCAGTACCATTGGCCGCGGAAACAGGAGAGACTTCTCCAAGTCCTAATTTTAACCAAGCTTGATTTTGAGCCCATTTTCTTTTCTGGGGATTATCAGCTTTATTTAAAATCAAAAAACATGGTTTTTTTGATTTTTTTATTAAACGGCTAATTTCTCTTTCAAAATTAGAAATAGGCGGGCCAGAAGAAGAATCAGATAATGGCCGGATTTCAGTAAGAAAAAAAATAAGATCAGCTTGTTCAATGGCTTTAATAATATGTTTCTTAACTTCTTTTTCTATTTGATTTTGGGCTTTTTTTTCTTCAACTCCTCCAGTGTCAATAATCATAAAATCTTGGTCTTGCCAATGACAAATTCCAAAATTACGATCCCGAGTGGTTCCGGGTATTTTAGAAACAATGGCTTTGGGTTTGCCAATTAAACGATTAAAAAATGTTGATTTACCAACATTAACTTGACCAAGTAAAACAATTTTTTTCATTTGTTACTTACCTAAGATAATTAAAAAATCGGCTTGAGAATCTTTAAATAAAAGTTTTAATCCTTCGTTTAATTCTTGATTAACTTCTCCATTAAGTATTTTTTGTAACTCTTGTTTTTCTAATTGTTTTTCAGAAGAACTGATTTGATAAATTGTATTTTTTTTATAGTTTCTGTTTAAAGCGTTTCCAATTTGGACAACCTTAAAACCTTGTTCAGTTAATTCTTCTCCTATTTGTTTGGCTAGGCCGGTTATATAAGTACCATTTAAAACAATAAGCTTAGTTGTTTGATTTAATACTTCTTCTAAAGACGTCTCCTCTTCTGTTAAACCAACCGCCCTTTGTCCAAAAAGAGACAATTCAGTAGCATTTGATTTATCTAAAATGTTTTCTGCTATTTTAGCCAGCTCTTTAAAATTTCCATTTTTTGTTTTTAATATAAAAGCCCCTTGTAGAGTAATTTCAGATTTTAATGGCCCATTAGGTCCAGTTTCAATGACCTTAGTAAAAATATCTTCATAGTCAACCTCGGCGATTAATTTAGCCAATCTAATACTTTGACTCAGGTCTAAGTTAGTGCTCAAATTGTCTTTTAATGCATTATAAAATCCCCAAATTTTTCTAGGTTGAGAAATAATATCTTCTTTTTCAAATTTTTCTTTAATAGCATAAAGAATTTTTTGTTGACGTTTGGCTCGGGCAAAATCCGAATCTTCTCCATTAGTTCCGTGTCGAGAGCGAGCAAATTGAAGAGCCTTTTCCCCATCCATGGTTTGTAGGCCCTTTTTAAAACTAACAACTCGGTAGGAGAAATTTACTCCGGGAAATTGATTGTCAATAAATCCTCGTGCCACTTCTACTTCAATCCCGCCTAATTCATCAATCATTTCTTTAAAAAGATTAAAGTCTACTCTTACCCAATAATGAATAGGTAAATCAAGAATATTACTAACCACTTTGCTAGTTAAGAGTCCACCATCTTTTGATTCAGCTACTCCTAAAGCATTAGCTGAATTTATTTTTCGCCAACCATAATTTGCTATAGGGACATAAAGGTCGCGGGGAATAGACAAAAGACCAATTTGCTTGGTCGATGGCTTGATGCTGGCTAAAATTATAGTATCTGTTAAATACGGGCCTTCATGTTGAGCCCCGCCCATACCTAGAATTAAAATATTGGTGCGATCTAACAACTCTCCTTTTAAAATTTTATCTTTACCTACCATTAAACGGGCTACTCCTTCCCAAAAAGACAAACGCCCCAAATTAGTGATTAAACTATTTTGAGAAAAGATAACATTTGTAGAAAAGAAGATTGTTAAAGCAAGAAAAAAGAACAATAAACGAAAAATCCAACGATTCCGGTTTTGTTTTTTTATATTAGGACGGTCAATTACCACCTTTGGAGGAGAAATACCATCAATTAAATTAATTCTTTGCTCGGACATAGAAAATTATTTTAATATGGGAATATGAAAACATTGTAACAAAAAAATAAAGATTAATCAAGATAGAGTATAATGCTTTAATATTCTAATGTTCTAATATTTTTCCCTGTGGATAACTTTGTTTGAAATTAGAGGATTTTGTTGTATACTAAAGACAAAGAATAAATATTTAAATATTTATTAAGTCAGTAGTTTATGAAGAACAAAAAAGGTTTTACATTAATTGAACTTTTGGTTGTTGTCGCTATTATGGGACTGTTGGCTGCCTTAGCTGTGGTCGCCCTTAATACTGCGCGAGCCAGAGCCAGAGACGCTCGTAGAGTTTCTGACATCAAGCAGATTCAAACGGCATTGGAGTTATATTATATGGATAATTATAAATATCCAGCTGATCCAGAAAATAGCCTTATTGAAGATTTATGTCTTAGCAGTGGTGGTGATTTTGCCGTTCATCCATGTAGTGGAACAACTTATATGGGAACAGTGCCGGAAAATCCCAGACCAAGAACAGACGGCGCTTGTGATGACACTGTCTACACTTATGATGCAGTAGACGTTGGGTCAGGTTCAGACTTGAGTTATTACATTGTGTACTGTTTAGGTAGTGCGACAGGTGATATTGCGGCTGGAACTCATTATGGAACACCAGCTGGCATTGCCGATCCGTAAACCTTGGTTGAAACTATTTAAAATAAGAAAGTTGAGAAGCCGAGCTTTTCAACTTTTTATTTTTAATTGATTAAATGTTTAATTGTGATATTATTTAAATAATGACTAATAAACATTTGAAAGTATTTGATTATATCATCGAGATTGGCTGGCTCCTTATTTTTGCTTTCTCGCCAATATTTTTTGCTCCATTTATTCATGCAACTTGGCAAATTGGCGAGAGTTTTTTGTTTCAGGTTTTAGTAGAAATTTTGTGTTTTGTTTGGTTATTAAAACTAGTAATTAATTGGCAGAAGTTTAGTCTTAAAAAATTAAAAGAAATACTTTTAAAATTTAAGCCTGTTTTACCCGCTCTTATATTTATTTTTATTCTTGGCTTGGCAACAATTTTTTCCCAGTCGTCTTATTACAGTTTCTGGGGTTATTATACCCGTAAAATGGGGTATTTAATTTGGCTCCATTTTTTCCTTTTCTTTTTAATTTTATTTTTCAATCTTAAAACAACAAAACAAATTGCCCGCATTTTTTACATTATTACCCTAACTGCTGGTTTAGTTGTTTTTTATGGTTTTTTACAAGTACTTGGATTGGATTTTTTTAATTGGAGTGAGCCGCCTTCTTTGGGTTATCGGGTTTTTTCCACTTTAGGACAGCCTAATTTTTTAGCCTCTTGGCTTTTATTGGTTTTTCCTGTTATTTTTTGGATTATTTTCCGTTATTCCTCTCAAGACCATTTAAAAGCCCCTCTTTTTTCAACTTTTAAAAGAGAAGAAAAAGACCATTTAGACAAAACAACAAATACATCTTTTTTAAAAAAGATTTTTTTCCGGCCTATTTTTGTTTGTTTATCTTTGTTGACGGTGATTCTCCTTGTTTTGACGCAGAGTCGAGCTGGTTGGATTGGATTTTTCTTAGCCCTTTTCTTTTTTATTATTATTTTTTCCTGGCAGAAAAATCAAAAACGTTTAGCAATATCATTATTTGTTTTTTTAGTTTTATTTTCTGTTTTTATTGTTGCTCTTAACGTTTCACCATTACAGATTAAGTCTACAGATCATCCCTTGGTAATAAGATTTAAAACATTAAGTCATTTAGCAGAAGCTGGTCGATTAAGACTTATTTGGTGGCAAAATAGTTTGGATTTAATTGAACAAAAACCAATTTTTAGTTTAGGATTTGGACCAGAAACACAACATTTAAATTTTCCCCAATATTATGAACCTGAATATGCCGCGTTAGAAGGAATTAATAAAATTCCAGATCGAGCCCATAATGATATTTTAGATATGACTCTAATATCTGGCCGATTAGGACTAATAAGTTACATGCTTTTGATTCTTTTGGTCTTTTTTTCTGGATTTAAATATATTTTAAAAGGGAAAAATCATTCTTCTTTTATGATTTTGATTTTATTAACTGGACTATTTGGTTATTTAATTTCTCTACAATTTTCTTTCCATGTCATCCCTACTGCCATTTATTTTTGGGGTTATCTGGCCATATGTTTAAATATTTTAGCGCATGATCAGCAGAATTAGTAAAATTGTTCTAATCCTTGTTCTCTTTTTTGTCCTTGTTTTTAGTTTTTGGCATTTTAACGCCAGAATTCTTTTAGCTGACTATTATTACAAACAAATTCGTTTAACTGATCAATGGCCAGAAATTTTAGATCTTTATAAAAAAGTTTTTTCTTTGCAGTCAAGAGAGCCTTTTTATCATCAAAGATTTGCCAGTGATTTAAAGTGGGGATTAAAATTTTATCAAAACAAAGAATCAAAAATACAAATTATAGATTTAGCCATTAAGCAATTACAAACAATTTTAGAAAAGGACAGGTCATTCAGTACTAAAATTTATTTAGCCCGCTTGACCGCCTTAAAGGCAAACTTAACTCAGGTTTCAGAAGACTTTTTAATTGCTGAACAAGCCATTGAAAAAGCAAGCCAAATGTCTCCAAAATCGGCTCGAGTTTATAATGAGTGGTGTCAATTAAAAATATATAAGAAAGATTGGAACGAGGCCAGAGAAAGATGTCAAAAAGCTTTTTATTTATATCCGCCAATTGATCATCCTCAAATGAACATGGAACATCGCAATTTAGTAGTAGCGGAAATGTCAGAAGTTTATGAAAAGTTAGGAGAGATTTATTTAGCTTTGGAGAATTATGAAAAAGCAGAATCAATGTATCGGCAAATCTTAAAATTTTATCCTTTAACCCGAACTGATTTGTGGAAAAAATTAGGCGATATATATTATTTACAAAATGATTTAGAAACAGCCATTGAGAGAAATTTTCATGGCTACATACTTAATCCCAATGATTCTTTTTGGTCATTAACCTTAAGTCTTCTTTATGAGGAAAAAGGTGATATGGAAAGAGCCTTGACTTGGGCAAAAAACGCTTTAAGACTTGATCCAGAAAATGAAAAGATAAAAGGATTTTTAAAAATTTTAAAGAATGAAGGATAAAAATGAGAAAAACAAAAATTTTATTTATCAATACTATTGATCCTCATCAGGATATTGAGAGAAAATATCCGCCCCTGGGTATTGGCTATTTAGTCGCTGCTCTGCGGCAAAGATTTGGCCGTCAGGCTTTTCAATTCAAAATAATTGACTGCAAAGTAGAACAGGAGATTAAAAAATTTAAGCCGGATTTAGTTGGCATTAGCTCAGTTACTCAAAATTATAATTTGGCTGGTAAATATGCTCGCTTAGCTAAAAAATATGATTTGCCAACTATTATTGGCGGGGTTCATATTTCAATGGTGCCTGTTTCTTTAACAAAAGACATGGATGTAGGAGTGCTTGGCGAAGGTGAAGAAACTATTTGCGATTTAATTGCGCTGTTTCTTTCTGAAAATAAATTGACAAAATCGTCTTTGGCTAAAATTAAGGGAATAGTTTACAGAAACGGGAACGGCGAAATTTGTTTTACACTGCCTAGAAAAATAATTGAACCATTGGACAAACTGCCTTTGCCGGCTAGAGATTTGTTTAAAATTAGAAATCACACATATATGTTTACTAGTCGTGGTTGTCCATATAGATGTGCCTTTTGTTCTTCTTGTCGGTTCTGGGGCAAGGTTAGACTTTTTTCAGCTCAATACGTTGTTAGAGAAATTCAGTATTTGATTGAATATTATAAAGTAAAGAGCATTAATTTTCAGGACGACATATTCATTCTTAACAAAGAAAGAATTAGGGAGATTGTTGACTTATTAGAAAAAGAAAAAATTTTAGGAAAAGTAACCTTTGAGGGTTCAGTTAGGGCTAACCTGGTTGACCAAGAGACAGCTTGTTTGCTTAAAAAAATGGGCTTCAAATATCTTTATATGGGCTTAGAGTCAGGGCAGGCCGGCATTTTAAAGTATCTTAAAGGTTCTAACGTTACTGTCCAAAATAATTATAGAGCGGTTAATATAATTAAAAGCCAGGGTATTCGAGCGTATGGCTCTTTTGTTATAGGCTCGCCGCAGGAAAGTAAAAAAGATATCTTAGCCACTTTAAGATTTATTAAAAAGTCCAAATTAGACGGTTTTGAAATGTGTGTTTTGACTCCTTTCCCCGGAACACCGGTTTGGGAATATGCTTTATCTCAAGAATTAGTTAGTGAAAACATGGATTGGGATAAATTAAAAATAAATTTCGCCAAAAATTATAAATCAGCCGTAATTTTATCAGAACAGCTTAGTCGCCAAGACTTGCATAAATTATATAAAATATTCCAGGGCTATCGGCGGAAAAAAAGAATAATTGACAGGATTCACCGCGGCATAAAACAGCCCTGGCAAATCCCCTCGTTTTTATTCAGAAAAATGCAAAGTAAATTTTTAAAAGTTTAAATATTTATTATGTCAAACAATCACAGTCAAAATATTTACGAACCATTCCATGCCCACATTAAAATAGCTAAATTAATAGGTGGCAATAAAAAAATTTTAGACATCGGTTGCGGTGTCGGTTCTTTAACAAAAATTTTAACAGAAAATAAAAATGAAGTCTGGGGCATAGAAATTAATCAAAAGTCGGCTCAGCAAGCTAAAAAATATTGTTGGCAGATTTTTATTGCTGATGTTGAAAACGGCTCATTGCCAGTCCCGGACCAGTATTTTGATGTTGTCATCTTTGCCGATGTTTTAGAACATTTGAAGTCGCCAGCAGAGGTTTTGAAAAAAATTAAAAAAAAAATAAAGCCCGGTGGCTCAATTATTATTTCAATCCCAAATATTGCTAACTGGCGATATCGTTTAAAATTATTGTTCGGACGATTTGAATATGAAGATGGCGGGATTTTAGATAGAGAACATTTACGGTTTTTTACTTTAACCAGCGCCAAGAGAATGCTTAACCAAGTTGGTTTGAGAGCAGTAAAAATAGATATCACTCCTGATTATTTCAAATTGAGCAGCCAGCTTAGCAAGAAAAATTTATTGCGCCGACTTTTGCAACGATTGCATTTTCTTAGATTGGCTTACAGGTATATAGACTATAATTTGGCTAAAATTTTTAAAGGATTATTGGCTTTTCAATTTATTATCGTGGCTAAATTAAAAGATTAGTTATTAACCATTATTGATTATGGATTTCTCCATTATTATTATTAATTACAACACAAAAGATTTTCTTAGGAACTGTCTTGAGTCAATTTTTCAAAATAAGTTTGACTTAAATTTTGAGGTGATTGTTGTTGATAACGATTCAACTGATAATAGCAGAAAATTTTTATCAAGGTTTAAGGTTCAAGGTTCAGAGTTTAAAGTTGTTTTTAATAATGAGAATATCGGTTTTGCCGCGGCTTGTAATCAGGGAGCTAAAATTGCTCAGGCCAAAATTTTATTTTTTTTAAATCCTGATATTCTAATCAAAGAAAATATTTTTCCAAAAGTTATTAAAGTCTTTGAGAAAAATCCAAAAGTTGGTATTGTTGCTCCAGGACTTATTTTGCCAGATGGCCTGCCCCAGCCCTGGACTTATGGAAGAGAACAGGGACTTTGGCAGTTGATTAAAAATAAGTTTCATCAAAATTCGGTCCAATCACCCAATTACCCAAGTACCCCTGCCTTGCCGGCCGGCAGGCAATCCCCAACCTGGGTCTCTGGAGCCGCTCTATTTATTCGTAGTGATGTTTTTAAAAGGATTGGCGGTTTTGACGAAAATTTTTTTATGTATTTTGAAGATAGAGATTTATGTAGGAAAGTAAAAAATATTGGTTATAAAATAGTCCTTCTGCTAGACATGGAAATCATTCATTTTGGCGGAAGAAGTTTATTTGCAAACAAAGTTCGTAAAAAATTATATTATCGTTCTCAAAATTATTATTGGCGCAAACATTATGGCTTTTTAAAATCTTTATTAGCGCGTTTAATTCGTTGGCCGTACAAATTTTACATTTTAAACATCAAAAAATGAAAATACTATATTTTTCCATGGCTTATTTAGATAAAGGCGGGGGAGAAAAGAATATCTATTTCCATAGTGCCTAACCTTATTTAGCAGTTTTGCCCATTTCTGTTTTTTAGGGGCTTCGTTTTTTCAAAATTTCTAGTATAATTAAAATACCAATCCCCAATTTTCCAAATACCTAATCCCTAATTAAAATGTTCAAATGTTAAAATGATTTAGTATGATTTATATCTTTTGTTTAATTGTCTTTATTCTTGGTTTAGCTTTTGGTAGTTTTTTAAATTGTCTGGTTCATCGTCTAGCTTGTCGAAAAACGGTTTTGGGTCGCTCTTTTTGTCCTAAGTGCCAAAAAAAGATTGTTTGGTTTGATAATTTTCCTTTATTTTCATTTGTTTTGCTCAAGGGTAAGTGTCGAGAATGTAAAGAAGAAATTTCTTGGCAATATCCTTTAGTTGAATTAATTATGGGCCTTTTATTTGTTTTACCTGTTTGGCGTTTTTATTTAACCACGGGTAATTTTTTATTTTTTAACGACACTTCTTTTTATTTATTACTTGTACGTGATTGGATAATTTTTTTCACCTTGGTTTTTACTTTTGTTTATGATTTAAAATATTTAAAAATAGAAGATATTGTTCTTTTCCCAGCCGCAGTTCTGGTTTTTATTTTAAATTTATTTTCCCAGCCAGATCAAAATATTTTAATTGTAGCTGGGCACATGCTTTTAGCTGCTTTAATTGGCATTGCTTTTTTTGGCCTTCAATATTTATTTACTAAAGGAAAAGGAATCGGCTTGGGGGATTTGCGTATAGGTCTTTTTATGGGCGTAGCTTTGGAAAATTGGATAAATATTTGTTTAGCTTTAGTGATTTCTTATATTATTGGGGCTCTGGTTAGTTTGTTTTTAATTGTTTCTAAGAAAAAAGGAATAAAAAGCCAAATTCCTTTAGGTCCTTTTTTGGTTGTAGGAACCTTTATTGTTCTTATTTTTGGACAACAAATAATTAATTGGTATTTTTAATAATGTTTAAACAAAAACAAGAAAAAGCTTTTACTTTAATTGAATTAATGGTTGTTATTGCTATTAGTGCTATGGTGGCAACAATGGTTTTTGTTAATATGCGTTCTGGCGGACGTTCAGGCGATATTAATGCCAGTGCAGAAAAGTTGGCTGGAGTAGTTAAACAAGCCCAAATGATGTCTTTAAGCGGAAAACTAATTAATGAAAGTCGGCCCGTAGGCGGTTATGGAGTTTACATTGATACTTTAACCAGTCCTCATTCTTATAAGCTTTTTGCTGATATTTTTAATGTAAGCAATCGTGAATATGATTCTGGCAATGATACAGTTATTCAAACAATTGAATTTGGAGAGCAGATAGAAAGCACGCCGTCGCAAACATCTATAATCTTTGTTCCGCCGCGGGGAACAATTTATGTCAGCGCAGGGGCAGGGGGAAGTCTTTTAACCGGCAGTGATACAGCCCTTATTTTATTACAACATATTGACGCTAATTTTTACGCTTATGTACGAATTAATAGTCAAGGAGAAATTGATGTGCGAAAAACAGAATAAAGCCCAATCATTAATTGAAACTATTGTTGCCATTGGCATTATTGTTGTTGCTATTGTCGCTATTTTGTCTGTTGGTTTAACCTCTATGGTTTTAGGCGGACAATCATCAGAAAGGGTTCAGGCCACTAATTTAGCCAGAGAAGGAATTGAGGTTGTTAACGCAATTGTTAGTAGTAATCGTTTAGATCCTGATCAGTCTTGGCCCTATAGTATGACTAATGATATTTATATTATTGATTACAATGATACTGTTTTAGATACCGCGGCCACGTTTGATGGCGCAGAAACAATTGATAATTGCACTAATTGTTATCTTTGCAAGCAACCCAGTGATTTATATACTCACACTAATTGTCTTTCATATCAAGTTTTTTTAAGAATGGTTGCTGTTTCAACTGGGGATGATTTAGGAGGTAATTGTAGTGGTTGTGAAAAAAAAATTGTAACCACGATTTATTGGATTGAAAGAGGGAGAGAACATACACTTAGTTTAGAATCTCATTTAACTGATTGGCGTTAATTTTGAAAATGATAAAAAAATATTTTAAACAATCTTTTACCTTAATTGAACTTCTAGTTTCTATAAGTATTTTAGTTGTAGCAATTTTAGCTGCTTTGGGAATTTATATTAATGTTCTTGGAACAAGGCAAAAAACTTTAGGCCAGCTTAATATTCAAGAAGATGGTCAATATTTAATGAGTTTAATTGTTAAGGATATTCGGGCGGGTATGGTTGATTATGCTAATTATGGAGCGATTAGTTCTCCTGAGGATGAATTATTGCTTTTGAATCTTTCAGGAGACCAAATACGTTATCGTATTAGTGCGGCAACTCCAATTGTAGACGGCGATTGTACAGTCAGTCGTTGTACTTTAGAAAGATGTGAAAATAGTGATTGTAGCGTGGCTGGCAATTATCAAACAATCACGATGATAAATATTAGCTTTGAACGTTTAGATTTTTATATTAATCCAACAACCAATCCTTTTACAGCCGGTTCAACTACTTATGAACACCCAAGAGTAACCGTTCTCATTAAGTTAAGATCTTTAAGGGAAAAACCAGGAGAGAAAGAATTGATTTTACAACAAACAGTGCCTCAAAAATATACTTATCGTAAATAATTTTATGAGCTTAAATCAGATAAATAAACAAAATCAAGGAGTTTCTTTGATTTTAACTTTATTAATTATTAGTTCTGTTTTAACAGGAACAATTTTGGTGGCTGATATTACTATTCGTCATGCTCAAATTATTCATGGGGCTGAAATTTCTGAAAAAGCCTATTTTGCTGCAGAAACAGGAATTCAAAAAGCGGCTTATCAGGCGATGAAAAATTACACAAATATTTCAACCTATAGTTTAAATGATAGCTTTGACGATGGGTCAACTTATACAGCGACAATTAGCGCTGATAAAGAGTGCCCTAATCCCCCTACAGAATGTAGCGCTTATCCTATTTCAGCAACTAATCCATGGACAGTGATTTTAGCAGTAGGAGAGTCTTTTCAATTAAATATTGATATTAATGGCGCAACTTATCCGGCTAGTGTTCAGATTACCCGCTCTGGCTCAACAGATACAGATATTATTGTTTATGAATGCACAACTACAGGAAGTCCTCGAGTTTGTTCCTCAACCATGAGTCAGACTTTTAGTATTATTTTTCCTTATACGTTTAATATTACTGATTATGAAACTAAATATTATAAATTAAGAATTAATAATGCAGGAAACGGTTCAGAGAGTTATACTTTAACACCAACAGGGGAATTGCCTATTGGTATTGAAATAAGTTCTACAGGAGGTTATACAGGATATGAACGCAGGTTAAAAACCAATTTGCCTAAATGGCAGAAATTTGGACTTTAATCCCATTGTTTTTTCTTTTTCATTTTGATACAATATTAATACAATAGAATAATTAATAAGTTTTTCCTCCACCTTATTAAGGTAGAAAGGTTTGCGTTTTATTATTTTAAACAATTAATATAAAATAAAAATTAATTGCTGGCATATTTTAATTAAGGTCGAATTTGATTAAGATTTGTCAGTAAAAAAAGAGGTTATTATATGAAAACTAAAAGAATTAAAAATTTAGGTCAAAATTTTTCTACAGGGTTAATTTTACTAACTATATTATTCATTGGATTTGTTATCCATCCGGTAGTTGCTTGGACACCCCCTGCTTTTCCTCCTCCCGGCGGGAATGTGGCTGAACCGCTTAATACTGGTGATACTGCTCAGGGCAAGACAGGTAATTTGGGGATTGGAATAGCAGTTCCTACAGCAACATTAGATGTTGGCGGTAATTTTAAAGTTACTTCTGCTGGTGTAGTCACTGAGGCAAGTGGCAACATTTCCATGTGGACTAATAACGCAGCCTACATCGATGACGGAAACATCAACTGGAACAACTCCTATGGTTTTATCACCACTTCATCCACAGACACCTTAATCAACAAATCAGGAAGCAATAACATGTGGACTAATGACGCAGGATATATTACTGCGAGCGGGACTGTAATAGGATTGATTCAATCCACTGTCACAGGAACATCCTATATTACTGGTGGCGATGTCGGCATCGGGACGAGCAGTCCGAGTTACAAGTTTTCTATTGGTTCCACTGACGGCTCGGACCAGATAGGAGTTTATCATAACAATACAAATGCTTATCTGAAATGGACGGATGGAAATTTGAATTTAATGACAGATGAGGGGACTGATACAAATACTATTGTCGATATACGATCTAAAGACTCAGATTCAAATCAGAATACTTATCTTAGAATATTTGGGGGAAGCGGAGGTTATCTTAGATTAGGTTTTTTGGATTCAGCTGGGGCGGTTTCTTATATAGACTCATATACGGATAAAGGTTTGTATCTTAATACTTATTCAGGAACAGTAATAGCAGCTTGGTTTTTAGCTGGTGAAGGTGAGACTAATGAACTTAAACTTTATGGCTATCGTACTGGTGATGCTAAAAGAAGCTTAGAAATCGGCGTTGGCGTAGATGCAGCAGACACAGCGAGTTTTGACGGGGTTAGTAATTACTATTTTGACGGCAACGTCGGCATCGGGACGGTGAGTCCGAATTATGCAAATCTTGTCATAAATTCAGCATCTTTATCATCGGGAAACACTTCTGGTGTAGCTGTTGGGCGTGCGAATGATGCTCCGACGGGCAGTTCGGGATATGGAAACTTGTATCTTTTTACAACAGACTCGCAGGCGGTAGATTTAGGAGGAACTATTTCACTGGGAGGTATGTATACAGGATCGACTATAGATACACGTTATGCTGTAATTCAAGGCGCAAAAGAAAATAGTACCAATGCAAATTATGCTGGTTATTTGAGATTCTTAACTCGTGCAAACGGTTCAGTACCAGCGGAACGGGTCAGAATAACAAGTGCTGGCAACGTCGGCATTGGAGCTGTTTCCCCAGACTACAAACTTCACCTATATACTTTAACCGCTGATGGCCCAGCTTATCTTCAAATTGATAGACAAGCAGACACTGCGTTGTCAGGCCTTGTTTTCGCCACAGCCGGGTCTACGGACTGGATTAATCGTGTTAGCGCTGACAGTAATAGAGACATGGAATGGTATAATGGTTCAACTCGCATGATTCTAACCTCAGCCGGTTATTTAGGTCTTGGCGCAGATTATACCCCTACTGGTTTGCTTGATGTTAATAACAAACTGGTGGTTACTGATACGCAAATAACCATGAACGTACCCCTTGATTTAAATGATAATGCTACTTTAGCTAGTGTCACCATGGAGGGAAATATTGACGTTGCTTCTAATAACATTCTTAATGTTAATAAATTAACTGTAAACACAATTGACCCTATCCATAAAATTGAGGGAGAAGAATATGCAACATATGTCTCTTTTTACGCTGGTGGACAAAAAATGGAAACTAGCGGAGTGGTTAAATTAAAAAAGATCGGATTAAATTATCAATATTTAATTGATTTTTATAAACAAGAAAAAGGTTCTGATTTATGGTTATTTTGGAAAACAATCCATCAGGATTTAGACAAGATGGTTGTAATATTGACCCCGAATTTTAATGGAAAAATCTGGTATGAGAAAATTGGCGGTTCCAAGATTGTTATCTTTGCTGATTCCTCAGGCGAAGTCTCCTATAATTTAAGCGCGCCAAGGGAAGATTATGAAAAGTGGCCTAATTTAATCAGTAAAGAATAAAATAAATAAATTATTTAAATATTATGGAAAAAAAACAAAAGAAGATTTTAATTACCGTTGGCATTATCATTATTGTATTATTAATTATTATTTTTGGTTTTAAAAAAGAATCAACAATAGATGTGCCAGACGAGCTTTTAGGTATGGATTTAAAGGATATTGAATCTGCTCCAGAAATCAATGTTAAAAAGATTACTAAACCAGTAGAAATTGCTCCAGACGCGAGTCTGGTTAATAGTAAAGGCGTTGTTGTTACTGAACAAGGAGAACCAGTTATAACTAAAGGAGTTGCCCCAATGTCAGAAGGAGCCCCAAAACAATCCAAGAGTTTGAATGAGGAAGAAAAAGAGCAAGTAGCTGAAAACGCCATTGGTCTGGAAATCAATCATGAAAATGGATTTATTCCTAAACAGTTTAAAGTTAAACCAGGGCAAGTGGTAACGATTCTTTTAACAGCAACAGACAATCGCAAACATGAGTTTCGTTTTAGAGACGACAAGCTCAGAGCCGTGACAATTGTTGTTAAAGATAGACAAGAAAGGGCGATAACATTTAATGCGCCAACTCAAATGGGTTTGTATGAATTTTATTGTTTCCACCATGATGTGGGAATAGGACAAATGATTGTTATTAAAGAATAAAGAAAGAGGCTTAATCTCGCAGAGGCTCTCCGCCCGCCTCGGCACAAGTGAATAATTATTTAAAATATTGTTATTGAAAAAATATTTTTTCAAAATGTCAAAAAAAAGAAAAAAAAAACAAAAAAAGCAGGATATCTTATTCTGGATTATCCTTTTGGTTATTATTTTTACCCCATTTTTCTTTTATCAACAAAGAAACAAGGAGATTAATAACGAAGAAGTAGAGCGTTTTGAAAAGATAGACCCCATCCAATATAAATTCGCTACCTTTAGTGATTCTTTTTCAGGTGAAGCTTGGGTAGATATGGAAAAAACAAGTTTGGTTTTTAGTCAGAAAGAAATGAGTTTTGTTTTTCCTGATTTAGAGGAAGATTTAACAGGCAGTTTATCAGAAGATCTAAAAAGTCAAAAACAATCAAGACAGATTGTTTCAAAAAAGGTTAATTTTAATGTTGATAAGATTAAAGCGGCTCGAATTGACAAATCAGAAAATTCAGAAATTAATAGCCAGATACAATATTCTTTTTCAAATGACGGAGGAATAAATTGGATGGATATAGATATTAGACAAAAGACTTATTTTCAACACCAAGGCAATGATTTGCGATGGCGGGCAATAATTTCTCCCATACAAAAGGACTTTTCAAAAAAAAGAAATTTTTCTAAAATTAGTTCAATCAATCTTAGTTATTGGTATGAAAAGTAATTTTGGGTTGTTAATTCTTTAAACATATGTTAGAATTAACCCCGTTAAAAACTAAGCCATTTTTTAACTTGTTAAAGATAAAATTATCCTCTATATAATAATAGCTTAATAATAGTAGTCGAATATTTAACTAATAATTAATTTAAGAATTAAGTTTATGAAAAAGCAAACAATTTATTGGGTGATTGGAATTATCGTCGTTTTGGTAATTATCGCTATTGTGGTTAGCTCAAAGACAGAAACCCCTCCTGGTGAAGAAACAGAAGGCGTTTTAGAAGAAACAACAGAAGGTTTAACTGAAGGAGAAACAGAAGATATAGTTTTCTTTGAAAGAGACGTTCCGTTAGTAATTTCTTCAAGTGGTATTACTCCAAATAAGTTTAGAGTAAGAGTGGGAGAGTTATTAAATATTTCTTTGACCAACACAGAAGCTGACCAGCATTTCGTTTTGGCGTTTAGAGATTCATTTTTTGAAGGATTTACGATTATTGTTCCCAGCGGAGTAGACGAAGTAAAAACAAGCAGTGTTTCAGCTCCTATGGAGGCTGGTGAGTATGTTTTTTACTCTGATACAGTAGAACCAGAATTAGAAGGAGTAATGATTGTAGAGTAGGGATAGATATTAAAAAGCATCATAATAGACATTTTAGACATTTGTTTTAATAAGATGTGTTTGTTAATGATTTAATGTCAAATTTGATCTAAAGTTTTTATATGCCATTATTTTATTCGTAAAGATTTAATAACCTTAAATAAAAGGTTGAATTTTAATTGATATTTAATTAAAATATATTTATGAAGAAGAAAAATATTTATTGATTTGAGTATTATTAGACAAGTAGTTTCTAAAAAAGTTAATTTTTCAGTAAAAAATATTGGAGCTGCACAGATCAGTGGATTAGAAACAGGGCTTAATCAGGCGCAGATAGAGTATTTTTTTTCTAATGACGGCGGAAATAGCTGGCAGGAAACAGATCTTGGACAGATAGTTAAATTTGATAGCCAAGGTAATGATTTGCAGTGGAAAATTAAGATTCTACCTTTTAAGGAAGTTATTCTCAAACAAGCCCCCTTATCTTCGCTCTATTAATCTTGTCTATTGGTATGCAAGATAGAAAATTTCAATTTTCAAATAAATGGATATTTTATTTTTTGGTTTTTATAGCTGTAATTTTTACAGCTATTTTTTATTTTCCAGAACTGGTTGTCAATAGCCCTGATGTTAATGACAACACTTTTCATTTAGGCCTGATTAAAAGCGTGAATGATCGGGTTACTGAATTTGCTTCATTAGATTATTGGATCCCGTATTGGATGGGAGGGTATCCAGTGTTTCATGATTATCAATATTTACCTCATTTAGTAACTGTTTTGGTTTATAGGATTTTTTTAGAGGAATTATCCTTGCAGTTTGTCATGCATTTGCTTATTTATCTGCTTTTAGTATTTTTTCCAGTAGTTATTTATTACAGTTTAAGAAAAATCGGTTTTAGCAGATCTTTGTCTGCATTTTCTGCTTTATTTAGTTTGGCAATTTCTGGTAATCATTCGTATGGTTGGGAATATGGTAGTTATATTTGGCGGGGCTGGGGCATGTATTCTCAGTTGTTTGGTATGTTTTTTTTGCCTTTGACTGTAGCTAGGGTAGCAGTTTCTCTTAAGACAGGAAAATATTATGGCTTAGCAGTGATGTTTTTTATATTAACATTTCTTTCACATATTCTTTTTGGTTATATAGCCTCTATTATTTGTTTATTGCTTGTTCTTAGAGAAACAAACAAGGTTTTATTGTTTAAGAGTATGCAGCGGTTAATCTTAATATTTTTTATATTAGCAATAGTTACCGCATTTTTTTGGTTACCCTTAATTATAGATTCAGGATTTCATTACAGAAGTGTTTATGAGCCAATAGAAAAAATGGATTCTCTTGGTCATCGCAGTATATTAACCAGTTTTATTAGTGGTGAACTTTTTGATTTTGGCAGGTTTCCTATAATGACAGTTCTTAGTCTTACCGGTTTACTTTTTGTTTTATATAGATCTTTAGACAAAAAAGAAGGAGGGTGTTATAGATTTGCATTTTGGGGATTTGTTGTTTTACTTTTTTTATATTTTGGACGGCCAACATGGGGAAACCTTATTGTTTTGTTGCCTTTAAGCAAAGTAATTCATTTAGAAAGATTGATTAATGGATTTCATTTTTTTGCGATTATATGTGTTGGGGCAGGGATGGAGTTTATTTGGCAGAGAATAAGGACTATAAATAAGTTTTCTCTAAAACAAAAGTTTATTTGTATGTTATTGCTGGTTTTATTGATTAGTTTCCCGGTTTTTAAAGAAAGAAGTAATTATTTATTAGAAGGCAGTGATTTAGCAAAAGCTACAAAATCAGAATTTTACAAAGAATGGCCAGACTTTAAAAAGGTGTTAGACAAGATTAGGGCGCTTCCTCCTGGTCGCGTTTATTGCGGGAGAAAAGCAAACTGGGGATATAATTATCAACTGGGTAAATCTCAATGTTATGTTCTTCTGGGCGTAAATCAGATAGAAAATATTGGTTATATTATATTTAGTTGGCCCCCTATAACTGATTTTCAAGTTAATTTTAATGAATACCGATTAGCTGATTATGAATTATATAATGTTAGATATGTAATTGCTGACAAAGACAAAGAATGGCCGGATTTTGTTGAGCCAATTTTTCAAAGCGGCAGACATGTCCTTTATCAAATTGAAACTAGTGGTTATTTTGATTTAGTCAGTTCAAAGATTTTACTTCAGTCTAGAAAAGATAATAGTTGGAATTTTAATTATCTCTGGTTAAAGAGTCAGTTGCCAGAAATAAAACAATTTATGACTATTGGCTTTAAATCCGTTAAGCAAAAATACGACAATCAAATTATTGTTAAAGATAAATATCAATATGCTTATCAGATAGATCAGACAGAAGTTGATAAGCATAACGAGCATCATGTTTTTGGCGGTGATTTGTTGTTTGATAAATTTTCCTTTTTACAAAAAGAGAATTTAGGCCAGATAAATAACGAAGAAAAGAAAAACGAAATTTATCAAGCCGATTTTACAGTTTTAAAAGATTCTTTTTTGCTTTTTAAAGTGAATTATCATCCAAATTGGCATATTTTAATTGATGGTCAAAAACAAGAAAAAGTAATGCTTTCCCCGGGCATGATTGGTGTTGAAGTTGAACCAGGAGAGCACACCGTCAAAGCATTTTATCAGCCGAGAAAAATTAAATTCGTTTTATTGTTTATGGGATTAATTATTTTTATTGGTATTTTAATAAAAAATGAAAAAAAGGTTTTCTAAAAAACAAATCCTTTTAATTATAGGAGCGATTTTAGGAGCTTTTGTTCTTAGGTTTTTATTAATTCATCTTCCGGGCTATGAAAGGGACATTTTTTGGTTTAAAGAATGGTGTTTCGGTACACTAAATTATGGAGTGACTGGTATTTATGCTAATCTTTGGAGCGACTACCCCCCGGGTTATTTTTATATTCTTAAGTTACTTGGTTTGGTCTATAAAATTTTTTATCCAACTCTTGTCGAAGGAACGTATTTTCTCCAATTTTTATTAAAACTACCCGCTATTTTAGCTGATTTAGGAACAGCAGTTTTGATTTTTTTCTTGTTAAGAAAAAGATTAAAATTTTCTATTGCTTATTTAATAATGTTGGCTTATGCCTTTAATCCAGCAATTTTCATCAACTCTGCCTGGTGGGGGCAGGTTGATTCAGTAATGGTTTTTGTTTTGCTTTTATCAGTGTCTTTGTTATTAAAGAAAAAGATTAGATGGTCTGATGTTTTATTGGCCTTAGCCTGTTTGATAAAGTTACAAGCCATAATTTTTATTCCTTTAATTGTTTTTATTACTTGGCGTCAATAAGGATTAAATGCCGTAATACAAGGCATTGTTTCTGCCATGGCAGGTGATTTTGTGGTGCTTATGCCCTCTATAATATAAGGCAATTTAGAATGCTTGGTTAATGTTTATTGGTAATCA
>SDBV01001895.1_pt1 | contig 31409 bp, 26 predicted proteins | sample 2277081 | NCBI WGS metagenome assembly SDBV01 (sample SAMN10402039, study PRJNA504765) | marine sediment metagenome | isolation source: marine sediment core GS10_PC15, 223 cmbsf | place: Arctic Ocean: Southern Knipovich Ridge | collected 2010 | reverse complement strand
GAAAACGCCTTGTGTGGCACGCCCCTGAGCGAAGCGAAGGGCGTGGATGCCCTGTTTGCAAGCCCTATCCACCACGCCCTTCGCTTCGCTCAGGGGCGTGCCACACGCACATTACTACTTTTCTGACAAAGCCTAGTAGTCAATCATCGCTCCACGGGGACAAGCCCCGTGGTGGCGTTTGCAATCTAAACACTTACTGATTCACCAAAAGCAGATGCGATCCTTGTTACTCAAACGTGCTGTTGATTTGACCGGGGCCGTGACCCTGGCCGTCTTGGCCGGACCGGTGATGCTGGGAATTGCCGTGGCTATTCTGTTGCGGCTAGGCCGTCCTGTGCTGTTTACTCAGCAGCGTGCCGGGCGGCGAGGAAGGCCGTTTCGGCTTTACAAGTTCCGCACCATGCGCGAAGCGATAGGACCCGACGGAAATCCGCTTCCCGACGCCCAGCGGACGACACGACTGGGTCGATGGCTGCGTCGAAAGAGTCTCGACGAGCTTCCGCAATTGCTGAACGTCTTGGGCGGTTCGATGAGCCTGGTCGGTCCACGACCACTGCCGGTTCGCTATGTTCAGCGCTACACTCCCGAGCAGGCCCGACGACTGCTGGTTAAACCGGGACTGACCGGCTGGGGGCAAGTCAATGGGCGAAACTCGCCATCCTGGGAAGAGAAACACGCCCTGGATGCCTGGTACGCCGACCATTGGAATCTATGGCTCGATCTGCGGATCTGCGGGATGACCTTCCTGAAGGTCTTTCGGTCCGACGGCATCGACCACGCCGAGGACGTCACCATGCCCGAGTTCACCGGTTCGCCGAACAGGCGGGGAGCCTAATGAGTATCAACGTGCTGTTTACCAGCGTGGGTCGCCGCGTGGAACTGTTGCGGAGCTTTCGCCGCGCCTATCAGACGTTAGGCCTTAGCGGTAAGATCGTGGCCGTCGACATCGACCCGCTGGCCCCGGCATTGCCGGAAGCCGACGTGACCTACATGGTGCCTCGGCTCGATCACGCGGAGTATATTCCCACGTTGACGGAGATTCTTCATCGCGAACGGATTAACGTCGTCTTTCCGCTGATCGACCCGGACATTCCCGTGTTGGCCGAACATCGGGCTACGCTGGAAGCGACCGGCGCTCGCCTGGCCGTGGTGTCCGAGCAAGCGGCCGCCATTGCCGCCGACAAATGGCGGACCTACGAGTTTTTCGCAGCCGCAGGAATTCCGACCCCGAGGTCCTGGCTTCCCGATCAACTCGATTCCACTGCAGCACAATTCCCCCTGTTCATCAAGCCGCGGTTCGGTAGCGCGTCGCAACACACGTTCAGGATCGATGATCGGCGGCAATTCGAGTTCTTCAGCGACTATGTGCCCGACGCGATTCTACAAGAGTTCGTGCCGGGAGCAGAGATCACCAACGACGTGATCTGCGACACCCGTGGCAAGGTGCTCTCGGTCGTCTCGCGCGAGCGGATTCGCGTTCGCGCCGGTGAGGTGATCGTCGGCAAGACCGTCTTCGATCGTACGATCGCCGAGGTGTGCGTGAAGATCGCCGAGGCCTTACCGGCGTGCGGGCCGATTACCGTCCAGTGCATGCTCAGCACACAGGGCCCCCGGTTCACCGAGATCAACGCACGGCTGGGCGGCGGACTCCCCTTGGGGATCGCCGCGGGTGCCGATTCGCCCGCCTGGTTGTTGGCCTCGGCGGCCGAGATCCCGATCGAGATCCCCCCCCTGGGTTCCTATCGACAAAACGTTTATCTTTCCCGATTCGACGATTCCCTGTTTCTGACCGAGACCGAACGTGAAACGATGGCAAGCCGTCGTCTTTGACCTCGACGACACCCTATACTCCGAACGCGACTACGTGCTCAGCGGCATGCGGGCCGTGGCCGATTGGGCTCGCGACTCGCTGGGCTTCCCGGCCGAGCGGACCTATGGACAGTTGCACGATCTGTTCGAAGCGGGCGTCCGGGGAGAAACGTTCGATCGTTGGGCATTGGCCAATGACCTTCAATCCGAGGCTTGGGTCCCGGCCATGGTCGACGTCTATCGACAACACCAACCGCAAATAACCCTCGACGCGGATACCGTCGAACTGCTGACGCAACTGCGCGAACACTGTCGGTTGGGGATCGTCACCGACGGATACCTCGACGGGCAGCAGCGCAAGGTGGCCGCCTTGGGGTTGGATCGAACCATCGAGGCCATCATCTACTCCGACGCCATCGGCCGCGACGCATGGAAACCGGACCCTCGGCCATTTCACGCCGTGCTTGGGCGTTTGGAGGTGGCCGCCGACCGGACCGTCTACGTGGGCGACAATCCGGCCAAGGATTTTCTCGGCGCCCGAAGGGTGGGCATGGAGACGATCCGCATCCGCCGACCCGACGGGCTACATCGCGAGGTGGAACCGGCCACGGCGGACCACGCCCCGGACCGCGAAATCGACGTATTGGCCGATCTGCACCGGCTGGCCAGCGTCTCTTCGCCTTGCTGAGGGAAATCTGGGCACTCTGGGAGCCTGGCGCAAACGGCGTATTATTGGACTTGCCGTTACCGCCACTTCCCAGCTATACTGCCTCGCCTTTTTTCTTCACTCACGGCCAGTCGTCAAGGCAGACAGCCGGTCGTTTGGTGGAAATGGCCTAGGAGGCAAGGATGCCCGAGGTTTTGCCGCAGGAAGTCGGCTCGTTTCGTTTGGAACGTAGATGGATCACCGGACTGGTCGCCGGAGTGTTTCTGGTGAACCTGGCGACCGGCTCGCGCTGTCCGGCTGTTTGGGTCGACGAAGCGGCCTACACGGATCCTGCCTGGAACCTACGGCTGGGCCACGGCTTCACCTCGTCGGCCTGGTATGCTCAGGATGAGACCGAATTCTGGGCCGGCAACGTTCCGCTATACCCTGCGGTGCTCTACGCTTGGACCGTCCCGCTGGGCGTCAGTGTACTGTCGGTTCGCGCGCTGAACTACGTGCTGATTTCCGCGGCGGCTTGGCTGTTGTGGATCGCCGCGGTGAGGCTCGATCTGGTTCGTCGACCCGCGCTTCGGATCGTACTGATCGCGCTGATGCTGTTGGGCTTCGGAGTCTGTTTCAGCTACCGTAGCGGGCGGCCCGATGCGCTTTGCATTCTGCTGGGGACCGCCGCACTGGCGGCCTGCTCGATCCGACGGTCGAGGATTCGTCTGGCGACCTTGGCCGGCTTGGGGATGCTCTTTCCGGCGGCCGGACTGCAATTGGTCGTCTTCGCGGCATTGCTTTGCCTGTTGTTGCTGCCGTGGCTTCGGGGGCGATACTTTGTCGAGTCGGTCGTGTTAGGCGCAGGCTGTCTTCTGGGGTTACTGGGGCTTTTTGCCTTTTACCAATATCACGGCGTGTGGGATGCCTTCGTCGCCTCAACGGTCGGGACCCATTCGGCCGCGGCGCAGTCAGAAGGTTTCCTCGAACAACTTCGTCACTTGCGGATACCCGGCGGCGTAAAAGATCCCAGCTTTCTGCTGATGCTCTGCTCTGCCATGATACTGGCCGGTTGGGCGTTCATGCGCGGGCGATTTGTATGGCGATCCCCGTTGGGTTTTGCCGTGGTCTCGGGCATGGGGCTGCCGTTGCTGCTTTATGCCTTGCGCGGCGAGTATCCCTGTTACTACTCGTGGATGGCCTACCTGCCGCTGTGTATTGGCACGTGCGCCGCCATGTCAGATTCCCGTCGGCGAGTCGCTCTTCCCGTACTGCTGGGACCTGCGTGCTTGTTCGGCCTGCCGTTAGTCGTCGGGTTGACCGCCTGGCAGTGGCACGATCGGGACTACACTCGCGTGGAAGCATTTGCCAAGCAGTATGTAACGCCCGACGACTACGTCTATTGCGACGGGGCGGCCTACTACGCGTTGAAGACCCATACTTCGGTCGAGACGGGTCGGCATCACCTGCGGGGAATGAACCCACAGCAAAAGACTCGACTTACGGCCTTGGTCATTCGGCCCGACCAGTTGCCGAGCGTCGAGCAAGCCGTCGGCGGAACGTGGGTCCCGGTGAGCGAAGCGTTTCGCCCCACACGAGGATCCCGTCTGAGGTCGGAGTATTTCCTGGACGCCTATTGCCTGCAGGTGTTTCGCCGCACGGACCAAGCAGCGATATACCGCACATCACGACGCGAGGTACTGCAATGATTACCGTGGTCGTCCCCTGCTACAACGAATCGGAAGTGCTCACGCGGTTGTACGACCGTCTGACCAGTGCCGCCGAATCGTGGAACGAACCGTTCGAAATCATTCTGGTGGACGACGGCTCCGACGAAGCGACCTGGCAACAGATCGGGCACATTCACCAGGTAGACCCTCGCTGGAAGGCGGTGCGATTCTCGCGCAACTTCGGTCACCAGACGGCCGTCTCCGCCGGGCTGAGTTATGCACAAGGCGAGGCCGTGATCGTCATCGATGCCGATCTGCAAGACCCGCCCGAGGAGTTGCACCGGTTCATTGCCAAGTGGCGCGAGGGCTACGAGGTGGTTTACGCGGTCCGCCGCCGGCGCAAGGAGTCGTGGCTGAAACGCTTGTGCTACGCCGGATTCTACCGCACCTTGGCCAGCATGTCGCAGACGTCCATCCCCTTGGACTCGGGTGATTTCTGCCTGATGGACCGCAAAGTGGTCGACTTGCTGGTCAGTATGCCCGAGAAAAACCGTTTTGTGCGAGGCCTCAGGGCATGGGCCGGTTTTCGGCAAGTCGGCTTGGAATATGAACGGCACGCTCGGGCTGCCGGCACGTCGCAGTACAGCCTGCGGAAGTTGGTTCAGTTGGCGACCGACGGGATCTTCTCGTTCTCGATTTCGCCGTTACGCTTGGCCACGCGGCTGGGGTTTGCCGTTTCCACATTGGCCTTGGCCGGGACCGTCTTTACGTTGGCGCAACGGATCTTCGCCGACTGGTTCGCGCAGATTGGCCTGGCGCCGGTCCCCGGTTTCGCCACGACCGTAATCGCAATCCTGTTCCTCGGCGGCGTGCAGTTGATCTGCTTGGGCATCATGGGCGAGTACATCGGACGAATCTACGAAGAAGTCAAACGAAGACCTTCCTGGGTAATCCGCGAGACACGGGGGTTCGACGACGAGACGGTCGGTCTGCCACAGGACACGCCATCCCGCCAGGACTACCGGGTCGAGTACCAGCGGACCCGCGGCAAGGGTTCAGCACTTCAACACGACGTTTAGCGGCCGGGCCTCGTTCATTGGAGAGCAGGGCCCGGCGTTTTTCTCCAGAAACGCACATTACCAATCATAGAAACGAAATCCCATGCGTGTAGCCATTGTCGGAGGCGGTATCTCGGGGCTGACTATCGGCGACGAACTTGCGCGCAGCGGGCATGACGTGACGGTCTTCGAAAGGGGTCGATTGGGTGGGCTGGCGTCGGGGTTCGAATACCCGGGTTGTCCTAACGTCTACTTGGAAAAGTTCTATCACCACATCTTTACCTCCGACCAGGACGTAATCCGCCTGATCGATCGGCACGGGCTGAGTGACTCGCTCGAGTGGCTGCCCAGCGCGAGCGGACTGATCGCCGGTGGACGTGCCTGGCCGTTTTCCTCGCCGGGGGACCTGTTGCGATTTCGGCCGTTGGGTAACCTGTGGCAGCGGTTGATGATGGGCTGGAATCTGCGCTACTTCACTCGCACCGACAATTGGCAACGCCTCGACGAGATCCCGTGCCGCGAGTTCTTCGCCCGACGCGGCAACCTGGCCGGGTATCGAAACCTTTGGGAACCGCTGCTGCGGCAGAAGTTTGGAGAGGCACCCGACCAGATCCCGGCCGCCTTTCTTTGGGGACGCATCCATCCTCGGGCCCAAAGCCGAAACAAGAACAAGGAGAGTCTCGGCTATCTTCTCGGCGGGTTTCAGCACCTGTTCTTACGCATGGCCGACTCGATCCGCCGGCATGGAGGGCGCCTCCATACGGGCACGCGGATTCACCACGTGCAGCCGGGCTCACGTCCCCATGTTGCTTTCGGTAACGTCGTTCAGGCGTTCGATCGCGTCATCTGGACGGCCGGTCCTGGCCGCCTGGCGAACGTGCTCGATAATCCGCCCGACGAGTTGACGCAGAAACTTCACTCCATCCGGTACATGGCCGCCACGCAACTAATCCTAGCCCTCAAGCGCCGCCAAACCGACTATTACTGGCTTAACAACATCGATCCGGACATCACGTTTGGCGGGCTGATCGAACATACGAATCTCGTCTCGCCGGATCACTATCGAGGGCAACACCTCGTCTACCTAGTGAACTATCATGCTCCCGACGACCCGCGCTTCGCCGGCAAGACGCAGCAGCAACTCCTGGATTATCACGCTGCGTCGCTTGGGCGTATCGCGCCCGGCTTCCAACGTGACGACGTGCTGCGCGTCCATTGCATCCGCGAGCGGTACAGCTCTCCGCTTTACGACTTGGGGTATGCGGGGCGCCGGCCGCCGTACCACGGCTGGCTGCCGGGGATCGACCTGTGCGGCATGTCGCAGGTCTATCCCGAAGATCGCAACATGAACCACGGCGTCGCCAACGCCTTGCGGTATGTGAAGCAACACTTCGCCGCCGACGTCGGGCAACACACGCTAGACGAAAGTCTCCAAGAGAAGGCCGCATGAAGAATCCTCGAACAGATCACCACGCCCACCCCCTGGCCCTCGAGTCGGGACACCCGGTGCGCACGACCCCGTTCCCACCCTGGCCGCAATTCGACGAAGACGTCATCGAAGCAGTGGCCAACGTCCTGCGCAGCGGACAGGTCAACTACCATACCGGTCCGCACGGTCGACTCTTCGAACAGGAATTTGCGGCGTCGGTGGACTGCCGCCACGCGGTGGCCCTGGCCAATGGCACCGTGGCCCTGGAGTTGGCCCTGGGCGCGTTGGGAATCGGGCCCGGCGACGAAGTAGTGGTCCCCTGCCGAACCTTCATCGCCTCGGCCAGTTGCTGCCTGGTGGGTGGCGCCAAGGTGGCTTTCGCCGAGGTAGACCGGGTGAGCCAAAACCTGACGGCCGAAACGATCCGAGCCGCCCTGACACCCCGAACCAAAGCCATCATCGCCGTGCATCTGGCCGGTTGGCCCTGCGAGATGGACCCGATCCTGGAACTGGCCGCCGAACATGGCTTGTACGTCATCGAAGACTGCGCCCAGGCTCAGGGCGCCACCTACCGTGGGCAACCGGTCGGATCGTTCGGACATGCGGCGGCCTTTTCTTTTTGCCAGGACAAGATTCTCTCCACCGGCGGCGAAGGCGGCATGTTGACGACAAACGATCGGTCGCTCTGGGAGAGAGTCTGGAGCTACAAGGACCACGGCAAGAGTTGGGAGGCGGTGAATCGACCGCACGACGGCCACGCGTTCCGCTGGCTGCACGATTCGATCGGCACCAATTGGCGCATGACCGAGATGCAGGCCGCCTTGGGGCGGGAGATGCTTCGCAAGTTACCCGAGTGGGTTGCCACGCGCCGCCGATACGCTGCCATGCTCACCGGGCGACTTCGTCGGCTCCCCCAGCTTCGCGTCCCGCCGGTGCCCGCGCATATAGAACATGCCTACTACAAGTACAACCTGTTCCTGCAACCCTCATGGCTGAAGGCCGGCTGGTCGCGCGATCACTTCACCCGGGCATTACAGGCCGAGGGAATTCCTTGCGGCAGCGGCGTCTGCCCGGAGATCTATCTCGAAGCGGCGTTCGACGGCTCGCCGATGCGCCCCGCGCGGCGCTTTCGTGTGGCCAAGGAACTGGGCGAAACCAGTCTCATGCTGCAGGTTCATCCCACGCTGAGGGAGCGCGACATTCTGGATACGTGCAAGGCGATCGAAAAGGTCGTCTACCACGCCACGGTCGATCCTCCAAGCTTCAAGAAACGGGCCGCCTAACATGGCAACCATCAACTCGATCCGTCCGACCGAAAACCGACACCGCGCCAGGCACGTCCCAAGCGAGCGGTCGGATCGCGATCGATCGGTGCTGGCCGAGATGCTCAGCCGGCGTGGTATCCTGACCATCTCGACCCGATTTGTGGCCATCGCGTTTGCCGCATGGGGTCTTGCGCAAGGCGTCAAGGGAATCTGCGACTTCCTGCACATCACGGCCGACATCCCGTCGAAGTGGCCGTTGAGCATGTTTCGCGCAGAGATCCCCGGCATCGATCGCCCCTTCTGGGATCTACTGATCGGTTTGGGAATCATGCTGGCCTTCTATTGGCTGGTCCGTCGCGCAACGGGCCGAATCACCGAGAGCCTGCTGGGGCTGATCGCAGTTGCCTTCCTGCTCGTGCTAGGAACCAACGTGATTCACGGCATTGATTACGGGCTGGTCAATCCGCACCAAGCACCCTTGCAGTATTATCACGACTCGGTCGACGTGACTTCCGCCGGCGAGTTCATGCGCGGATTCGAGGCCTCGCAAGCCGAACTGGGGTGCCACTCCCAGACCCATCCGCCCGGCGCCGTGCTCTTTTTCTATGGCCTGATAAACGTGGTGGGGCATTCGGCCGGCGTGTCGATCGCCATTGCCGCGATGGCCGTCGGTCTGTCCGGAATCTTCTTCTATCGTCTGCTTCTGTACGACTTCGACCACAAGACCAGCGCCTACGTTACCCTGCTGTTCCTGTTGATCCCCAGCGTGGCGGTCTACTACTGTGCAACGCTCGACGCGATCATCGCCGCCTGTTTCCTGGGTACTTTGGTCGCCCTGCGGCATCCTCATCCCTTGCCGGGCATTATCGGCATGACCGTGGGCCTGTGCTGTGCGTCCTTCTTGACTTTCGGCGCTTGCTTCCTGATCCCGGTGATCGTGGGATTCGAGCTGCTAACGCGGCGAACCGCGTATCGAGCCGCGTTGGTCCTGCTGGGGACCGGGATGTTTTACGCTATGATCTATGGGCTTTTCGGATTGAACTACCTCACGTCGTTCCAAACGGCCTCGGCGCTGGAGAACCCCGCCGGGTTCCTCTTGTTTGCCGAACCGGCCAGCTACTTCATCACCCGGCTGGAGAACGTCTGTGACATTGCCATATTCTTCGGGCCGTTCTTGCTGCTGTTGTGCGCGTTCGGACTGCGGATGCTGTGGCAGAGGCGAGAACATGACGAACTGTTCGTGCTCAGCGGCCTGGGGATCTTGACACTGGCGGCCATGTTTCTGACCGGCGCGTTCAGAACGGGCGAAACGGCCCGGGCATGCCTGTTCATCTATCCGCTGCTGATGCTGCCGGTGGCTGCCTACCTGGTCCAGCAACGTTTCCTCGCCTGGCAGAAGAGGCGGTTGCTGCTGGTCGTCTTCGGCCAAACCCTGGCCATGCAGACGCTCGGCGGCTTCTTTTGGTAATCGGCCCCATCGGCAAACGATTTCCCCTGGACTTCATCGCCCGATCCGGTCGAAATCACATAAGGAGTCTCAGACCTCGAAACGTCGATCCCAACCGCCAAGGAGGGCGAAGTTGCCGTCAACCAGCCGATTTCAGGCGTTATATCTCTCCTACTTGTCCCAGCCCGCCAGCGATCGTCCCATCTATCGGGCCATCGTGCGGCAGGAGGCTCGGACGTTCCTTGAATTGGGTGTCGGCGTCGGGCAACGGGCCGTGAGGATGATCGAGTTGGCCGGCCGGTTCCATGCGGCCCGGGAGACCCAGTACACGGGCATCGATCCGTTCGAGGCCCGAACTTCCATCGACGGCCCGGGCGTAACGCTGAAGATGGCCCATCGCCTGCTGAGTGCCACCGGGGCCAGGATCCAACTCGTCCCGGGCCAGCCGCACAGGAGTTTGGCCCAAGTCGCCAACGCCTTGGGGCAGGTCGATCTGGTGATTATTTCCGCACGCGTCGACCCTCAAGAGCTGGCCGGGGCCTGGTTCTACATGCCGCGACTATTGCACCCGGGATCGAAGGTATTTCAGGAGAAACTGCTCCCCGGCGGCCGCGTGTCGCTCAACTCGATCGATCCGGCCGAAATCGAAAGCCTGGCCACGGCCGCCTCGCGCCGGGCTGCCTGAGAATCGGGCCACGCCAAGGGGCTGGCCGGTCTCTTGCAGGTGTAATCGATTGCCCCCCCTCATGCGGAGGCATTTTCCTGCGAACCAACGCGGATTACAATTTGTCGAGGTCCACAACGAAGTTATCAGTTGTTAGTTTTTAGTTGTCAGTCCTTGGATTCTCGTGTTTTCCCCGTGGAATTACGGCCTCTTTGGCACAACAAAACTGTCAACTGAAAACTTACAACTTACAACTCCTTTAACTAAGAACCGTCATGACAAAAGCCAACGCCCCTCGAACCATGTTCCAAAAGATTTGGGACGATCATGTCGTCTCTGCAGAAGAGGGAAAGCAAACGATCCTGTATATCGACCTGCAACTCGTCCACGAAGTGACCAGCCCCCAGGCGTTCGAGGGGTTAAGGACGGCCGGCCGCAAGGTGCGCCGACCCCAGCGGACCGTGGCCACCGCCGATCACAACGTACCGACGACCGACCGTTCCTTGCCGATCATCGACCCCATCGCCAAGAAGCAGATCGATACGCTCAGAACGAATTGCCGGCAGTTTGGCGTCCAATTCTACGATCTTGACGACCCGAACCAGGGGGTCGTCCACGTCATCGGGCCGGAGTTGGGGCTGTCCCAGCCGGGCATGACCATCGTCTGTGGCGACAGTCATACGGCAACCCATGGGGCATTCGGGGCCTTGGCGTTCGGCATCGGCACCAGCGAGGTCGAACATGTGCTCTCGACGCAAACCCTCCTGCAGCACCGGCCCAAGACGTTCGAGATCCGCGTCGACGGCCGCCTGCCCGACGGCGTGACCGCCAAGGATCTGATCCTGTATCTGATCGGCCAGATCACCACTAGCGGCGGGACCGGCTATTGTCTGGAGTATACGGGCGAGGCCGTTCGGGCGTTGAGCATGGAACAACGGATGACCGTCTGTAATATGTCGATCGAAGCAGGTGCCCGGGCCGGCATGATCGCGCCGGACGAGACGACCTTCAAGTATCTCGAAGGCCGCGAGTTCGCCCCGAAGGATTTTCAGGCGGCAATCGAGCGTTGGAAACAGTTACCCGGCGACCCGGGCGCCCGATACGATCGGGTGGAAACGTTTGACGCGGCCCGGATCGAGCCGCAGGTCACCTGGGGAACCAACCCCGGTCAGGTCGTGGCGATCAGTGGCCGGGTGCCCGATCCGGCCGATTTCGACGATCCTTCGGACCGCAGCGCGGCCGCCGCCGCATTGGACTACATGGACCTCAAACCCGGCACGCCCATCACCTCGATTCCGGTCGATCGCGTATTCATCGGCTCCTGCACCAACGGGCGGATCGAAGACTTCCGTTCCGCGGCGGCCGTGGCGCGCGGGCAGCGCGTGGCCGACGGCGTTGAGGCCATGGTGGTTCCGGGCAGTGGGTCGGTCAAACAACAGGCCGAAGCCGAAGGGTTGGACAAGGTCTTCACCGAGGCGGGCTTCCAGTGGCGCGAGCCCGGCTGCAGCATGTGCCTGGCGATGAACCCCGACAAGCTCGAGCCCGGCGAGCGTTGCGCTGCCACCAGCAATCGGAACTTCGAGGGCCGGCAAGGCAAGGGTGGCCGCACGCATCTGGTTTCCCCCGCCATGGCCGCCGCGGCTGCAGTAGCCGGCCACTTCGTCGACGTTCGAGATTCGTAATCCAAGCAGACGCTTGCCCCTTGAAAACACAGGAACTCAGCCATGCAACCTTTCACTCAACATACCGGGTTGGTCCTGCCGATGGACCGTGTGAATGTCGATACCGACCAGATCATCCCCAAGCAGTTTCTCAAGCGGATCGAGCGGACCGGCTTCGGGCAGTTTCTGTTCTTCGATTGGCGCTTCGAGGACGACGGCTCGGACAACGCCCAGTTCGAATTGAATCGGCCCGAGTATGCCGGCGCTACGGTTCTGCTTGCCCGACGCAACTTCGGCTGCGGCTCGAGCCGCGAACATGCCCCTTGGGCCCTGGAGGATTACGGATTCCGTGTGTTGATCGCGCCGAGTTTCGCCGACATCTTCTACAACAACTGCTTCAAGAACGGCATGTTGCCGATCAAGCTCGACGAAGCCACGGTCGACGACCTGTTCGCCCGGGCCGCTGAGCATCCGGGCTATCAACTTTCCGTCGACCTGGAGAGTTGCACGCTGAGCGATGAGCACGGGTTGTCGCTTGTGTTCGAAGTCGACGCGTCGCGTCGGCAGTGTCTACTGGAAGGCCTGGACGACATCACGCAGACGCTCAAAAGCCAAGCCCGCATCGCCGCCTACGAGAAGGCCCATCCCCTATAAAGCCGCGACCGCCGGTCGCGCCCACGGAACTCGTGTGCCACTGCTTCGCAGAAGCAGTGGCGTCGTGTTCTAACGCCACCATCGAAAGAAGCCGACCGGTGATGGACGAAGTGAAATAGTACTGACGGCACTGCTTCTGCGAAGCAGTGGCACACCAGCTTTGGGAATGCGACCCATTTCTAACGTGAATGAAAACACCGCGTGGCCGCGGCGGCTAAACGGGGGCGCAAGAACAAGAAAAAAGCGATGGCCCCGGAGAAAGGGCCATCGCCGTTGGTCTGTTTGAGTCTAGAGGGCGAACACGCTATCGCAATTATCTAGTCGTGTTCACTGCCTCCGTTAGTTGTTACGTCGCCTGAGCAATACCAAACCGAGAGCCGCGCTGGCAAGCAGCACGAGGGTGCTCGGCTCCGGTATACCCGCGATCAGAGTGAATTCTAGCTCACCCTTCGCCGGCGTAACATACGTTGCGTGCAACGTCTCGTACAAGGATGCTGGATCGATGCCGGGAGCAAGTATCTGGCCTGTCCAGAAGGCACCTGTCATCGTAGCGGCGTCATTAGTCGACGCATAGGCGATCTCATAGTTTCCCTCCAGAAGCGTCCAAGCACCAGTCCAAGCCGAGGAATTCCCCTGAGGAGCGAGGTGGGAAGCGGGGTTCTGCATCGCAGTGCCTGTGAAGACAGCTCCGCCGGCTTTCGGCTCGGCAATGATGCTGTAGTCGAACATGAAAGGATCGCCCGCATCGCTGTTATCCGCAGCTATGTTGATATAGTTGCCGATTGTCGCCCCGTCTGCATCGATCCAGATCCCCAGCGTGTCGATGTCGGGATCAGCGTAGACGGAAAACACACCGGCCCCAAAATCAAAATCATTTGGTGCAATGTAGCCGGCGGGAATGATATCGATGTAGATATCAGGAATGCCGTCACCGGGTGTGCCCTGCTGCATGGTGGCCTGGGCCGACATGGCGACGCCTAGCGCCACGACCATCAAAATTGTAAGTACTTTCCAAGCTTTCATCAGATCTCTCCTTCTAAAATTACGACTCGTTTGTGCGCCCCCTAGAGGCTCTCCAAACAGACCAAAACTTTTGTTAAACCGTACGAGCCGACCGCCGGCCCGCCTGTAAATCTCGGGGTGCTCCCGTTCTCTTACAATCGGAACATACCCTACATTCCACTAAGATAGCACAACCGTTGAAAAATGCAAGGGACTGGGTAGCTAATCATGGGTTTTTCCCCAATCCCCTCCGGGACAAACACCGTAAGCAACTACCCCGCAACGACTTACGCACACGTTTTTTCCTCAAAAAAACTTCATTTTTGGGTCGCAAATGGGGGTTTCGAGGCAAGAATTCGACACTTCTTTCCTTCCTTGGCGAGAAATCCCGGGGATTTGCCAGCTTCCGACAGGGGTTTTGCCCGATCGAAGGTGCCAGGGCTTCTGCGAGACTATATATAATGTCGCCAATGGAAGCCAAAAAGCCCCCGGATTGCGTCCCGGGGGATCCCACCGACGCAGTCGGCGGGCTTTGACCCGAGATTCACCTGAGGCGAGAAACGGCGGCTAGCGGGCCGTTTCGGCCAGAATCCGGGCGATTCGCTCGGCTGCCCGGCCGTCCCACAGCTCGGGGCAACTGCCCGATTTGTAGCGACCCTCGAGAATCGCTTCGAGCCCTTCGCGCAGCTTGTGTGGGTCGCTGCCGACCAGCGTACTGGAGCCCTGCTGGACCGTAATGGGGCGCTCGGTGTTGGGCCGCGCGGTCAGGCAGGGGATCCCCAATGCGGTCGATTCCTCCTGCAAACCGCCGGAATCGGTCACGATCAGCTTCGCCTGGGAGGTCAGGGCCAGGAAATCGAGATAGCCCAGCGGCTTCAGCGCGATGATGCCCGGGGGCCGGCTCAAACGGTCGCTCAGGCCGAAATCCTTGATCCGTTGCCGAGTTCGGGGATGAACGGGAAAGACCAGCGGCAACTGCTGCGAGATTTCCGCCAGCACGTCGAGCAACTTGGCCAGCACCTCGGGCCGGTCGACATTGGCCGGCCGGTGCAGCGTAATAATGCCGTATTGGCCCGGTTTCAGCCCGTTTTTCGACAAAATATCACGATGCTTGGCCTTGGGTAACTGGTGCAATAGGGTGTCGATCATCACGTTGCCGACCAGGTGGATCTGTTCTTCGGCGTGCCCTTCGTGGCGAAGATTCTCGATACCGGCCGGCTCGGAGACCAGCAGCATGTCGGCCAAGGCGTCGGTCACGATCCGGTTGATTTCCTCGGGCATAGTGCGGTCGAAGCTCCGCAGTCCGGCCTCGACGTGTGCCACGGGCACACCCAGCTTCACGGCGGCAATCGTGGCGGCCATGGTCGAATTGACATCGCCGACCACCACCACGCGATCGAATTGCCCGCCGTCCGGGGGGCCTTTGTGCAGGACTTCCTCGAAGCGCTCGAGCACGCGGGCCGTCTGCTGGCCGTGTTTTCCCGAGCCGACCTCCAGGTAGACGTCGGGCCGTTGCATCTCGAATTCCTCGAAGAAGATGTCCGAGAGATTTTTGTCGTAATGCTGCCCGGTGTGGACCAAGGTGGGCCGAAGGTGCGGATACTCGGCCAAAGCCCTCAGCAAGGGGGCCATTTTCATGAAATTGGGCCGGGCGCCCACGACACATACCAAATGCAAGGGTTTCAACGGTAATTCCTCGGGCTAGGCGTATATACCTTCTCTGCTCAACTGTAGCACGTGGTTCTCACGGCAGAAGGGGTGGCTGTAGGTCAGGGCTTGCCCTGACGGGACCTTGCCATGCGATCGTTCGCTGCATTCGTCAGGCCGAGGCCTGACCTACGCAGGACCTAACTCATTGCCAATCGAGAGCGCTAGGATCGGGCGTCTCGGTTTGGTCTTGCGGTTGCAGGAGCTTGAAGCGATCTTCTTGCCTTCGATCGATTCGGTGAACGACGAGGATAGCCAGCACGGTCGCCGGGACAGTCACGAGCGCGGCGAGAACAAGCAGACCATCGGCAAGCATGACCTCATCTAACGTGTCGGCACGCATGGCAAACCGAGATGCCCCCCGATTCAAGGCGTCCATGATGATAAAAAATGCCCACCACCAGCCAATCAGAGCCACGTTTGTTCGGGCAAATCTTTCTTGGGTGCGATTGTGCAGAGGAGCCGGGTCACTCCCGCGCCATGTCTCGGCTATCGTCTGGTAGGGTCGGAACAGATTGAAGATCGGGATGAACCATTGTCCCACTGCCCAACCGGGCGAGAACCTTCGGTCGTTCATTCCCAGTGCCGGCAGGTTTCGATAGACCCGATGATGCCACATCAAAAACACGACTACACTGACAAGGGAGCAGGACAGGTGGACCAGCCCGACAATACCCTGGGCCATGATGTTCATATCGATGAGTGCTTCAACGTCTTCGCCCGCATTGCCCAAGGCGAGGAGTTGCATCTCGTAAAGGAGCGAGGCCGCGTCAAGGAGCGTCGTGACCAGACACGATGCCAGAAGGATGATTGCCCATTTGGCACGGCGCCCGCCCGACTCGAACGGAATGACCGACAATCCGCCGGGCGCGTCGACCGACACAAGGACCGGCCCGGGGGCAACCTGGGGACTCTGATAAGGATTCATGTCGTCGCTCATGCACGGACCTCCTGCGTCGGTTCGTTAGGCATGCTTGGGAGTATCATATCATACAGCAAAGTCATGTTGAAGCATAACCTGCCTCACTACGTCCGCTCGGCGTTTTGGGCATGCCCACGCAAGCGTGGGCATGGCACCCGGCTCAGCAGCCCCGATGAATCGGGGCACTACGAACGGGCGCGACCACCGGTCGCGGCTTTATAGAGCTTACGACTCGTGGCACGCGTCGCAGAGTTGCTTGACGGGGGCGTTGAGCAGGTGCTTTTCGGTCGAGCCGTGCAGGGCGTGGCAACTTTGGCAGGGTTCCAGGGGCTCGAGCGGATGCGCATGGATCGCCTCGAACTCGACCGGCTTGTGACACTCGAAACAGGCCTTGTACGACTTCAACTCGCCAACCTTGAATTGCTCGCCGCGAGGCACGACCTGGTGGCAGTCGGCACAACGCTTCGAGCCTTGGCCTTCGATCGGGTGCCCGCGGAAGATCTTCCAGCCCTTGGGTATGGCCGGATCTTGCTTCGATCGGGCCACGAAAACCTCGATCTGCTGGTCGCCGATGCGGATCCGGTTGCGCCCGTTGTAGAGATTCAGATGGGCCACGCGCAGCGGCGGGGTGAACGGTTCCCAATCGATCGTTTCACCTTCCACTTCCAACGGCCCGCCGGCCGTCTTGCAGATCACGTCCAGGTCGCCGGAGAGCAGCACGGCGCGATCGCGCGGGAAGATCAGCCCGGCCATCCCGGCCGTCTCTTCAGAAACGCCCACCCGCCAGTGGCCCAACAGCAGACAAACGGCCGCGGCGCAGGCCGCGAGCCCCAGACGTCCGAAGACCTTTCCTCGCATCAGACGACCCCGTACTTGCGGACATACTTCACGTTGTCGGCGGTCTCGTCGTAATACTTGGGGAAGATACCCACGATCACGCCGTCGGTCGGCTTGATGTTCTCGAAGGCATATCGGAAGGCCTTCTCGACCGAGTACTTGGTCCAGCAGACGCGCCCGGCCGCCAGGATCTTGAAGCCCAGGCAAGGCTTATCGACCTGCCGAATGACTTCGGTCATGTCGTCCGGATCGGAGTGGAAGAAGGGCTCGCCGACGGTCACCTTGCCGAGCTTCTCCTCCTGCTGCTCGCGTGGCCGGGTCACGTAGTAGAAGCAGGTCATGAAGAAATCGTTTTCCCAACCTTCGTCGGCGATCCGCTTGATGTTGTCCGGATTATGTGCCGAGACCCCGGCCAGTACGCCGTGGTCCTTGACCTTCTTGACGAAGTCTCGCACCTTCTGGACCTTGCCGGCGCGGAACATCGCATCGGTCACACCCCCATGGTGCACGATGGCGATCGGATCGGAGGCCTTGATCAGGTCGCGGAGCGAGGCGTCGTGCGAGCGTTCGGCGTGCAGGCAGATGCAGTGCATCTTCAGTCCCTGTTCTCGCGCCAACTGCAAGGCCGCGACGCCTTTGTCCGTATGGTCGTATTGCCAAAGGTTGATCCCCTGGCGCCGGCAGTCCAACAGGAACTGGGCCGTCTGTTCGAGGGTGAAGTATTCCCGCATCACCCGGGCCATGTTCAGCGTGGTATGGGAATGTCCTCCGATCGGATTCCAGCCGGCGACCAGCCGGGTCACGCGGTGCTCTCCCAGGGCGATCGTCGGCAGCAGGTTCTCCTCCAGGTTCTCCTCCGCCGGGCGATCGTCATCGGCCCCGGCCACGGCACCCAGCGCCAATCCCGCGCCGGCCACGCCGGCACCAAGCAAAAACTCCCTGCGACCTCGACGACAGATCTTCGGATTCCCATCAGTCATGAAAGACTCCTTGAAATCGGGGTGAATGAACTACTCCCTTTAGCTTACGCGAGAAGCACGAAAACCGCAAACCCGACTGGCCTGCGATCCATCCTTTTGGGTGAGGGGCGACCACTCGACGGATTCGCATGGCCACGGCAAGCGTGGCCATGGCACCGGAACGCGTTTACTGGCGTGACTTGATATCGCGGATTGCCCGGGAGGCCCGGCGGCCGACGATCGACTCGGCATGTCCGGTCAAGGCCTCGAGCTTCGCGAGGCTCTTTTCGGTGCCGATTTGGCCAAGGATCTTGCAGGCGGTGACCAACACGGCCGGCCTGGCGTCGTCGAGGCATTCGAGCAGGGCGTCCTCGGCCACCGGGCCCATGTTCAAGAGATGGTTGCCGACCACGCGGGCGTTCAGGGCCAGTTGTCCGGCGAGGGCCTCCGCCGCCCGGGGATCCTTCGAGTCGCTCAAGGCCTGCATCGCGGCCGCACAGACTTCCGAGGAATCGTCTTGAAGACATTCGACCACCCGGGCGATACTCTCGGGCGTATGCCAAGTCCCCAAGGCTCGAAGTGCAGCAACCCGGACCTGGGCCTTGCGATCCGCCAGCAATCGCACCAGAGCTTTGGCCACTTCCTTGCGTTGTTCTTGATCGGGTTTCATTTGGGTCAATTGTTCGGCGGCTAGTATTTCCGTCCGCCGGTCGGTCGATTTCAAACCGGCCAATACGTCCTCCAGCGAACCGCCGCCGGCCGTCTCCGGCTGCTGGGCCGTGTCGGTGTCGGCCGGCCGTGCCGCCTCGTCGGTATCGGCTAAGGCCTGCCTCAATCGCCAGGCCATGCGGTTAGTTTGTTCGTGTCCCTCGGCTTCCAAAAGTTGCAGCATTTGCTCCACAGCTTCGCGCTCCTGATCGGTCATACCTTCTCGACGACGTCGTATGGCGGCCTCCATCTCATCCAAGGCGTGACTGTCGTCGACGCGGAAGCTTGGGTCCCGGTCGTCGGCGTCCGGATCGGTTGAAGCTGCGGCACGTGAGCCAGTGGTACTTGTCGTTTGGGCCGGTTGGTCGGCCGAGCGATTGGCAGCCAGAATGGCCCGACCCGCTCGCTTGGCGATGCTGCGGACGATCAGGCTCTCGTGGCGAGCCAGACGTTTCAGCTCGGGAATACTCTCTTGGGTGCCAACTTTCTCCAGAATGCTGCAGACCGCCTGAAAGAGTCTGGTATTGGAAGGATCGAGATGCTCAAGCAGTGCGGGCTCGACGACGGGCCCAAGCGATTCCAGGGCTTTGGCCACAATAACGCCTCCCTCTTGCTCGACCAGGAGGCGGACCAGCGCTTCAATGACTCGTTCGTCCTTGGTGGCGGCTAGCGCGCCAAGGGCCGCCTGCCGAACGGAGCGGTCGTCGTCTCGCAGCGCCTCGATCATCGCGGGGATCGTCTCCGGCGTATGCCAGACGGCCAAGGCTTCCAAGGCAGCTCTGCGCACTGAACTCTTCTGATCGCTCAGCAACGGCAACAAGGCCCGGGCCACCGCTTGGCGATGTTCTTCGTCGGGGGCCATCCGGGACAGCTCGCTGGCAGCTCGTCGTCTACGAGACTCGCTGAGTTCCAAGTCGACGAGAAGCCGCGCGATGGGATCCGGCCTACTGCCGCCGGCATTGCTTGGGGCAATTTCCCCTCTGGCCAGCGCGAGCAACGTGTCGGTGAAACGCCGCAGATCATTTCCGAGCATTGTGCCGGCCGCCGCGATTTGGCTCACCCGGCCGATCTGAAAGCCTGCCTGGTTGCCGGCACTCTTCAACTGTTCGACATACCGTTGCCCGACTCCCCGCTGTTGTTGCGGCGTTAAGCGTCGGTTCCAAGCGGCGTGGTTTCGTAACCCTTGATCTAAACGAGCGAGAACTTCTCGTACATCGGCCGCGACCGCCTGGGCTGAAGCTTCGTTGTTGACCGTCCTCAGCAACGCGGCAACTTGCCTAAAGTCGGCCAGATTCTGCTTGGACTGGGAGTCGTACTGCTGGTCGCTGACGCTGGGTGTCGAACGGGCCTTGTTGGCGGCAACGGATCGCGACTCGATCGCCTGCGAAGGAGACGGGCTCGCCACCTGAGAAGCGGAATTCCCCGAAGTTGGGACACTCCCGATGACCGCCTGGATCAACAAGAACAGCCCCCCGAAGTAGATCCCGTAAAGACACGCGGCCACACGAAAGAAACCGAACTGCCGACAGGCCAGGCAGACGGCCGCAAGGATCCCCAGCAAGATCGCCAATCCGATGGCGATTCCCACGTAAAGACCCGCCACAACGGCAGTTGGGGCTCCCGGGGGTACTCGCAACATCCCAGAATAGAATGTAACAAGAAGGTTTCCTATAATGCAAATCACCCCGATGACCGCCACAATGGCCCCGCTTTTCGATTGACCGGGAGCCGGGTAAGGGAGCAATCCGAACGGCGCTATGCCCAAACCGACCAGCGCCACAAAGGCAATGGTAAGTCCAGGAAGCCCGACACCGCCGTAAAGGAAGGTCATCAACAACACACCTACGGCGAAGGCGACCAGCAACTTCCGCTTCGCCAGAAACCGCTTCAACCCGCCGTCCAACGAGATCGAAATCTGCTGCTTGGGTCTCTTGCGCTTCTTCTTGGTGCTCTGCAAGGGACCGCCGCCGGCGAATGGCGAATCAGGCTGCGACAGCGCGGGTGAAGCAACGGCCGGGCCGCCGGCCAATTCCTCGTCGAGAAAGCCACCCAGCGGATCGGTCGATGGCTGGGCCGGCTCGTCCTCGATGATCTCCAACACCGGCTCGACGACGACTTTCGCCGGCGCGATGGCGAACTGCTGGCCACACTGGACGCACTTGACCTTTCGGCCCTGCAACTCGGGCTTCAGCCGATAGCTCTTCGCGCAGCCGGGACATTGGATCGACTCGGGCATCATCTCCCCTCCTGGATGCAACACCGATCAGAACACCAAGTCGTGTACCTCGGATTATAGCGCATCCGCGTCCCCGCCGCAACGGGGTGTGATCCTGGGGGGGAACACCGTCTATAAAGCCGCGACCGGTGGTCGCGCCCAGGGACTTTCCCAACCGGGTGCGACCAACGGTCGCGGCTTTATAGGGAAAGAGCCATGGCCGCAAGGGTTGCGGCCATGGCTCGTCAGTTTTGGGCGGTGATCGGCTTACTTCGCAATCAGCGTGCAGATGGCAATGTGGTAACCGTCGCCGCAGGCGGGGCCGCCGGTCGTGCGGGAGCCGGTCTCGCCGCTGCCGTAGAAGCCGAACACGGGTGTTTCGCCGACCACTTCGCGGATGGCCGCCAGTTCGTCGGGGGCATCCTCCGCCAACAGATTGCGTCGGCCGCCGCAGTCGAACGCGAAGATCAACTCAGCCTTCTTGCCATCGAGCGCCTCGATGCAAGCCTGCTTGGCGGTGGCCAGGACGGCCTCTTTGCTCGACTGATCTTTCTTCATCGAGGTGCCGCAGGTGAACTTGCCGGCGAGCAGGAGTCCGAGATTGCTGTCGGTGGTGACGTTGCCTTGGTAATAGGTGAAATCGCCTTTGGCGGCCCCGCCGGCGATCACCACGTTCTCGCCCAAAGCGCTGGCCGCACCTTTGGCCAAGGGATCGTTGGCCGGCACGTGGCAAGCGCCGAACAGCAACACGACCTGGCCCAGCGAATCACAGATCTCGGCCTTGGCCAACTCTTCACCAATCCGCTTGCCGCAGGCCTCGTGGCCGCCTTCGAGGTTCGAGATGGTCGGCACAACCTTGATGTTACCGCCGATGGCCATCACGGCCACGGTGCCCGTGTTGCAGTCTTGCGTGATCGGGGCATAGGCCGCACAGCCGTAGACGATCGACGCGTCGAACACGGAGTTCACACCTTCGAGCATGGCCTTCTTGGCTTCGATACCGCCTTCGATCCGATCGAAGACCAACACGACCTTGGGCTGTTGATCGCCGATCGCGGCCTTGGCTTTGGCGGCCGCCTCGGCGCCGGCCTGCTTGGCGTCGGCCAGGGTCGAGTAGCCGTTACCCTGGGCGATGCCGGCGGAAGCACTACAACAACCGCCCTCGCTACAACATTCGTCTTCCTCGGCAACCACCGCACCGGTAAACATCACCACGGCCGACAGTACACAGGCCAAACCGGCCACAAACAACATTCTGCTTCGCTTCATCACGGGTCTCCTCGGGTCAAGAGTAGAAAATGTCACGGTCAACGCTACACGCGTATCGCCCTATCATAACCGAAGCGGCCCGGCGTGGCAAATGCCCGGAAAACAGGGGGTGCCGTGGGTGGCTGGGGCAAAGCGAAGCGGTGCCCCAGGAATTGAATCGTCTGGGGCTTCGCTGCGCTGCGGCCGCCAGCCATCCGGGCCTGTTATCCCGGGTTTTCTACAGAGCAGGTCCTGCTCCCTTTCTTTGCTCTGAGATCGGAACTCCCAGAATCCCTCCTTTTCCTCCCCATTCCTTAGGATTATAATGCGGCCTTAGTTTGACGTAGTTTTGGTAGCCCACGAGACAAAGGAGTCAACCGGATGGCAGTGCCTGACGCGGTGGTGCGGCTGGTCGAGCGGTTTGGGCAGCAGCGGGAGGATTACCGCTCGGGCCGTTATAACGAAACGCAGCTCCGCCGCGATTTTCTGGACCCGCTTTTCGCCGCCTTGGGCTGGGACGTGCACAACGAGCAGGGCTACGCCGAGCCCTATCGAGAGGTGATCCACGAGGACGCCATCAAGATCGGCGGCCGCACCAAGGCCCCCGACTACTGTTTTCGGGCCGGCGGAGGCGTGCGGAGCTTTTTCGTCGAGGCCAAGAATTGAATGACGGCTATTCCTTGAGGCAAGGGCGGCACAATATGAACCTGCACGAGTACATCGGAAAGAACTTGAAGGGCAAGAGCATTGTGCTTGTTGGCAACGCAAAGTTCAAGAACAATAAGTCCGAGCTGATCGACGGGCACGATGAGGTTGTCAGGTTTAACCTCTTCAAGAAGGAATGGTTCGAGAAGGGCCGATGCGGCACAAGGACTACGCAGTTGTGTGTTAATCTGGACCGGAGTAGACGCGATGCAAGTGCAAGGGATGCGCTGTGCAGGTGGGTGAAGGAGCATTGTCCCGAGGTTCCTGTACTCACTCCCTACGTCAATGACCGGCATGACCGTCTGCCGGCCTTGCAATCGTATTATGCTGATCGCAGTTCCCCGTTGTTTTTTCCCGAGCTTGAATTGCCACATCCATTGAAGCTAGACCCTCAGCAGCACCCGAGTACGGGATTCTACATGGCGTGGCACCTTCTCCATCAGGGGATTCCTGTCACAATCATTGGGTACACAGGAACACCCAGCTGTTGGCACGACGGAGCGCAGGAAGTTCGCGTTCTCCAGAACCATGAGCTTGTTTCGTTTCACCGAATGAATCTCTCGGGGTCAAAGCTTGATTAGTGAATTGTTGAGGCGGTCAAACTCAGAACACTCAATTTGGCCGGTAGGGCTTATCGGCGTAAGGTCAGTACTTGGAGACTGACGCTGTGCCCAGGGCAGGACCGTCCTTCAGCGTCAGATCGACGCGACGGATCGGCAGATTGACCGGCTGGTGTATGAGTTGTACGATCTGACTGACGAGGAAATCGCGATTGTGGAAGAGGGGACAGCGCAAGGATGAAGGATGAATGGGAAGAGGCGTACGCCGTAGAAGGCCCTCGGCGGCACGAGATTCTGGGATTGGGTCGTCTTGCCCGGCGAAGTTGGCGATGATAGGATAACAGGGAAAGAGGGTGAAGGTCGCGACTAATCGAGGTGCCGCTATGAACGGTCAATGGAAAGAAGTGGTAAGGCTGGCCTTTCGAGGTCAACGGTTCGAGGATCACGCCCTGGACTTGACGGCCCTGGGCGAACTGAGCCAGTTTCAAAAAATGGTAGCCGAGACGGCCAAGGCCCTGTGGCGTGCCGCCCATCCTGACCGGGAGCGCCTTCCGAAGGGGTTCCAGGAGCGTACCCGGTTGTGCTTGCGCAAGATCGAAGAAGGAAGTGCGGTTGCCCCGTTGGAGGTCTTCGTTGAAGAGCCGGAACAAATGGCATTCATTGAACCGGAACCTGTCGAGGCGGACGAAGCGATTGCGCTTGCCCACCGGGTCTTCGAAGCTCTCGAGCGGGACCAACCTCTGCCGGAGAACTTCCCGAAATCGTTGGTCCCCGAATACGAACTCTGGGGCCAAGGTTTGGCCGAAGACGAGACTATCGAACTGATCCTGCCGGGAAAGAAAGCGGCCCGACTCACGCCCTTGTCCCGTTCGCGCCTGGCCGGCTTCGGCGAGGTTCCGCATGAGGATCAGGTGGACGTCACGGGCGAGGTATTGGAAGCGGACGTTCGCCAAGGGCGTTTCCATGTTTGGTTGGACGAGAAGACGGGCGTAGCGGTCAGGTTCTCGCCCGAGCAGGAAAACGACGTGACCGAAGCGCTGCGCCAGCACCGCACGCTTCGACTTCGCGTGAGAGGACGAGGCGACTTCTCACCGCAAGGCAAACTGCTGTGCGTCAACGAAGTGGAGGAGTTGCGACTTCAGCCGCGGGGAGATCGACCGTATGATGCGACGGCTCCAGCCATTGAGGACGTCTTGCACGACTTGGCGCGTCAAGTTCCCCAAGAGGATTGGGGGAATCTGCCTCCCGACCTGACCGACAACCTGGATCATTATCTGTACGGGACGCCCAAATGATGACCACGGTATTTGCGGATACGGTCTACTGGGTCGCCACGGTGCTACCGAAAGATCAGTGGAAGGAACCCGCCCGGCGAGCCAAGGAATCACTGGGAAGCGTCCGTCTTTTGACGACCGACGAAGTACTGATCGAGTTCTTGGCGTCGCTTTCTCACGGCGGAGAACATGTTCGGCGTCAGGCCGTTCAAATGGTGCGGGCGATTCTCGACAACCCAAACGTTACAGTCCTTGCACAATCGCGAGATTCCTTCCTGGATGGGATGCATCTATACGAACAACGCCCTGACAAGGAATACAGTCCGACCGATTGTATCTCGATGAACGCCATGAGGCGCGAATCGGTCAAGAAGATCCTGACCAATGACCACCACTTCAAGCAAGAGGGATTTGTGGTATTGATGAATGGGGAGTCACCTGGGTAGAGTCGGAGCGGATGACGGGGTCAGACTCTAAGTATTCCATTTAGCCTCATTGGGTTCCCGCTGGCTCACCAAAGCGGGAAAGTCACCCATTCTCGCTTGGCTATTTCTCATTTAGCGTGTGAGATAAGGAAGGTGGGTGGCTGGGGCCTGAACGAAGTGAAGCCCCGGTTCTTGAGCCGCTGGGGCACCGCTTCGCTTTGCCCCAGCCACCCATCACGGTCCTTTCTGCTACTGTGGGTTCGAGGGCATCATGTCCCAGGCTTCGAGGGTGGTGACTTTCGAGGGACCGCCTTCGCAGTACAACACTACGCCGAGGCTGTCGGGCCGGGTGGGATAGATCCTTCGCATCACGGCCTGGCGTCCGTTGGCGAAGACTTCCACGACCGATTTGTCGACGTAGACGCGAAGCTTCAACGGCTCGCCGGGCTTCAGCTCGAGCGGGCCGGCCTCGATCGACTTGGGGCCGCCGCCGAGGCTCGACTTGCGGGTGTCGATCGAAAGCTTCTTCGTTTCCGTGTCGTAGTAGATCAAAGTGCATTCCTGAGGCTGATCCTCATCGTTCGGCGAGCAACGAACCGCCAGCCCGTAGCGCTTCGCGCCGTCGGGAACCATCTCCAGATCGATCTCGAGGCAGTCGCCGGCGATGCCCTCGAGTTCCATCCCTTTATTGGCCGCGATATCGAGGTTTTCGAGCTTTTGGCCGTTGTAGCGCAAGCGGTCGAGTTCCTTGACGGGCCGCATGCGCAACATTCCGTCGTCGCCGAGCGAGAGCACCCGCGGGATGCTCATCACGCCCGACCAGCCGAAGTCCTTCCGCGTTTGGCCCAAGGGACCGTCCAACAGCCATGCCCACATGATTCGCCGGCCCTGGCCGTCTTCGAGACTCTCGGGCGCGAAGAAGGCGTTGTCGACCCAGCTCATCTTTTCGTGGAACTCGGGATGAAACTGCTCGTTCTTCCACTGGCCCAAGTAATAACGGCATCCGAGCGTGTGGCTGATGCACAGCAACATGCGTTTATTACCCAGCTTGAACAGATCGGCGCAGGAGACGTCTTCGTTGATCGCGGCGCCCTCGACCGTGTTGGCCAGCAGATCGCCGACGTAGTTCCACTCGCCGGCGAGGCTCTTGGCTTTGACCAGCCCGGGGCGTTTCCCGCCGAAGATGGCGTAATAGGTGTCGTCTTCGACCCAGCCGAACGGATCCCAGGAGCTGTATTTGCCGTGGTGCGGATCGCCGGGCTGGGTTTTTGGGGTGATCGGGTTGGACTCGAGTTTGTCCCACTCGTTCAGTTCGTCATCCAGCGCGACGGCCATCGCGTTACCCTGCCCTACTTGGTGGTAACACATGGTCGGTCGGCCGTCCTTGTTGATGAAACAGTTTCCGCTGAACATACCGGCGATCAGTCCGGTGGGATGATGTCGCCAGTGCATCAGATCGGTGCTCGATACGTGTCCCCAGTTGTGACCTCGGGCGTCCTGGAAGATATAAAAGAGGTGGTATCGACCTTTCCAGAAGATGGCTCCGTTGGGATCGAACGGCATACAGAACCCCTCGGGCGCGGCGAAGTGGTAGGCCGGCCGTAGCGGATCGGACAGCAAGCGGTCCCGGAACTTCCGCGAGGCATCGATCGCGCCGCCAAGGTCCGAGGCTTTGGCTCGATGGGCCAGCCACCCGGTAATTTGCCCCGCCTGCACGGCCATCATGGTGCCGTCCTTGCCGTCGAGGATCAGCCGGCCGTCGTTGATCCCGGCCCCGCCGATCAGCAACGTGCTTCCGAAGGCGCCCATCCGATCGGTCGCTTGGCCGTCCTCGAAGTTCCACCAGGCCCAAGGTTTCGGGCCGGAGGGTTCATTCGGTTTCAGCGCGGCGATCACGTCGGCGTCGAGTGCTGTGGTGTAAACACGGGCGTCGTCGATAGCGCCGGCAAAGCAACGCTTGTCCTGGGTATCGAGGTGTCGCTTGCCCATCATGACGATACTGTGCTGGTCAAACACCACCGGGTCCGACTCCAGCGTGTACTGGGCGTATTGCTGGGCGTTTCGATAGATGGTCACTTCCCGACCTCGGTAGACGATCGCCATTTGTACCAAAGTGTTCGCATCGGCCGTCTCTTCGGCATTGGCCGCTTGATCCTTCTGGGTGCGGGCGTAGCCGTTGCTGCCGGCCATCCATCGCTTCGGGGCCTGCTCGGCGAAGATGATTCCATCGAAATGGCCGTTTAGATCGTCCAGCGTCAGTGCGCTTCCCCCACGCTGACTCAAGTTCGTCGGGGCGGCCCAGACGACGAGCGTCTTGTCGGCAATCCGCAGCGGTTCGTCGGCGTGACTCAGCGAAATGACGGACAGTGTCAATAAGACGGCACACAACAGGTACTTAGCGATTCTCATTTCGTGCTCCTTCTTTGGTGGGAAAACGGGGCCCAAGCAGCCCCCATACACGTAAGAGCACGATAGCAGTCGCGGCCCTCGGCGTCAAGCATCTGGCGAGCGATCAATAGCTCAGGCGGGAAAGCGGCCGGCGAGCCGGACTGAAGGCCGCGCGGCACAGATCGCGTAGCGAAGCAGGGAAGCGGACCAACCCGAAGCAGAGAAGCGGCGTGAGTAGGCAGCCCCAATACTGATTGAACTCCTGGCCCACCATCGCGAAAGCGGTGAGGAACATACAGGCGGTCAGTCCGCAGCGCAGTCCCAACCGATTGTGCCAGCCGGCCAGACCGAACAGCGCCAGGACCAGGTACAAGGCCGTGACCCATTGCGGCAGTAAGAGCAGGTAGGCGTTCATCTGCGCGATGGCGATCACGAATCCGGCCCCACCGAATTGGATCCAGCCGTCGGCGTGCGCCCGCGAAAAGGGCGTGATAAACCCGGACACGATCCGCCAGTGCATGGCAAAGAACGCACTCCAGGCGGCCAGCCCGATCAGCCAACCGAGCAATTCCCCCCAGCGCCGGTGCCAGGCCGCGATCAGGGCCGACAGCACACAATAGGGCAGAGCCAAGTCGCGAACGAACACGGCGGCTATGCCGGTGGTGACTCCCATCCAGCGCCGGCCGATGCCGAAACAGCCGATCGAAAGCGCGATCAGCACGCCGGCCCAGAGCACGGGCATCACGAACAAATCGGACAAGAGGCACGGCAGCAGCGGTCCGGAGAGCAACAAGACGGCGCCCACACCCTGGCCGGGACGGTTCTCTTGTTGACGCGAGAGTGCTTCGAACCAGACCAGCATCACGGCCAGGGCCAATCCGCACAGGACGGCCTTTCCCAATTGAGCGTCCGGCAGGTTCCCGATCAGCCACATCGGCAGCGGAGTTCGCCAGTTGAACGGGCTTTTTGTGGGATACCCGCGGGTGGTCAACTCGGCGGCCGCCGCATGGTAATATCCTTCGCCGGCGTGGATCCGATCGACCTGGGCCCGATAGAGTTCCACGTCGCCGTCGCCGGAGCGCTGTTTGCCGACGTTACCTTGCCGAACCGGCGAGAAGGTGACGCCCACGAAAAAGATGGCCGTGATCACCAGCAACGCCAAGACGGGGCGCGCTTGTTCGCGAGTCAGACGGGCATAACCGGTCTCGGGTGGTTCTTGGCGCATCCTAGGTCTACGATATCTCTTGGGACAATTTGTCACAGGGGGTCGCCGCGGCTGCCTCCTCGGACGACGGCAAGTGGCGGGCGACCAAGGAAATCAGTTGCTGCCGCTGGATCGGCTTGGTGGCGTAGTCGTCACAGCCGGCGTCGAGGCATTTCTGGCGATCCTCGGCCATGGCGTGGGCCGTCAACGCGATGATCGGACGTTGGTAGCCCTCCTGGCGCAAGCGGCGTGTTGCCCCGTATCCGTCGAGCACGGGCATCTGCATGTCCATCAGGATCACGTCGAAAGGCTTTCCAGCTTCCTGTGCCTCGGCGACCTTATCGAGCCCGATCTGACCATTGTCGGCGACCGTCACGTCGGCCCCCGCCTTTCTCAGCAGAAAGGCAATCACGCGCTGGTTATCCGGACCGTCCTCACAGAGCAAGACTCGCGCCGAGAGTTTTGCGGAAGCTTGCCTCTCGGCGACAGGTGCTGCGGCGGTTTCGACAAGTGCTTCCCGGCAGTTCTCCAGCATCCGCACTCCTTCGAGCGATCCGGTCTCGACGGTCACGCGAAACGTGCTTCCTTGGCCGGGTTGGCTTTCGACTTCCAAGGTGCCGCCGAGCATCTCGACCAGGGCCTTGCTGATGGTCAGTCCCAACCCGGTCCCACCGAAACGCCGCGTCATAGTCTCGTCGGCTTGGGTGAAGGCCTCGAAGACCTCGTCGATCTGCTCGCGGCTCATCCCGACGCCCGTGTCGATCACTTCCAGGCACAATCGCGGCTCGCGTCCGGCGCCCGGTTCGAACATCGATACGGCCAGACGGATGCCGCCCTGGTGGGTAAACTTGATCGCGTTTCCGATCAAGTTCACGAGGACTTGGCGAAGTCGGGTCGGATCGGTGCAGATGGTCTCGGGAATGCGCCCGTAGAAGACCAGATCGAACGAGAGGCCCTTTTCAGTCGCCCGACGCCGCATCAAGGAAGTCAACTCGTCGATAAGCCGACAAGGCGAACAGTCGATGCGTTCGACGGTCATCTTCCCGGCTTCGATCTTCGAGAGGTCCAGAATGTCGTTGATGATCGTCAAGAGGTGTTTTCCGTTGCGGCGCATGGCCGTGAGATGCTCTTGGGCAACGTCCGAGAGGTCTTCTTCCTCGGCCAGGATGTCGGCGTATCCGAGGATGGCCGTCATGGGAGTTCGGATCTCGTGGCTCATGTTGGCCAAGAAGTCGCTTTTGGCGTGACTGGCCTCTTCGGCAATATCCAGTGCCACCTGGAGTTCTGCGGTCCGCTGGATGACGCGTTTTTCTATTTTGTCGTGGGCGTATTGGAGTTCGTCGCGGGCCACCTCGATCTGATCCATCATGGTGTTGAAACCGTCGCACAGCACGCCCAACTCGTCATCGCCGTGTTTCTGGACGTGCAGGGCGTAGTCGCCTTGGGCTGAAACATACCCGATCGCCTTGGCCAGTTCATCGATGGGCTTCGTGAAGAGCCGCTGGAGCCGCCCGGCGATGAGCATCGAGATACTCAACGCCACGGCCATCACCCCCAGACCAATCCAGACGGTTCGGGCTAGTTGCCGGTTGATCTCGTCTAAGTTGGATGCGATATGGATCGTGCCCACCATTTCGCCGTCTCGGCGGATGTCTTGCGTGATCAGCAAGTGGCCCTTCTCGCCAAACACCGCGTTGGTTGCCTGGGGATCCGTCGGAATGGGGTGGTCGGAAGGCGGTTCGGCGGGATACGTGGCCACGAGTTGCCCGTCGGCGTCGAACAACGCAGCTAAGTCAATCGACGGTTGCAGGTTCAGAGAAGAGAGAACCTCCCTTGCCGTGTCGGCATCGCCAAACTCCAGCGACGTCGTAGCGTTGAACCCCAGGATATCGGCCAAGGCCGTGATCTGCTCTGCCTTGCACGACCGAATTCTTTGAACGTCATACACCGAGAACGCCAGACAGGCCAGCGCAAGCGCAATCGAGACCACAGACGCGGTCAGAAATCGCAATTTCCGTCGAATGGGCCAGTCGGCCAAGTTGAACATTTCCCGCCCCCGGGTTGCTTGGCAACGCACATCCCACAAGGGATTTTGCGGCCCAGACCGATCTCGGTCGCCGGTAGGTGCGCAACGGTTCTGAGAAAGTCTACTTTACGACCTTGGCCACGCGGAGAAATCTGGCATCGACTACCAGATTCTCGCGTTCGTAAGCGGACTTCGAGATGTAGAAGACGATCCGGTTTTCCTGGATTCCGAAGTCGATCACGCCGCCATGTTCCAGGAAATCCGGCGTTTCCCCTACAAACAGAATATTCCGGCCCGAAAGGCGCTTGATCGCCGCCTGCTGCGCCGGGGCCTCAAGAGCCCTCGATATGAACAACAGATGGCAGCCGCGGACCTGTTGAGGGTCTTGAAATCTCCGAATTTCGATCTTCCGCCCGTCAATCTTCTTCACGGCGGCGATCTTGCGAAGGTGAACACTCAGGGGGTCCGGCCCCAGGATGCCGATCACGAAAGGGCTTTTGGGGCTGTCGAAGGCTTCCTCGGGCCACTGAACATAGGTGGCGAATTTGTAGACGAAGGCGGCTTTGAGCGTATATTCTCGACTGATACCCTGCTCAACGGCCCGCAGATCGCTGCAAAGCACCGTGACCATCACCGCCAACGCAAGCAACCAGGGAATATGGCCCCTAAGCCCACGGCAAACAGGTTGTCGATTGGTTAAGAACTGCAAATGACCGCCCCGTGTTCGAGAATTCCGAATGACGAAGCACGAATGACGAAAAGAAAACAACTACTTCGTCATTCGTGCTTCGTCATTTAACTACTAACTGGACTTTTGCAAACTCAGGTTAATCCCAGTTTGACGATAACATGTTCATAGCTCCGCGATTTATCGGTGACTTGCTCGATGGCCCAGGCCAGTGTGGTCCGCAGGGTCTCGCCCAGCA
>SDBV01001894.1_pt1 | contig 31413 bp, 52 predicted proteins | sample 2277081 | NCBI WGS metagenome assembly SDBV01 (sample SAMN10402039, study PRJNA504765) | marine sediment metagenome | isolation source: marine sediment core GS10_PC15, 223 cmbsf | place: Arctic Ocean: Southern Knipovich Ridge | collected 2010 | reverse complement strand
TCGATATCTCGGCAGAATGGTTAGATAGCAATCAGTTTTGAGGGTTTTCATGAAATCTCCACTAGCATGGAAAGAGCCTCAACAATAGAGGCTCATAGTTTCTAAAGGACATCGTACGTGGCGCAAAAACTATGACTTTACATGTTGTGGGAATCGAACCCACTCCATCAGTTCTAAATACTGAAGCTCAACCAGTGAGCTAAACGTGTGTGTAAGTTTTTACTAGGCACAATGTACAGGTCGGAGAGACAGGATTCGAACCTGTGACCCTTGCGTCCCAAACGCAATGCGCTACCAGGCTGCGCTACACTCCGATACGGGAAAGCGAGTTGAGGGGGGCATCCCACTCTCCCTAGTAGCCGACCTCAGATTCGAACTGAGTCCTTTCCCTTCGATGGGTATGAGTTTGTTAGTTGAATAAAGGCACAAGCCACAACGTTGCTGGCTCGTACGTGCGTAAACAACTGGTGTTACACTCGAACGCTCTACCATTGAGCTAGTCGGCTAAGATATCCAGACCTCTCGATCTGGCAATTATTTGGAGGCGACCCAAGCTATTACCGCTTGGAATGTGTGTGGGCTACTGTCTGGGCACAGACATTTCCGTACGTGTCGAAGTGGCTTTTCGAACATCCTCTTTTCAGAGGGTCGCCATGTTAAGGTACTTTCGAACATGGGTATTCTATCTTATAAATATGTATTTGTCAAGAGGGGTTCTGAGCGAGCTTTTACTGCCCCATCTCCTGTAATTGTCGATTCCACTTACAATTAGGCGCGGGACATTTATCTTTATATCGTTCATTCCAACGATGCCCGCGTGAACAACTGTATGAAGTTACATTCCAATTGGAATCGTGAGAGTGAAAAACACCATCTTCGTCATAGTATGGTTGATATCCCATCAATGTTGATGTCGATGCGCCAATTCTGACTTGGCTTTTTTTGGCTTCGCTGATACACTCTTGACATTTCATAGCCACTCCGCAATCTGTTGTTCTGTGGCTGTTGCTCTCACGGCGGCGATGCAGATGGCTTTGGGAACATTATCTACAACATCTGCTCTATTAGTTATTCTCTCTCTGCCAAATGCGGGTTCTCCAATAATAACTGTCCAGAAATGCACATTTCGAAGTGGGTCATGTTTGATAAAAATGAACTCGCCCTTTTCTGCTAACTTCTCAACAATCATCCAAGCGTGTTCAATGCTGTGGATGGGGTCGAATTGGTCTACTTGGTTCGCGTTTGGGTACAACCCTATAAATTCACCGTCCTTTTTCCAAACATCTATGCGATGACTTCCAACTACTTTTATCCCCTGTTTCCACCCCATTACCTCCATAGCTAAGTAGCGAGTAACTTCGATTTCGTTCATTTCAAATGTGATAGACCTTGAATTGTTAGAGAGCCATCTAGATAACCCATAATCTCGGTATAGCTATATCCATTAGCCTCACACCATTCTTCTGGATGCTGATTGCCTTTATGCTTATTGGTCTTTCTGGACATTGAGATATAGTTGGTTTCAACATTCTTGCCACCTAACTCTAATGGCATCCAATGGTCTATTGTGATCGGGACTTCGCCCATGCGCTTGCCAGTAAACAGGCATCTATAGCCGTCGCGCGCCCAGATTTGCTGTTGTACCGCGCCAGAGATAGCCATACGCTGCTTGCGATGCAACACTTTTGCCATGCCCGTCTCGTCGTCGGCGAAGTAGACAGGATCATCGGTCTGGCGGATGAGGGCTGACCATTCTTCTAAAGAAGGCTGAATTGCATCAAGAACCAAAGAGAATTCTGCGCCACTTTTTCCGCGTACAGTATCCCATCCAATCTGAACGGTCTTTGGTAGAGTGCCATTCGGTGACATGACAAGCAACTGCATCCCATTCATACCCTCTAGCAATATCCCGCCTATCGATAGCGTGTTGCCCATGTCTTCGATGAACAGGTCTTTACCGTCGTATTGGTAGAAACGTCGCTTTTTACTCATCTGTATTTTCCTCTAAAGTATGATAAAAATAGTTCTAAGGCAAATAACTTAACAAGAGATTCTTTCGCATATAAGTTTAGATGAAACATCGTGTGGCGATTTGGCATGTGCTTTTTGTTAATCCAATTTGTTATTGTAGTATGACTAACATCCAGTCCGCGCAGGTGGAGAGTCTTGTTAAGTAGTTTAGCAAACTCTCTAGAGGACAACGACCCAGAATATCTAATTGTTGCTTTAGATATCTCCTCTTTATAGGCTAGATTAGTCTTTATGGCAATCAGGTTTTCCTAATACTGTCTCGCCACGCACAATAATATTTCCAGTCTGAGGACGACCGACTACTAACTTCCCCTCACTACCGCCATAAACTCGGCGCGCCAACTCATCCTCATCAATATCTAGGTGAATCGTGACCATCTCGATTACATCGGGGTCACTCACGCTGGCCGGATCATGCGTGGTGTTGGCGTCTTCGTTCAAGACTGAGAATGCGACTTCGTAGTCGTCTTCGCCGTGTAGGGCTATTCGGACTAAGGGTGCTACTTGTACTTCTAACTCGTTCGTCATTTCAAACCTCCAAGGTCTGTCTAGTTGTTATTCGCTTTTTTCTGCTTCATGCGCAACAATAAATTGAAACGCCAGAATGACTCGCGCGCCAGGATAGGACGGGATAGTCTCTGCGTACTGCGCATGGCGTTCGCTCAACATGCAATAAATGGCGGGTTCGAGCGTGATCTTGTCGACCTCCCGACCCCAGAAGCGAGTTCTTTTGAAAATGATTTCGCGCTGTATCTGGTTTTGTGCATCAGGCATATACTCTGGTAGCGTGACGTAAGTACGTTCTAGCTTCATCTCGATTACCGCACGACTGCGCAGGTTGTGCTGATAGAGCATGTTCCAGTAGAGCCAGGGGACGACTCCTGCGAAAGTGTTCTGCCATGGATTATCGTCATGGGACATCGTTTTCTGTTTGAGATATTCGTCCCAGATCGCTGTATAGCTCTTTTCGCCAATGGCTAACATGTGGGCTTCGAATGCGTCGTAGACACAATGCATTCTAGCTATCCTCTATCAACAACTATAACCATAATAAAACCAGAGAATAGACCTAACATATATCCTGTAAGAACTGACCAATCATCAAATTGATATATCTCTGTTAAAATAAAGTTTCCAACCAGCCAAACAATTACTCCTGCAATAATTACAGCTTTCATCTAAATATCTCCAAACTATTCGGCATCACGTACGCCGATTCTTTTACTCCGATTGATAAATACTTATTTATTATAATCGATGCGACCGTGCTTGTAAAGAGAATCAGATCGCGTCCAAGCTCGTTCGTGCAGACCGGATTTTCGCCGCGCGGATAGCCTGATTCGGGCAACTTGAACACGTCGTCCCACTCGATTGCACCCAAACCTTGTTCACCGATACTAACATGGACTGTAGGCGTACTGAGACCAACCGTATAAGAACGTGCCTCAATATTATCGAAGCAATCAATAGCAATAGCAATGTTGGCATCTATTCGGTCAGGAAGCTGACTACTATTGGTGACTGTCTTTTTTCTCCCACTCGCATTCACATTGTATCTTCTGCGCAACATGACTGCGAGCGCGTCTATCTTTCTTCTTCCTATCGATTCTGGAGTATAGGCACTTAGCCCGTTTGTATTCTCTGATGAGACTGTATCATCGTCAAAAAGATAGAAATATTGACCCTCGCGCGCAATCCCCATGGCGATATACGATCCCAATGCACCGCAGCCACAGAGTATTATATTCTTCATCGTTTCGAGTCGGGATGATAGTTGAATAATAGAGAAAGTGAATTAGCTGCTTCAGGATGAATAAAAATATTATCCATTCCGCTATCCTCGCCATGTCCCACACAGTTGATATATAGTCTCGGTGTACCGCCTTCTTCGGTCTTGTCGGTTATATCGATGCGGAGACCCGTTGAAAACTTGAATCGGACTACGTCTTTGTAGGGTTGAGTTATTTCGACTGTCATTCGTTTCTCCTAATCTCGTCTCTAATTTTCATCAAGATTTTACCAAGATGGTTTTCTCCAACACCGTCAACAGTTCCCCAAAACTGGTCACCCCAATTGTTGCCTTCTTCTAAGTGTGCATCACCAGTGGCAAGTAGCTTTTCGCACAATTTAGGAATAGCAAATTTGAGTTGGTTTATTTCTCTCATTACATCTAATTTTGCATCTTCCCAACCGTCACGTATTGGAAGCTTTTGTCCTACGCTCTTTGCCTTACCAGGCGTAGACAAAAGCACAATTGTCATAAAGTGTTCAACATCTTTCATCTTAGAAGCTTGATAAGCGTGTTCAGTTGTAGGAAAACCTGAGCCATACCACCAAATAGATGCAGGATAAAAGTTAGACAAAAATCTATACTCGTCGGAAAATGACGTTATCTTTTTCATAGCCACTCCTCGATCTGCGCATCCGTAGCCAGGACGCGGACAGCGGCTTCTGAACGTTGTTCTGCTGTGGCGTTGACGAGACGAAACAAGTTGTCAAAAACAAGTTCTTCTCCCGCCCCATAGATAAACATTGCATAAAACATTTGGTCGTCTTTCCCCATCTTCGCAATCGCATCTTCCACCATGAAAGCGTGCTCGATCTTGTGGATGGGGTCGAAGTCGTGTGGAAAAACTGAATATCCATTTCCCCCATCTGTAATCCAATAGATGAATTCCGAATTCCCCTCTTGTATTGTGTTTTCTGCCCACCCCAACATCTCTGCAAGGAAGCGTGTGATTTTAGTCTCGTTCATATCTATTAGTCCTTACCAATCTCCATGTTCGTCTCTACTAATCGCGCCAGCACGGTCTTGCATAACCTCAATAATACTAGTAAGACTATGCCAATCGTCAGTTCCATTCAAACACACACCCGCCGAAACGACACGCATATTTGTATCGATCTGAGTTCTATACACCTGTCCGTCGATCTTCCACCTTACAATGTAACCATCTATCTCGCGCGTCCATTCCTCTAACTCAGCACCCATAAATTTGAGCGACTCTTTCAATCGTCCTTCTTCGGTTTGTAACTCGTCAGCACGCGCTTCTAGTGCCTCTTGCTTACGAACGGCATCTAGACGGCGATCAAAAATGCCTTGTGCTATTTCCTTCTCGCGTCGAGCGATTGACAGATTGGACAAATGGTCAAAGATCAACGTTCTTGGTGCAAGCAATCTGGCCGTAACTACATCCATCGATAAGATATTATCCATTGTCAGATGCATCGGACGGGGTGTGCCCTCTTTCCATCCGCGTTGTGTTGCATCGGAGAGATTGTATGGCATTACCAACCAGACCGTATCGCTGATTGGGAACAAGGCAATAACTTGAAAGGCTGGCAATACACCCAAGTAGTCGATATATTCGTGTGGATTGGCCTGTCTGACCGATATGGCTTTAGCCTTCCTCTGGGACTTGCCTCTAGCTTTATTAGGTTTGAGATAGTACCAATTTGGATACTCGACCTCTGTGTAGAACCAATACGGTATATCGTCCTGGATAGCGAATATCTTTGCCTTCCGCGACATGACGGGTGCAATAAAGTGCTTAGGCTGATGATTGGCTATCTTGTCGATAAGATTTTTAACCATTCTTGTCTAATAACCTCTTCATAATATCCGCGATAAACCACCACCAAAATATTCCTGCTCCAATAGCAAACGTAACTTTTAGCCAAGTGGATTCTGGAGCATCTTTGATAAGACCGAATGAGAAAGCCGTCATAATAACAGCACAGAACAGATAGACTGACCAGAACAGAATTAGATATTGTTCCATAGATTTGCTTAGACTCGTTTAGGCAGTTCGGTGTCGAGAACCCGTTGTACTAACGATTTGGCAGGAGGCCCGCCTAGAAGCGCACCGACCTGATCGAATAGATAATAATCACCCTCGAAGTCGAGTTGGTCATAGCGAAGTGCCGACTCTTCTAATTTCTCACCTAGCGTATTAGAAGCACCCTCCAGATGTATCATCACAATGTGTGGTTCGGTATTCGTGTTAGCGGCATACATCGAGATATTTCTAGTGAAGTCAAGCGCGGTCTCACCACCATCGGTCAACAGCACGATAGACTCCGGCACAAATCCTGCCTCTAACGCCTTGGTCAATCCGTGCTGATGAGTAGTACCCCCACCGGCACGAATGCCCTTGAAAGCATGTTCCCATGCCGAAAGCTGGTTGCGTTCACCAACCGGCACGTTAATGATACGACCTTCTGTATTATGAGCAACTACCATCAAATCGCCATCGACCAATGGAGCAATGCGCGCGCCGAACTTGACGGCTGTTTCGATTGCGTGCTCCATCGATGCGCTTATATCGACCAGAATGAGTAAGTTTGACTCGATGCGTAGTTGTAGCTTGGTCGCCGCTTGTTTGGCTTCCGCGACAGCAGCCTGTACCTCCTCGTCCGTGCCTTGCGCAGACTTACGGTGGTCAGCCGATGCAACCGACTTGGTAGCACGTTTGACCTTCTTTAGATAGAGGTCTTTGACTTCCTTGATGTTGAGCAGTCCGCTGCCTTCGACCCACTTGCGACTGTTTAGTGCCTCGGTAGGCGACATTGCATTCACCAGCGCGATGCCAACCGATGCATCCATTTTGGGGATTAGAGTCGAGGCAATACGGTAGGGCAATTTCGCATCGACGATTAGCTTGGCCTTTTCTGCCACGTTAGACTCGGCTACGATTTGCTTGATAGCCGCGAATGAACTGTCATCGGGCGGATTGTTATCGAATAGAATGGCTCTCGCACGGTCGTTCGGTTTGATATGGAATCGGGTGTATGCCCAACGCAGGGCTGTGCGGTTGAGAAGCGCGACACTATCGAAGCGATGGTCGTTTTGTTCGATGGCGTGGATATAGTCGCGAATGGTTGATTTGAGTAGACGCGATACTTTTAGGTCTGATTGGTCGATGTATTGAGCGATACGCAAGATACGGAAGGGTGGTAGACCGTTCAGGTCTTGGTGAGGCGGTTTGGTTGGATAGATGTCGCTACCGAGCAACAAGATTTTACCAGCCTCCCGATATTCTGGAAACTCTGGCAATGCTTGTAAGAGCGTAATTATGGCGATGTCGATTTGGTCGCGGATCGCAGTACCGCCAGTCGCGACAAAGACGCAGAAGCGCGAGATAAGGTCGGGGTCAGCCTCGATGCCTTTACGTAATTCCTCCACGCCTGGTGCGTATTCGCGATGAGAGACCTTCATTAGATGACGAAGGGCGAGTGTTCGGGCTTGGTCTAGTTCTCTTTGTCGAATGTCGGGTGCGTTAAGTATTGTCATATTTATCCTTTCTGTTTTAGTTTCATCGCTCTATCCCAGACAACTCAACTCGCATAGGAGTCTAAACCTACGAACGAGCTGCCCAGGAGAGAACGGTGAAATCAGTCTGCTTTTTCAAATATATGCCAGGCGAATCCTTGTGTTTGATATGTTCCTCTATATGCCATTAATTCCACTGCTCCTAATGTAGCTAAATCTACTGGATGTCCAGTACCTATCGTTTTAAATATTCGTACTTCAGTTAATGCGTTTGGGTCTACCAGAACCCACATGCATCCTACTCCGTTTTGAGATTGTATAGTTAATACTTTAGCATTGGATGGCATCTCAATTGTAAACTCATCTTTTATTGGAAGGGTGTATTTCCATATTGTAAGTTGATGGCTCATTATTTATCCTTTTCTTCTGAAAAGAATTCTTTTGCTAAATCTTTAGGATAGAACCAATTATCTTTTAGATAGTGACCAATGCCATATATATCTCCCCATTCTTTTTTGTCTACACGAAGCTTTGTTCCTGGTAGATGCTCCCAATCCTCTACCTCTAATATATCCAAAACTTGCAAAAGAAACTTTATTCCAAACTTGCAGGACTGATTGCGATTGTGCTTATGTTCGCTCTTTTCACTAGTAGAACCAAGCGTATATCCACCAAACGCTTGCTGCGACCCACCATAATCCAAACGTATATATGCTATGAAAATCCCGTGATCTTCACGTCCTAAAAAGGTGCTTTTGATTTGCGCATTCACTATTTGTGCGATTGGTTTAGTCATAGTTACACCACAAAATACAATTCTTCCTTCGCGCGCGTGTACGCGACATAGATGATATTCAATTCTTGCTCAACTTCCCATGGAGCAGATGCCATGCTGTGCGGCATTAACTGCGGCTCTAATATGAAGACCCGTTTCGACTCACCGCCTTTAATCTTGTGTATCGACGAAAAGGTTACGCCCTTGCGGTCGTCCGCGAAGACCTTACGGATTTTTTCCTTGATTTCCTTTATCTCGGCACAACCGTCCGCGAGCGCGACAATAGTATTGAACTGGTCTTGAATTGCCATCGCGCGGGAGTTCTTCTTCGCGGCCAACAATTTGGCAACCTCATACTGGACATAGGTACTCATATCGCCGAGTAGAGCTGCTACATTGGGTGACGCATTACGCTTGCCGACTCTATCGATAAACCCGATCAACCCTGCGCCTATCTCCCTTCCCAAAATGATAGCCTTGATGCCGTTGCGAATCAGAGTGAACGCGGGAGGCACGAGCGGAGCATTGGTACGGCAAATCACCAAATCTCCCTCTTCGACCAACTCCCACATATCCGAAAGACTAATCTCTTTCACAATTCCTTTCGGTGCATCGTCGCGTGCTTCTAGTTCGGGAACGTATTTCTGGGCGAGTTTGACTACGCTGGTGGGACATCGGTAGGTGATGGTGAGTGGAAGAATGGTTGCATCTAAGGCTTTAATGAGATTGGGAATTGATTCTGTATCACTTCCGGCGAAGCCATAAATCGACTGCTTTCTGTCTCCAACTGCAACTACACGTCCTGTCGATTTGACCGATTTGAGTACAAACTGAACTTGCGCGTTATTTAGGTCTTGCGCTTCATCGACGAACAAGAAATCGAACTTCGCGCATTCAACCAGTCCGTAGGCGGACGCAAAAATCATGTCGTCAAAGTTGATCGAATCTTCGATTGCATCTAATGACGTTTGCCAGAGTTTTTTCACGGCAATGTATATAAAATCGCGTTCCCCATTTGTAATGATACTGTAATGGTCGACGATATATTGAATACTCTGATTGGTCGGCTCAAGCAAAACAGCCTTTAGTAGAGTGACTAGACGCAAGACGACTGCACCATTGTCTTGAAGTAATTCGCGCTCACGAAAAGATAGTGTAGTCTTGTAAGCATCAAGCAATTGCCACATCTTATTCTTGACAACCTTAGCTTTGGGAAAGGTACGTTTTAGATTGCGTAGCCCTAACGAATGTAACGTGCTAACATGGACATGATCGGGCGAACGCTCGCGCAGTTCGTCGGCGATACGCTTGTTGAAGGCAACGAATGCTACCTTAGCGGTCTGATCGGTATACTTTAGCCCTTCTACGATTACAGAGGTCTTGCCACTACCAGCTACGGCCTGAACGATTCCATTACCGTTACCGTGCTGGATGAATTCAAATACTGCTAACTGTTTTTCCGACCACTGGATGTCCCCAACTGCAATTACTTCTGGCTCATCTTCAATTTCGATGCTACCTAACGCGCTGGCTAAATCGTCGGACATAAGACTCCTATCAAATCTGATTAAACCTGACTTATTGGATTGTTGACAGATTGTAATCTATAAATATGTATTTGTCAAGCAGTTCGGTAGGTTTGATTGCGCCCGACTGACGAATATGGTAATATTCAGATATGGAAGATGTAGACTACGAAGAAATCTTTGAAGTCGATGTAATCCCGTATGATTTCGGTAGATCGGGTAGACGCACAAAATGTACTGCTGAAGTTATCCAGGAGATTGCCGTGCGGATCGCGCGTGATGGGTCTACCCAGAAAGACGCTGCGTTGCTGTCAGGTATTAGCGAGAGCGTCTTCTATAGATGGATGGCGCGTGGTCGTAAAGAGCGTCTGCGTTTAGAGGGATTAGGGGTTGAGAACTTTGAAAAGGATTTAGCCGACTCTGTCGAACTGCCATTCTTAGAATTGTTTGAAGTGGTTGGTAAGGCTATTCCGCTTCGTAAGGCATTACTGGTAGAGCGTATTCGTAATGCGGGGAAAGACCCACGCAACTGGACGGCCAACGCGTGGCTGTTAGAGAGACTGCATCCTGACGAATTCGGACGTAAGACACGATTAGAAATTAGCCGAGTACCATGGCGCGAAGAAGTTATCGGGTTGATAAAGCAAGGTATTACATTTGAGACTGTTGCAGCAAAGGTAGGCGATGGAGAAGCTAGAGAATTATTTGAGCGAGCAGGCGTTAGAGTCCCTGGAAGCGGAACAAGCGACGGAGATAACCGAACAGGCTAAATCTACTCCTGGTTTACTCAAGTCGAAAGAATTTAGAGATTTCCAAAACCGCTATCGCGACGATACCGTCGCGTTTGCCATGGACTGTATCGATTGGAAAGATAGCTCCGGTCTAACCCATTATCAACAGCAGATCATTGGCGATTTTCAGGTCTATGATAGACAGGCCGTACGTGGGCCGCGCGGTCTAGGCAAAACCACAATGGCTGCAATTATCGTCCTGGCGTGGGCATTGACACATGACGGCGAGGACTGGAAGGTGGGGACAACAGCTAGTGTATGGCGACAGCTAGAGGATTACTTGTGGCCGGAAGTTCACAAATGGGCTTCTCGATTGAAATGGGATAAGATAGGTAGACTTCCCTTTAATGAAAGAACCGAATTATTGACGATGAAGCTAATTCTTTCCAACCGAGCACGCGCCACCGCGATTGCCTCTGATGACAGTGAGACGATTGAAGGGTTGCACGCGGAATTCTTGAAGGTAATTTTTGACGAGGCTAAGATCGTGCAAGATTCAACCTGGGACAGTCTAGAGGGGGCGCTTTCCAACGCGGGTGAACATGGTGACATTGCCAAGGTTTTAGCCATCAGCACTCCAGGTGCACCAGGTGGCAGATTTTATGATATTCATACGCATAAGCCTGGATATGAAGATTGGCATCCGGTTCACATTACTAAGGAGGATGCAATCAAAGGGCGTCGAATGACGGAAGAGTGGGCTAACCAGCGACTTGACCAATGGGGTAAAGATAGTGCGCTCTACCAAAACCAAGTATTGGGCGAGTTCGCCGCGGACGATGAGGATGTAATTATTCCGCTCGCCTGGGTAGAGGCAGCACATAGACGGTGGGACGATTGGCAAGCACGATTAAAATCGGGTGGATCGAAAGGCAAAGTAACTAGCATGGGTTTAGATGTAGCTCTTGGTGTTCAGGGTGGCGACCTTCCTATCTTTACCAAGATATACGACGAGCGGTTTATAGAACAAGAATTGTTCAAAACTAGGTCTATCGACTCACAGACGATGGAAATTGCAGGACGTGCCAAGGCGTTGATAGAACGTCACAACGTCCCGATGTATATCGATGTGGGTGGTCTAGGTGTTGGGCCTTATAACCGATTGCGCGAGCAAGGCATTACGAAGGCTATTCCATTCAATGCTTCTGGAAAGTCGCCGAAGAACTTGAAAGACGCTTCAGGCGAGTATACCTTTAAGAATAAGCGCGCTGCCATGTGGTTTATAGGGAGAGATATGTTAAACCCAGACGAGGGAAGCGAGATAGGGCTTCCGCGCGACGGAGAGTTAGACGGCGAGTTGACACGTACGAAAGAGAAGATACTCTTGTCCAATGCGGTTAAACAGGTGGAAAGCAAGATGGAGATTCGTAAACGGATCAATCGTTCGACCGATAAGGCCGACTCGGCGTTGCAGGCTATGACGGGTGAAAAGGTGGCTGGTCAAGCACCGACCAAAGTGGTTGTGGTTGGTAAGGGTGTAGTGGGTTAATTAGAGATTGAATATGGGGAGATCGTCATAAGATTGCTCTTTTGTTTCTATTCCATTAACCCACTCTTCCAACGCCTTGATACTCAATCGTTCCCTCGCCAGCTCGATATACTCGGCAGATATGTCTAGACCAATTGCGCGCCGGCCTAGCTTGCGTGCGACCAGCATTGTGGTTCCTGATCCTGAGTACGGGTCGAGGACAGTAGCGGGGATGGGGTCACGCACTTTTTCGGGTGAGTGGTCGCAGGTGGGTTGCCAGCCGAGAAATTTATCGGGATTGCTTTGTTTCCAAGCATTCCACACATTGCTGTTTTTCTTTCTTACATTATCCATGTGCGTCTTATCGCCGTTATATTCCTTGCCACCAAAAACAGGGGGCATTCCCTTTCTTTCAACCACTCGCTCCCACGGATTACCGCACTCAGGACACACGCCCTTCTCTGACGTCCCCGCTTTGATACAAGGTTCTACCAGGGCGGGAGGATATGTAGCGAAGTGTGCGCCCTTGTATGGGGCAGTGGCTATTGTCCAGACGGTGCGTTTGTTGCGGCCTCCCGAATGTAATGGGGTTTCCCCTCTGGCAATTGCACCTTCCATATCATCATAGCCTTTGAATTCTCTAGGTTGCGACATAGTATTTGCATGAACTCCCGGGGGCATGTGTTCACTTGCCGCATATTTGTTGTCTTTGGAATTGCCCCTCATGGCACGCTGTTTACTCCCTAGTGTGTTTGGCTCTCTAATCGCATCCTGATCATAATAGTAAGTCTTGCTCTTCGTAAGCAGGAACAAATATTCGTGACTTTTCGTTGGCCTGTCCGTGACGCTTTCGGGCATGGGGTTCGGCTTGGAATTGTGGGTAAGTACACCAGAAGCAAGAGCAAACAAATGCGGGTCATCCTCAACGCCAACATCGTAAACCGCACGACATCGAGCCTTTCGTATTTCAACAACTTCATTTCTATTCTTGCGATTCCAATGCCCTGCGGCTGTCCATTCTTGCCGCAATTCGCCCTTGAACGATGGATATTTTTTATCACCAATTTTTGCATGTGTTGGTTTCAGGGTTATGTTGTATTGTAGTCTCGCTGCCAACGTCCTTAAATCACGCTCTAAATTGTAGTTGCGAGTAAATCCTAATCGCCAGCGTTTGTTTTTTTCTTCCCAATGACCATCGCCTGAAAGATAACCATCCAACAGGGATTGTAAAAATTCGTTGCTGTAATTCCAGCAAACCGGAGCAAGCCCTTTGTTTTTGGCAGTTTTGCCACTCACAAGATAATCAATCAGCGCGTGTAACATTTTGCCCCAAATACGGATGTCCATCTTGTTGCCTGATACCGTTCGCGTAATCTTGCCGCCATAGTCCGCAACTATTTGGTTTAGCCTAATCCACCGTTCTTCTTCTTTTGCGTGTCCGGCTATTTGTATTGTGTTTCCAGACCGTGAACCTTCGGCTATATATAACCCAGCAAACCAAGCCGCATCCAATCCAACATGCTTGTTATCTGCTGGCTTTGTTGGTTCTGGAATATCACACGAGTCAAGCACATCACCAACCACTAGGCTCTTTGCATCTAGTAATCCTCTACCTGTAGTAGGAAATTTATGTGTCGGGGTACAAGATATTCTTTCCCCGCTCCTCAAAACCAATTCTAACGCATCCCCCTTGCGTTCTGATTTAGACCATCCCTTTACCTGTGTCCACTTGTCGCCATTCCATAGCTTGACCGTTTTTGGATCAAGTCGCGCTAAATCCCTCAACATAGCAACACCATCGCCATTTTGAGTTCGGGCATACAAATGAACGCCGCCGGACAGACACCATATAATGTCGCTTCGCAGATACCAGCCGTCCGCTTGCAACGCCAGAGCCACGCGCCAGGGAACTCCCATGAGGTCTTTGGGTTTGAGGCCAGTTTCGGGTTGACGCATTTTATTACCAAACTGTGCTAATGCACCACTCTGCCCACTCTTGGCTTTTTGCTGAAATCCGCTAGGTGTTTTGTTTCCTGCTGGCGCACTATTATAGCTATCCCCCAGGTTTAACCAAAACGTACCGTCATCCCGCAGCACTCTCCATACCTCACGACACCATTCAACCGTGTGATCTATATACATTTGCAATGTCGGCTCGAGCCCGTACGCGCCGCGCCAGGCATTGCATTTGCGGCAGATGTTTCCATTAGACAGTTCACCATAACTGGATTTCTCTTGTTTCTTTTGTCCCGAACTATTCCCGTATCGTTCATTGAACCCCTCATTGTAATTATCCGATGTTTTAGTTACAAGCTCGCCCCCCCACGAATGCACACAATCCTTATCGCCACCGAACACGAATTCCTGTTCACCCGCGTATTTCCTTAATGAGTAATACGGTGGCGAAGTCATGGCACAATGCACGGACTTGTCAACCAGTGGTATTTTGAATGCGTTTGCTTGTACTAATAACATTTATTATCTAATATCAATATCCACCCTTCTTCCCCTTCTTCTTTTTCTTCTTCTTTTTAGGCGGTCTGGGATGTTTAGCCATTAGTTTGCTCCTAGAATTACAGTTGTTCTGATACTTCTAAAATTTGTTTCCCGATGAACTCTACGACTTGGGGGACGACTGCGTTTCCGAGTCCTCTAAGACGGTTAACTCGTTGGGATGCCATCTTTTCATTGCGTTCCTGCGCCCTAATTCGCTCAAGCAGGCTTTGCTGCAACTGTTGTGTTTCTTTGAGTGGCTTGGCGTAAATTCTGTCCCGCAAATCACGCAGTTCTTCTTCTTTTTCAATCCTCTTCCCCAAGTTCCATCTTTCATGTGTTCTGAGGCATGACACTTCGTACACAGAATCATCACGGCCTCTTCGTGTGGGGCTGTATGGTGGCGGTTCAACCTCATTGTGTTCGTGCCACATATTTCGCAGGATTTCCCCTCTAAAGAAATCAATCTCTGTGAACGCTTCCTGATTACTTGCATGTTCATAACCATATCTCCTTAAAGTTCCGTCCAATGCAGTGGAAAGCCTTGAAGCCACTCGACCCACTCCGGGTTCAGGGAGCCAGTTGTGGGAACTTCCCCCTTCTCTTTGTATACTTCTGTAACCAAGTTCTGCCCGCCCTGTCCGTGTTCTCCGGGGTTCTGATGCGCTCTTGCGTTGGGTGTCGGCCACATCTGCACCGCCTGTGGAAGAGTCACGCTGTGCATACTGCCTGGGGTTTGTTGGCTGCTTTTGACTTCCCCGGTGTAGATGTCGGACGTCATTGAGGTTGGCCACAATAAAGAGTCTGTCCCTACGATGCGGGGCATCGAAGGCGCAAGCTGGAAGTACATACGCTTCTGTGGAGTAGCCTTCGGCTTCCAAGTCAGATAGCGCTTGGTCGAGGAATATATTGATGATCCCAGGAACATTCTCGCCAAGTACCCAAGTTGGTTTGAGTTCTGAAATAACTCTAAGCATTTCAGGCCAGAGATGACGGTCATCCGCTGTGCCTTTTCGCTTCCCTGCAACACTAAAGGGCTGACAGGGGAATCCTCCGCAAATAAGGTCAACTGTTTCGAGGTCTTTTCCGACATCTCTTATATCTCCATATTTTGGTACGTTAGGCCAATGCTTAGTTAATACTTTTGTACAATACTCATCTATCTCAACTTGCCAAGCGCACTCCATCCCAGCACGCTCAAGACCTAAATCAAAACCCCCAATACCAGCAAACAAACTACCAAATTTCACTAGAGTTGTTCAGCCAATTTGACCAAATTATCCCTTAGCTGTTGACGCGCCATATCAGACGCAGAAACCTCTCTTAGATTTGTTGCGACCTTGTTCGACTGAAAATCAGCTACAACTGCCATTAACAATTGCATAGATAGTTCTACCATTGGCGAACTAATGCCCTTACCGCGTATCGGACGAGTACCGGTATGAGTGTGCAAAAAGTCACGCCATTCTTGATCGGTCTGAGGCGTGATCGTAAAGGTTAGGGTCTTACGATTCTTTTCGCCTTCTGGAGCTGGTCGTGGCGAACGTTCGTACAAATACGAAACCGCCGAAGGATCAATGGCGGTAGACAGTTTGGGTAAATCTTCTAGTGTGGGGTGTTTATCATTGTTAACAGGTGGTATGGTTTGCATGAGAGTATATTCCTTAGTCTGCGAATAATTTATCGATGTTACTCCCAACTGCGGGGTCGACTTGACCCTCTTTCAAATCAGTATTTATTATATCAGTATTTATAGAAATTGCAAGCCCCGCCTTGCGCAAGGCAACGATCTCCCGAAAAATATCTGATACCTGGTCTTCAATTCGGGTCAATCGGTCTACGTCTGGTTCAGATTGAACGGTGTCTTGGTCGATCAGAGTTCGTATGGCGGCCTTGATTGCGAAGCCGCGCTCGCGTACACCGAACGAGTCTAGCCACGTGATTATGTCAGCGTCTTCGCTGGTAGAGAGGGTAAACGATATGCGTGCGCCTGGCAAGACTTACCCTTTTTTCCTCTTGTATGACCATAGGGCTATAGCGACTATAAATAGTACGCCTACTAGCCAACCTGATATAAATCCTAGTGCGAATGGTGGAATGGTAAATGTCATTTCTAGTTCTCTATTTCTATACTGGTGGTATAACGTCCAAGTCGACGAGCAACTTCGGCAACTACATAAGAGCCAGCAAACGGATCGAGGATACTACCGCCTACCGTAGTATGGTTTTCTATTAGACGCTCGATTAGAGAGGGAGGCTTCCTGAATGGATGCAAAGAGCTATCGTCAACTAGATCGGTAAATACATTGGTGTATTGTGACCAGTTACGGTGCGGATACCAATATTCATTATTAGCAACGTTATAGACGAACATCATTTCGACAAAGCGGCTGTAGCGTCGGCTGGTATTCTTGGTGCTGATTGGTTTTATCCAAAATAGATACTGGCTGGCTGGTTGTATCCATTGATTTTCGGGCGGTGCAAAGACAATCACCGTACCGCGCGAAAGGCGCAAGAAGTGTTTATGCAGAAACTTCTGTTGGTCAGGTCTTAAGTCGTAAGGTGGGTCTACCAATACCAAATCATACGAGTCGGTCTTTAGTGTTGGTAGAATCTCATAGGCATCACCACTTAAATCTAAACTCCACACTTTGCTCATTTACAATCCTCAACTTCAACTTGTAGTATGCATTGTAGCCACTCGCGGATATCGAAGGTTGGTCGATAGAGGTAGGGCGATAGTTCAGGATCAGGACGTGGATAGAGCAATAGACGCGTGTTGTCGATAGAGTGCATACGAATCTCTGGCAAGCCTCCACCAAAGTAATAAACTAATACTACATCGCCGACCAATTTGGCGATAAGTTCTGGCGACATGTTTGATTCGATTTCTTCGTAGTAGAGGCTAACCATTTTGACCGATGTAACGAGTGGGTCTTCCGAGAAGTCGTCAATCACGGTCTGAAATACGGCAGTCAAAATATCCATGTGACGTTCTTGACGTGCAAAGTAGCCACGCGGATTATAGAGTCGCATACGTGCATAGCAGAGCGCGTTGAAACCGTCCAAATGGTATTCGACTCCTTCCTCGTAAAGATAGAAGTCGCTTCCACACTTATCCTCAAAGGTCTCGGTGGCAGTTATATCGAGGCCACCTATCTCATCGATGAGTTGTTCAAATTTATCCATTTCAATAATTACTACACCATCTATCTCTACGCCTAGAATAGCTTCTGACCAGATTTCTATCCACTCGATCCCACCACGCGCGTAGAGTTGATTAATACGTGTGTCGGGGACAATGCTATCAACGTGGAGGTAGAGTTCGCGCGGAAGGCTGACCATTGTGACACGGGAGGGTTGGTCGAGGACTATGTTAACGTAGACGAAGACATCGGTATGGATTAGGTAACAATCGGCACAAGCTGGCTCTCGTCCTGGTCGGTAGTCGTTACCCGCTAAGATTAGATTGTAGCTTCCAGTCGGCGCGACGGGAGTGGTGGTTTTGTCCGGTCGCGGAGTAGACGGAGTAACCGCGGTGGGGATTCCGGCCTCAGCGTCTAGAGTAGAAAGAATGATAGGTATTTCGTTTGCACCGGTATCAACCAATTCTCTTACGCCGAATAAGGTATTGAGGAAGATTAATAGCACAATCAAGCTGCCCACAATAGTAGAAATTACTGCAACTACTATCCCTACGATTGCCCACCATGGCTTATTCGGTTCTGGAATGAATGATGATGACATACTTCCTCCGTTGACGATTAGTCTTTTTTTGAGAGTTGCCTATACATAGCGAGCTTGTGATAACCATCCGCGTTCGCGAAGACAGCGTCGTCGACGAGACGAATGTCGGCATGTTCAAGCTGCGATTTGATACGTTCGCCAAGTATCAACGCGCCACCACCCGAAAGCAAGATAGTATCTAGCCTCGCCCCACCACCAGGCCAGAGTTCTTTAGCCTTAGCGATTAATTGTTCTGCCATTGGGTCTAGGATGGGTGCGATGGCCTCGGTCAAATCGATGGTCTCGCCGCGATATCGAATAGAGAGGTCAGCAATGGCTTGAGAGATTTCGTGGTCTGCATAGTTTATATCGGGTGCAATCTCTTCGATGATAGGGCGCACGGCACGCATTGCGTCCCATCCGCCTAGGTTGATTGACGCGGTCTCGCGTGCCACGTCACCCATCTTATGCGCGTGTAAGAAGTTGCTAGTATTGCCGCCGATGTCTATCACCCCGATGCGCCCTTCTGCGATCTTCTGATCGGCGATTTGACCCGTGCTATTCAAGGCTTGATTGAGCAACGTTCCCATTACTTGCGGAATGACGTAGCAGCGTATGATATTGATAGGCATTACCATCCTATCATCGCGTGCTACTAGGTGCATATCGGTTTCAAATAGAGAACGAATTGCGTCTTTATCGCTCTCGTAGAACGCGACGGGAAGTCCGGTCACTACCACGACTTCCTTGAGTCCTTCCTTATAGAGACTAGACAGCGCGGCGTGGAGCAAGACGAGATATTCGGTCGACTTGTACCATTCACGATCTTCTTGCCGAGTGGTAAAGCGCGACTGTTCAAGCGCGGCCTCGCCAATGTTGTAAGTACGCTTGTTTAACGTGATGGTGAAGTTCTGCAACGTTCCCATGTTGAAGGCGGCCTGTTCGGGCGTGCCAACGATGCTTGGAAACTGAACGCGTTGTGAAGATGTGACGATCTTGACGTTTGCGTAACCGAGGTCGATGCCAATAGGGTGGCCGATAGGTTGAGGGTCTTGCGGGTTAGTCGTCATTATTGATTATCTCCAATAAGGGTTTGGTGATTTCGTATTCGTTTTCTTCTCGAATGCAATAGGCCTTCAGATTCCAGGCAGTCTTCGAAGTAGCCTATCCATGCTCTAGACAGATTGCATCATTTCTTACGACTAATCCTGCGTAAAGAAGGACTATCAGTATAGCAATTCCCATCACTATAGCATAATTTCTATCAGTGTTCATTTTGACTGCTTTTGGTAGAGCGTAAACGCGGTGGCTACTTCTGGTATAGACAAATCGTGTCCATCCTTAAATAATATGCCTTGCAGAGTAGGTACTGGTGGCATATGTCCCTTGCGTTTTACAACTTGACCGATAGCATCTACCAGGATTTGCTGTTCGGGTGTAAGCTTCTCGGCAGGGATATAGTCCTCGTCTGCGTCTTGCCAGTAGAGATCAAGCGCGATACCCAGCCGAGACGCGGCCTTTTTGAACGCGTCTGACTCGGCTGACTTGACCAACGATCCCCACGACATATTCTTGACCGACTCTTTCTCTCCGGTTGAAGTCTTTACAATGGTGGCTAGGAGCTTAGTACCTTTCTTATCGTGGATACGAACGGTTAGCTTACCGTGGACTAAGACAGAGGCATTTTGCTTGTCGCCCGACGTTTTCCCCTCCATATAGAGGAATAGACGACTGCCATCGATAGGGATTAGCTCAAAGTCCCAATCGAACCCGAAGGCTTTGTTCAACACGGCAGCTACATAACCGTGTGGAACGTAGCTGAAGGTCTTACCACCTTTGCCAGGACGTGTCTTGATAAACCGCTTAGGCGTACGTCCGCGCAAGATGTCAAATTGCGCTTCGTTGATAACGCCACTGACAACGTCTTCAAACTTTTTGATTGCCATTTCTGAGTTTTGGTTTGCGCCTGGTGGTGTAGTGACGTTGCTTTCTAAAGCCGATACTAGATCATTCGTCATTTGTTACTCCTATTGTTTACCAATATTACCGAATAGTGTTTTTATATATGTAATTAATATTTCCATAGCCTGAGACTCGCTAAATCCTTGTTGTACAAGAGTAGAATAAAATGTATATAATGGCTTTGCAAAATCCTTTAGGAATTCATTTTGTTGGTCAAAAAGTGCCACTATGTTGCGAATATCATTTTCGTTTTTGTCAACCATATTTTATTCCTCTGCCCAATTTTCTTCCGGCATTACCTCTAACGATAGTTGCATAACACGATCAAGGTTCAAGAATTTACGGGTGGCCTCAATCGTCTTTGGCCCAATGCCTTTTACTTTGTTGGTAGACTTCTTATAGGGTATGGTCAACCAGCAAAGCGCCTCGGCTATATCGCCATCGAACTTCTCATAGAGCAGATTGGCCGCTTTCGCACCAATTCCTGGGATCGAGGCAAGCAAAACGCGCCCATCAAAGACTGGCATTAGAGTTTGTAAGAACTTATCGTTTATCAGCACTTCGGGCGGCGCAGGCCAAATCTCCTTGACGTAGGTTTTACGGTATTCCTGCATATGTCTGACACGCATGTCGCACCAACCTTGCAAAAGTGTAGCGCGCGGTAATGAGACGAATGAGCCACCACGATCTACCCACTTTTGGGTCGCGCCTAAGATTGACCAGTACGATTTATTCGTCTGCTGTTTGTTGATTACGGCCTTATCGTTGCGATTGCACGTCATTAGACCGACGAACATCAAGACGCACTGAGGTCTGATTGCGCCCCAAGCGAGCATTCGAGAGAGAGCGGTGTTCATGCGTTCACCGATTGATGAGGCGAGGTCACGTCCGTGCTTACGCTGGATGAAGATAGCACCGTTCTTAATGTGTTGCTGTAAGAGTGCGTCAGTAGTAATAGGCATTTCCATCGGGCTTACCATGAAGTCTGCGCCTGTACGTGCTTCTAGGTCGTCAGAGATTATCGCACCGTCTAGGGTTGGCATAGTAGTGTCCTTACGGGTTTCGGACGCGTCAACTACTATCATCAAGCTTTTCAACTTCTCTTATCGTTTCGCCGATTGCCTTGTGCAACGCACGGAGTCTTTCTAGACTATCGATACCAAACCACGAGCCTGATCTAGTTGTCCCAAATCTAAAAGGACTAAGTTTTTTCTTCAGTACGTCAAAGCTAAATTTTATCGCTAAAATGTTGTCCTCTTCATCGCGCTTATAGCTTTTCTTATACGTTCCCCATTAAGCTTCTACCACAATATTGATTCGTTTTGTTTCTGTCGTTTTAACTTTTGCCATTGAAATCTCCTGTTAGATAGAATGTGATAAATCGAATAATTGCAACGTGCGGGAATTTCACCCGCACAAATTTAGAAGGATTGACTAGGTTGCTTGCGCCTGGACTTCTGCGATGAACGGGATATCGACCTGATAGGCCGTTGCCACTTCAGGAACGGATTGCGTTTTGAGTGCGTCCTTGATGGCGGGAATCATAGCAGCCCATGATTCGGCTGTATAGTTGGACGGAACGGAGAGTGGTACAGTGGCAGGAGTTGCAGCACCACCGTCAGTATTAGGAAATCGTTCCTTGTACGCGACAAAACATTCCTCTTTCGAGTTGAAGATACGTACAAATTGGATTGTATTAAATTCGGGATTCTTTTGTTTTGGAACGTCATTAACTTCTACGTACTTACCCACCAAACTTTGCAAAGTGGCTGAATAAGCACCCTTTGACATTGCGTCTTCGCCAAGCAGAGCAACTAAGGACGGCTTTAAGGTCTTATGCCAGTCCTTATCACCAGGACGCAACCTACGTTCTAGTGTCCACTCTAATGACGGATTCATACTTGCTACGTCGATAGAAAACATAAGCTCTAAGGATTTATCCTTGGCAGGAAGATTTGCAAATACTTCGGGCGTCACATCACTAGGTTGCCCTTCTGTCCATTGGATATAACGCGAGGGAGTTATATTGAGTTGACCAAAGTTTACTCCTGACCCTCCGCCTTTTTCGGCCTCTTCGTCAACATAGCCCCAGAAATTTTGTTCAGGATTTTGTTCGGCTAGATTTGGTGTTGCCATTTTCGATTGCTCCTATAGGGGTACGAGTTTATACATTGATGTTTAGCGTGCTTTTTAGTAGGTGGATTTATATAGGGTAGCCGATAAGCAGAACCTCCAAAAACTTGTCAGACTCTCGCCTGCCCAAACAGTATACACCAATAATACATATTTATCAAGGTGGTTATTAGGGCGAGTTTTTAGGGTAGATATGTCGGATTTTCTGTTTAAGGGGATAGTATGTAGATTTACATATATTTAGACGTCTTTAACGTATACAGAAAATCCGACATCGCGAAGGGGTTTTACGGGACGGTAGGGGTAGATTATAGGAGATTTTGTGGTTCGGTTGATAGGAATAACACACGGTTTAAGACGTTTAGAATGGCTGGGTGGCGTTGGGTGACACCTTTTCGTGTTGAGATATTTGGAAGACCTTGTACACGGTAGATCGGGAAGACCTTTCAGACCTTAGTGCTGATAGGAATAGGAGTAGCGCGATAGGAATAGGAATAGAGGTTTAATTAAAGCTGACCCGCGTAGTAGTCCGCCCACATCTCATCCCAATACGCATCACACGCCTTTCTATGTTCAGGACATAGATAAGACCAGTTGTAACGGTCAATTTCATAATTAGTGTTATTCCGTTCCCACTTCGCGTTAATATTTTCACAACGGTCTTCCTCAAATCCTTGACAGTGTTCAAGCGGCTTAAAATCTGACTCTTGCAAATTAGTAACCTAGTTCCCGATTGATTTCGTCTTCAGTTCTGCGTTGTTTTAATTCGGGCGCGATGGATTCGAGCTGTTCGGGCTTATTCACAACTAACCATAACGGATTATCCGGCGCGTGCTTAGATTTAAGCATGTAGACCTTACCGCTGAGGTTCTGACGGCGATTTGCATCGGGCAACGTCTGACAGATCGCGGCGTCTAGGTCGTTATCGCGTGCGCTTGTAAGCAGTACGGCGAGTGCGTGGTAGCAGACTGCCGACCAACCACCCTTGCAGTCCTGCGTGCCCGCTCCTGTCTGTAGTAGGCATTCGGTCTCTATGTAGTTGCGACCCGCGCGGCGCGCGATAACTTCGTAGGTCTTCGCCTCACTCCCAGGGACTAGCGCGTTAATGATACGTCCGCTTTTGTCGGTTTTGAGCGACTTGACCGCGTTGAGTTCTACCAGATTTCTGGCCTTGTCAAACCGGCTAATCTTCGGTTGTGGTTTGCGTCTCTTAGCCATTGAATGCACCTATCCATATCAGGATTAGGTAGACGGCTAGGCTGGTTAGGGCTAATGCCCAGGTCAACCTATCGACGTTTTCTGAGTTCATTCAGCTTGACTCCTTTTGCCTAGTCTAATTTAGCCTTACGGGCCAAGGCGATAAGCGTGGCAAGGTTAAACCATTCATCAGCAGACCCATCATCATGAATAATTCCCACTGTAAATTCTTGCGAATTGGTATAAGGGTCACTTCCCATTGCATTGTCAAGGTGGGTTCCGGTGACCTTCGCTATAATGCCCTGATTATCAGGTTCGTGCATGTCTTCACGGCAATTCTTAGTTATCTTTTGCAATCGTTCTAACATTCTCTTCATTCTATCGGACTCCTTTTGTATGGTGCGATTTGGTGCGATCTACGCGTTACAACGCGACGCGCGGCGCAATTAGATTATTCTGATTGGTCTGGTTCTCCCGCGTCATGCTGTTCGGCAACATCGATCCAACGGTTGATTTGGTCGAGTTCATTCTCGTGTCGTTCTAGTAGTATCGGGTCAATGTCGTCATCGATATCGTCAAGGTCGGCATAGTATTCCCAAGCTGGCGGTTCGTCTAGCTGGTCGTCGAGGTTGTGTAGGCTGGCTGCCATAAGACTCCTTCAATCAATATTTTATTTTCTTGCTTTTTTGAGAGCGGCTTGGCGATATTCATTCTTCCTTTCTTCACTTTCGTTACCCCAAAAATAAAGGCTATTGCCCTGCCGTACATACAGTTGTTTTGCAAATTCCTCCACCAAATCCTCAATCAGCTTCTTGTCTTTGTCATAGTCATTACAGGCGGTGACGACGAATTCGGCGAGTTCCTTGCTTGGGGTTTGAAGAATGGCATGCCCCTCAAGGTTTTGCACAAAGAAGCCAGTATAGCCTTCGCTAACTGTAAACGGCGTATGCTCTGTCATTTCTTATCCTCCGTTGCTCTTTCGAGAGCAGTACCAGCTAGTTCAAGGACAATATCTAGTATCTCTTCGTGTCGATCATCGGATAGAAGGTCGTTTTTCTCTTCATAATCCAACTTCTCTCCCCAGTCCACTATCTCGGTTAGTGTTTCTTCGTAAGTCATTGTGTGGCCTCTCTTGGGTTAGCACGGCCTATTTGGAAGGCCGTTTCTAGTGCGGTTTTTATGCAATTAATCCGATCTTTAATTGGCATATCGGGAATATTGTCTAGCGATATCAGTGATGCACTGAGACCCGAGAGCAATTCGTTATTTGCATTGTTGATGCCTTCGTGGTCGTGCCAGTCTTGTATTGCTTTCAATCCAAACTCTGCATATTCTATGTCTGTCATCATTGTGTGGCCTCCTTTATGGCTTGTTGTCCGTACTTGTCAAATACATTTTGTACCCATTCTGGCGTCACTGTTGTTGATTTTGCGGCTAGAACATCGCCTATCATTTCTAGTGCCTCTAACAACAGCGGGGCTACGTTGTGGTCTCGGATGATGCTATCGGTTACTTCGGCGCTTATTGTGTCCGCTACTAGGCGTTCGTCCTCGTCAACAATTTCGTAGTTGTAATCTGAGCCAATATTGAATCGCTTCCAGGGTGTGTAGCTCATGTGTGTACCTCCGTTGTGGGGTCTAGTTCTTTGAACATGTCTATTACATCTTGGGGTAATTCGTAATCAGGATAGGTTTTGTATAAGCAGCTAGTACAAAAGCCATTGACTATTTCGATATGGTCGCAGGTATTGATAAAGTTTTTATCCTTTAGCTTTAGTGCGAGTTTGGAAAGCTCGTCATCTGTATAATCAAACGGTTTCATGGTCTCTCCTATAGCGTTATGAAACGCTGGGTTTAGTTGACGGCTTTCCCTGCAAATGAAAGCGGATCGTTGCTCTGGGCAATGGCTCTCATCGCTATTACGGGTCTATTCGCCCAAAACTTGATGGTAACTCGGGTGAACCCATATGGATCGTTCATGCAAACAAAATGACCAAAGTAACATTTTTGTCCGGCGTCATTTATCCAGAGGGTTCGTTCATATCGTTCCCAGCCGTAATCTGGGTTTTCAACTTCCCCAATTGGCGATCTAATTATGTCGGTCATGTTTCAAACTCCTAATGTCTAGTTAATATTCTCTACTTTCCCAGGGTATCAACCGCAGTCAATACCGAGGGGGAGGAGAGAAGGTTTGATTAGGACTTCTTCGGTTTAATAACCATTCGATAGAACTTATACAACGTAATGAACGAGTATTGACCGTACTCGAATTGGTTGAACGCAGGACGGGAGTCGGTCTGCATCTTCTCTGCAACGTTGGTATCCGACACAATATGACGTTGCAAAAAGTCGATTTCCCAGTCACGCTTATCGGGTTCGAGTAGTTTCCAAGTCGCGTTGTTTATTCGGTCTAGTACGTATAGTTCGCCTTTCATTAAGACTCCTTTAGCTTAGGCGCGGGATGGTATCTGTTTGTCAGGTAGATAGTTTTGAACTGGTAGCCTGCATCATATGCTAGGCGGTATTCGGTGAGTAAGTCTTTTCGTTCTTGTCTGGTCGCAGCATAGTCGCAATGTTCCCACTCGCGCCCGTTATATTCGGGATGACGGCATAAGATTTGCCATCGATAGCCGTCTTGTGGGTCGTACGCTAGTGGTTGCGTCATTCATCCCCCCAGAACGGCCCATTATAGCCAGTCGGCACTAATTCAATACCGTCCTCAAATTCCAGCGTCTTACCCTCGAATCGAACAAACCATTCGAAGTCTTCCTGAAAGACAAGATAGCCGAGATCGAACTGTTGGCTTACCTGGTTCATTCGGGTCTTAGTGGTCGCGGTTCGCCAGCCTCCCGAATCAAGTACGATTAGGTCGGCGTTGAATTGGACGACCTTAGTCTCGTGGTAAATGACGTGGGTGCTACCGTCCTCAGTGTAGACGCTGGTCGCGACCTTACCGATTTTAGTCTGTTGTCCCATATTAATTAGACTCCTCTAGTTCTGGTGGGTTGATAGGGTCAAACAACTTTTCGGGTTCGGACAAATGCATCGGCATTAGGATTGCATAATTTTCAACCGATTTGACGATGAGAGGTTGTGTAGATGAATAGAATGAGAATTCAATCACGTTATCAACATTGCCCATGTCCTTGACTAGATTTGCCAGCAGTCCAGCGTTAACAGCGATTTGAAAAGCGGGTTTACCAGTCGGGATTATGCCGCGCCAGTCAGGAAATTTTCCGTCCTCGATTAGATGGGTTTTTACCACATCGCCAGAAGCGCGCGGTAGTTTCTCCAGCTTGACCAGGTCGCCATCAAATTCCTTAAGGGGTTCTGGGGTCGGCGCGATACGCAATTGGAAACCGTCTGTAACTACAGTGATATCGCCCTCTACATATAGCCCTTCCAATACATGTCGCGTGCCATCCTTAGATGTACCGTCATGTAGCCAGCGGATTGCTGCCGCGTCTTGCTTTTGTACTTCTATATACTTCATTCGGACTCCTTGTCTATTCGCGCATCGATTAGATTGCGCATATAGTTGATTAAACTAGAAGGCCTTGGATACTCTATAGTATCTAGTATTGTCTTTTTTAATTCGCTAGCAGGAGTAAGCGCGCCCGCGTCATTCTCGACCCATGCACGCGCTTGGAGTCCTTGTGGGTAGATAGTCATTACTATCAAGTGTCCGCGCCAAACCCGATAGGCTTCAGGTGCTTGGTCTAAGTTGCCATTCTTAAAGAAGGTCTTATGGTCGCGCTTGAATTCTGATAAGGTTTTATATTTTGCCATTTAGACTCCTATAGATGGTTGATTGATTCGTGAATTCGTTGTTCGAGGCAATCCTTATGCCCGAATGTATGCAGTATGGTAAAGGGAGATTTGGCGAGCTTGCCGCGCAATAACTTGACGCGCTTGACGGGTTGATTGCATACTTCACAGTTGCCAAAATAGCTCGATGGCTTTTCGATGGTTTCTAAGGTTAGCCACTTCCATTCAGATTTTGCCATGTTGATTAGACTCCTATTTGATCTGTAGGTTGATAGTATCCATATACGCAGCGAGTACCACCGCGCGATGGATCGTTTGTATCGTGAATAACGCCATTGATTAGTGCGGTCAAATGGCGTGAGCATTGCACAATGTATCGGCCAGTCGAGGGAAGTTCGCCGTCGCGTAAATGGTATTGGCAGCCTGAGCCGATGGTCATTAGGTTGATGCGTTCGTAGCCCAGACTGGCTAGATAGGCTTTCCAGGTCTTTTTGTACACGCCTAGGCGTGAGTTCGAGCGACTTCTCTGTCGTTTGGTTAGCCGCTCGTTTTTACCCAGCACGTTAAGCTCGTTATAGACGACCTGGTAATCTAGCCTGGTAACAATTGCAATCGAGCGGGTTACACAGTCGCCAGTACCGCCTTTGTAGCCAGCCTCCTCGCGCCCTCCATCATTGTATTGGAATTCCAAGTGCCTAACTAGAGTCATGCGTCCTCTCTTTCATATATAGAGGTATTTAGTGTGGCGTGTTGATCGGCTTTATGGTTGACCCAGGCAGTGCGTACAAAATTGTTGCTAGGGTGAATGATTACGATCAGATCGGATTTAGGTGCGTGTTGATAACGCGTGCGGTAGCCCACCTTTATGATCGTACCGTCCCTTTTAGTCTCAATTTCAAACGGCTCGCATTTAGTAAAGTCGATCAGATCGGGCAATACGACCTTACGCTTATAGGACTCATCGATGGCGTGCTGGCTGTAGGTCGGTACGACCTTGCCGGTAGTACGTATTTGAGTTCTCACAGATTTGGGTACGTATAGATCGAAATGATATAACACGGTTTGATTAGACTCCTTTAGGCTTGTCAACATTCTTATATGTATTTGTAACATTGTTTACAGTTCTGGTCAAGGGTAGATAGATGAGCAAATTGAGTAGTCCTGGGTAGACCTTATCGACTTATAGATCGGCAAGGTCTTGCGGTAGGGTTGATCAGGGTTGATAGGAATAGGCAATTTAGGGAAGACCTTTCAGATCGGCGAAGACCTTTCTGTAAGACCTTTTTACGCGAAGACCTTTCTGTGGACGTTCTGATAGGAATAGGAATTCACTATTAGCATTAATAGGAATAGGTTTTTGCTTAATGGCAGGGAGGCTGAAAAATTTTGACGTGTGCATATGTGAGCAAATATTCATATGTCGAGTTTTCGGTACTATGCGCATAGACATAATTTCTAGTACATGCGCATAGCCTACCCTACGCAAACCTTAAGCCGTGTTAAGATACGTTTGCCAACCTTAACACGTGTTAAGGTTCAATTCGTTAAGGTTCGGGTTGGTTCGGTTGTTAAGGTGCTGTGTGCTGTGTACGGCTGTAGGGTGCGGTTTGATTACACAACAAAATACAGACTCCACCGCGGGCCGGTCGTGTGATCCGGTCGGCTTGGTGGAGTCTGCTATTGTGCTGCAATCGATCTAAACGTGTTATCTCGTACGCGCTGCTATTGTGCTGGATTCCCAACCAGTGTGTATTCGCATGGTAAGACGTGCCAGTCTGGAACGCGCCGACCGCTCAACGTGCTGAATCCGTTGTTTAGAACTAATCCGCCTGCAACGACTCCAGGATGATTCGCCTTATCGAATTCGATAGCCCGCTGAGAGATGTATCCGGCTGTGTTGTGAGATATCACAGGATAGCCGTCAACACTGGCGCTATCATCCCAGAACGGGAATGCTATTCGATATAATCCTATCAGATAGTCGCTCTGCTGTGTGGCTGCATCGAATACCGCATCGATTGACTCCTGTGTGAGCGGGATTATTTGTGAGAGTCTGAATTGGTTAAATTCATTTATTTCAACCAACCCACGTGCTGCTAGTGATTGAATGACTCGCTTGGTATCCGAGTCTTGGTTGAATGAATGCCAAGACTCGCGCGTATATAGGCGTGCAAACCGTAACGCGTCGCGTTGCTTGCTGCCTAACCCCGATTCGTTCTGTGCTGTGTGCTTCATGTTTGACTCCTGTTGGGCGGCTTGGTTAATAAGGTTAGCACAATTGCAGGACCGACCGCGCGATTTATACGGGTTGGTCGGTCCTGCTATCTGCTAATCTTGACTAATTTCGATAGACTCGCCTGATTCAATTTCGGGATTGCCACGCGATAGATAGTCTTCATATGCGCTTAATCCTGCCAGTGATCCCCATGGCTCCAACACATAGATAATATCTTGCCCGCGTATGGCTGCGTTATCGATCCCATGATTGCCCCCGTACGCGTCGAATAGATTGATTAGACTCCTGCCAAGCGGGCCGGAATCGCCATGCACCGCGCGGCCCGACCCCAGGTGAAGCGTAGCTAATCCGCTTGACCAGGACCCCGCGAACGATTCGATTGTATCTCTATGCACTGTATAAGACTCGCTCATTGTAGACTCCTAAACACGTTAACGTAGACCTGGAATTGACCCACGTCACGAATTGCATAGCTACGATTTTCGTCTAGGTACAATTCGATATAGTCGCACAGCTCATCGATTGTTAGGGCTGGCTCCGTGCGCTTGCCCAACCCGCTTGAGTCAACGAATAGAGAGTCGACTCGCTCATAGTTAGGCGGGATATAATCGCCAAGTTCTGGGAAGGGGAATCCGGAGCGTGCGCGCCATCGGATAACTTCGGTTTGATCGAACGGTAGGTAGGGCACTTGGTTTGCGCTGGTTGCCCGTTCGACTGCTAGGTCATTCTGTTCTTGAATGTCTGTAGGTGATAACATGTTGATAGACTCCTATCGGTTAGAGTAGTTCTAGTTTATCGTTAACCTTCAACGCGATTGACTCCTGTCGCAGCTCCGCCTTTAATTCGATTGCCCACTGGCGCACGGTTTCAACGTGCTGCGCCAGTAAGGTCTGATCGGTGTAAGATTCTACAATGTTAATATCTTCACTGACTAGATCACCGCGCTGATCGACCCACGCGCCGCGTGCCGGAAGGTTACGCGGTTGCGTGCTAGTGCTTCCACCAAACAAACTCGAAAATAGCTTGAGCGCGCGGTTAACGTAACGCGTCGAGTCGATGTGGCGGCTCCCGTTCGTGCTGGGAATGTAGATCGCGATTTGATGGTCGAGTATTTGTACCATGGGCAAGACTCCTAGGTTGATATGGTTGATGAGATTAATCGAGGCTCTATCGAATGCATAAGCTGCCGGTAGGTTGGTTCGAGTGTTGGCGGTTTGCTTATGCATTCTAAGAGACTGGATTAACTAATCTCAATGTCGATATAATCGTAATATCTGCATGTGTGATTCTCGCGTTTGTAACGGTCAAGCTCTATCCTGATTCGTGGTCTAAAAAGACTGGAGTCAAGTAGGGCCTGAATTCGATAAGTTGACAGCCTGCCTGGCAAGTATTCACGGTGTATGCCAGCGCGATATACAAATACATTAAACCTATCGCCAGCGGACTCGTCGGTTTGTACGCCTAGGCTGAAAGATTGTCGCCCGTGCTTATTTCGATTGTGGATAAATGGCATGTCTGACTCCTATTGGTGAGACTTGGCGAGTCGTAACGCGTGCACGATTCGCTTGCTGAGTGGGTTAACCGCTCTGGCGATGTCGGCCAAAATTCGACCTTCCGGCGTAATCTTTGCGGTTAGGCCGTCCGCGTCCAGCTCGGCAATCAGCGCGGTTAGGTGTTGCTGCGCATTGATGATTGATTGTACTTTTTGATTTTGTGTCATTGTAGACTCCTGTGTAGTTAGTTAATATTCTCTGCTATCCGAGGGTATCGACCGAGGGGAGTCAATACCTACGGGAAGGGGAGAAGGGGACTATCTACCGCAAATTCTATTGCCCATTGTTTCACAGTCCCAGCACGACATATCCTCTTGGCATGTAATGATCCAGCCTTGCGTGGGATGGATGTCGCCAACGTTGTAACCAAGCACAGGCTCTTTATTGACTATGGTAAAGATAAGCGCTGCGAGTATAACTACTACAATTATTAGGTTTTTCATGATCTTATTCTCCTATGGTTTGATAAATACTGATTTATGG
>SDBV01001893.1_pt1 | contig 31420 bp, 30 predicted proteins | sample 2277081 | NCBI WGS metagenome assembly SDBV01 (sample SAMN10402039, study PRJNA504765) | marine sediment metagenome | isolation source: marine sediment core GS10_PC15, 223 cmbsf | place: Arctic Ocean: Southern Knipovich Ridge | collected 2010 | reverse complement strand
CCGTAGCCGCCCCACTGGGAGGAGTTTCCTGTTGTGGAAGGGGTTTCTGCTGTTTATAAGCACAATGTCAAGGTCGCGATGGAGACGCCTGTGCTGAAATCCATCGTCAAGTATGAAAAGGTCAGGCTTGTCATGCAGGTTCTCATATGCAAAGAGCCCGGATTCATACCGGTCTGCTCCCTTTATCACTGATATCCCGTCCAGGTGCTCGGCCATGAGCATCGGCTCATCACCCACGTCCTCAACATACATCTCGGAACTCACGAACAAGGGGCCCTTCATCTTGCCACCATAGCCACGGGTCAGGACGCATGGGCGGAAGCCTCTTTCCCGGGCCTCGGAAGCCAGAGCAATGGTAAGCGGTGTCTTGCCGGTTCCTCCAGAGGTGATATTGCCGATACTGATGACTTTCCCCTTCAGTTTTCGGCAGTTAGCAAGGTCCAGAGCAGTATTGATTCTGTAACCAAGATAATATATGAATTCCAGGGGCCCGTTCATCTACCTGTCAGTCAGACTATCCACAATCCTGATAGCACGATCCACGGCGCCACGGTTTTTCTCAAGAATAGCCTTGGCCCGTCCACCCATTTCCCCGCGAGCTTCAGATGAGGCCAGAAGATCGTCCAGATCCGAGGCAAGAGCCTCCACTGAGGTCTCCAAAGCTGCACCAGAGGCATAGAACTCTTTGATAAAAGGGAAGTTTTCCATATGAGGACCACATAGGACCGGTTTTCCCCAATAGGCTGGCTCTAGTGGGTTCTGGCCCCCATGAGGGATGAAACTGCCTCCCATGACAACAATATCAGCAGCCTTGTAAACCAATGAGAGCTCCCCCACAGTGTCAAGCAGAACCACAGTTCCGGTCATACCATCTCCCTCTCCCAACGCACTTCTCCTTATACAGTATACACTTTCTTTCTTCATCAACCCCCATACATCGTCAAATCTCTGGGGGTGGCGCGGAGCGATAACCAGGTTCAGGCCCTTATGCTTTTCAAGCAACACCTTATACGCTGAGAGCAATATCTCATCCTCACCCTTGTGAGTACTTCCGGCAACGATCACCTTTCCATTAAGACGCGATATCCAGGCTAATTCCTCATCTTTTACTTTAACATCGAACTTAAAATTGCCTGTTTTAATTATTTTATTTGTCTCCACCCCAAGGTCTCTAAGCCTTTCTGCATAGACATCGTCTTGCACACAGAAAATATCAATAAGCTTGAGCACCTGATGGAAAAAACCCTTTATCTTCATGTAGTTTCGAAATGATCCATCTGATATCCGCCCGTTTAAGAGCACCACAGGTATATTGGCGGCCTTTACCGTCCGTATAAGGTTTGGCCATAGCTCTGTCTCCATGATCACAAAAATATCCGGCTTTACACGCATAAGGGCTCTTGAGACAGCCCCGGCAAAGTCAAAAGGCAGGTATATTACCTGAGCAAGCCCTGAGAGCCTCTCCTTGGCCACAGCCCTTCCTGTGTCAGTTATTGTTGAGACCACTATACGGTCCTCAGGGTGGAGGCCCTTATACTCCCGGATGAAGGTGGCGGCAGCTATGGCCTCACCAACCGAGACAGCATGTACCCACAGGGTCTTTTCGTTCTGGCCATGCTGGCTATCCTGGCCTGGCTTATAGTCTTTAAGCTCAGGGAAACCAAGTTTTTCGCGGAGCCAGAGCGAACGAAGCTCCGGGGGGCGCTTAAGGTACTCTCTGGGGAAAAGGACGGCAAGGGCCAGAAGATACAGCAGGCTATAAAGAGGAAACATCGAACTGTCCTCCGTGCTGCAAAGAGTAGAGGTGGCTGTATGTGCCTCCACTGCCCACGAGTTCCTCATGTGAGCCCGTCTCAACAAGCTTGCCCCTGTCAAGGACTATTATCTTGTCAGCACGCTTGATGGTGGAGAGGCGATGCGCGATGACGATGATTGTCTTTCGGCCACCAGCCACGCCAGTGGAACCCTTGACCGCCGGGGCCTTGTCCATCAGGTTGTCCATCGCCCTCTGCACCATGAGCTCGGACTGGGTATCAAGAGACGATGTAGCCTCGTCCAGCACCAGTATCTCGGGGTCCTTGATGATGGCCCGCGCAATGGAGAGCCTCTGGCGCTGTCCGCCCGAGAGGTTGGCCCCCTCCTCTCCTATCATGGTGTCATAGCTCTCAGGGAATTCCCGGATGAACTCGTCGGCATATGCGGCCTTTGCAGCTGAGTGTATCTCATCGTCTGTGGCCCCGGGCTTTCCAAACGCGATATTGGCCCTTACGGTATCGTTAAAAAGAATAATGTCCTGGCTCACTATGCCTATTAATGAGCGAAGCGCGTGGTTCCTTAGCTCCCTTATGTCCACATCATCGATAAGTATGCGGCCCTCCTGAGGGATGAAGAACCTTGAGAGCAGATCGACAAAAGTCGTTTTCCCTGAGCCGCTGCGCCCAATAAGCGCAACCACATCACCTTTTTTTATCTCAACGCTCAGCCCGTCAAGCGCATAGTCCTGCCTTGTAGGGTATCTGAAACGCACCCCTTCATAGGTTATAGCGCTCTCAAAGGCCGCGCCTTCGAGTTCTCCCTCTGGTTCAGGCTCGGCCATGAGAACTTCATCAATGCGTCCCACGTAAGCCTGGGCCTGATGGAGGCCGTTACTTACCGCTGCCAGCCTCTTTGCGGGAGTGAATATCATGAGTATGGCTGCCATAAAAGAGAAGAAGTCACCGGATGTCATCTCGCCTTCTGCGATAAGCTGTCCGCCATAGAATATTATCAAGGCCACTCCAATGCCGGCCACCACCTCCATTAGGAGAGTGGTGAGCTGTATCATCTTCACGCTCTTCATGTAATGAGAGAAATAACCGTCCGTCTTCTCTGCGAATTTCTCTGATTCAAGCTCTTCGACGCAGAAGGATTTTATTATCTTTATGCCTGTAATGCCTTCGTTGAGGGAATCAGTAATATGAGCAAGCCTTGCCTGAGCCCAGCGCGAGACCTTTTTCAGGCGCTTGCCGATCTTCCCGACTATAAAGAAGGCAAAGGGCAGCACGGCAAGGGCCAGTATCGTAAGGTCCAGCCTGCGATACATGGCCACGCCGGTAAGGATCACTACAGTGCCGGTGCATACGAAAAAGTCCTTTATCCTGAAGGCCAGGAGTTCCTGGAGGATTCCCGCGTCGCTTATGGCCTTGGACAGTATGGAGCCGCGCGAGTCATTGCCAAAGAAACCCATGGGCAGGTATACAATACGGCGATACAGGTCGTTGCGTACATTGCGCACCACCTTGGCGCCAACCGAGAACATGAGATAGTTCTGGAAGAAAACAAAGAGGCCCCTCACTGCAAAGGCCACCACCACGCCGACAGATACGTAGAGGAGGACCGTCTTGTCGCCCTGGACGAATATGTCGTCCACGACCGTCTTGACGAACCATGCAAACGCGCCATTGATAACAGACACTACAAGGCTGCAAAGGGCTCCAATGAATATTGTCCCCTTGTGCGGCGCGATGAGTTCAAAAAGCCGTTTCATCTTCTCCACCCTGCAAGAGAGGCGACCATGTCTGCCACCTGTGCTGTTGGGCTCTTACCCATGAACATCTCCCTGACGCTGTCAAGGTCCTCTGTCCTCTTTCTGTTCACCTCTGAATCCTCAAGAAGCCCGTTTAAAGTGCTCACCACATTTTCAGGCGTGGCATCTGCCTGCAAGAGTTCCGGCACAGCCTCGCGGTCAAGTATTATGTTGGCAAGGTGAGCAAAGCGGTTCTTCAGTATCAATTTTAAAAGTATATATGTGAGCAGCTTCACTTTATAGATTATCAAAAGCGGCGTGTCACGGAACACACCCTGAAGCGCGGCCGTTCCGGATGCGACCACGGCTGCATCAGCAGCAGAATATATAAGAAGCGCGTTCTTGTCAGTAAAGACCACGCCCTCTTTCTCCACAGGATCAAGGAGTTCCCTGAAATCATCCCTATTGATATTTGGCGCAATGGAAAGAACAAAACCCCACTCAGGATGCTCTTTCTTCATCATGCGCACGCTATCGAGTATCAATGGCAGCAAAAAGCGAAGCTCAACAGGCCTGCTTCCCGGGAGCAATGCAATGAGCTGTGTGCCGGGGTCAAGCCCCAGTTCAAGGCGGGCCTGCGTTTTGTCCCTTGTGTATAAGGACATCTCTTCCATGATCGGGTGCCCCACGAACTCGCATGGGATACCCGCGTCCTTGTATATCTTCTCCTCAAAGGGAAGGAGCACAGCGGCCTGGTCGACGAATTCCTTCATCTTATTCACCCTGCCCTCGCGCCAAGCCCATACCTGGGGGCATACGTAGTACAGGACCTTTATCCCAAGCTCCTTTGCCTTGAGCCCCACACGGAAATTGAAATCAGGATAGTCGATGAGGACGACAACTTCGGGCCTCTCGCGCTCCATCAACTCAATGGTTTTGGCAAGTGTCCTCTTTACTTCCTTGTACACGGAAAGGGCCTCTGTAAAGCCGATGGCGGAGGAGTACCCGTCAAAGACCTCAACCCCGGCCTCACGCATCCTCTGGCCCCCTATACCAAAGACTTTTATACCCTGCCACCTGTTTATCAGTTCACGGGCGAGCATGGACCCGTAGAGCTCACCGGAACTCTCTCCAGAGGTTATCAGGACAGACTTAGGCACTTAAGACAGTCTCAGCAATACGGGTGAGGTCTCCATCATCCAGCTCCGGACAGATCGGCAGGGAAAGGACCTCGCTGGCAGCACGCTCAGAAGCAGGGAAATCACCTGCTTTATGGCCCATGCCCGATAGCGCGGGCTGAAGGTGAAGCGGGACAGGATAATAGACCATGGAGGATATTTCGGCCCCTGCCAGATGCTCCCTTATGCTGTCACGCTCTGGGGAGGTTATAGTGTACTGGTGATATACATGCATGCACCCGTCCCTCTCCACGGGACACGTGACCTTGTCCCCTAGAAGCTCGGTATACTTCCGGGCCTTTTCCCTTCTGATCTCGTTATAGCGCGTGATGTGCCTGAGCTTGATCAGAAGTATGGCAGCCTGTATCTCGTCAAGCCGGCTGTTGAAGCCGATGGTATCGTGACGGTAAGCGCCAGATGAGCCATGGTTTCTGAGTGCCTTTAAGGTATCGGCCACAGCAGCGTCCCTGACAGTGACCAGCCCTGCATCACCGCAAGCCCCAAGGTTCTTGCTTGGATAGAAACTGAAACATCCGGCATTGCCTATGGAGCCGGTCTGTTTCCCATTTATCGATGCCCCAAAGGACTGGGCGCAGTCCTCGATGACCGAGAGTCCATGTGTATTGGCAAGGCGCATTATGGCAGGCATGTCAGCGGGGTGCCCGAACACGTGCACTGGAAGTATGGCCTTTGTGCGCTTGGTGATACTAGCCTCTATTGCTGACACATCGATATTAAATGTATCCGGCTCTATATCCACGAACACGGGCACAGCACCCTCGTAGATGATAGCCTCGGCAGTGGCAAAAAAGGTAAAGGGGGTTGTTATGACCTCGTCGCCCGGCCCGATGCCAAGTGCCTTTAGAGCAAGGTGCAGGGCGTCAGTGCCCGAGGCAACTCCAATGCCATGGCCCGCGCCAAGATAATCAGCGCAGGCGGCCTCGAATTCCCTGACCTTGGGCCCGAGTATGTACTGTCCACCGTCGAGCACCTCTGCAACGCTTTGCATGACCTCGTCGCGTATGCGGTCGAATTGTTTTTTTATGTTCAGCATATGGACCATCTTGTTATTTCTCCAGGTTATCGATCATTCCGGTAATTTCAAGCGCCACCTTCAGCGCGCGCCTTCCCTCGACAGCAGAAACAAGTGGCCTCTTGCCGTCCCTTACACGACTTACGAAATCCGCTATCTCCTCTTTCAGGGGCTCGTGCAATTCGAGGTCCACTGATTCGTATTCCATCCTGCCTTCATGTTTGATGGAACGCTTGATGGTCATGTTCATATAATCCACGTGTATGATAGAGTCCTTCTGAAGTATATCCATGGAGCGCTTCTTTTCCATGGCTACTCGGTTAGCCGTTATAAGGGCCTTTGCTCCTCCTTCAAACTCAAGCCAGGCCCTGGCAAGGTCTATTTTCTCGGTGAGCACCTTCATGCCCACAACGCGTATGTCAGTTATTTCCCTTCCCTCAAGCAGGCTCATCACGATATCGATATCATGGATCATCAGGTCAAGGGTTACGTCCACGTCCGTGCCGCGAGGCTGAAAAGGCGCCGTCCTCTCACACTCTATAAATCCGGGGGAGCCCACCATCTCCATAGCCGCCATGACTGCCGGGTTGTAGCGTTCAAGGTGTCCGACCTGGACAATACAGCCATTGGCATCAGCGGCAGCTATCAGGGCGTCGGCCTCCTCTACCGTAGAGGTTATTGGTTTTTCTATGAGCAGATGCTTGCCAGCCCTCAGGCACTCAAGTGAAACATCATAATGGAGGCTTGTTGGAGTCACTATGCTCAGGGCGTCCACATCGTCAAGCACCTGGCGGAAATCACTTACAGCCCTGCCCCCATACGCCGAGGCAGCGCTTGCGGCTGCATCATGGTCAGTGTCCACGATCGCAACAAGGTTTACGTCCTCCAGGGCGGAGTAAATCCTGGCGTGGTGCTTTCCAAGGTAACCTACTCCGACAACAGCTACATTTAATGGCATAATTCAGTTATTCTCCTGTTTTAGCTTTACTAGATATATTGCAATAAATATGGCCATTTCAGCAAGGCCTCCGGCATAGGGGCCACGGGCCCCTTTTAACCGGTGGCTTCCGCCCCGACCGTTTTTTTGAGCTAAAGGCCGTCAGCCCCGACCGAGCCACGGGCTCGTATTAACTGGAGCGCCCAGGTCGTGAGCGACTCGTGCCGACTTCCCGCGTCTCCAAGAAAAATAACGTAGCATCTCATCTTTAAAAGCGTTAGGTGCATTTTACTTGCCTGCCGTCCGTCCATTGGGCCATCGGGCCACAAGGTGCCAATGGCACTCAAGCAGGATTCACCCCATCTGCTATACCATAATTGAGGGTTAGTATTGTTCAGGTCACATGGCATAATTTATGATATAGCCAATGATATAACAGCATGCTGCCGTAAAGGAGGGTCATATGAGGTCATATCGCAAGGAGCTATGGTTCAATGTCACAGGAAGACGCGCTTTTATCAATATCACTCCGGACGTGGATGGATGCATAAGAGAAAGCGGAATACTTGAAGGGCTCGTGCTCGTAAACGCCATGCACATCACAGCCAGTGTTTTCATCAATGACAACGAGAGCGGCCTGCACCATGATTATGAAAAGTGGCTTGAAGAACTGGCCCCGCACGAGCCCATATCCCGTTATGAACACAACCGCACTGGAGAGGACAATGGGGACGCACACCTGAAGCGACAGGTCATGGGACGCGAGGTGGTTTGCGCCATCACCGGGGGCAGCCTGGACTTCGGCCCTTGGGAACAGATATTTTACGGCGAGTTCGACGGTGGCAGGAAAAAGCGCGTGCTTGTGAAAATAATCGGCGAGTGAGCGCCCTGGAGCAGGCCAAGCAAGATAAATATCTTTAAAGAACAACGAGTTCGCCTGTTTTGTGGTATAATTTTCTTTATGAGTGGCAATGGCTGTTACGGGGGAAAAGAAGAGGTTATTAAGGAAAACCTTAAAGCGGAAGATCGCCGCCAGGAGGTGGCTACCTCCGACGCAAAAGACCTGACCCTCCAATTACTCGCCTCAAAGGGCTATTTCGAGGACGAGATTCTCAAGAACAGGCCAGTTGAGGTCAAAACGAACAGGGGCGGCTCTGAATCCGTAAGCGTGGACTTCCTCCTCTTAGTTGAAGGATCAATTCTCATGGCGATCAAGTGTTCAATGGCGCTTGAGTCAAGGCAACGCCATGTGCTCGCATTTGCACGGGCCGCCTTTGACAGGCCAATCCCTTTCTGTGCGATCACGGACGGCATCAGCATCCGTGTTATGAGGACAACAACAGCCGAGACGATCTCGGAGCAGCCTGATGAGTTCCCGGAAAAGTCGGCTCTCGGGTTCATGGCAGCTGAGACCCCTGGAGATGCGCTGCCCAAAGAGCGCAGGGACAGGGAGGCCATGGTGCTCCTGGCCTTTGAGGCCACAGAATGCACAAGGGTGGAGGGCGCATGAAAAAAACCGCCCTCATCTACGACGATATATATCTTAAGCACGCATCTCAGAGCGGGCACCCGGAGAGCCCGGAGCGTCTTATTAGCATAATTGATACTCTCAGGGGTTCGGACATCTGGGATTCGCTCATCCACCTCTCGCCAAGAAAGGCCACTGACGAAGAGCTTCTTTCCGTGCACACTGTTGAGCACATCGAGCGGATGAAAAACCTCGTTGGCTACGCCGACCCTGACACATACATATCCGAGCACAGCCTTGAGGCCGCCCTTTATGCCGCAGGCGCAATCCTGGTAGCCATAGACAGTTGCCGCTCCGGCGATATAGAGCGAGCCTTCTGCGCCGTACGCCCACCTGGCCACCATGCGGAGGCCGACAGGGCAATGGGTTTTTGCATGTTCAACAACGCTGCCGTTGGCGCGCGCTATGCGCAGAAACTGGGATACAGGAAGATATTCATCATTGATTTCGACGTCCACCACGGCAACGGGACCCAGAACACATTCTATGGCGACCCGGATGTCTTCTATTTCAGCACCCACCAGTGGCCGCATTATCCCGGCACAGGCAGGCTGGAGGAGACAGGCACAAACGGGGCTATGGACACTACCGCTAACTTCCCCATGCAGGCAGGGGCCGGGATAAAAGAGTACGGGGTCATCTATAACGACATACTTCCAGAGAAAATATCCAGATTCGATCCGGACATGATAATAGTCTCGGCAGGCTATGACCTGCTCGCACAGGACCCTCTGTCCGGCATCAGGATAACGGACGAGGGCATAAGCACGATAGTCTCGGCTATCGTCAAATCAAAGGACGTTCCAGCGGTTTTTACGCTTGAAGGCGGATACGACCTTGAGGCCCTTGCCGGGTCAGTCCTCACCACAATAAAAAACCTTTTGTCAGAATGAGAAAATTAATGTTAAAATAAACAGAATAGATAGGCGAGCTAAATGAAAAACACTGTACTACTGATAGAGAACGATAAGGACACAGTAGCAAAAGCTGCCGCTGCTCTTGAAGGCGCGGGCTATAGCATTGTCGGCGCTGACACAGCAAAAGAGGGCACGGACAAGGCCATTGAACTGGTCCCTGTTCTTATAATGATCAACCTTGCCACTCCAGGCGCAAACGGTTTGGAGCTCTGCAAATCCCTCCACAACACTGAAGCTCTCTCCGATGTGCCCATCGTCCTGTTAACTCTCAGGGAAGGAAAGTTCGAACCCGTATACACTAAGCTGTACGGGATCGTTTCCTTTCTTAAAAAACCATTTCAGAACGACGAGCTTCTTGCCCTTGCACAGGAACACGCTCCTGTTGAGGCTCCTGAGGCAGAAGTAGAAGAATCCGTGGAAGACGATTCCACGATGGAAATGGGTGAGGACAGCGTAGAGGAAGGTTTCGGCACCATGGAGATGGATTCCGCTATGGATTCAGGCGATGATGAAGGCGTGTTCTCTATTGATGAGAGCGAGCAGAGCCTGGACGATCTCCAGTCATCATTCCAGGAGCAATTGGAAGAGGACTCTGACATGTCTGCTGATATGTCCGGAGATATGTCTGACGATACAGAAGATGACTTCGAGGGGACACAGCAGTTCACCCTTGATGACACTGAACCCACGGAATCAGGCGACTCTGCTGCTGCCACCGCTGAAGACGACGCTGGCGGCGACTGGGGCGAGATGGAATCAGGCGACTCTGACGCTGCCACCGCTGAAGATGACGCTGGCGGCGACTGGGGTGAGATGGACTCAGGCGACTCTGCTGCTGCCACCGCTGAAGATGACGCTGGCGGCGACTGGGGTGAGATGGACTCAGGCGACTCTGCTGCTGCCACCGCTGAAGATGACGCTGGTGGCGACTGGGGCGAGATGGACTCAGGCGATGCTGACGCTACTGCCCAGGACGACGATGACATGGATGCAGATTCCACATTGAAGATGGACCTGGCCAAGAGCGGTTGGGATGCGATGGACGTAGACGATTCTGAAGACACCAAGCAAATGGACAGCACTGAAGAGGTATCGGATGCAGACAGCGGATTTGATGCTGGCGACACTGCTTCCGTGAGCCCTGATGAGGATGAATTCGGCGGCATGGGTGGGGACATGGAGGATGAGTTCGGCTCCGACGACACCATGCAAATGGACGCACCTGAAAGCGCAGGCGAAACGGAGGGACCTATGTCTGACGATACGCCGACTTTTGATGATGAGCCTATGGGTGATGACGAGTCTTTTATGGACAATTCCATAGCCGGGGATGACGACCTGCCCCAGATGGACATGGAAGACGAGGACTACTCCGAGCTCTTTGCGGATTCAGATGAAGCACAAGAGGACACAGGCAAGGGAAAGAAGAAAAAGAAGAAAAAGACAGCCAAGACAGGCGGCAAGTCTCATCTAAAACGCATTCTGGTGCTTGTGCTTCTGCTCCTCGTGCTAGGAGGCGGAGGGTTCGCTGCCTATACGTTCTTCCTTGCGGAGGAGCCTGTTACAGTAGTTACTGTTACCATGCCAACTGCCAGCCGCCCTGCCACTGTCAATCCTGACATGGACGAAGAGCCGCCCGCGGACCTGCTTAAGGAGCTTGAGGAAGAAGATGTAAAGATGGAAGAGACAAAGGCCGCGGCGCCTGCTCCCAAGAAAAAACCAGCCCAAAAGCCTAAAGCAAGCACGCCCAAGCCCAGGAAGAAACCCGCACCTGCGGCAACGGTTGCCGCCATGGCATCTGGCGCATACTACGTGCAGTTCGGGGTATTTGGTGTAAAGGCAAATGCGGAGCGCATGGCATCCAACCTGGAGCGCACAGGGTTGAAGCCTCTGATACAGCCTAGGTCCAGTGGCGGGAAAACTGTGAACTATGTACTCCTTGACGAACCCTTTGGCTCCTGGGCAAAGGCTTCCAGAAAAGCCTCGGAGTTGAAGCGTTTAACTGGATTTAACACAGCAGTATACAAGATAAAATAACTCTGTACAAGTAAACATTAAGTACTAAAGGGCCTTCGACGCTGAAGGCCCTTTGGCTTTAAGGGTTAGACTCTGCGCGCATCAGGGTTGAAAATATATTTGTGCAGTTGCAGGTTCAACCTCACTGCGAGGGCATCATCAAGTATCCACATGGCAAGGGCCGCCGGATCAAGGGCTCCAAAGGCTGGAGAGAACAGCACCTCTGACTCTAAAAGAGTGTCATGATGCTGGAGAAAACTCCTTGCCCACACGTAATCCTCCCGGTCGGTAAGCACGAACTTCACCTCGTCGGAGGGTTTTAGCTTATCCAGATTGTGCAGGTCAAAACTTCCGGCCTCACCGCTTCCGGGTGTCTTAATGTCCATAATGACTATTGCCCGTGGGTCAAGAACACTTATGTCCTTACTGCCGTTGGTCTCTACAAGCACCTTTCCAGAGCCTTTCTCAAGCAGGGCTTTTACAAGCAACGGGGTCTCTTCCTGCCCAAGGGGCTCACCACCGGTGACCTCCACCACCTCGGCATCAGCACGCAGAGCTTCATCAACAAGCGAGTCGATAGTATGGTCCACGCCCTCCTGGTATGCATAGGTGGTGTCGCAGTACAGGCAGCGCAGGTTGCACCCTGTGAGCCTGATGAACGTGCAGGGTAGCCCGGCATACGTGCTCTCGCCCTGTATGGATGTGAATATTTCACAGATACGAATCAAATTCCCGTAATCCTTTCAGCCCGATGTGTTGGACACATAATACTTTAAATGCACCAGTGCATTCCCGTGGTCAAAGCCTCGGGGTGCAGAACTCCATGCCTTTTTAGATACCCTGTGGTCTCTGCCAGTCGTGAGCGACTCGTGCCGACAGGGAGGTTCATTGCAAAAGATGATATTAGTTTTTTTCATTTGATGCCTCACGCAATGCATCACGGACGTCTTCCCACCCTGATACGTGCTCGCCCTCGCCCTTTTTGTCAAAGGTGAATACCTTCACGTCACTCTCTGCGACCACTCCAATAACTACCGGTCCCGTTACAATGGCCTCTACACTAAGGCCCATCCGCCTCAAGCGCCTAACCGACCTCTCCTTCTGATAACCGATCACAGGCATTGACGGGAATCCATTGTCCTTCAGCCACTTGCGCGCATGCTTAAGTCCAAAAAGGCGCGAATGCAGATAGATTATCCGATACTCGGCCTCAAGCGCATTAATTGCATCCAGGGCATCATCGCGAGGGTCACGTCCGATGGGGTCTTTAAACAAGGCCCCAGCCACATCCACGAGCAATATCCTTGCACCGGCCTCGGCAACAAGAAGCAGCCCCTTGTCCTGGTCATCCCCTGAGCGCACAAGGATCTCATGCAGGCCCACGTCCTTAGTCGTGAATTCCATATAGGCCACAGCATCGCCCCCTGAGAGGGTGGTCCCAAGCGCTTTGCCGGAAACTGAGAACTCCACCAACTTGCCGCCCTTAGCGCCTATGGAAAGAAACGTCCCGCCAGTTTTTGCAGAAAGCATTACAGAGCTGCCCTTGACCGTAACGATGTCTCGCACCTCCACCGATGCGGACGCAATGAGAGGGTAAAGGGCCAGCACGAAGACAAGCGCAAGCGTAAGGGTAAGCTTATTTGAGCAGTAGCTTTCGGACATCTCCAACCCGCACGGTCACTCGCGAGGAATCAAGAAACTCCAGTATGGGGAGAGCGAACTTCCTGGTAGTCCCCATAAGGTCACGGAATTCAGCAACGGTTATCGAGTCATTTGAGGAAAAATGCTCCCTCAAGACAGTTATCATGCCCTCGTACGCCGGCATGCTGATATAAAAAGAATCGTTCACCCTCTTTATAGACCCTTCGGAACCCATGACCTTCAGCACATCAGTAAGCTGTTTGTCCTTCATGTCAAGCTCCGCAGCAAGGTCCTTTCTTTGCAGGGCCTCTATGCCCATGCCCTGAAGAGCTTCAAGCACAAGGGCCTTGTCAGAATCCGTCACGGCCGCGCTGAAACTCTTAAGTGAGATTATATCACGCTGCACGGAAACATCTTCCACCATCTCGGCAAGGGAAGAAAAAATATGTTGCTCAGCCTTCAGGCGCTCCCTGGCCTCCTCCTTGGCAATGCCCAGGCGTGTAGGGTTGTGGGCATGGAATTCCCTGAGCATTGAGGTAAGGCGGCTTGCAAACAGTTCAAAGGCATCCCTGTGCAGAAGAAGGTCGTCAAAGCGAAGAAGCACGCCTTCCTCCATCAGGGCCTTGACCGCGTCGGCTATCTCAGGGACCTCCGCCTTGAGCCATCCCTCCACATGGGAGATGGGCATCCCCTTGCGGGAAGTGTTCGCCACCTTTGCTGCGATCTTATCCCGCAGGTCTCCTTTTTCAAGCAGCGGCAGGTCGTCGATGCCGTCACGCCTGCGCCTGCGGCGTGGAGATGGATCAAGCACCTCGCCGCCTCCAATGGTCTCAAGGGGCGAGATACGTCTTATGACAAAGCGGTCGCCAGCCTGCGCAACCACTGGCTCGTTAAGCCTGAACTGGCAATATGCGCTCTGGCCCGGGTCAAGCTTCTCCGTGCCGTACAAGACGACCCTGGCGACTGTCTCTGAGGTGCCAAGGTGAAAATGCACCTGGCTCCTGGTCTTGACCGCAATGGAATTCTTCAGAAGCTCAAGCCTGGCATCAAGCGCTTTTGTTGTAGAGAAACGGGCAGCCGTCACCACCATATCCCCGCGCCTCAGATCGTCCTTTTCCACGCCCTGAAGGTTCATGGCCGTGCGCTGCCCGGCAAATGCCTGTTCAGTTTGTTTCCCGTGGCTGTGCAGGCCACGCACCCTGGTCTTGAGCCCGCTTGGGAGCACTTCCACATGCTCGTCAACTCTCACGGAGCCAGAAAGCGTGGTTCCGGTCACCACGGTGCCAAAACCCTTAAGCGTGAAAACCCGGTCAACAGGCAGCCTGAACAGGCCCCTTGTGGGCTTTGGCTCGACGGAAAGCGCCAGGAGCTTTATGCTCTCTTTAAGCATGTCTATGTTCTGGCCTGTTTTTGAGGAAACGCTTACCACCTCGGCTCCCTCAAGAAATGACCCACTGACGAATTCCCTTGCCTCGTCCTTGACAAGCTCAAGCCAGTCCGGCTCAACCATATCAGTCTTGGTAATGACGATAAGGCCGGAGCGGATCTTCAGAAGGTCGCATATTGCGAGGTGCTCACGGCTCTGGGGCATGATGCCCTCATCAGCAGCAATGACCATAAGGACAAGGTCAATTCCCCCTGCCCCTGCAAGCATGTTCTTCACAAGCCGTTCGTGGCCCGGAACGTCCACAATGCCGATGGAGAGGTCGTCCTCCGGGAAGGCAAGGTCCGCAAAGCCCAGCTCAATGGTGATCCCACGCTCTTTTTCTTCCTTGAGGCGGTCCGGGTCCACGCCCGTAAGGGCCTTCACAATGCTGCTTTTGCCGTGGTCAATATGTCCGGCTGTTCCAAGTATCACATGTCTCATGGACTAGATTATAACCCAATTTAGCCTTATTTAACCTTGCTTAGATATAGTTGCAAAAGGAGGCAATAAATATGAAGGACGGCCCTCTGAAGTGAATGCTGAAATGCTTTAAAACAGTTACGTCAACTGCATGCCAACCCTCAAGCGATGCAAGGGGTATCAGCCTCGAACGTATTCAGGGGAAGTAAAGCAGAAACTTTTCTTGTATTGAAAGTATTTACTTTAGGCGGATGCTGTTGCGGGTCGTCGCGACCTAGTAAAACCGGTCCGTGACCGGCGTGACCGGCGTGGCCGGGAGGACAAATACTTCTGACCTCATAGCATTTCGCGCCCTTTGCAATAAGACAAGCTGCTTGCAGTAGATATGAATTATTAGAAATTCCCTTATGCTATAATTAGTTATTATGATCGTGGAAATTGCGTTGATATCTATTGCTGTTGTCATAGCGCTGGCCGTGGGGTTCGTGCTTCCCGCCATCCTTGAGCTAAAAAGGACGATAGCACAGGCAAACGAGTTCATGGCCAACACCGAGGAGCAGCTTAACGCTACCCTCAAGGAAGTTGAGGTGACCCTCAAAAGCATTCGAGGCATCTCTGAGAACATTAACAGCATAACAGGCGACGTAAGCTCGTTTTCCGGGTCTGTCTCAGGCGCGGCCGGTGACGTCCGAAAGACAGCAAAGAGCCTGCGCTCCCTGACCAAGCATACAGCCGGAAGCATGACAGCCATGAGGATAGCCATCAACACCGCGATCCAGGTGCTGATCAGCAATATAAAGACAAGATAAGTACTAAGGAGGAATAAAATGAGACATGACGACAGCTGCGGTGGAGGAGCCTCGGTAATTCTGGCCTTCTTGCTTGGCGGTATTGCAGGGGCTGGCCTTGCCATGCTGTTTTCCCCCTATTCCGGCGAAGACGCCCGCCAGAAGATCAATGATATCAAGGACGACCTCTATGACAGGAAGGACGATATCGCCTCCGACGCACACGACCACATTATGAGCGCTGTGGACAAGGGCAAGGAATTCATATCCGAGCACAAAGGTGTGATTGATTCAGCCATAGAGGCTGGCAAAGGGGCGTACAAAAAAGAGAAGGACAAGTTTACCGAATCTGATGCATGAGGTGTCAATAGTCCTCAGCGTCATAGATATAGCGGAGGACCACTGCCGCAAGGCTGGATACAGCGTGATACAATCCATCCAGCTCAGGATCGGCAGCGCCTCAGGAATTCTTCCCGACGCATTGCAGATGGCCTTTGAGATAGTGCGCGAGGGCACTCTTGCCGAGGAGGCTAAACTCCTTGTGGAGGAAATCCAGCTTGGCGGCACATGCAAGGGATGCAATAATGGGTTTACCACAGAAGAACTATTCATACTCGCCTGTCCGGAATGTGGGAGCAAAGACTTCCTGCTCGACAAAGGACGTGAGATGGAAATCACCGAGATAGAGGTGGATTAGATGAAGATCAGTGTTGTATCAAAGATACTTGAGGCCAACGACCGCCTTGCAGCTGATAACAGAAAGCTATTTGACTCCCACGGCCTTTTAGTCATCAACCTCATGAGCGCTCCGGGGGCGGGCAAGACCACCTTGCTTACCAGTACGATCAAGAAGCTTGGTGGGGACCTGAAGATGGGTGTTGTGGAAGGCGATATCCAGGGCACCTACGACGCTGAGCAGATCGACGCGCTTGACGTGCCTGTTGTGCAGATAAACACCGGAGGGGCCTGCCACCTTGACGCAAACATGATAAGTGAGGCTGTCAGGGACCTCCCCCTTGCGGACCTCGACGTGCTTATCATAGAGAATGTCGGCAACCTTGTTTGCCCCGCGGAATTCAATGTGGGCGAGCATGTGAAGATCATGCTTCTGAGCCTGACCGAAGGCCATGACAAACCCCTTAAATACCCGCTCATGTTCCAGGAGTCATCAGCCCTGGTGGTCAACAAGATCGACCTGAAGCCATATGTGGATGCTGACCCCGAGAAGATCAGGCGCGACGCTCTGTCTCTGAACCCGCAATTGGAGATATTTATGGTCTCATGCAAAAGCGGCGAAGGCATCAGCCAGTGGACCGGGTGGCTCAAGGACCTCCACAGTGCACACAAAAAAGACCATTAGCCTGGCATAATATAGCGGCAAGGGGGAGGCTTGAAGGACAAGAAGTCAAAACGCAGGCGCATGGTCATGTACATTGGAGCAGGCGTGGGTGCTACCCTGTCGCTAGTGACCTCACTGCTTATGGACATGCTTTTCGCCAACTCCCTCCAGGGCACATGGCGCGAGGCCATAGTCAATGACCTTCAGAACTTTTTTTCCATCTCCCTGGCCCCGGACAGTGTGCTGGTCTACCTGCTATTTATCCTGGTAATTGTATTCCTCTCTCTTGCCGGAGCTGCCATCGGAGCGTTTTTTGCGCTAATCGTCTATAAGTTCATCACCATGCTGGAATCATGATCTCCTATAAATCCGCGATAATCGCTCTTGTCCTGACCGTACTTGCCATAGGCGTAGTTACCGGGTGGAAGTACTTCCAATACATGGAGAAAGACCCGTCCTTCTGTACAATGTGCCACGTGTCCTCGGAAGGATACTCGTCCTGGGAAAAGAGCAGCCACTACAATGTCATATGCCAGAGATGCCATAAAATGAGTATCATCGAGGGCAACAAGCTCTTGTTGGGCTTCTATGTGGAGGGTGACAGGGAAATTCAGCAGGACCATGGGCGGAAGGCCCCCTGGGAGCAGTGCATAAGCTGCCATAACCGCGAGGCAGCACAAGGGTCCATCACCTTCCGCAGTTCATTTGGACACGCACGCCACGTGTTCATGATGAATATCGATTGCAGCAAATGCCACGGTGGAGAGCTGCATGACCTGCAGGTAGTCTCGGCCAATTGCCGCGCATGCCACAGTGACAAGCTCGTCCACGGCATGGGTACAATGGGTACGGTATGCCTTAATTGCCATAACTTCTCGGCAAAAGAACGGAACTTCATATCCTCCGAACGCTGTTTCAACTGTCATGAGGACATACCAAAGAAAGGTGTCATGAGCGCTCTGGCATGCCACGATTGCCACCGCCCGCATACTAAGCTTCGAATTGAGAGCGAGGACTGCCTTGGCACCTGCCACAGCAGCGAGGTGAAAGTTGGACAGCACAACATTCATATGGAGAAGGCATCCCTTGAGTGCCTGGACTGCCATAAACAGCATGGCTGGACCATCCAGATGGAAAACGCCAGGGGTTTGTGCGACAAGTGCCATAAGCTCAAGGACCCAATAACATTTATCTATTGACCATTATTCTCACCTTGGGCCACCAGTGACACCACGCAACCGAACCTTGCTCATAAAGACCTCATTCTGTATATTTATCCTTTAATTCCATGTAGTTAACAGACATGTGGCGCCTCTTGCCGTATGCTGCTCCAGACACTGCCTGTTCTTTATGCTTTCTCGATGATTTTTCCTGGCACAAACCCGGAATATTTTGCGTGAGTGCTATTTATTTTTGCCAAATTGCAAATCAGATCATGGATTATTCTTAATATTCAGCCACTTAGACCCTGGCACGAAAGATGCTTATATCTAGTTGGAAAGAGCGTAATACAAGCAAAATGGAGCTGAAGCCATGAAAACAAAAGAGGAGATACTACAGAATGCCCAGAATAGCCGGAAAGGCACTGGGGGCGAATCGCTCTCAACAAAGCTCGCATACCTTGGCGGAGGGATCGGGATCGGCCTCTTCGCGGTCTTTGGCCTCCTTAACGCATCCTTCATCGGCGGCATTCTGGGCATCAATATAGTTGGCAGCCTATTTGGATACCCCATTCCAGGCACGCTGGCTGTGCGCATGATCATCGCCTTTGGCATGCTCACGGGCGTTATGGTCACAGGGCTGCTGTTCATAATCGCCGGCATGCTCAGCGGATGGCTTCTTGGAACGGCCTTAACACAGCTTGGCAGGTTACGCAAACAAGCACATGGGAGCCATGCAGAAAACAAATGACTCCCGAAAAGAAGATAACCGACACATAACGGACAAGCATTGAAGTGACAAATAAATAATGAAGAGAGGAGATATGAAATGGAAAGAGAGGTAAATGCGAACAAGGGGCTTTACGCCGGGACAGGAGCAGGGATAATCCTTTTTCTCCTGGTGGGCATGTTCCCTGGCTCCCTCATTGGCGGCGCAGCCGGCCTGTTCATCTCGAAGCTGGTCCTCGGTGCACCAATAGAGCCATCGATTCTGCCGAGGATCATAACGGTCGTATCCATGGTTGCGGGAGTCATTGCCACGGCAGCATTGTTCATCGTGGGCACGTCAGTGCTTGGCTGGTCAATAGGGGCAGCTATTGACACGGTACAGGCTGCGGGCCGTGAGAGCGCATCGCTGGAAGCAGTACAGGAGAAGATCAAAAGCTAACTAACAAGGAAGTGGGATCATCAAAATAATGAAACCTGTCCAGGAGGAGTAAATTGATGAATAACTCTGAGAAGTCCGTGAGCATTCCAACGGTCCTGGGTCAAGTCGCAAGGAAATTTGATTCCTCAGTGCTCAAGGGCTGGTATGGTAGCCTGCAGGAAATGATGCAGGGCTCCAAGGCAACCTATTACGCCGTTATCGGCCTCATCTGGCTTGTGGTGTATGCTTCGACCATTGTCGCCCTGGACGCAATAAGCGTGGGCTACCATGAAGCTTACGGCGTAACAAGAGAGATACCCTGGGGCCTCCTCATATCGACCTACATCTTCTTCGTTGTCACATCAACGGGATTATGTATCATATCGTCCATAGGACATGTCTTTGGCGTCAAGGCCTTCATGCCCATCGGGCAGAGGGCCGTATTTCTGGCCATCGTGACCATCAGCAGCGGCTTCGTGGTCATACTGATGGAGGTCGAGATGCCCTTCAGGATGATACTCTACAACGTGCTCTCACCGAACTTCACCTCGAACATCTGGTGGATGGGGACGCTTTACGGGGCATATCTGTTCTTCATGATACTGGAGTTCGCAATGATGCTTGTCAAATGGCACAGGCTGGCCCTGTACTGCGGCCTCATCGCCCTTATATCGGGTATTGCGGCACACAGCAACCTCGGTGCGATCTTCGGCATGCTCCATGGAAGGGAGTTCTGGTACGGGGCGTACATGCCCATCTACTTCATACTCTCGGCCATGATGAGCGGGTGCGCCACTATAATTGTATTTACCTGGATCGCCTACAAGGTGAACCATAAAAAGATGGAGCAGGAGATGCGGGACGCCATGAGCGCGGTCTCAAAGCTCTGCGTCCTTCTAATCGCAATACTGATGTTCTTCACCACCTGGAAGATAATCACCGGCATGGTTGGTGGGGCAGGCAAGGTAGAGACGCTCAACTCCTTCCTGTCGGGGCCTTATGCAATAAACTTCTGGGTATTCGAGGTGGCACTCGGGATGGCCATACCCTTTGTCCTGCTCCTTACATCAAAGGGCAAGCGTATTGGCATGATGGCAATAGCGTCAGCGATGATGGTTGTAGGCATATTCGTAATGCGCTATGACCTTGTTGTTCTCGGTCAGATTGTCAGCGTGTTCCACGACCTTGGGGTGAACGAGTACAAGGGCCTGCTGTCCTACACACCATCATGGCATGAGATAGGCATTGTCATCGGGTCCTTGGGCATTACCGGGTTAACGTTCCTTGTTGGAGAGAAGATATTCAAGGGCCATGAGCCCATTAACCACAATTTGCCCCTGGCAACAAATGTGGGAACGGCAATGAAGTTCCACAAGCTCGATCTGGACAACCTCAAAGAGGACGCAACGAGCGAGGTCGGAGCGATAGAGAGAAGGACGTTTTTTAAACTGGGCCTGGCCATCACCGGAGTATTCGCAGGAGGCAAGGTACTGTCCTTAACATCCATAACAGGCAATGACGCCAATGCCTCCACTGAGTACTTCAAGACATACGGGTACAGCCCGCACTATTCAATGGTCGTACGCCAGAACCTCTGCATCGGCTGCGAGCGCTGCGTAGCGGCTTGCATCGAGACCAACAGCGTGCCTGACTATGGATACAGGACAAGGATACTTGAGCGGTATGTGCCAGAGGCCATAGGACAGAAACGCGAGTTCATCCCCGTGCTCTGCAACCAGTGCAACAACCCCCCATGCATCCGCGCCTGCCCTACCCGCGCCACATACAAGAGCAAGGTCAACGGGATAATCATGATGGACGACTCCAAGTGCATCGGGTGCAAGACCTGCGTGCTTGCGTGCCCGTACAACGCAAGGTACTGGAACATACGGAAGAAGGCCATAGACAAGTGCAACTTCTGCTATGACACAAGGCTCTCAAAGGGCGAGAAGCTGACAGCGTGCGCAGCCGCGTGCCCCACCGGAGCAAGAGTCTTTGGAGACATGACGGACAAGAGCAGCAAGGTCTACCAGCTTGTCCACCAGATCATAACTCCTGTTTGGGTACTGCGTCCCGAAAGCGGCACAGACCCACACGTATTCTATATGAAAGGCTAATAGAGGGTGATGAGAATGAAAAAACTGCATCTGTTATTTCTGGTGGCGTTCATGCTGATATTAGTTGCTGGCACTACCGCCCTCTTTGCCGAGGAGGGGGTCTTTCATGGCGGTGACGTTGTATACACGGAACCCATAATGGCAGTGATCTTCAGCCATGAGGCCCATGTTGAGGACACGGGGCTGAGTTGCGATATGTGTCATTCCGACCTGTTCGACATGTCTTCGCTCGTGGTTCAGCAAAGCGGGGACTTCACAATGCAGTCCCTGTACGACGGGAAATACTGCGGCGCATGCCACAACGGATCATGGGCATTCGCATCTGACACACAGTGCGCACGGTGCCATATAGGCGTAAAGGGCTATAACGCGCTCTCTGGCAAAGATGTGCAGCGGGGAGAAACCCGGCACTGAACACTCAAAACATTTAAACAGCACAAGAAAAAGGGGGGGCCTGCATGGCTCCCCTTTTATATGATTTCATAACTTTCATAACTTTCATAATAGGCATAACAGGATACTTCTAGTCTTTGCTGATCTCCAGCTTTTTCATCTTTCTGTACAATGTCGCAAGGTCGATGCACAGGGATCTTGCTGTGGCCTCCTTGTTCTGGTTATTTGCTGAAAGTGTATCCAGTATCACCCTTCGCTCATAGTGTTCGAGGGATTCCTTCAGGGAGCCCTCGGCAGCGCCTGAGGCGGAAGCGCTCAGTTTGCCGGGAGGCAGGTCCTCGAACATGATCGTGTCTGAAGAGCACATGACCACAGCCCTCTCAAGCATGTTGCCCAACTCCCTTACATTGCCAGGCCATCCATAGGAGCAGAGGGCGTCAATTGCGTGAACGTCAACGCCCTTTATGCCAGCGCCGTGCTTTCGGTTGAACTCGCCAAGGAAATGCTTGACAAGAAGCGGTATGTCCTCCTGTCTCTCCCTCAGGGGAGGTATCGTAAGCTCGATGACATTGAGCCTGTAGTACAGGTCCTCCCTGAACTCTCCCTTTTTCACAGCCTCTTCGATCTTCTTGTTGGTGGCAGCTATTATGCGCACGTCAACCTGTATGGGGCGCACATCCCCAAGACGAAGAAACTCACCCTCCTCAAGGACCTTCAGGAGTTTTGACTGGAGGGCCACAGGCATGTCGCCTATCTCGTCAAGGAAGAGCGTCCCTTCGTCAGCCGCGGACATCAGGCCCGCCTTGTCGGAGTTGGCACCCGTAAAGGCGCCCTTTTTATAACCGAACAGTTCGCTCTCAAGCAGGGTCTCGGGTATTGCCGAGCAGTTGATCGAGAGAAACGGCTTCTTGGCCCTGGGGCTGTTGCTATGGATGATCTCTGCGATCACGCCCTTGCCCGTGCCGCTCTCGCCAAGCAACAGGATATTGCTCTTGGTGGGTATGACCTTCTCAAGCACTCTAAAGAGCTCTTTGACCTTAGGCGAGTCACCCACAAAGCGGTTATTGGAGACCCTGTTGCTGAGCTCCCTGCGGAGTATCTCGTTTTCCCTCTTGAGGATCCTGTAGTTCAGCAGCCTCCTTATGCTCATCTTTACATCGTCGTTCACAAAGGGCTTGACTATGTAGTCCTCTGCGCCCTTTCTCATGGCCTCCACCGCGTTGTCCACTGAGGCAAAGGCGGTCATTATGATAAAGATCGTGGAAGGCTCGGCGGACTTTATCCTCTCCATAAATTCGATCCCGTCCATACCCTCCATCTTCAGGTCGGACAATACAAGGTCATACTCGTTCTTCTCAAACTTGCTCAAGGCGCGCTCGGCTGAGGGTGCTGTCTCAACATGGTATCCCTCGCGGCTCAGAAGGAACTCAAGGGCCCTGCAGATATCACGCTCGTCGTCAACAACGAGTATCCTGCTCTTTTTACTCTTCATATGCCGGCAACCTCACAGTAAAAGTGCTCCCCCTGCCCTCTTCGCTCTTGACCTCTATGTCTCCGCCAAAGCTCTTTGCGATACTGTGGCTTACGGAAAGGCCAAGCCCGGTGCCTGTCTGCTTTGTCGTAAAGAACGGGTCGAACACCCTTTTTAGGTTCTCACCGGAAATGCCATGTCCAGTATCGGTAAAGAACACGCACACGTCGCTGCCCTCATGCGTGGCGCTTATGGTCAGCCTGCCCTCCCCGCTCATTGCGTCGGACGCATTGAGGATAAGGTTGGTGATGATCTGGATCATCTGCCCACCGTTTACATTGACGGAAGGGATGTCCTCGGGGAAATTCAGTACGATATCGATGTCTTTTGTCCTAAGGTCATATTTCACCAGGTCCACAGTGGAACTGATGAGCTCGCTTATCACATGAGGGCTGACATCGAGGTCCTTTGAGCGCGAGAAAGTTGACATCTTCCTTAATATCTTCTCAATACGCTTGATATGCTTTGAGATGGTCTCCAGCGCCTCTCCCGCAAATTCGTCGAACTCCATATCCATGAGGATCTGGACATAAGAGGATATGGACGTAAGCGGATTGCCTATCTCGTGGGATACGCCGGCCGAGAGCCTTGAGAGGGCCGCAAGTTTGTCAGACTGGATCATCTGCTCTTCAGCCATCTTGAGCTCTGTAACGTCTTGCAGCAGCATAAGCCTCTGGGTCGATCCGTCAGGCATATGCAAGGGTGACACGGAGATCTGGAAAGTCCCGGACTTGTTTCCCAACTCCAGGAAGGCAGTCTCATGGACATAATCGTTCTGAACTATGGCATCTGACATCACAGCCTTCTCTGGGCTGGAGTTGTATATGTCATTTATGGAAACAAGCTCAGCGCTCTCATGTCCGAGCCACTCCATCATCACCTTGTTCATCCATGTGCATGGACCCTTCTCATCAAAGATACATATACCCGCGGAAATGGCCCCGACCACTGAGTCGAGCTTTTCCTTCTCGCTCTTAAGCTCCTTTGTCCTCTCGTTCACAACTTCCTCGAGCGAGGTGGCATATTGCCGCAGTTTGTCCGCGTAGTTGGCCTTCACTTCAGCCCTGAGGCGCTGGCGGTTGATCATTATGATCACAAAGGCCACCCCAAGCGTTGACAGAAATATGGTAATGACAAGCAGGGATTGCAGGCGCATGCTTTTTTTCATGCTCGCGGTGACCTCGGAATACGGGATGGACACGCATACGATCCAGCCGATCTCAGAGGTGCGCGCAAAGGCAAGCAGCTTGTCCTCTCCATAAGGGGCGATATAGGAGCTGAAACCCACGTCAGGGGACTCCAGTATCTGTAGCTCCGCGTTAAAGGAACTGTGGCAATCAAAGCAGTCCTTGCTCGGGGTGCGGATGTTCCTTCCGATCATCTCCGGCATTGTGGGGTGATATAAAAGCGTCCCGTTCTCGTCCATGACCCATGCGTGGCCACGTTCGCCTGCCTTAATGGGCTCGAGAAATTTTTTATTGAAATCGTCTATGTTAAGTATCATCATGACAGCGCCTATGAGATCGCTCTGCCGCCTTATGGGCGTTATGAACTTAAGGTTCATGACCACGTCCAGGCTCGAAAGCATGTTCACCTGCCTGGGGGGAGTGGTAAGCGAACCCTCATAAAATTCCCGGTCTTTATCGCTCAGGGAATAATCCTCGCGGGTTGAATAGATAATGGCCCCGCTGGTATCAAACAGCACTATGTCGACCCTTACATCATCGCTGAGCTCCTCAAATGCATATCCGATAAACTCCTTCAGGCCCTTTTTGTGCAAGCCCCTCGCTGAGAGCAGGCCGGACAGGGATATGACCTCTTCCTTCAGATGGGCCATCGTGCTGTCGATGGATAATGCAATGGACTTTGCGATGATCGTCTGCTGCGCATTTATCTGGAAGGCCATCTCGGACTCATACGTCTGGTAGAAGAAAAGGTTCAGGGTGACAATGATACTCACGACAAGCAGAAGAAGGATTATCAGGAGCACCTTGAACCTCATGCTTCCGCTGGCAAGAAGCCCCTGACTTATTTTGTTATTAATCCCCATATAATGATACCTAATAATTATAGCATACACATAAAGTTGTAATTTCATCTTGTGGGAGCCCTGTTCCGTCCTGTATGATTCCAGTATGTCACGAAGAATTCAGTTGGCGATCATGCTTGTTCTCTGCGTTTATATATTCATGCAAACCCTGACCATGCAAGCCCAGGCAGGCGCTGAGACAGAGCGGTTTCTCACACTGAAAGGGAAAAATGCGAATGTGCTTTATCCCCCCGGGCTGAAGGCAGACGCAGGTAATGTCCAGAACTTGCTGGGCATCGTAAGCTCAGAGGTGCAGGCTGCTCTCGGCCTGTCTCTTGATTACCTGCCTGTTGTCGTTATTATCACTGACAGGGAGGCATTTAGAAGCTCTGTGGGCAGCAGGAATATCGCAGCATATGCCGTATCGGAAAAAGGCCTGATAGTATTGGACTACTCACTTGTCCTGACAAAACCGTTCACCCTCAAGAATACTTTAAAGCATGAACTTGTCCACCTTGTGCTGGGCAGGCACCTGGGCAGGCCGATCCCCAAATGGCTTAATGAAGGCATTGCGCAACTCATTGCGGACAGCCCTGCCGAGATCATACTCAGCCGCAACACCAGCATGCTAAGCGGTGCGGTGCTCACAGACAGGCTGATCCCTCTGGCCGCCCTTGAAACAAGCTTCCCGGCCGCGCGCAGAGGCATGGTGCTCGCATACGAGGAGAGCCGGAGCTTTGTAAGGTTTCTTGATAAGGAGTTCGGCAGGGACGGCCTGCTGGCAATATTAAGGGCCATTAAGAACGGAGAAAGCCATACAGATGCCATATTGAGCGTCACAGGGAGCGGCCTTGAGGAGCTTAAGGAAAAATGGAAACAGCAACTGAGATCAAATGCCACATGGCTCTTTTACTTTGCAAACCATTTCTACGAGATGCTCTTTGCGCTGGCCGCACTTCTAACCTTCTTTGCCTTCATCAGGGTCATCTACAGAATAAGGACATATCGTGATGACGATGAAGATATAGACGGCCTTCAGGGCTGAGGCAAGGCATCTACGGCGCAATAAAGCATTCGGCGTACTAAAGTACGCCTTCATGCTTTCTTACTTGTAGCTACCTCACCTCAACCCAGAATTCCTCGGTCAGACAAGCGAACTCTCCTCTCAAAAACATAAGCAACAGACAAACATGAACTAAAGAGGTATGACAAAGGCAAGTCTCTTCTTTAACTTCGATACTTATCCTGAATACGACCGAGGCTGCACGCTCCAAAATAAATGGTGCCCATGGCACCCGAATTCCTGGGTTAGACAAGCGAACTTTCCTTCCAAAAACAAAAACTACAGACAAAGATGAACTAAAGGGGGAGAGACGTAAGGCAAATATCTTTTTATTAGGGGAATTTCTTCTGCTTCGTTATAGATTAAACTGTAGGGCCGCAATAGCAGGAAAAGAACTCGTTGCTGTATATCCGAGGGAAATTCTCCCCTAGAAATGGCCCCAGGCAATCCGCAACGCTAAGCACTGTAACCTCAGTGTCAAGGGCTGATAACCTTATTGCCAGATCTTCGTACAATGCCCTCCCCTTGCCATGGGGTTTTAGTGGCCTGTACATGTAGAGCAGATCAATGCCCGCAATATCCTGTGTGGCGATATCTCCACAGATCCATTGGACTCTATCCGTGTGAATCCCAAGCGCGCGCTGGAACAACTTCCCCGTCTCTATCATGCTGCCAGAGAGCTCTACCTGAAAGGTCTTCCTGTGCGGGCAGAGGCTCTGAAGCAGGAGCCCCTGGAGACCGTTACCTGCGCCAAGGTCCATTGATGTCATCTCCGGGCTTGAGAGTAAGGAGGCGGCAACAACAGGGAGCATGCCGCCGGGGAGGTTGATTATTCCCTCTGCATCCGCCATGAGGCGGGCCTCATAAGAAGAATATCCTGAACCAAGCCCATGGAGGACGAGGTAGAGTTCAAGAAGCGCATACTCTCGCCCCACAAGGTCTTTTGTAGCTGTGCGTCGCGCCTTGTCGTAGTCGTCTAAAGGACGCGAAACTTGCGGGAACGAGCTCATGACATTTTTATCTGAAGCAATACTTACAAGGGCCTTCTCAAGCTCCAGTGCTTCGGGGACGTTGAACAGGTTTGCGATCACAGCCTCGCTGAGCCTGTCCAGCTCCGGGATCAATTCAGCTCTGTGCATTTCCAGGCTCTGAAGGTCAGTGTTTGCGGGAGATGCCGCCTGAGACAATGAATGCCATAAGGTCTCCGCTGTCTGCTTTAAGGGGAGTTATCTGCTCTCTGGGCACTATGAGAAGGTTTCCTGCAAAGTTGTAGGACTGGGGGAGGTATACTGCCACCTTGTCATTTATGCCAAAGCTTGAAAGGTCCTCGCTCGTGACAAAACCCACCACGCTCACATTGCTGCCAGGCACCACTGTCACGGCCACAGGCTTGTTGAAACCTTTCTTGTCGCCCACAAAGGCGTTTACAAGGTCCTTGATGGACGTGTATACCATCTTCACAAGGGGGAGGCGCCTGAACATGCTGTCAATGTAAACCGTTATCCTGCTTGTCAAGAAGTTTGATGTAAGGAACCCGATGGTGAATATGATCAGGAGCGTTACGAGAAAACCAAGCCCCGGTATCCGGAACCTGAATATCCCGTCCACCTTTACAAAGATAATATAGATCATATACACGGTGGCAACAACAGGGCCGAGAAATATCAGTCCCTCAATAAAGTATCTTGTCAGGCGTTTCATCTGTTCACTCCTTTGATATTAAAACTTGCATTGCCGACCAGGCCGGTAGTGCTTATAATATAGCACAGCAAATGAACATACTCGAACAGAAAATACGAGAGCGCATAGCTGCAAAAGGACCCATGTGCTTCAGCGAGTTCATGGCCGCGGCCCTTTATGAGCCTGGCCTTGGCTATTACATGCGTGAGGACCTGGAGATAGGCGCAAGGGGGGATTTCTACACAAGCCCTCACCTGCACCCAGTCTTCGGGGCGATGATCGCTCGCCAGGCTGAGGAGTGCTGGGAAGTGATGGGCAGGCCTGCGGAGTTTCAGATCGTAGAGGCCGGAAGCGGTCGCGGTTTCCTTGCCCTTGATATGCTTGACTTTCTGAAGGGGCGCGAGCTTTACACAAAACTCTCATATCATATCGTGGAACTTAATTCATCCATGGCCGGAAGGCAGGCAGGACTTCTTCGTGCTCACAATGAAAAGATCACATGGCATGATGTGCTTGCCGGGGCCGGGCCGGTCCGAGGGATGATTATCACAAACGAGCTGCTTGACGCCCTGCCCGTGCACCTTGTTGTGATGCTTGGAGAGCTAAAGGAGATATATATCGCCGTAAGAGATGGAGCATTGGCGGAAGAGCCCGGGCCACTCTCAAGCGGTCTTGTCCAGGAGTATTTTGATGAGTTCAATGTCGAGTTCTCCGAGGGCATGCGCACAGAGGCCCACCTGTCAATGAAGAAATGGCTCAAGGAGGCCTCCGGCGCGCTGGAGGACGGGTTCCTCCTTAGCATTGACTATGGGTTTCCCGCAGCCCAGTACTACAGCCAGGACAGACCATACGGTACGCTTCTTTGCTATCACCAGCATACGGACAACGAGGATTTTCTCTCTAACATCGGCCAGCAGGACATGACAGCCCATGTGAATTTCTCAGCCCTTATGCGTTGGGGGATGGAGATGGGCCTTTACCCTCTGGGGTTTACGCGCCAGGGCCCGTATCTGGTCTCGCTGGGGCTGGACCAGCAAATATCCGAGACATACACTAACGGCAAGGGCCTTGGGCGGGACCTCTCGAAGGTCCAGAACCTCATTATGGGAGGGACCATGGGGGATACTCACAAGGTCATGCTACAGTGCACCAAACAGTATAGGGGATCAAGGCCAAGGGGGTTCGGGCTTAGGAATCAGCTGGAAAGCCTCTGATGTATTGCTTCCAGGGCCTTGATGCTTTTAAACGTGTCCTCAGGGCTTAAGGCCTCAATGGTATGGATCACATCCTGCCCTGCCCTTTCTGCTCTCACTGAGAGCGCGGCAATCACTTCTTTGAAATCTATATTGCCCTGGCCCAGCGCAAAGTGAGAATCAAAATCACCGTTGTTGTCATGCAGGTGTGTCTCGATGATATAGGGGCCAAGCACATCAAGCCATTGCTTTTGAGGGACCGTGGTGAAGATGTTGCAGTGGCCAGGGTCAAAACATATCCCCACCCTTGAGTTGTCCAGGGCCTTCATCAAAAGAGCGAGGCTTCCGGGCTCATCCTCGAATATGTTCTCTATGGCAAGCCTGGCGCCAATGGACTCGGCGCGCTGGATGAACTCAGGCCAGAACGAGAGAGAGCTTTGCAGCCAGAGGTCAACGTCATGGTCGTACTTCCATTTCTCGTATCCTGAGTGTAGGACTATGATCTCCGGTTTAAGGACTTCCGCCACATCAAAGGCCTGGTGGAACCTGGCGCGCGTCACCTCAAGCACTCTAGAGTCCACGGCCCCGGGGTTGAGGTCCATGAAGGGTGCGTGCACGGTTATGCGGGGAGAATGGGTCAGTTTCTGAAGTATGCGCTCCGCATCCCCCGGCCGCATGGAGTCAAGCACGCTGCCGCTCAGATAAAGCTCTATATCGAGCCGGTGTTCGATTATCACGCTCAGGTATTCGTCCAGCAGGTCGCAGGGCACTCTGACCTGAGGGCTATTCACCGGAAGCAGCCGACTTTTTAGCAGGTTTCTCAGAAGAGCCTCTGCCGCCACTTTTACTATCTTTGGCATCTTTGGCAGAGGGGCTTTTCTCAGAAGAGGAAGGCTTGCCATCAGCCTTCTTGCCGTTGTCCTTATCCTTCTTTTCCTTCTGGTCCGGGGCGTCCTTGTCACTTCCATCAGAGGAAGAATACCCGTCAGCATACCATCCGCCGCCCTTGAGTATAAAAGACGTGTTTGATATCAGCTTCGTAAGCTCTCCTCCGCATTCGGGGCAGACGGTCAGTCGGGGGTCGTTTATCTTCTGCATGACCTCCATCTGCTCATCGCATGAACCACACTTATACTCATAAATAGGCATCTCAAATCCTCCAAAAACTATATTATACGGTGTTTTCACCAAGCTGGTCAAACCAGGCCAAACCTCTCTGCATAAGCAGTATATATTTGATAATCCAGCATTTACACACCCTTGGAAAAAATGTATAATTCAAAATGATCGAAAAAACGGTACTTTATTTTGATGCACCCGGAGAAGCCAACACAAAGGCCTGCATTGAGCGCGTAAGGCACGAGGTGGAGGAAAACGGCTACAAATACGTCGTAGTGGCCTCAAACACTGGCGAGACCGGCGTTGAGTTCGCCAAGGCCCTCAAGGACCTGGAGACCGAGGTCTATGTGGTTAAATACGCCCAAGGGGATGAAGAAGCAGCTGATATCACTGATGACATGAAGAAGGACCTTACTGACAACAACGCCACTTTTTTCAGATCCCCTTCTATTTCTTTGAGCCTGGACGGCGCCTTCGGGCTCAAGCTCGCCCCTATGAAACCCTCCAAGGTGGCCTTTTCCGCTCTGAAGCGTTTTGGCGAGGGCCTGAAGATCTGTTGCGAGATAATCATGATGGCTACGGACAAGGGACTCCTGACCGAAGGGGTTGAGGCCATTGCCGTTGCAGGGACAAAAAGCGGCGCGGACACTGTGGCCGTGATTCGCGGGGCCGCATCCATGCGTTTCAGGACACTTGCGGTAATGGAGATAATAGCAAAGCCAAGAGGCTGAACAGCATATTGCATGAAGCGCGGGGGCCACAGGCCCCTTTTATTATTTCACTATTTCTAATTTGAACAACATCATTTATCTTAAGCGGGGTTATTCCCACCCGTCGTGGCGACTCGCGACGACCTGCCCCCCTGGGGGTACTTGTCGTGGCGACTCGCAACGACTTTGCTTGCCCAAAGAAGTACCCAAGAAAGTGCAGTTCTATTTTTCCTTGAGATCATGATGCCGGATGCGCGCTCATTATTCGTATTAAACAAAGTGGCGCGACGAACACGCTCTCCGAGTCTACCCTTTTTCAGAAGCCATATTGCTTTGACGTTCACGCAGGGGCGCGCAAAAAGAAAGAAGAAGGTGCCCTTGGCACCACTGGCACAAATTCCCAGTCAAAGCGAAATAGGGGAAGCTCAATGTTAAATTCATTTATTAATTGGAATTCTTTGCCTTGTCATACTCGCTGGAAATATCCTGTTGCAGGGTTTAAGGTCAACTGCATTTATCTTAAAAAGAATCTTGCCCTCCGTCACAAATT
>SDBV01001892.1_pt1 | contig 31421 bp, 28 predicted proteins | sample 2277081 | NCBI WGS metagenome assembly SDBV01 (sample SAMN10402039, study PRJNA504765) | marine sediment metagenome | isolation source: marine sediment core GS10_PC15, 223 cmbsf | place: Arctic Ocean: Southern Knipovich Ridge | collected 2010 | reverse complement strand
CCTCGATCTACAACCTTCCACCCGAACCGCACCACTCGACCGAGAAGCGCGAGGGCGCCTGAGAGCGACGGCCACCATGATCACTTGCCCGTATTGCGGCGCCGAGAACATCAAGGGAAGCGATGACTGCGCGGAGTGCGGGCAGCCGCTGGGCGATATCCATTTGTCGCCGCCTCGCAGCGAGGTCGAGCGCAGTTTGCTGCGCGACCGCATCAGCGTGCTGGCCCCCAAGAAGCCGATTACCGTGGCTCCGACGACGCCCACCGGCGACGTGCTGCGACTGATGGTCGAGCACCGAATCGGTTGTGTGTTGGTGGTCGACGAGAATCGGCCGGTTGGTCTGTTTAGCGAACGCGATGCGCTGCGCAAACTCAATACGGCAGCCGGCGACCTTGTTGTGCGGCCCGTTTCGGAGTTCATGACGCCCAACCCGCAAACGCTGGTGGCCGATGCAAAGATCGCCTTTGCCGTGCAGCGGATGGACCTAGGCGGCTATCGTCATTTGCCTATTGTCGGCGAGCAAGGTGCGCTGGTCGGCATAATCTCGGCGCGCGACATTCTGCGGCATCTCACCGATGCGATGGCTCGCGAAGCATAGGAAACGCGACCGCTGCCATTCGCGAGAAGTCGCGAGTTTTCCGACGTTTTCGCGGTACGCGAAAGTGCTAACGGGTACTGCGGCCACGCTGTGCATGGGCGATGTTGGCCGTGCATCCAGCGGCTCTGTACAATAGGTCGTGTCCTTTGATCTCGGCAATGCTCGCCGGCACACGGGAGGAACCAACGTCATGGCATCCAGCCCTAATGAGATTATCGATGCTGCTCTCAAGTTGCCGGAGTCCGACCGGTTGTTGATCGCCACTCGCTTGTTGGAAACGCTGCCGGACGACTATCCCGGCTTGTCGGAGGACGACCCTGGCTTCCTGGACGAACTCCAGCGCCGGGCCAGCGACACGGAACCGACGATCCCCGTTTCGGACCTCTGGAAGCAGGGCTGAGCAATTAGCTCTTCAGGTGGTCTTTCACCGGCTGGCGGTAAAGGAGACCCGGGCCGCCGAAGCCTGGCATAGAAGCCACAGTCCCGAGGTTGCCGATCGATTTCGCGCGGCTGTGCTCGATGCGGCACAGCGAATCGCCGACGACATGGGAACGCATCCCGTCGGGGCGACGAAGTTTCGCTACGCTGGCGTCAATCGGTTTCCATATCGTTTGATCGACTGCCTCGAGTCGGAGTCGACGGCTCGCGTCATCGCCGTATCGCAGTTTCGCCGGCGTCCTGGCTACTGGCGACGACGGGAATAGCCGGGCCTGGATCGGGCTCGATGAGTCATTACGCCCGGCAGGACTCGAACCTGCAACCTGCGGATTAGAAGTCTCGAACCCCGCCTACGCTCCACTACACACCACTACGCGAAAGCCTTGTTTTACAGGGTTTTCGCGTTTTTCTTGTCGGACACGGTAGGGGAATCTCGCCTCGTCATTGAGTGTCTGTTGAGTGTCAGAACCGGCAAGCGTGAGCATCGAATGGCGAAAGTTGGAGCAGGCGCATGGTTCGTTTGAGTGGAACGAACGGGAACAGAACAGTTGGCCAACGCGTGGCCAACTGCTGGATGAGAGAAGTGCCCGATTTGTGGAAGGATTCGCATTTGAGCAACTCACACCGTGCCGCGGTTTATGTGCTTTTGCACATCGTAGCGACGCCCCCGGGAGGGCGATAGGGGAGTGGTGAATTCGGGCGCGACGCGGTCAATATTGGGGATGAGCAACGATGTCAGGAAAAGTTGAACAGAAAGGAAGTGGACGAGCGCTGACGCCATGGGAGCTGCCGAAGCTGCTTGAACCGATGCACCGCTGGAAGCGGCGGACGAGGCGAAAGGGCCCTGTTCGCTGGCGACCGCACTTCTTGCCGATCTTGGCGTTCGTCTATCGAAACCGCTTTGCGGTGGCATCGCAGATTCAACGCCGGTTCGCGAATGTTTTGCCGTCCGATCGCACGGCCCGCCGGCACCTGTCGGAACTGGAAGCGACGGCGTGCCTGAGCGTGGCTGACACGCGGTCTACGAGCCCGCTCTTTCCAAAGGTGTATTTTGTAACCGGCCGCGGCGTGCGCAGGATTGAGGAATCGCTCCGAGATCGTGGCAAGCCAGGCCGGTGCTGTCGACGGGATCGTCGACGGCCGGAGGCATACTCGCCGGACCATGTCCTCCACGAGATTCTGACGACCGAGTTTCTGCTCAACGTCTGGCAATGCTGCGCCAGGCGCGATGATCTCGAATTGCTTACGGTCCAACGCCGAGCCCTGGAACGTCATTCGGGCTTCGTCATCGACCGTGGTAGCCGCGATGCTCGGCTCAAACCCGATGCTATGTTCCTCTACAAGCAGGCCGGGGGACTAATGTGCTGCTTTCTTGAAATGGACAACGGCACAATGAGCCTACGTCAGATGCAGACCAAGTTCTGTCGCTATGCAAGGTGGGCCGGGTCGTCACGGGGAGGAGAGTACCTGCTGAAAGCCTACCGCACTCACGGCGCGGTGGAAGCAAAGGCGGCATTCCGGATTCTGGTCGTCGCCCGGGAGCGTGCCTCCGGCGGGGATCAAAGGCGGATGGAGGCGCTATCGAGGATAGCAATGAAAGTCTCCGTCGAAAGCCGACACCGACTGTGGCTCACAACCACGGCTGAACTGCAGCGGAGCGACCGCGAGGTGGGTTCAATGGAGGACGCGATCTGGCGGCGTGGTGGTGCACCCGAGCCGACCGGAAGTCCGCGAGGCAGTCGTTTGTTTGCCAGACCAGAGTCGACATCGGTGACCTGCCCATGATTCCCAATCCTCCTCGTCAAAATGCCGTGTTTCGAGAAATCTAGCATTCCTTCTGGATCAGAAAACGGGGTGAAGGTCAAACCTTGTTTCTCTAGCGTTCCAGGCGGATCAAATTTGGGGGGAAGGTGACGAGCAGCACGAGCGCGCTTGCCGCAATTAGGCACCGTGACACACCAATTGCCCAACTCGCGCCATCTATATTCGACGTAGTCTCGTCATCGGGCGACAGCACGGATGAATCAGCACGTGGAGCTTGCTGGTGACGGCCTGCTTCAGTTGTTGTCGACCGAAACTCACTACCGTCGGATATCGACATGGCGACCTCGAAGCCAAGCGCCCCAAGCACAAAAACAACCGCCAAGAGCCACACTGCGATATATTCGTCTTTGGACATGAGTCACTGCCGTACGGCCAACGACACCACGTTTCCCTATGCTGCGTTCGGAGTGATGCGCGATTGACACACGCTCCCCCCGGCCGGGAATAGGCGCAGCCAGTCGCGTGCAGTCTTCAGCCACTGGGCTCTAGTATAGCAGAATCGGAGATCTTGTCGAGTAATGCTCCGCGAGACGACTTGGGTTTCTCGTTTGACGGTCTACCGATGCGGTGCAGATTCTTGGAGCGCGTTTCATCCGGAATGACGTGGAGTACCTCGCGGCCATCGCGCCCCGGCTGTGCGAGATTCAATCCGCTCGCGACGAAGCACGTGCTCGTTGGCCATCATGCACAACACGCGAGGTATTGCACCACGGTGATAAAGTCGTTTGACCGTCGTGCTGTCCGTTGTATATTCATGTCACCGGAATCGTGATGGTAGGTCGTTCAATGTCGCTCAAATGGGAAACGATGTCATGCCACGAGTCCATCAGTCAGCGCGACAAGCGGCGCCTAAACCGGAAGCCCGTTCACGATGGATCGAAGTACTGCTGGTCATTTCCGGGATGGCCCTGGTGGTACAACTCTTTCCAAGTTTCTGGTGGAGTGTGCTCACAATCATCGACGTGCGCGGTTGGACGTGGCGAAGCTGGGCGGTGGCGAGTGCGATTTGGATCGTTGCGCTGGTCGGCATAAAGGCCTGGCGTGACGCGGCCGAAAACCGTTGATACCTCAGGCCGTCGGTTTATCACGCCATACCTCGCCACCCTGCCATGGACATTTCATCGGTCACGTGCGGAACCGAGACGCAGGACGTCAGCTGCGCGGCGCACTGATGCGCTATCGACATCGTCACCCGTTCGAGCTTCGATGACCTGCCCGTCTCTTAGAACAATCTCTGCGGGGGTCGTGACGAACCACTCTCTGTCGTCGTTCAATCTGCCGTGTTCGGAAAAACCCTGTCGCGACACCTCGTCAGCCCCATAGGGAGGCACCTCGATCAAGGCGATTCGAAAAGCCTCCGGTACATAGCCTCCGTCGGCTGCAAGTTGTTCATAGTGAGGTAGAACCGCCTGACAATGAGAACAGTCGTGGCGATACAGTACGACCAGCCACGAGCCGTCCGCAACGCGCTCGCCGATATCGATGTCGGGCAGCAACGGAAAGCGATTCCCGACCCACTTTTCGGGCTCCAATAGGATAATGTCCGCGTTTGCGGCCACGCCGGCGGCGTACTCGGAAAGTCGATAGCGAGTCAACGTCGAAAGCGCGGGCCCGGCGGCGACAACGACGATGAGCAGTGCCACCGCCGCGACGCCGCGCAACATCCCTTTCGGGTTCGCGTACTGAGCTACCTGTTGCGGCTTCCAGCACCAAAGCAGGATCGCTAGAAGCGAATCGAGGCCGGCGGTGAGCCAGGGATTTACGTGAACGCGTCCAAAGCAGCCGCAGGAAGCAGCGCTTGTGAATCCCAGATAAACCGACACGGACGCGAAACCGACGAACGTCAGCAACGCAACGTTCCGAAGACGCGTCGGCCAAATGCCGCTCAGGAGCCAGAGCGCTAGAGCGACTTCATATTGGACAAGCCCAACTGACAGCCAGCGAGCCCCGTGAAGTACTCCCAACGCCGGATCTGTGGCGAACTGGTATGCCTTCAACGCCGCCGCGGTCAGCAACACCGCGGCGCAGCTAAACCGCGCTATGGTTCCTTTGGTGAGCAGACGGATGGGCCACACTTCCCGCAATGGCCCGCTGCCGCACGCGATGTCGCCTGGCACGTTGAACGCGCACATTGCTCTCTCTCGCTCGGGTCGTGTGTCGGATCTCTGCGACAAATACGAAAATGAAGATTACCATACGAACATCGTCGGTACAAGAATTTCCCCCCTTGGGCCGTTGCGCGCGGGCATTGCGGGGACCCGAACCGCAGCTTGGACAGACTCTCATGGCCTGCTCTTCAGAAGCTGATCCATATTTGGGAGAGTCTCTAGGGCCCAATTGGGCAAGGAGATTCTCGATGAAACGGAAGCGGCACAATCCCGAGCAGATCATCAAGAAACTGCGGGAGGCCGACGGGATGTTGGCGTCGGGTAAGACGATCGGGCAGGCATTTAGGACTGCGCCACGCGAGACCATTTCGGAGAGAAGTCTTGCGGGCCGCTACCCTACTAGCGCGGGAACATGCCTAACAACAATGTGCGCAACTTGACGGATACGACTCGCATCGATGCCGTGGTAGCGCTGGGTCCGTAATTGATGCTCCCAGCCGATGGTGCGCCGCGACGATTAATGACCTTGGGAACAACAATCGCCTAGCCGACTCATCACTGGGCCGAATCGCTCGACCGGCATACAGAGACAGCAAGGATCAGACCACAAAGTACGCAGGCAAGTGTCGGCAGCCATTCTCCCAACCGGACATAGATGCTGCGCCCGCGGCTGATCGGCACGCGTCCGATCAGAATCGTCCCCTCCTTGCCCGCATCGACATGAATCGTTGGCACAGGCCGGCCGCGGCTATCCACGATGGCAGAAATCCCGAACCCCGCGTTTCGCGCATAGGATCGACGACACTCGATCGCGCGGAACCGCTGTAGCGCGAGCGACAACCGTGGGAATGTAGTTTCACGGACTCCACGCTCACTCGCCGCGCCGACGAAAAACGCCATCTCGGCACCGTCATCTGTACCGTTGATCAGACGCCGCTGCTCCGCCGGGAAGAATAGGTCATAGCAGATCGTTGCCGCGAAGCGGTAAGATGCGGAGCCCGAAGACAATGCAAAGGTGCGCTGGTCATCCCCACATTGCATGGGCGTTTTGTGAACATTGATCGCTCTCTTCGGTGGCACAATCCCCAGCAGACTGGCAAGCTGGGGACGAATCTCTCGCGAGGGAGCGAGATGGATCTTGTCGTAGTATTCCAATCCGTCATTGCTGCCATCGATGTGGACGACCGAGTTGTATTTGCGGTCGTGTGAATCACCATGCTCCCATCGTTTGGCGCCGATGATCAATGAAGAGCCGACCTGCCGCGAAAACGCGTGCAGCCGCTCCAAGCCGGCTGCTGATTCTTCGGACATTTCGTCAATACTGCGCCCATTCGGGTGTGACGTCACGGAGTCAGCAGATTTCCGTATCGTCGTCGGATCAACGATCGAAAAACCCGAAAGCGCGGTCTCTCTCCAAATCAGCAGGTCGGTGTAGCCAGGGCGGAATCGCGGTTCTATCTTTGCCACGTCGGCGAACGCCAAGCGGTCGCGGATGCTGCGCCGTAGATTCTGGGCCGCGTCCTCAGTGGCATTGATGCCGATTCGACTCGAAACGATACCGACCGTAGGCCCCGCTTCGCCGCGCGGTGCGCGAAGTCTCCATTCACCGTAGATCCAGGCGGCCGCGATCAGGATTGCCGCCATGAACAACGAGAACGTGGTCCTCAGCACTAATCGCCGGTTCGGAAAAACGCCGAACACCTTACAAGCGACGTCGAATACGGCTCCGTTGGTCGCGGCGACGAGCCCTGTGACGGCAGCGATCCCCCCCAGATCGGCAATCTGAATCAGTCGGTCATGCTCAGCCTGCGTGGTGCCCAATTGCAACAAAGGAAATCCATCCTCGACGGGTATCCCGGCGATATGCCAGCGCAGCCATTCCATGGCAACCCAAAATGTCGGCAGCACGATCACGGCCGGAAGCCGCGTGGCTTGCATGATGTGTCGGCCCGCCCAAACCGCGCCGATCCAAAAAAGAGCGAGAAGGTGGCCGATCACAATCCACGAATCGATATGATTTCCGTGGTATGATTCGCGAATCCAGTCCAGGCCCAACAGGCTAAAGGCGAGCCCCCCATAGAACGAGCCGACGTACAGCGACACCGTGGCGCGTGGCTTGCACAGGACCCAAGCGATCGGCACAAGCGCGATCCACGCTAGCCAGCTAAAACGCTCGGAGTAAAACGGCAGTCCCAGCATGATGCCGCCTACAAGCGGCACGGTGAAGTCACGTACGACCACCAACCAATCTCGTCGCTCGACGGTTCTTGTTGCCGGCAAGTCGGCCTTTGTGTCCAACAACGTAGCCATTGATTAGCCCAGCATGGCCCATGTTTTTCCGGCGACCCATGCAATCAACGTCGCGAGCGGATTCAATCGTACAATCTAGCATGCCAGAATGATGTTGCAAAACCGGGGGGTAAATCCACTCGCCATCTTCGACCCTGATGGTGCGACCCCAGTCGACAGTCAGCCAGCAAGAACGAATTCCCCCCAGAATAGTTGTTGAGCAACCCCACGCGCTGGCCGGCTCGAGGCGATCTTGTGCGGACGATCGGTTCGCGATCCGCATAATTCATTTCGCGCGGCACACGTCCGGCCGTCCACACCGCCGACAAGGCGAAAACTGCAAGTCGAGTGAGCTGCGGTGCGGTTCTACGACCTCATTAGTTTCCTGTGAAGAAGACCGGTATCTTGATTTGTTGAGCCTGAGGATGCTTCAGTGATATCACGACGTGCGCGCGGAACGGCGTTTCCGTCGGGAGCTCTGTCGGAATGATGGATACTAGTACCTCTCGGCCCTCCTGGGAGGACTTCTCGACGGTTGCTCGCAGCATAGGCGGGTTCGCGGACAGTGACTCGATCTCGATCGGTCCGGTGAGCGACGTAATCGTCAGCGACATCGCCGTGTCGAGCCCGTCGGACGAGTTTACGAGCAGGGACCTCGGCTGAAACTTGAGGGGATCAACCATCTTCCCAAACACCGAGACCACAAACGAAAGCAACTCACCGTCGAATTCGCCGTTAATTGTGAGGCTGCCACGGAACAGTCCTTTGGGGCCCATCCCATCGCACAACATCCGCGCGTCAAACGAGCCGTCCTCTCGGAGGGCTTTTCCAGTAATTTCCGGCTTTATCCAACTCAGCTTCGCGTCGAATTCGACGGACTTAAGGGACACCTTTCGGCTGTGTATGTTTTCGACAGAAAGCCGAACCACTCGCTCCAATGGTGTGCCCAGGGGAAATTCTCCAAGGTCTAGAACAATCGGTACGATTTTCGATGCTTCGACACCGCCGTGGCGAACTATCACCTTCATCGGTTTGAGCTCGGGATTCTTAGGAACAACGAGCAGACTGTTTTCCGTCACGCCAGGCAACAGGGCCGTTGCGTGCACCTCCACTACGGCTTCCCCGCCGACTGGAACGATGAATGAAGTACGATCGACTTTCAGGCAAGAACAGGAAACCTTGACGTCCGCGATCTCTTCATCCTGGCCGGTCGAGTTAAGAATACGAATCGCTGCCATTCGCTGGGAACCAACCGCAAACATTCCGAATTCAAGTTGTGCGGGTTCGATCGTTAAAGCCTCGTGATCGCGATTCATTCGTACCGCAAGGAACCACAGAAGTGGCCCAGCGACGGTGATCGTACCGAGGACCACGAGAGGTGCCAACCTGAGCAACCGTGCCGATATCGAGGTCAACCAATGACGTAACTGCGCCAGAACTTGACCAGTCTGCATTTCCCTCGGCGATAGTAGTGAAGTCGTTCCGGCCGAAATCCCGATGGCCAACAACAAACTAAATAAAAGGAGGGGTGAGGCGAGCATCCGTGTCGCAACAACAAGCCCACCCGACTCGGGGAGATGTTGGACGGATTTGTCCGCGCTAACCAGCAGTACCGCGACGCCGTTAGGCATGAGCTGGCCAACTTCAAGGTCGTAACGGCCGAGTGCGATATCAACAAAATAGACGCGCGAGTCCGAGGCACCCCACAATAAGACATAGTGCCCGTCCTGATCACCGGCACTGGGGCGATGCACGATCGCCATCGCGTCGCGTCGACCCACCGCTTTCGCCACTTCTTCGAATCCGTCAGGCTTGACGAGAAGTGCCCTGCAAAACAAACCTCGGCCCTCGAGGAATTGTTTCAGTTTGATCATCTCGATCACAGGTTCGAACCCGAACGCTTTGTCGACGTTCTCCAGGCGGATTTCGCGGTGCTCCTGAAGGAAACGACAAACCATGTAGGCGCAATCTCGGCCACATTTCACTACCTTGGCTTTTTGCGGGAGTGAGGGCGGCTGAGTATCGCCATCCGTAGAGCCAATCAACGGTACGAGTAGGAGCGGCCAGAATACTCGAGCAATAGTCACAGCCATCGGTCTCCTTCAAAGGGCATTGTCCGCCGCTGACCGAAGGTCCGTCTGTTCTCGCAGCGGCCTGGTCTCACAACAAAGGGCAGAACGTCATGCCGTTGAGCGAAGCAGAAACGTGCAAGCCACGATTTCCTGTCCGTCCAGCGAGTTGACGGCGTAGCGGTGCGGATGACCAGCGCAACACGAACTACATTAGGCTCGCCGCATGCGATACCGTCTGAAGTACAACGCCAACAGCACCACGATTGCCACCACATTTGCGGACAGAAGTAGGATGCTTCGCCAAGAGAACGAATATTGATTCGGAGGGTTGCCCAACGATTCGCGCTTGATGTGTAGAACATCCTCTGAGTATTCCTTCACTTCGCGAGCGATCGTAATATTCTCGTTCCGGATGGTATCCACGACGATCGTTCCGGCGGGCCACTCGGGTAACCAACCGTCGCGGTCCGTCTCAGTCAGACGGGTCGCCGAAACAACCTCAAATTCATACTTGTGGCCCTCGGCGTAACCATGGGGCAATCGCCACAACCTGCCCGCCGCCGGATAAAACACACCGTCGACCGTCTTGACTTGAGTAGTTTCATACGCCGCCAGTTGCCGGCCTTGATACTCGACGTCGTATCGCCGGACAATGAACTCTGGTGCGTCGGACACCTCAAGCTCGTACTTCACGTCGACTTCAGGCAGTATGCGAGACAGCTTCCAGATTGTAAGACCGTTGGCATCGGTCTCTCCGGCAATTGCGAACTCGTCAGCCGTCAACACGCGTCCTATTCCGAATATGGATTCAGGGTCGGGACCGGTGAGCCCCAGGCACAAGAATGACTGGAACGGATTCCGGGCGAAGCAAACGGTCAGCTCCTCGGCACTGATCAACCCCGAATTCCACTTTCCCTCGACCGCTCCATTTCCGAAGAGAAATCTGCGTGATTGGGCACCATCAAACACGGCATACCGCTCTAAAACCCGGTCGCCCCGTGACGACTGCGCATAACGTTTCCAAGATCGCCACGGGCGGCTCTTGCCGTCCTGTGCACCAAGAATCTTGAACGTATTCGTCGATTTCTGCAAACCTTCGACCACTGGCCCGCCGAACGCGTCGTGAACGTCCGCCGAGGCGTCCGGTGCCCGCTGGATCGTCTCGGTAGCCGTATATTCGAACTCCATATTGCGATATGTAGAGAGCCTGGCTTCAATACCGGCTTGGAGCATCTCAACGGTCACGTCGGCCGGCGCGGCCGCGAGCGCCGTGCCGAAGAAAAGAGAAGCAGATAGAAAAACAATCGCCTTACACACTGCAAACTGTCTCCAGAAGCATCGCACGCAACGTTGATCAGAGGAACGCCCATCCGCGATGGCGTTGGGCTCTTGGAACGAGAATACAAGGGGTTCGCCGAGCGAATCGTGTCCGCATGCTATGGATCTGATCGCGATTCAATTGAAACTAGCACAACATTCTCAAAATGTGTGGGGTGTACGGCAACTGGTTAGCGCCGGCGTGCCTGGCCGACGACTCAACTCCTAGAACTGGAATTGACTTGGTCAGTTCGCGACTTACAAGTCAGTTCCGCAACGATTGGCACCGTGACGCGTACGGGCTCCTGGCAATCGACAAACAGCGATGCTCTTAGAGGATGAAAAACGAACCCACTTAGTTGCAGCAACGGGAATAGCTGCCGCAAAGGGCAACGTTTCCTGCGGTGGTCTGGACGTCGCAGATAAGCGTATCTACATTGCAATACCACCAGGCCCTGTCGCATTTCCCAGGGGTCGCGTTTTTGACGCAGAGGATCCCGCACAGAACAGCGGCTTTACAAACCATTTTAGCTTGTCCGCCCAAGCACCATCCTGCGGAGCAAACGCCACCAGGATTTGTGCACCCTGCACCAGATGCCGGAGGCGTTGGCGGGCTCGCGCACACGCCTCCTCCGGCTACGCAATCTGTGTCGGCCCACGCCCAGCTGCTTGCCGGACATTGTCCCCCACGAATTGCCGCCAAGTCGGCGTCCGACAACGACTGAATTGATCTGGACGAGGATTCCGACGCGAATGCAGCAAACAGGGCAAGCATAATGACCGACCCGCTCATGAGCAATTTCGACATGGAGATACTCCCTTGCACAAAGATGTTCTCGGGCACCACTTCACGGCTATCACACCGGAATCTTTTCTATCGCACAATGCGCTTGCGCGGGTCGAATTCCGTTGCTAATCTGCAAACGATTACGTTACACACAACCAGCGTGCAGGAGATCGTAGCGGGTCCGAGAGCAGATGTCAAACAATATAATTGCGAGGTGACCGCAACGCATGCCACGTCGTTGTAAGCCTCTTAGTTTCCATGTCTTACGTGCATCCGACCAGGCGCGAAGCAACTCCGAATCGCCCGCCAACACTCAGCGAGCACCACGGCTTTCGGGGGTGGAGCTGGAGCGCTCCCTGCGTGGGTCAACTCGATGCTCCCGGCTGTGCGCCATCACGGACCACATCTTGGTCATCGGGTTGTACCGGCCGCGCGAGTCGATGCAGGGATGAGCATTGTCGGCGATCAACCATCTCAGGACCGTCACGAGGTTGCGCAATAAGCAAAAAATCGTCGGGGTCATCGCGACGTTGGGCCACTTTGAAACGCGCCGGCTGCCTCGGTACTGGATGACTTACTCAGCGGTGCCGCAGGGTCATCGGGCTGATTCTCAAGAGTGGGTCCCCTGAACGAAAGGCCCTTCTCTCGCACAAACCCGTTAAAGGGGTCGATCGCCATCGCGTGTCGCGCGGCGTCGGCAGCCTCTTCGTTGCGTCCTAAGGCGCGATAGTTGATCGCCAGGTTCATCCATGAGGTCGCCGACTGCGGAGATGCAGCGACGAGTTCGCGGAACACTCCGGCGGCCTCTTGGTAGTTCTTTTGCTCCCACAATCGAACGCCAAGCTGCGTTGCGATGGTTGCCATTGGCTCCGATAGCACTCGGAGCGGTGATTCGCTCGCAACGATCGCGGGTTGGGGTTCGATCTCGAAAGCTCTTTCGACGACCTGAAAGAAGGGTTCGTTGGGCGCGATGCGTCGACAAGCCTCGATCAATTGCGATAGCCCCGCATGATTGCCGGAATTGACAACGGACAGCAATACGCCGGCCAACTGCGTAGCCTGATCCTGCGAACATTTCCAAGTCTCGATGCAGTCGTTGAACCAGGCTGCGCGTATCGCCCGGTCGATTGCGATAGCGACGTTCTGGTCTGCCGGAATGACGGTGCGAAACAACTGGCGCGGGGCATCGAATTCGAGCCGCATATTGAGGTCCGTGTTGACGACTTGCTCATCGTCGGATGCCCGCAGCCGGCGCAGGCCGGCTTGATCCAGAACAAAGTGACGAAGCAGCAGCGTACGAACGTCCTTCGTGCCAAAGTACTCGGTCAAGTCATTTTCGATGTCTTGGACAGAATCAACAAGTCTCTGCGCTGCATCAAGCTGTTCCGCACTCGGGACCAACTTATCCGTCGAGGCGACCAAGAGCGTATCCGCGATGCTGATTCGCATCAGCGCGACGCGCGGAAAAACACCTTGCAGCGTCCTGAGAATGAGATTGAACTCGCTGGTCGTAAAGTTGTACGTTTGTACCCACTGGACCATGATTCCACCCGGCCGCAAACGCCGCTTGGCTCGTTCATAGAAATCCTGTGTGTACAGACTCGAGACACCCGCCATCCATGGATTGGAGGGTTCGGAAATAATCAGGTCGTAGGATTCGGTGGACCGCGCGATCGCGCTGCGCGCGTCATCGAAAACGATCTGGAAACGATTCGACGTCCATGGCGAATGGTTAATGCGGCTGAAGAGTCTGGACGCCGCGTAGACCGCTGGCTCGATCTCGAAGCAAGTAACCTTTGTCTCGGGAAAGAGCAAGCTAGCCCCGGCGGTCGTACCACTGCCCAATCCGATGACGCACACGGCCTTTGCATCGGGACGCAAAAACCGGGGCAGATAGGCGCAGCCCAGCTGCATCTGTTGGTCCTGCGAGGTGCTCGCGTCCACTTTGCCGTTGACCCGCAATGCCAAATTCCCGTCGGGAGTTTCGCTCACGAGCACGCTGCACGCTCGTCCCTCTTGGAAAAACACGAGCCTATTCGTCAAACTGGGATTCTTATTTGGGCCGTAGAGATACATGCCAAGATTCGACGCCAATGGATCGTCGGTGCGAACGAGTGCAAACGCCACTGCGGCGCCGAACACGCCGGTCAAATAGACCCTGCGAGCGCCGATCCCCGACGTATGGATTCCCAACAGAGTCAGTGCGGCCAGATAACCGAAGATCGCCAGTATGATTGTCCATACAGATCCCACCAGCGGGACAAGCAGGGAAGACGCCATGACGGCGCCAAGACCGGAACCGACGGTATTCCAAAGGTAGAGCGATCCAACGACCTCCGCTGGCTGTGCGGCACGCCGCTTTGCGGCCGCCACGAGCGCCGGGAAGAGCATGCCCATGCCGATCGCAGCCCCCAACTCGAGAACAATGGCGATTGCGGTGCATATCAATCCGTTGGATACGTCTGAAGCTCGTAAGTCTCGCAGGGCGCCCGTAACCTGACACATTGAGGGAATCAGAACCTGACCCGCGACGGCGAGAGAACAGGTGCCGACGATGACACAAGCGCTTAGCTCGAATAGGCGTTCCGAAGTGCCGGCAAATCGTTCGGTGAGATTGTAGAGCAAGCTGCCAATGGCGATGCCCAGCAAAACGACGCACAGAGTTGCAGTAAAAACGTATGTCGAACCACCCAGGACTGTCGCGAGCTGGCGGGCCCAAACCATCTCGAGCGTAAGCGCAGACCAGCCGGTCATGGCCGAGGCCGCGCAAACCCATGCCACCGAATCCGGGAGACGGCTGTGCCGGCTGACTTCGGGCTCGAGGCCTATCGGCACCGATTGGATGCGAGAGAACGACCATCGAGTCGATACGACAATCGCGCCCACTCCGATGGCAGCATTGGCCAGCGCGGTCGTAAGATTGGTCGCCACGCTACCTAATGCAGGCAGGAGGTGAAAGCCAGTGACATAGCAGCCCACGCTTGCGCCGAGCGTATTCATTCCGTACAACAGCGCTGTCGCTCGTCCGATCGAGTCCCGCTCGCGGCATCGAAAGTCAACGAGGAGGGGTAGTGTCGCGCCCATGCAGATGCAGGGAAATCCGATGATCAGAAAGGCAATGATCACCCTGAACGCAAACAGCAGGAGCGAACTGCTCGACAGGCCAGACAGAGTACCAAGCCCAGTATCCGACACCCATAAAATGAGGCTCGGAACGAGGAGAGCCCAAAGGCCTATGCACACCTCAAGGATGCCATACCACAGGAGTGGATTGCCAATGCGTCTGGCGAGTTTTCCAGCTACGTAAGCGCCAAGCGCCAGCCCAACGAGAAACGACGACACCACCGCAGCCATGGCCAGGTTTGAGCTGCCCCATGTCGCGGTGAACCTTCGAAACCAGATCCCCTGGTATGCGAGGCTGGTAGCGCCCGACAGAAAGAACAGGACTACAATCGAAGCGCGGACAAACTTTTCGGCCTGTCTGGAGCGTTCATTCATATGCTTGTTCCGGGTCATTGCCTCAAGGATGCCGGGAGTCGCTTGGGGTTGGTGGGCATCCCCGCACGTGTGTCAATCGAAGTTCAACGGTATCCTGGGGGCATGACTGGCGACCGACCAGGGGACATTCTATCGTCGTTCGCCGCCGCTACGACCAAATTTTGTCACATCCCCAGTGTAGCCAGGGACACGTCCAATTCACGGTGACCACGACCAATGACAAGCCGCGGCGTGACCACCGCGCGATGGTCAGTGCTGGGCAGCGGATGCCCGATCTCCCGCTCGTCATCTCCACTTGATTGGCGAGGCGTTTGCCTAAGAAGACCACCTCAACCGCCCAGCATGGGGGGGCACGCTGGGCAGTTCCAGTCCTGCACCTGAGCAAAAAGCTCGGCAGCTAAGGTTGTCTTGGTAATTAGATTCAGCATCTACTGTTGGGTGCATCGGCGGAAGCTTTCACGCACGTCGACAAATATTTCGCCGTTGTCTCTGCAACTGCACTTGTCCGAGAAAATGCTCAGGCCACCCAGAGGTCCAACGGCGTAAACCGCAGGCGACTCTGTGCTAGCAGTCTTTTTCGATGATTGCGTGACAACCTCCGAAGAAGCCAGAAATGATAGCCGATACCCTGATCCGCCAACGAGTTACGACGACTGCTTTTAGAAGCGAGATCGTGTTCGCAGCTTTCAATCCAAGCAATTCCAGACTCAAGAGGCCAGCTTGATGGTCCCGCTAAGTGACCTGTAATAGTCAGACTGGGGACGATGGGCCGTTTTTCAGAAAGTGCAGATCGTTGACAGGGGCCGGCAAATAGGTAGAATCCAAATCATTCGTTGTGGCTAATCTGCGCGATGAAGTCTTTCGTCCGTCCGCGACAGTGCTCTCGTCTGCTGAAGGAGAACCTCACCAATGCGTCAATCACATTCCTCCAGTTGGATCCTCGTCGCCGGGTTTCTCGCACTTGGGGCGCTTAACCTGGTAATCAATCCACTCGCAGTCCAGATGTCGAAGGCATCGAGCGATGATTGCGACGACCCAGAGCCAACGTGTTCAGAGTGCTACCATCCCGAGTGTGACGATGGCACTTGGGTTTGCGTCCAGGATACGGGACCATAGCTGTCGCACGAGAGTAAACAACTTGCATCCTTCTCTTTGATAGCGCGTAGAGGTCATGCCGGCGTGCGGAGTTCGTCGAAGCGCGGCGTTGGGGCTGTGTCGTCAACTCAGTATTCCGGCATGGTTAGCAATCGGGATGAATCCTAACGTGCGGTGATCGGTTCGTTCCGCTCGGCAAGTGAAGCGCCGGCCGCAGGCTGGTCAAGGGAGGCATGTCGGCTTCGATCTCCAAGGATGCAACCGAATTGCGCGCAGTTAGGAACGGTCCCTAGTCGCATGTGGTACGTCGCGGTGGACTTGTGTTCGCAGCGGTGGTGGTGACATGGATCGATCAACAAGCGAAGGTTGCGATCAGTAGACGTACGTGGGGCGAGGGCGGTCTGACCAAATAGACGATTGCCGGTGAATCAGGCTCGGCAGCGTGCCGCGCGCAATTGCGGAAGCATATTCCTTGCGACTTCGGACCGAATCTGGGATTGTGAACGGCTGTCAGATGCGTCCGCAAGAGGCATTGTCCTGTGCCGCTAGATGAGCGGATAGCTATCTCAAGAATTGCGTCCAGTACACCACCAGTGTACGGGAATCAGGTTGCCAGAAAATCGCGGTTCGAATCGTGGGCCGCGTGGGATCTTGAAATCTGCTCCAAGTATCACGTAATCGTCGTGGACCTGTTGCCGAATGGTCGGAACTTAGGGACTCCGGGAGCGGACTGGGATGCAGCCGATATCGCTAGTCTGCGTCCTCGTTTTCTCGCAGGTGCCGGTGGCACCAAGCGCGGAATTGACGATCCCCCCGGAAGCGTTTCGCGGATGGGAGCATCTCCACGGTGTACTTCATGAAGCACGAGTGAGAATCCGCTTTCGGCGTTCGTTATCGATCGCGGACGCGCGGCGAAAGCCGATCAGCACGACTATTGACGTGAAGAAGACGGGCAATGCGCTCAACGTTCGGGAGCGAACACACGCCGCGACGACAGTGATCGCTTGGAATCCTGACTTCTCTTTTCAAGCGCGGCGGCCGTCCGAGAATAGTGCGTATCGTCTCGAGATGTTTCGAACCGGGGAGGAGTCCGGTCGCTTACACCGGCGGGCGCGCGATCGTGTTGAGCCCTTCCTGTTCGCGAGCTTCAAGATTGCGCGACAGCAAGTTGCCGATCTCTTTGCCAGCGATCAATTCTATCTACGTTCGCTCAGTGAAGACGAAGCGAGCAAGACTGCAACGATTACGTTTGAGCACACCGGTGATGAATCGGCGGTAATCACCTCCGGGACAATTACCTTTTCGCGGAACAACTATTGGGCAATTCGGAACTTTGATTGCGTCACGACCGTGGGACATATCAAGGGAAACGTCCGATATCGGCCATTCGGAGGTGCTTTTGTGCCCGAGTATCTCGAACTTACGACAGTCCCGGCTGCCGGTACCCACGTTGCCCGCCAGGTGTACGAATTGCTGGAAATTGAACCGCTGGCTGACGGGCAAGCGGCAAGCTCGTTGCAGGACTACGGATTATCAAAGCCGGAGGCGGAGTCTACGGAGGAAATCACAGGCGTGCGCTGGAGCGTCATCGTTGTGAACGTCGGACTGCTCATTGCACTTTCGTTGATGTATTTGTTTGTGCGTCGACGGAAACACGCACCATTGAACCTCGCCGGCAGCACGGTCGGGACCGTTGAGTGTGCTGCCGCTTACGAAAAATTGCTGGCGGCTCATCGTGCGAGCCGTTCGGGCCGAGCGATTCGTTCGCTCATTGTATTGTCGGCCATTGTTTACCTCGCATCGGTTATGGTCCCGCTATGGCATCAGGTCGGCCCACCGTCGTGGGTCCCGCGAATCCGCTGCGATGATACGGAGTTCGATGTGGGCCAGCGGCGGGTGGGAGACAAGATTGCACACGAATTCGTGCTACATAACACGGGCGATCGAGACCTCGTGATCAGCAACGTGATGGCAAAGTGCGGCTGCATAACACCCGTCGTATCGGAGGCCGAAATACCACCGGGGTTCTCGCTAAAGCTGCCAGTTACGATTTCTCTTGATCTGCCGGATGAAAATCTGCGAAAACAATTGGCCATTGAGTCGAACGACCCTGTCGTGCCCTTGCTGGTATTGGAGATTAGCGGCCGAGTGGGAGCGAATTGAGGCTTCCTGCCTAAAGAGCCGTGCCTCGTGATGGTGTTCACAATCGCATGGTTTCCACTGAAGTGTTGAACTACTGAGCAGCCCAGAATCGTCGCGGGGGACCGCCTGCAGCACTCGGAATCTAGTGGGACAACCGCCTCGACGGTTAATAAATCCCCACGTGTCGATGTTGATCTCTTGGGAAAACTCTTGCACCGACTGACAGGAAATGTTAGTCCTTTTGTGCCGGGTCGCGGTCTCGCGAGCAGGTCATGGGAAGGAACAGCGACGACAATGGGCATCTCGGAGTTTCAGTGCCTCTGTTGAACTGAGCCAATCAATAGGTGTTGCCAATGTCCGCAAAGTGGACGGAACGCTGCCTTTGGCTTTCGGCATGCTTTTTCTTGGCGACGGTTCTGTACAACGTCGGTCGATCCGTCGACCCGGCCGCCGACGGCGGCAATTCTGCCCTGCAAGCTGGCTACGTGCACGACTTTGGAACAGTGTATCTGATGGAGACACGCGAGCACGTGTTCCGCGTGCAGAACGTCTGGGGTTCGCCGCTGGTGATCGACCGCGTTATCTCAGGCTGCGGATGTACGGCGATTGGCACGGATTTGGAGGGACGAAAGGTCGAGATCGGGGAAACATTTGAAGTGCCCGTGCGGTGGATCGCCCATAACGCTTCCGGAACTTTCTCCTCGAACGTGCTTGTGACCTTCCAAGATGCGGCGCGAAGCCCGCTGAGGCTCAAGGTACGCGTAACGGTAGTGCCGCAGATCGTTTATTCACCCGAGAGGTTCGTGATTGAAGCCACTTCAGCCAATGACACACGATCCCAGTCTCTCACGGTGACATGCGTGGCGGGCACGCAGCGGTTTGAATTAGCAAGTGTGACGACAAACTCTGAGATTCTTTCGGCGACCTTCGATCCGGCCCGACATTCCGAATCCGGCGAGGTTGTCGAGTGGACGGTCACCGTCACGACGGTTCCTCCGCTGCCCGAAGGCCGGAGATCGTGCAATGTATTCCTCCAGTCGGCCGATCCAGCATTGGCACCACTGGGAATACCAGCCGAAGTGACCCTGGACCCTGTAGAATAGGGCGTCAGTGATTTCCGGCGAGCATGTCGGGGTTGACCGTAACCGTTCACGCCCCGGGGAGGAGGGAGGGGGCGAGTTTTGCGGCGTAGCTGGCTTCGATGGCGGTGGTCAGGTAGTGAAACACGGCGCGCGACTGCTGGCGACAAGTTTCGATCACCGTCAGGATCGTCTCCATGAAGCGGCTGCCGCGAGGGCTTTGTGTGCCGCGCCCTGACTCTTTGAACTCGTCCCTGAATCTGCAGCGAAACGGTACTTCGTCGGTGCTCGGTACGTCCTATGATTGCGGAATCATCGACAAGGGATCAAAGACCGTCTGCGAACTGCCCCTTGTCAATGACAGTGCCGCAGCCAGACACGTGCTGGGCGTGGCCTGCCCCCGTTGATATGGGCATTGACCTTGCTCCCAAGTGTGATCCACTTGGAACGTTAGAGAAACAAGGTCTTCAGCGGGGAGCTAGGTCCCGCTGAAAAACTTGCGAACTCGACCGGCGATCAGTCCCCGAGCGCGCTGTGGGGTTGTGCCGGTTGTATCTTCCCGGCAGGGGTCGGGAAGTCCAACGCACTATTGCGTTGGTGGTGATCGTAGTCCGAGCGCGAGCGGCCGATAAGCCACCGGGCGGAAAATGCGAATTTCCGTAGCGTTTCGTTGCATGGCTTGGGCAATTGTAGTAGATTGTGGGGGTGATTAGCTGGTTCACCCCTTTCTCGTTGCCGTTCTTACTGGGCTACGACATACAGTCCCGGCTGGTGTAGGGGGCGGCGAGCCCAGATTTTTTTCGTGACCCACTTTGTACGGTGGTTTCTTGAGGACCGTGGTTTCGAGGTCGTTAGATTGCGCGTCCTTGCCAATTCTCCGCAGGGTCGTTTACTGTTAGTTTGGCCACTATTCCGCTCCGATGTCCGGATCGACACCAATTCCGTATCGGCGACTCTCCGGCTATCCAAATGGGATAAGCCTGGTCGAAATTCTCATCGTCATCGGCATCATCGGATTGCTGTTGTCCCTGCTGACTCCGGCGGTGCAGATGGCGCGGGAGGCCAGCCGCAGAACCCAGTGCATGTCTAATCTGCGGCAGGTTGGTATTGGGTTGCAGGAACATCATGATGTCCGCGGTCGTTTTCCGGCGACAGGGATTTGGGCTCCGGCGGGCGAACCTCTCGGTCAAGGACTTGCTCCGCCCGGTACGATCGATCGGGTGAGCTTGGGCGTGGCCACAGCGCAAGACCCCGACCGGATGTTCGCGAGTTGGACGACCATGCTCCTTCCTTTTCTCGAGGAGCAGGGGTTGTATGACACGTTTGATCGCAAGCTGCCGGTTGCGGCGCCGCGCAACGAGCGTGCCCGAGCCACGGACATTCCGCTGTTAAAGTGTCCCACCGACTTCGCCAACGGCGCTGAGAACCATTTTCAGCGGGGGGGACTCCTGAGCCCGGATCAGGGCTACGCTCGCTCGAACTACGCGATGAACGCCGGCCCGAACGAACTGTGTCTCGCGCGCCTGGGTCCCAAGGGCAAGTTAAACACTTGTCCCGATGGATTTCAGGTCGATGGCACGGATCTAGAAGTTAATACAAGGCAAGTCTGGGGAAGCGGCATCGGAGGACTGAATCGATCGTTTCGCATCAAAAACATCGTCAGTGGACTCAGCAAGATGATCGCCATCGAAGAGATTCGCGCCGGGATTCATCCATTGGACCGTCGCGGCGTCTGGGCACTGGGATTCCCAGGATGCAGTGTCACGGCTGCTCACGGGACCAAGGGCAACGGCGGGCCCAATGCCAAGAAGGATCATATTCAGGGTTGTAGCGCTGTCGTCGCTCAGACTGGAGATCCGAGTTCCCAGGGGATGCCCTGCCGTACTCGCTCGAATCCTGAAAGAGAGGTTTGCGAACGAGCGACCGCCCGCAGCCTTCATGCGTCAGGGGTTAACGTTCTAGTGGCGGACGGGTCCGGTCATTTCATTTCTGACAGCATTGATCCGGAAGTCTGGGAAATGATGCACAAGCGCAACAATCGTGTTCCACTAGAGCTCGAATTCGATTGATGTCGTTCGTGACTGTCAGGCCGTGCAGGATCCGCGATGAACTATCAAAACGTTTGTATCGAAGCCCTCGGCTACACGTTACCAAAAGAGTCGATTACTTCTGAAGAGCTTGAGGTCCGTCTTGAACCGCTCTATCGACGACTTGAGTTGCCTAGGGGAGTGCTCGAAGGGATGTCTGGCATCCGTCAGCGGCGCTTTTGGCCGGTAGGAACTCGGCCGAGTGAGATCAGCATCCAAAGCGCAGAAAAGGCATTAATTGCCGCGGGGATCGACAGGAACGAAATCGGTGCACTCGTGCATGGCTCGATTTGTCGCGACTTTGTCGAACCTGCCACGGCCTGCGTTGTCCATCGTGGCTTGGCACTCGCTAAGAGCTGCACTGTCTATGACGTTTCGAACGCCTGCCTGGGAGTACTGAACGGGATCATCCAGATTGCCAACATGATTGAGTTGGGGCAGATCCGCGCAGGAATTGTTGTCGGTACCGAAAGCACGCGTGAACTCGTAGACAATACGATCGAACTGCTTAACGCAGACACCTCGTTGACCCGAGTGCAGGTTAACAACGTATTCGCGTCCCTGACATTTGGTTCGGCAAGTGCCGCCGTGCTGCTGATGGACCGTCACCTGAGCAGGACGGGCAATCGTCTCTTGGCGGCGGCGACATCAGCGTTTTCGGCCGGTGTGTCTCGGAGTCAGACCGATCTAGACGCATCGATAACCGGAAAGGTGCCCCGCCTCATGGTGACCGATTCGGCGCGATTGCTGGACGAAGGGATTGCGGCTACTGTAGACAATCTTGAAGCGTTTCTCAATGACATCGGTTGGTCACGCGGCGACATTGACAGAACGATCTGCCATCAGGTTGGCGCCCGAGCGAATAAATTGCTGGTCAATGCCCTACGAGTGAACGCGGCGCGCGATTTCGCGACGTTTGAGGATCTCGGCAATACCGGAGCCGTGGCGATTCCACTGACGGTCGCGCTGGCTGATGAACTGGGTCTTCTCAGGCCGGGTAGTCGTGTCGTCCTAGTGGGTACCGGAGCCGGGATCAACTCAACTATCTTGGGAGTGGAGTGGCAGAGCGTGGTCGCGACTTCAAAGCTACCACACTACGGCTCCAACGCGGATGCGCTGACGCCCCGGGAACCGTCACACGAGAACGCCGGCAGACGATGATGTCACGATCAACTCGTCGAGTTGAACAGTATTCTTTATTCTTTCTGCGTCTAGCAAACTATGGGCGACAACGGCCTCGACAAACGTACGTTGATCGACCGGCTGGGAGAGCATGCCGCCTTGATGCCTGAGAAGGCAAGCTACGTCTTATTGGCGGACAACGCGAGCGCTCAGGTGATTTCGTTTCACGATTTGAAGCAACGCGTTGACGCGGTTGGTGCGTCGTTCGCGGATCGATTTGCTCCCGGCGAACGTGTCATGCTACTACTGCCGACCGGCTTTGATTTCATCGTTGCCTTTCTCGCCTCATTGGCCGCAGGCTTAGTTGCCGTACCCGGCTATCCACCGCGCAGAAAGCGCTCGGACGAACGGCTTCGTGCAATACTGGCCGATGCGGCGCCCGCGGCGATTGTCGGCGACAAAGAGAACGGCGCTGTTACGGAGCTGGCGCGCAATCGCGTGCCCCACGTTGCCGTGCTGTCGCTGAACGACTTGGAGACAGGTGGATCGTTGGTTTCGCGAACTTCGCCGGCGAGGCACACTCGTGTGGCCTTTCTTCAGTACACGTCTGGATCGACAGGACGCCCTCGCGGTGTCGTCGTGACGCACTCGAATTTAATGTTCAACGAGCGGCAATTGCAGGTGAGTTTCGGGCACACGTCGCGCAGCCTGGTCGTGAGCTGGCTGCCGATCTTTCACGATATGGGCCTGGTCGGCTGCGTTTTGCAGTCCTTGTATGTCGGGTTTACGTCCGTGATGTTATCTCCAGTGAGCTTTGTTCTTGAACCGGCCAGGTGGTTGCAGGCGGCTACGGAGTATCGTGCCACAACAATCGGGGGACCGAACTTTGCGTATGATCTCTGCGTCAAGAACATCACTGCCGAGCAGAAACAGAAGCTGAACCTTAGTTCGCTACAGGTCGCGTTCAATGGATCGGAGCCTGTAAGGCCTCAAACTGTCGAGCGATTCGTAGCGGCGTTTAGCGGTTGTGGTTTCAAACGAGAAGCCTATTTTCCCTGCTACGGACTGGCTGAATCGACGCTTTTCATATCTGGTGGTCCTGCTGGGCGCGGGCCTCGCACCATGTGGACGTGTGGCCGCGCACTAGAGCGCCACCAGATACGCCGCGTCTCGCAGCCAAGCCCAGTTGCGCGTTGTTTAGTAAGTAGCGGGCAAATCGCAGGTGGAACGGACGTCGTGATTGTTGACCCTAAGACGAAGTGTATCTGTCCTCCAGATGCAGTCGGCGAGATATGGATTGCTTCAGATAGCGTCGCAGATGGCTACTGGAACAACGCAGGCGACACCCAGGCGACGTTTGAGGGAGTCCTTGCCGACGGCTCGGACACGCGGACGTACTTGCGTACCGGCGATACAGGTATCATAGACGGTGGAGAACTGTTCGTTATTGGACGCATCAAGGATGTCATCATCATACGCGGCCGCAAGATTTATCCGCAGGACGTCGAGGCACTCGTCGAGGGCGTATTAGGAAGGGTCCATGCCAACTATGTCGCTGCATTTGGCGTAGACACCGACAAGGGCGAGATGCTGGCAGTCGTAGTCGAGGCTGATCGAAATCTGAGCCGTGCGCTGCGGAGGCAGCGTCCCAACCGGAGCGAAGACACGAGCTCTCAGACATCGCATGACGAGGACGTCAAACGCCTGGTTGGCACGATTCGCGAAGCAGTGTCAGAAGTGTTAGACGTTGCTCTACATTCGCTCTATTTCATGAAACTTGGAGCTTTCCCGCGAACGTCGAGTGGCAAAGTGCGGAGAAGAGCGTGCAAGTCTGCCGTGGCTGCCAGGGCGCCGGAAGTCATTTTCGAACGGCATTTCGGCGTGGACGATGGTAGGTCCCGACCGCAAAATGCTTCACCGCAAGGGATGATCGGCCAGGAGACAAAGTAAATGGAGCAGTTCGGTATCCGCCGCCAGCTCATCGAAGCGGTCGCCGCCGCAATCCACGTTAGCCCGGACGAGATACATCCGACGGCGACGTTTGACGCGATGGGGTTCGATTCACTGAGCAAAGTCGGGATTGTGCCAACGCTAGAAAAACTGTTTGGGTGCACGTTGAAATCCGAAGTGCTTTTCGACCACACGACGGTAGAATCGCTGACCGAACACATTCTAGGAGTACTCTCCAAGTCGGAGCAGGATTGCAATGAGACTTAAAACGCTCTTAGTTTTGCACCCGTGACGTTACTGTGAGCAAATGCGTGGCGCCACTTTCGCGGCCACGTCAGTCACTTCTTCCTCTCGCCGCAGCCAACCGACTCCCGTGTCAGTGGCCCGCCATACTTCGCCGCTCTCCGGCCGTGACTGCGTGTGTGGGTAGCAGACCGTGGCACGGATCGCGCGCGGGCGTCGGATTGACCGAGCCTCCGACGCGCGAATCCGCATTCGTCCGATAGGTATGCGTTCGCGGTTTGTTAGGAGGTGCCGCTGAACGCCTCCGCTAGACGCCGCATACCCTCAGCATTCGTGACGAAAGGTTCGTACCCGAAATCGCGACGTGCTCGAGTGATGTCGAAAAAATGGGACGTGCCCAAAAGCACCGCCAGGTAGCGTGTCATGGGGGGCTCGGCGGCGATACGAAAAGTGCGGTAGACCGCTTCGAGCGTAGCGCCGGCGAACCAAGCGGCCTTAAGCGAGATCGTCCGCTGCACCGGCGGTAGTCCAGCAAGTGCGAGGACCTCGTCAATCCACTGCCAACAGTTGACCGGTTCACCCTGGCTTATGAAGTACGGCTTGCCGGCCAACAGGGAGTCTGGGGAAAGCGCTTGGGCCGCTTGCAAATGGGCGCGCGCCGCGTTCTCGACGTAGACCGTGTCAATTCGGTTTTGTCCGTCACCAACGCGGCGCAACTGGCCGGCACGTGCCCTGTCGACGATCCGCGGAACGAGATGGCGGTCACCGGGGCCCCAGATCGCGTGCGGGCGCAAGGCGCACGTCGCCAAATGTCGACCACTGGCCGCCAGGACTTCCTGTTCGGCCAGTGCTTTCGAATGTGCATAGTGACAGAGCCAGCGGCGGGCATAGCCCACCTGCTCGTCGACGTTTTCCTGCGGCCGCCCGTCAAAAGTCACGCTGGGGCTGCTCGTGTACACCAGTTTGCGCACGCGATGCTGGCGACACCCTTCGATAACGTATCTCGTACCGAGCACATTGTTGTCATAGTAGTACTTCCACTTTCCCCAAACTCCGGCCACACCGGCAACATGAAATACGACATCGATGCCAGCACAGGCAGCACGCGTTGTCACCGCATCTCGCAAGTCACCACGCACGCATTCGACGCCCAATCGCTGAAGCTCGTCATTGCTGCTGCGCACAAGGCACCGAACACTGTGGCCGCAAGCCAGTAGCTGATCAACGATGCATCGGCCCAAGAAGCCGCTTCCACCAGTTACTAGTGTTCGCATTCCTGTCTACCCTCAATTGTCGTGCCGCCCACACGGCCAACTTGCCGCGTAGGATCTTGGCGTTGTGGCGGGCGTCCACCGGCAGGGATCTTTGGACTAAGAAATCGCGGATACTCTCAGTCCGTGGGTGTGCCCGGGCCATGTCCACCAATTCTGTCACAAGTGTTCGCCGCGCGTGCTTGCTTCTCGGCATTTTCCCCGGGAGGGGTTGGACAACGATAACGGGCCGCTGGTAAGGCGGATCTCCGACTCCGACCAATGCCGAGCGGTAGATACTGGGGTGCTGGTCAAAAATTGCCTCACAGGGAACCGTGAACATCGTGCCGTGCGGCGTTCGCACGCAGTGTGCTATCCGACCACAGAACCAGAATCGCCCGACGTCATCCACATAGACGGCGTCGCCCATGCGATGCCAGACGCGCAACCCGTCAGCGACCTTTGCCATCGCGTTCGATTCGCGACGTGTTACATACTCGCGGGTTACCATGGGTCCAAAGACGATGAGTTCGCCAATTTGGTTCGCCGGCAGCTCTACAGCGTCACGCAAGGACGAGATCGGGCGATCAGTGATTTCAATCACCTTCGACTCGAGGCACGGAAATGATCGACCGACGCATGTGCCGCCTCCTTGAGCCCACCGATGCTGCGTGTCGCCAAGCACCTCGCTCGCCGTGATGGAAGAGACCAGCAAGGCCTCAGTCGATCCGTAGGGCGTGTAGACCTCGCCGTCGACGGCAATGCAGTCCTTCATCCGCGCGAGCATATCTGGCGGGACAGGCGCGCCCGCTGATATCACTCGACGCAACGTGCGAAGCCGGATCCCGCGCTCCTGACAATACTGTCCGACCCGATGCCACATCGCCGGCGAGCCAAACGATTGCGTAACGTGCCATTCTTGGATCGCGTCGACGATGCTGCGCGGGTCCACCTGAGCTGGTCGCGAGAAGTCCATGTCCGGAAACACGGTTGTCACACCCAATGCGCAGTTGAATAGTGCAAATAGCGGAAATCCGCAGAGGTCGACGTCGCGCGCTCGAATCGCGAAGTGGTCGGCAATCGCAGTTGCTTGCTGATCGAAGTTGCCGTGACAGTAGAGAACTCCCTTGGCTGGGCCGGTACTGCCACTCGTAAAAATGATAGCAGCTGGATGGTCGGCTCTCGTTTCATGACAAGACGGCGCGGTTGAGCCGAGTGAGCGCAACTGGTCGAGTGTAATGCCGTCCCAGCACAGCCGTCGTCCGACAGTTACATTGTAACGGGCCTGTGAAAACCTCCGGCGTAGCAACGTTCGAAAAGCGTGGACGATCGGTACCGCGATGAATCCTTCCGGCTCGGCGTCGGCAAGGCAGCTGACTAGATTCCTCCGGCCTATACCAGGGTCGATGAGCACAATCACGGCACCCACCTTGAATAGGGCATAGATCAGGGCCACAAACTCGATGCCGGGGCGCACGAGCAATACCATGCGAGTGTTTGGGCGGACACCCAAGGCTCGGAGTCCACCTGCCAGCCGATTGGTCTCATCTTCAAGCTGACCGAAAGTGTATGTGGTGTACTGCGGATTAGTGCCGCGTGGACGGCGTGGCACAACCACAGCCGGCACATTGGGCATGCGCGCAGCCATCGCACTTAGCCGGCGAGCAAGGTTTACGCCAATCGTAGTCGTTTCAAGAGAAGTGCACGACGGGACGACGCGGTTTTTCATGACGCCAACTCTCCCGGACTCCGAAGTGGTTTATGCACGGCGGTCGCTCCAAGTATTCCGGCTCGTACGTCCAGCCAATTGAACTGGATTTGGGCAGAGGAACCTTAGTAAGCCCCGTGCGAACGATCCGCGCTTGTCAATGGATCGAGTCACCGAAGATAGTCTACACGATCGTCAGATCATTGCATGCCGTCTGCATGTGAGGAAAGTAGTACAGTTCGCCGGAGATAAAGGGGAACCTCTGTTGGAAACCACCCGAAGTTTTCTCGCGTGCCATACCCCTGCCAGCCAAAAAAAGACGATGATTGCAACTCCCTACGAGATTCGGCTCCGAATAGGCCATTCCCTTGGGGTTGATGGACGCCGCCGCTCCGCAAGTATTTGCAAGCGCTCACTCCAGGCCAGCCGACCTCAAGAAGTCCGAGAGCCGAACGCGATAGAGGCGGCAAAAGCGGGCCAATTCAACGATATCGACGCGACGCTCGCCCGATTCACACTTTGAGATGAATGAGGCGTGAGCACCAAACGCCTTTCCGGCCTGGACCTGGGTGATTCCCGCGGCGAGCCGCGCATCGCGTAGGGCTTTGAGAAACCGAGCGTATTGCCTCGAATGTCGTGACTTCTGCATGGGCGGGCTGCCAGACCGAAAAAAAACCGGTTGCAGCAGCCTAAGCCCGCGGCTAGAATTTCCCAAAATGGGAAAGTCGAACGTACTGCAACACGAGACGGAGGCCCGACGATGACAAACGGGATCGGCAAGCACGAAAGCAAGAAGACAACGGTCAAAAAGACGCCGAAGCGACCCAAGAAGGCCAAACGCACAGTGCGGAAGTGATGCCGGGCTGCTGCGACTTGCGCAACCGACGGCGTGGGCCTATGCTCTGGACCATGCCCAGCAACAGCGAGGAATTCGTTGGCCCTAATGCCACCGGGCTGTGAAGGACGTCACGGCCGGCAATTTTGGGCTGCTCGTGGCGTATCTGCTGCCGGGATTCGTGTCGCTCTTGGCCGTGGCGGCTCATTCCGAGACGGTCCAAGGATGGCTCGCAACCGGCGCATCGAGCAGTCCGACGGTTGGCGGCTTTCTGTATCTGACGCTGGCTTCGCTGACGGCGGGCTTGCTTGTCAGCACCATTCGCTGGGCGCTCGTGGACGCACTACATCATGCGACGGGCGTCCGCCCTTCCGACTGGAACTTCGGTAACTTGAAAGACCGGCTGCCGGCCTTTGAAATGCTCGTCGAAAGCCACTATCGGTACTACCAGTTCTACGCGAATATGCTGGTGGCGGTCATTCTGGCTTACGGCGCCTGGCGGGAAACTTGCTGCACGAATTGGCGAGGTTGGGACGCGGCATTCTTGGTCATCGCCGCGATGCTGTTCCTGGGGTCGAGAGATACGCTGCGAAAATACTATCGCCGTGTCGGACAACTGGCGAGTTAGATTCGCCAAGGTGCTGAGCAAGTCGGGCGCGCCGACATGCATCATCGCACAAGGTCGTCCTCGTACGGGTCCACATCTTCATCCAACGCAGGCGCACTGCTACTAGCAGGAGGCTCTTGCTCGGAAAACTCTCCCAACTCGCGCTCGACATCGGCGCGGGGCCGGGCGTAGTTGCAGCGCGACTGAAAGATGATCGCTTCCATGGAGCTCTTGGCCGGCAAAACGGGCTCTCGATAGGTTTCGATGTTGTACGCCGTCCTGGATGTGCCTGCACGAACAAGGGCCTGGCCGACACCGAGATTTAGGATTTCGTCACTGGTGAAAGAGCCGAGTTCCTTGGCTACCAAGTTGGCATCGTCGACGCCCAGGCGAAAGGCGACCATTACGCCGACGTTGCCGAACACCGATTGCCGCACGGCAGGGGAGAGCTGACCCACGTACTGATTGGCCAACCCGGCGAGCACGAGCTTGTATTTGCGGGCTTCTGACAAAATGCGTTCAAAGCCGACCGACAAGTTCATGAATGATTGGAACTCATCGACGTAGAGGTACCATGGCCGGCGTTGTTCTTCGGGAATGCTTGCGCGTCGCAGGGCGGCATTGACGATCTTGGTGACCAGGAAACTGCCGAAGGTGCCGGCGATTTTCTCGGTCAGTAATCCGGTCGAAAGATTGGCCAACAGGATCTTGCCGCCGTTCAACAGCTCGTCGAAATCGACCGCCGAATGTCGCTGGCAGATGACATTTCGGACGACCCGGTTGTTCAAGAATACGGACAGCTTGTTGAGCACCGGGTCGCAGGCGTTGCGCGGCATGAAGCGAAACTGCTGCTGCCAGAATTCGCGAAGGCGGGGAGTGCGGGCCTTGGCAGCCGTGGACGTTCGAAACGACTCGTCCACGAGCATGCGTTCCACGTCGGCCAGCGTGGCACCGGGGATTGCTTCGAGCACCGTGTGGATCGTGAACGTGAGAATTCGCTCCAGCCGTGGCCCCCACGATGCGGGGAAGTACCGTTCTAGCGCCATTAGTGTCTCGGAAACAATGCGGTCGCGTTCGGACTCCTTGGCCTCCAGGATATTGAGGGCGAAGGGATACTCTTTATCGGCCGGATCGAAGAGGATCACGTCGTTTACGCGGTCAGGCGGAACGCGTCGCAACACGGCCTTGATCAGGTCGCCGTGCGGATCGAGCACGCCGACGCCCTGGCCGGCGGAAATATCCTGCAAGATCATGTTGAGCAGCAGGGTCGATTTCCCGGTGCCGGATGCGCCGGCAATGTAACAATGGCGCGCCCGTAGGGATGCGGCGATGCGCGCCACTCGTCGCTCTCCTTGATGTACATTCTCACCCAATACAATGCTGTCGGTTTCCGTCGCAACATCAGTCACGGGACGCGTGCGGGTTTTCACGCGCTTCAACCGATCGCTAACGACGTCTGGCCCCGGGAGGTGAACGAGGCTCGCAAGCTCTTCGGCATTGAGTAGAAGACCGGGGCGGAACGTGCAGCGGCACATGGCGGACCAGCTAAAGTCGCCGCCAATCTCATCATCCGCGGCGCGCAGTGCCTGTGGCGGTGATCTGAACTGTTCAGCCCAGCCGAGCAGATTCCTGTAGACCGATTGCTTTAGGGCCATCAGACGAATGGCGACCGCGAATAGGGGAGTACCAAACTTGCCGCTGAGGATACGCGGCGAAAGGTCGTGAAAAACGAGCTGGTCGGGCTTGTAGGGATGGCGAGCGGCGATTTGGGCATTCTCAGCCCACGGAGCGCCGGCAGGCTCGAAGGTAATCTGCAGCGTGGCCCACTCGAATGCATCCAGATTCTCCATCGCGGCAACAGCCACGGTAAGGGGATCGGGGTCGAGTTGAGTAAAGGTCCGTAGCGGGAAAATATGAGCGAAATCGAGCAACTGAGTTGCCCCAAAACCCTGGTCATAGAGAAGGTCGTGGCCCGCCAGCAGGTCACTATCAGAACGAAGCCCTTCCCGGACGACGATCGCAGAATTGGGATAGTGCGCCAGCAGCAGCGCTTTAAGTTGCGCGGCGTCGTTGCGATGGACGACGAACTGGATTCGGATCAGCGGCTCGGTCCAGCCGACGGGCTTGCGGTTTTCTCGCCGAGCGGCGAACCATTCAGGGCCGTCTGGCACGTCGTACTTGGGCTGTGAACCGAGGCCAAGCAACTCGAAGCTGATAGGCCGTCGAAGGGCGGGTAGAGCGAGCAATAGTTGCAGTGCCTTTGCGATCGTGGCTTTGTCTTCAGGAAACTGCTCAACGTCCACCGCCACGAGGTCATCGATTTCGTCGGGGTCAACTCCATATCGGCCTTCCGGCAGGATGAGTGGCTCTCC
>SDBV01001891.1_pt1 | contig 31428 bp, 64 predicted proteins | sample 2277081 | NCBI WGS metagenome assembly SDBV01 (sample SAMN10402039, study PRJNA504765) | marine sediment metagenome | isolation source: marine sediment core GS10_PC15, 223 cmbsf | place: Arctic Ocean: Southern Knipovich Ridge | collected 2010 | reverse complement strand
CCATCGCAGACTGTTAGAAGAGCTATAACAACGCTCTGGAACTGACTCATAGAAGGCCTTCTATCAACAGAAAGAGGGCCAATGGTAAGCCCAAGACCTTTAATTAAGCCAACAACTAAGAAAATTCAAAAAAGAACCATAACAGAAAGGATTAAAAGAAATATAAGGATGGAAGCTTTTTTTACAGCAGGAATAGGAAGGGAAGAAAGATTAATCCAAGAAGGAATTATAAAACCCGATACAACTAGCACAGCTACAGTTTTAGGCTTTGGGCCAGGAGGTTTTACAAGAGCAGGAGTTAGAAGAATAGTAAGCAGAGGAGGTAAATTAATCCCAAAAGTAAAACCCATAGTTAAACAAACAAGACAATTAGCAAGAACAGGAGTAACAAAAGGAACACAATTAGCTAAAACAGGATTCACCAAAACAAGAGCAGGACTAGCCAGAACTAATGTTCAATTTAATAAAAATATAGCTTCACGATTTTTAAAGGGTTTAGGTTTAGCAGGAATACAAACAACAATTATAACAAAAGGGGCTATTAAATCTGCTGAATTAACAGCTAAACAAGAAGCAAGAGACGTAGTAAGAAGTAAAGATTTTGACATAGCAATAAGGGCAGGTTTTAAAGCAGAAAGCCTAAAACTAAGCGAAACAGGAACCCCCATTCCAGGAACAGGTAAAAAGGTAAGCCTAAAAGGAATAGCAAATCAGCTTTCTTTACTTTTTTCTTCTCCCGCAGGAAATAAGGCATTCAGAGAAACAGTAAGGGAAAGGCTAACTTCTAGCGGACAATTCACCAAAGCAGAAGTAGAAACAGGAGTAAGGGAGGCCGTAAGACAGAAAGGCTTTAGAGGGGTAGGAGAAATAGGAGGACAGTTAAATTTAGCTAGATTAAGCGAAAGGGTAGGAAGAAAAGAAGTAGCTATTAAATTTGGTAGATTAGCTAAAGAAGGATTAAAATTTCCAAAAAAAGGGGCGGGTGTTCTAGTATTCAAAAAAACATTCTCACCAATAGCAAGAGCAGGAGTTATAGAAGGTTCTGTTCAAGAAGTAGTAAGGGAACAAGCAAGACAGGAGAAATTCGATCCTAAAGCAACAGCTATAGGGGCAGGATTAGGGGGATTAACCGCAGGAACTTTAGGGGGAGGCATAGCAGGGTTAAGAATAAATGCCCCAGGAAAAAGTAAAGCCTTGGAATTTATAACAAATGTAGCCGATCCATTCGAGAAACCAGGAGATATATTAGCAGATATAACGGAGTTCGGAATAAGAAAAACTACAGGGAGAGTAACCCCTCGGCCTGGAATAGTTAGAACCATAACCCCCACAGATATATTAAGTATATCACCATCAGAAACAAAAAAAGGAAGAAAAAAGAAAGAAGTGCTTACAGGAGGAAGATTAGCTTTCCAAGTAGCTACGCCTACTCAAGTAAAAACACCTACAAAAATTCTCACTTTCGCTAACATATTAACAGAACCTAAAAAACCAGTAAGAGGAGGAGGTAAAAGGCCAACACCTACACCCCAACCAATACCTGTATTGGATCCTAATACAGTTGTAGGAACCCCCCCTGTAGTTCCTAATATTGTTACCCCTACAACACTTCCAGAGCAGGTAAACCAACCCGTGCCAGTAACAACTAACATAGGAATTTTTACTAACGTTCCTATCAGCACTCCATTATTTAGAATACCCCCCCCAATTCCTTTAATTTTACCATTCGGTTTAGGGGCAGGAAGAAGTAGAGTAGGTAAAAAGAAAGTATTTGTTGATGAACTAGCCTTTAGCAAAAAAGTATTAAGTAATGTTCTAGGCTTCGGGCTACAGAGAAAACCTAAAAAAATGAAGAAAAAAAAGATAGGCAGAAAAAGAAAGAAACAAGCAAGAAAGCCTCAAAGAAATAAGAATATTTTTGGTTATAATCTAAGTTTTTAAAATGCAAAAAATAAAAAAAAAAGGCAAAGTTAGCCTATATTTAGTATATATCATAGTTTTTATAGTTGTAATCTTCTTAACTGCTTTCTTCGCCCCACTAGCCACTTTAATTAATGCTAATCTTTATGTAGCGGGAGAAAGGTTAATTTTAGACGCTAACGAAACAATAAGCCAAATATCAGACGCAACAGTAAAGGCAGAAATACAGGGAATTTTAGGCACAGCACAGGAAGCCACAATAACAAATATAGAAGCTAACGCTTTTATGTTTCAGTATGGGTGGGTTTTCATATTAATAATTATATCCTTAGTTATGTTTTTATACAGCAGAACCCTAGTAGAGTTTAATACTCAGAGGGGGGGCGGGTTCATATAGAGGCTTTAGATGAATGAAAAGAAAAACATTAATAATAATAACTGTAATGCTCTTTCTAATTAATATTATTTCTATTAATGCGCTCGATTGCCTTTATAACACAACAAAACTTTATACATTCCATGAGTTAAACAATAGTATTGTTGATTCTTGTGGTGTGCAAAATGGTGTAAATGGTGGTGCTACAAATGCAACGGATAGGGATGGTAATTCTAATTCTGCTATGAATTTTAATGGTGTTGGTGGTAAAATTACAATACCTAATAATTATAATATGGAAGACCATATGACTGTTATTATGTGGGTGAAGTTTGATGAAGTCCAACCTGATGAACATGATGCTATATGGATTAAACCAGATTCAGGAGGAGCATTAGATACAAGATTAAAGATGAGTCCTTCTTCTAATGCTCTAACATGGGGCATTTCAGACGACTCGACAACAGATGAAACAACAAGTTATGCATTCACAGAGAAGAACACTGTAGCATGGTATCATATAGCAGTAAGATATGATACTGTTACAGGAAATGCATCTATATTTATTAATGGAACTAAGGTGACTGATAATAATATTGGACTGGCTAAGATTCATACAGATACAGATGGAGTAATTATCGGTTTTGAGGGTGCTACCACTCGTTACTTTAAAGGGGATTTAGATGATGTAGCAGTATTTAATAAAAGTTTGACAGATGGAGATATTCTAGAAATATACTCAAATGGAATTATATCCTTTATAACACCAATAATCACAATAATAACCAATATGACATTAACAGCTAACGATTTAACAACTAGCATAAGTATATTAAACTTTTCATTATTACTAGAAAGCCCCACAATCTCAGAAACATACCAAACAACAAACGGAAGCATAGAAATAAACTATAGTGATGGAATATTTAATTTTACAACTTCAAGCAACCAAAGCGGGGGCTACTACGATAACATAATATTAAATTATAATGTTTCAACAGATTTAAGCGTAAACTTAACTAAATTATATGATTTAATAAGCTTAACATATTCTAACTTTGTGGGCTTTCATGGAGTAAATTATACCAGGACTTTAAAATATTCCGCTTCTATTTCTTGTGGTGATACAGGAACTACAACCTTAGATAGATATTTAAATGAAACTTTAGATAATAGAACTGTTTTAGTATGCACTAATTCAACACAGGTTATAAGCGGAAACTATACACACTCTACAGAAACAGAATTTAATATAAGCTTTGTTTTAAATGTTAGTAACTTATCACCCATAAACAACAAAGAAACGGCTACTTCTAAATTTTTTGCAGATTTATTTAACCCAACAATCCCATTTCTAAATTTTAATATAACAGGTTCGGGATTTGGAATTAGACAGATAAACGCTAACTTAACCTGTAGAGATACAGTAGCACAGAACTTAACTTATAATTTAACATTCAATACAAATAATTTATTTTTAGGAAATCTTAGCAATAACACTAGATTAGGAAACACTACAAACATATTATTAAACGGAAATAATACTTTATACGGTTCATGTTCAGATCTACTAAGCACAACAACGCAAAGCATTTCAAAAAGAATATATTTTAACACATTCAAGTTAATAGATGAAATAGATAATGTTCTTTTTGATGTAAGTAACTTAACTTCCCTTAAAGTGTATTTCGACGACAATTCCACAATATACGATTTTAAGGGAAATGGAACAGCAACAGTTAATTTTACAACAATGAGTGCAAATAAGTTAAGATTTGTATTAGAATATAACGACGGGGCATTTATAACTAGATGGATAGATGTTTCTTTATTTAATGACGACGAATTAAGAATCTGTGCAAATAAAGAAGGGATTACACATTTCGAGCAATTTATGGTTTCAGCAACAGAAAGGCCAGTAATTATAAGAAGTATATTCTCTAATTGCTTAGTAGCGGGGGATTATACAAGATTCGCTTACCAGGGGGCTTTACTATTAAAAGCCTTCACAATACAAAGCAGTTATAACCTAATAACCAACTCACAGCTAGGAGAGCAGATATTTTTAGCTTCTATCGACGGAAGCGTAGCCAGTAGTATAAACATAGATCAGCTAGAATTTAATAGCCAGGCTTTCACCCTTTCAATACAACAGGACGCTTTAAGCTTTGAAAAAACAGGAACTAGCGAAATATTAATATTCTATGAGAACTTAGCAAGAGATAACACAGCTTTAAGCGTATTGATAAAAAGACTAGATACAAACACACGAGTTTTAAATATTTCAGAGTTCGACGATCCAAACCAATTTATATTATTCTTTAATTACTTAAACCTAAACAACGTAACAAACCAAACACTATTTCAAATAGAATTAACTAAGACTAAATCCAATGGAGGGATAGAGGTTACAAAACAATATTTTAACGGAGAAGCCAAAAGCGGTTTATTAAATGCAGTTTTGGCCTTTACTATGAGTTTTGCCTTAATGATATTCGGCTTAACATTCACAATTTCAAGACTAACCTTTTCATGGTTTGGATTATTGATTACCATAGGATCTATAGCTATTTTAAGTTTTTCCATATCTACATGGTATATTACTTTACTTATGGCAATAGAAGTCATTATCATGGTTTACATATTTTTAGTAATGATAGAGCAACACCCACAAACACTAGCAGGTTAAAAAAAATGGCAGATATAATGGACTACTTTATGAGTTTAATAATGGTAATGCTATTCTACAGCTTCGCTATCACACTAACTACTTATGCTATGCCCGAAGAAAGCCTTAATTATGTAACTGCCTTTAGCGATGTAGCAGATACAATAGATTTAGAGACAGTAAGCGGGGAAGTCCAGGACAGCATAGAAAGACAAACTAAAATTCCTGTTTTAGAATTAGGGGCCTTAGTATTTTATAGCGGTAATATTCTTATAGATTTGCTCTTAAACTTTGCTTTTGCAATCCCGCAGATGTTAGGATTATTAATAAATGGATTAATGCTTTTATTTAATGTTGATTCTAATATATTTGCAATAGTCCAAATATTCGCTTCCGTAGCTTTGATAGTAGCATACTTTATAGGCTTAATGCAATTACTAACAGGTATTAGAAGCGGGAGGTTAGTTTAAAATGACACTAGCAGAAACCTTAACGATAACAATTCCTTCTAGTTTAGGAATGACAATAGAAAATATTATAGTTTTTGGAGTATTCCTAGGTTCGTTAATATTCTTCGCTAAAGATTTTAGGCTTGGATTAATATATTTAATCTTATCCAATACAGGTTTATTTATAGCTTACTTCTCCGCAGGTTGGATCTGGGTTAGTCCAGTTATACTATTATTCATGGCTTTAGTAGGATTCGCTTTAAGCCTTTATGCAGTTAGAAGATCGGCACAGCAGGGGGCATTTATATGAATTGTAAGCATATAGAGAAAGGGCAGAAATGCGACCACGAAATGAAAAAAACTAATGGTAAATGGGAATGTCCCTACGAACACAAGAGGGCCAGGGAATGACTACAATAAATGATATTATTGTATATGTAGGTATAGGGTTAGCTTTAGTAGCTATGGCCTTTGCGGTAGTTAATGAAGGGGACACAGGCCCCCAAGGAATACAAGGATTACCAGGCAACATAATAGCTAATGGGAGTGTAAACTCTTTAGCATGGAACAGAAGCGGAACTGATGTTATCCTAGCAAATACAGGGGATAAGGTTGGAATAGGAACAGCAAGTCCAGGAGAAGCTTTAGATGTTACAGGAAACATAGCAGTATCTGGTACAGTAGATGGCATAGATATTGCAGCCAGAGACCACACAGAATCCCACACTGTAGCCTCACACAATGATACAACTGGAACAGGAGCAGAACTAAACACATTGACTGACAACTCTATGGCTGATGCTTTACATAGGCACTCTGAGTTGAGTGCTTCTGATGGAAGTCCTGATAAAATTGTTTATACAGATTCTGATGGTACTCTCTTTGTTGATGCTACTGGTACAGGTCTTGATGTACTGCATAGTGCTACTATTGGGAATCATCTTATTGTTGGTGATGATTTAACAGTTGATACAAACACCCTCTTTGTTGATTCTACTACTAAGAGGGTCGGCATTGGGACAATCAGCCCAGGAGTGAAACTTCATGTTATTGGTGATACAAATATAACAGGTAATGTAACTGCTGAAAACGCCTTTCTTCCTCAATACATTTTTACTCATACTAATTTTACAATCCCAGTTAATGGATTAAATTTATGGACTAATGTTACTTTCGAGCAAGAAGAATCAGATTTAAAACAGGGCATCACACATAATAATACATATTTAAGTCACATTTTCGGGATCATAGCTAACGGAGTTTATAACTTACATTATGACGCAGATGTAGAAGATACTTCTGTAGGTTCTTCTGATATTGACGTAGCAGGAAGGTTTATTTTTGCTAATGGAACCGAAGTTCCTGGTTCAGTGCATGAAGTGGATATAATAAAAAAAGGAGTAGAAGTCGATTTAACTTACCCATCTAAAGCTATTCTTCACGCAGGAGACGAAATAATATTCCAGATTGTAGCAACAAATGGAAACGTTCAGATCTCAACACATGGAACTTTTGGGGAACACCCAGAAAGTGCCAGTGTAATAATAGATAAGGTGGCAAACTTACCATAAGATGAAAAGGAAGATAATAATTTTAACAATGTTTTTAGTATTAGCAACAGCAGTATATTCAATAAGAATAAATAATGTGCCTGATGTAATTGATATAGATTCAACAATAACACCAACACAATTTATAGGATATACAAGAAGCCAATTAATCAATAATATAGATTCAAATTATGAGGGCCATATAATAGATGAAGGAAAAGCAAGATTTTATTATACAATACAGACAGCAGAACCTTCTTATAATGATGGAACCTTAAGCATAAGGGTTTTAAGAAAGCCAATTTATGGAGAAGTCAATTTAGAAGATTATAGAGATTGCAGAGTTGAATACTCTAAAACAATCTGCATTAATGCGTATGTGAAAAGCAACACAGAAACTTTATTAGAGTTTCCAACAGAAAGCAAAACAATAACAAGTGCAAGGCAAAAGTTAGTCAATAAAGCAAAAGGGCAAATTACCACTATGGAATACTTCCAAAGAATAATAAGTGATTACTTAGGAAATTCAGAAGTAGAAAACGAAATTCCATTACTAACAGAGGAGGAAATAACATAAAATGGCAAACTTTGAAGCGGGATTATTCTTATTAACCTTTATTGGTTATATAGGTTTAACCTTATTAAGGACATATAACGTTATGAGTAAGGGGGATCTTTACGACATTAAAAAGGTATTTATCCTATTTATATTAACTACTCTATCTTTTGGAGTATCATTCTTCATATTCATACTAGAGAACACTACATTAATATACGGATTCCTGTTTAAATTGATGGCATGGTTATTCTTAGTAAATGTTATCCTGTTTATAGGGGAATTGTTCTTTAATATGGCTAATGTAACTTTAGATGTAACCGAAGCATACCAAAGCAAACCACTAGAAACCAAATTTAAGATGAATAAACTGCGTTTTTAGCGTGTTTGGCGTGTTTTGATAACATATATAAAGGATTTAATTTAAATTACTTATTGGAGGATTGATTTAAATGCAAGTAAAACTATTAAAAAAGGGATTATACTCAAAAAAGGGCCAGGTAGAGAACGTAGTCGGTTCGATCATAGCCTTAATCGTCGGAGTTGGAGTAGCAACTTTGGTATTAATCTTCGTCGGAGTTCTGGGCGGACAGGTTTACCAACAAAGCGAAGCACAAATTGACGCCATTACAAACGTAACCATTAGAAACCACATTAAAGGCGGAGTGGTTGCAGGGTTCGACGCTTTGGAGACTACAGGAACTTATTTACCTATAATTGTTCTAGCCGTAGTTATCTTCTTAGTCCTAGCGTTGGTATTAGGCTTTACTAATATCGGGGCAGGATTCGGCGGGGGCAGAGGATCGGTTTTATAGATCGATTCAACTTTTTTATTTTTCCTTTTTAATTTATCCCTACTAGGAGGTAATCCGAATGCAGAAAAGCATTAAAGAGCAAAAATTATATTCAAAAAAAGGCCAAGTAACTAACGTAGTCGGTTCTATCATAGCCTTAGTCATTGGAATTGGAGTAGCAACCTTAGTAATGGTTTTTATCGGAGTTCTCGGAGGTAGTGTTTACCAACAAGTAGAAACACAGATAGACGCTATAGGAAACAATTTAGTAACGGCAGAATCATTTACTGTTAATAATATTACACACCATCAATTAGCCCATAACTTCGTTCAAGAAGGAACCGTAGCAATTTACAATAGTAGCCAGGAGTTCGGTTTAACTAATTGGACTATAGATTATGACGACGGAGGATTTTTATTTTCATCTGGGGTAGCACAGAACCCCTTAAACGGTTCTACACTATCTGTTAATTATACATGGGGGGTAGCTGAAATTAGAACCCACATTAAAGGCGGAGTGGTTGCAGGGTTCGACGCTTTGGAGACTACAGGAACTTATTTACCTATAATTGTTCTAGCCGTAGTTATCTTCTTAGTCCTGGCATTGGTATTAGGCTTTACTAATATCGGGGCAGGATTCGGAGGAGGCAGAGGATCGGTTTTATAGACCGATTCAATATCCTTATTAGGAGGTAATACAAATGCAGAAAAGCATTAAAGAGCAAATCTTATACTCAAAAAAAGGCCAAGTAACTAACGTAGTCGGTTCGATCATAGCCTTAGTCATTGGAATTGGAGTAGCCACTTTAGTAATGGTTTTTATCGGAGTTCTCGGAGGTAGTGTTTACCAACAAGTAGAAACACAGATAGACGCTATAGGAAACAATGTAATAACAGCGGAAAGCTTCGTAGCACACAACGGCACAATACAGCAATTAGCACATAACTTTATCCAGGAAGGCACACTATCTATTTATAATGCCTCCACTAATTTTGGTTTAACTAATTTTACTATTGATTATGTTGATGGAAGCATTCTAACTTTAACTAGTATTGAAAACGGAACAATTAACGGTTCTACATATCTAACGAATTACACTTGGGGATCCCTTGAAATTAGAAACCACATTAAAGGCGGAGTGGTTGCAGGGTTCGACGCTTTGGAGACTACAGGAACTTATTTACCTATAATTGTTCTAGCCGTAGTTATCTTCTTAGTCCTAGCATTGGTATTAGGCTTTACTAATATCGGGGCAGGATTCGGAGGAGGCAGAGGATCGGTTTTATAATCATTTAATTTCATTGTCTTTGTTTCCAGTCTAAACAACCATAGGGCTATAGTCCACTTTCTATAGCCCTACTCTTTCTATACTACTATAATATAACTAAAGAATTAATTACTTAGCTTGGTAACGTTCTAACGCCATTATGCTACGCCTAGCCTTCTTAATCTTATTATTGTAAAGTTTGGTAAAATAGCCTATCCTTTTTTCATAACGAATTATAGCAGTTTTTCTTTTCTCTATCTTCCTGGATCTTAATTCTTCTTTGGTTGGCGGTTCGGGTATTGGTTTAATTTCTGTTCTTCGCTTTATTTCATCTTCCCAATAATTCTTTTTCTTACAGTAAGCAACAACCCGCCCAAGAATCCGCATTAATTTTTTATCATGTCTTGATTTACCCCTCTTTCTTTCATCAATTATATGTCCTATCTCATGACAAATAAGACCAAAGCTTGGATTATGCTTAACTTCAATCCTTCCACCACCCGCAATCCCACCATGCCTCCTTCCATTGAAATAAACATTCACCCATCTCAATTTATAATGCCTACACAACTTCTTGAAAACCATTCTGGCTTCTTCGTTGCTTATCTTCTTGTCATAAGCTTCTCTATGTTTCTGCTCATCAACTCCATAAAATTTTAGCCAAACCATTTTAATAAACCTCCGAAGAAAGTTCCGCCCAATGAAACCAACAGAACCCCCACTGTAAATAAATCAAATCATAGTCGCTACTACACTTAGGCATATCGCACTTATCTAATCCTTTCATTCTTTGCCTCCGCAATCACACACAACGGGAAAACCCCAACTACCCAAACAATTACTTTCATGTTCGTCTGCTTCCATTTTTATTTAACCCCGCCTTTCGGCACTTTCTAATTATAATAAAGACGTTGAGATATAAAAACGTTTAGAAATTCTATTTTAAGAGTGAATGAAAACCCCCGACGGTAAAAAGCCAATTTTCAAAAAGTCATATAAAAATAAATGGGTTTATCGTCTAAATCGGTGAATAAATTTAGATTCACTAACGATAAGTAAATATGATTCTTACAGATTATGTAAGAATATTTAAATGTTTCTAAAAATAAACGCCGTGACAAGTGAAATCAAAACGTAAAGAAATATTCTTTTCCTTTTTTATATATGATCCCCTTCTCAACTAATGAACTAACGGATCTTAACTTATCTGAAAATACAGGCATTACTATTATACTTCTTTCATGGAAAGCACAGCTTAACAAAGCCTTAAAAATATCTGGGTTTGTTGTATCTTTCCTTAACATGATACAGGGCTTATTATTCTTATAAGAAATTTGGAGATAAATAGGTAATGGATTAGAAGGATTCATTATTAATTTTAAATCTTCGTCGGACATTTTACTCAGTATCTACGACTTCTGCCACTAACTGTTCTGCGGTTTGTAAAAGATCCTGCATTACAGTTTTAATTAAAAAACCATTTAACTTTTCTACAAATGAAGTTAATTTATCCCTATCCAGTTGATAAACCTTTTTAATATGTTCGTTATAAACCGCTTCTAAACTCTCCTCTTTATCATTATCTTTATCCTTATCTTTCTTTTCCTTTTTTATGCTCATAGAAATAACTTTATATTCTATCATGCTTCTATGGGCGAAATATCTTATATTCTGAACATGAACTTTAATATTTTCCTTTTCTATATCGTCCATTTTAGCTACTGCTTCTTCTGTAGTATATTTATGCTCTAATTCTAACATAAGATTAAGATAATGACTATACCAATTAGTTAAATCTGCAACATCTTTATAGAAATTAAGGATATAACTAGCGGAGGCAGTTTCTTTCTCACTAATGTTTTTATTCATAATGATTTAGGATCTATCTTATACTTAGCAGTTAAGTAAAGAACTTCTGTATTATTCTTCCAGAGGAAATAAGCTAACCAAACAACAAAAACTATAACCGCCCCCATTCCCGCCATTCTGCTAAACATATCACAAATAAGAACCACAAACATACCGAACATAGAACCAATAATAATAATTTTATTGACTTTCAAATGTTTTAAAACTTCAATAGCCCCACTTCTTCTATCTATTAAATCCATACTACCGCCCTGTGGTTGCATTTTAAAAACCCTCCAAATATTTTTTTAAGGCTTCCTGTATAGCATAATCGTCAGTTACTCTAACTTCTCTTGCTTCTATCAAAAGATGGCCTTTAACCTTTTTTAATAACTTAGCTGATACCTTAGAAAGCTTAACTGTTTTTAACATACTCTTACTATGGAACCAACTAATATATAAACTTTTCTACTTACTCGACTTTGCACAATAAATCACCTTAGTGGAAAGAAATAGATAAATTGCACAAAAAATATATAAAGGTATAAAACTATCTTCTTAAGATGGAAGAAGATATGCCTAAAAATATTAATGTGGCAAATCAAGCTTTTTATTCAAACAATTTTGTATTTAATATAGTGGGCCATGATGTTTATATTGATTTTCAAAAAATATCTCCAAGATACCATAGTGAGAAAGGAGATAAAGCATATACTGTAAAGGAACATTCAACAATTATAATGAATGTAACTTTATTTAAAGATTTAATATTATTAGCTTCAAACCAATTAAAAGCGTTAGAGGGAAAATTTGGAGAAATAACCCCGTCTGAATTTATAAAGAATTTAAGTGCAGAACAACAAAAAGAAATAGAAAAAGCAAAGAAAAAACCAAAAGAGAAAAAAAATGGAAAACCGCCATACTTCGGATAAGATTACCTTAGAAGAAATTAAAAAATTTAAATTGCCCCCTCAAACGAGCCGTATGGATCAATTACATAAATCTTCAACAAAAGATTCAATAATTGTATTTTCATTAGAAGATATTTAACACTTCAACTCCAATATCAATCTTCTAATTCCTTCCTTAGCCAGTTCTGCTCGTGACTTGTAGCCCCACTTATCAGACTTAACTACTTTGTCCATCTGTTTTATTAATGATTCAGGCAAAGCTATCCCAACATATTTCTTTCTCATTAATACCACCCCTTTTTCAATGAGTTAATATATGTGTATAGAAAAACATTGTTCTATACTGGTTACTAAACCCATATAGAAAACTTTAAATTCAGATAAGTATTCCTCTGTATTTATTTAATGAAAAAAGAAAAATGGCAGAGGTCATTAAATGATATAATGACACAAACACAAAACACATTTTCACAACCAGTTTTCAGATATAGCACAGGCACAATATTAAGTTTCCTTATTACCGCAATATCAATTCTAATAATCAATCAAATAGGATTTTTCAGAATCGGTATTATATTCTACCCAATAATAATTGGCAACGCAGTATATTTTAGTAATAAAGAATACCAGAAGAACAAGAACTTAAAAAAATTCTTTGGTATTGTTGCACTCTACAGCTTTGGAATCACTGTAGGTCTTTTTATAATCACGCTGATCCTATAACATCTGCAACTTTATCTAAAAGATTAGGATCTATCCTATACTTAAAACCATATTCTTCAACAACATTCTTTTTAACCAATTCAATCATATACTTCCTTACAGTTACCCAGGCTATACCGCTTATCTTAGAAATCTTATGAAGGCTCAATGGCCTACGTTCACTAATCAGAGTAATTATAATCTCTCTTTCAAGTCTGCTTAGTATCGCTCTCATTCTTTCCCTCTAATCAACCTAATAGTTAAGCTAGGTTTTTGCTTATCCTGTAAGGCATAGTTTTGAACTTCAAATATGATATAATCTTCATCTAAATTAATATCTGCCAGTTCAACAATTTCTTTAGGTATCTTAATGTCATATTGTTTGCCGTCAAAAAGGATCTTCCCTTTCTTCTGTCTTATTCCCCCCCTTATAACATGGCGAAATATATCAGCAATCTCTTTTGTAACATCAATATTAACCTTACCCTTTTTTGTATACAAAGTCTTCTTTTTCTTACCCATTTAGCATTTAATAGACTTAAATAATATTTAAATGTTTCTATTTTTAATGTTTTTTAGACTAAAAAGAGTCAATAATACAAAGATTAATAAAGGATTTTAAACTCTTTAGACTAAAAAGTATAAAATGAAAGAATACAATACAAAACCACATAAATACGACAGATACGAAGATCTAACAAAAATATCAGAAAAGATACTCAATACAGTTAAACCCAGAGTTAAAGATAAACAAAAGAATATTCTGGATTTCATACCAAAACAACCAAAACAAAAAATTACATATAGCCAGGACTGGAAAGCATACAACAAAGCACAGACACAAGAGAAAATTCTGTTTATGGTTATCCTGGACGAGATACTAAGCTACATCAAGGAAAAAGAGCATAAAGGGCGTGGCAGACCTTCATATAGCCATAAAGACAAGGTATTGTCTTTATGCTTACAGATGTATAATAATCTGAGTAGCAGAAGATGTATTTCAGACTTAACCCTGGCAAAGAACTCTAGGCTTATATCTAAAGTGCCTCATTTTAATTCAGTATTGAATTTCTATAATGATCCTAATTTAATCTATCTGCTAAAAAGATTAATCCAGATTTCGGGAATGCCATTAAAACCTTTTGAAACTCAGTTTGCGGTAGATAGTTCAGGATTCTCTACGTCTGCTTTTGAAAGATGGTTTGATGTAAGGATAGGAAAAGATTCTTTGAAAAGAAAATATAAGAAATGCCATATCATAGTAGGAACTAAAACCAATATAATTACATCTGTTGAGATCACCAGTAGTTATGGGAGTGATTCTAAGCAATTCCCTTACTTAGTAAAGGAATCGAACAAATACTATGACATGAAAGAGATAAGTGCAGATAAGGCCTATTTAGCTAGAGTAAATCTTCAAGTTACACAGGATATAGGAGCAATACCATTTATACCATTTAAGAAGAACTCAAGGGGCAGACCTAAAGGCCCATGGATCTGGAGACAGATGTTTACTTTCTTTAAAGAGAACTATCCCGAGTTTATGACGCATTACCATAGAAGAAGTAATGTAGAAACCAGTTTTTCTATGATTAAGCAAAAATTTAGCCATAAACTAAGATGTAAGAGGGATATATCTCAAACGAATGAAATATTGGTAAAATGCTTATGTCATAATATCTGTGTTCTGATCCAGGAGTATTTCGAGTTAAACGCTAATCTTGATTTTGATTATTGTGCAGATTTACTAAACGCACAAAAATAGTATAACTTTTTGTGCAAAGTCTACTTACTCCCCTAAGTGGTATAAATAGAAACATTTAAATATTAATCCTTTCCATATTAAAACCATGTCAGATTTTGAAAAAAGCTTATCAGGGAATCTATTTTCTACAAATATAGAAAAATCATTCATAGATAAAATCTTAGCTAGAGGAGACATAGAAAGTATAAGAAGCATAATAAAAAAAGAGGATCTAAAAAGAAAAGACTTTCTAGAGTTATTATATATGCTTTCCAGTTCAGAGATAAAGCTAGTTAATTTTTCCCCCTGGGATAGATACGTTATTCTAAAATTCTTCGTATGGATCAGAGAGTTTGTAAAGTTAGCTGAAATACTTTATGATTACCAGGACGATTTAAAACTAAAAGAAGATAATGCTAAAAAAGTAGCAGAAAAAACAAAAAAACCAATTACATTCCAATTAAGCAAAAGAACCAAGAAGCTAATTAAAAACAATGAAAGATTATTAGAGCATAACATTAAATTCTTAGTAGATCTATACTTAAACATAATGAGAAGTAGTTTAAGCGTAGGGGCCACAGGATTCTTAGAGATATTAAAAAATAAATTTGAAGTAGGATATACACAACCACAACCGCAACAGATGGAAAATAGAGGAAGTGCATTATCATTAAAAGGAAAGATGGGAGGCTAAACAACAAAAATGAAAGTAAGAACTATTAGAATCTACCACGATAGAATGAGTATGTTCTCTGATTGGGGTATATTTATTCTAAGTTTATTATTTATAGGAATTATATTTGTTTCTATGTTAAAGGTTATAACTAGATTAGACAACGACGCAGAACTAATAGCATTGATAGTATTTCTTTTTACTTTAGGTAAAATAACTAGTTTTGTTAGATTACCAATTCATTACACAACTAGCGATTTAATAGAAGATATAACCGAACCAAAGAGGGGTAAATAAAAATGATATTTAATCCATTCACAATGAAGAAATATTCTGCGTTAATGCTAGTAGGTATGCTTACAGTTATTTCTTTTGTTCTAGGAAATGTTTTCTTTGGCTTTATATGGGCCATAGCCTTTATGTTAGTAGGATTATTATTAAGCGTATTTTTCGCTAACCTGTTATTAAAAAATCCATTTACACAAATGTTAGAAGGAAAGGGGTTACTGGTTCTTAACCTAGATTCAACAGGAATTATAAGGCCCTTTATCGTAGCACTCAATAGCCCATATATTGAGGGGAAAATGGGGAAAGAAAAAGTTAAAGACGCTTTCGACAGAACCGCAGTATTTCAGTTAGCAGTTCCGACGGTAAACAAAACCCCCGCAACACCAAACGAAAAAGGAGGCATAACCATAGAACTTACAGAGAAAGAATATAACGAAGGAAGGTTCGCTTTTTTCCATTACCCCGTTTTATTATGGAACGATCAGATTAAAAGCATAATTACTAAAGACTTCTTATCACACCAGGAGAAAGATTCTTTTGCAGAGCATGGAGTATTATATTTAAACCGACAGATGGAACAGCTAACAAGTTTGGTTAGAGACTTCGGAAGATACATAGTAGAGACATTAAGACCTACAGTTTCATTATTCCAAAATAAATTCTTTTGGATAATCGTTGTGATTGCCGTTGTAGTTATGGCCTTCTTATTCGGAAAGCCCCTGCTAGAAACTAGCGGTATTCTAACCGCAGGGGTAAGCGATAGCATAGGAGGGGCTATAACTCCTAGAGGTTAAAATGAAAGAAATTGATAAAATTGATAGAAGAATTGATTGGTTTTTGAAGGTTTTAGTTTTAATTGCTTTTTGTTTATCTATCTTTACGCTTTATTTTACTTCAAAATGACAAATCCCCCAGACTATAAACATTTATGGAAGAATGTTAAGTGGAAGAACCAGGAAGAAAAGTTAGCTTTCTTTAATAAATACTTTAGAGAGCATAAATTTGTTAGGGAACTTATCGACGACAAAGTAAAAAGATTCAAAGGAAGTATATTAGAGTTCAGCAAACAAAAAGAGATCCAAGACGGGAAGAATAAAAGACAGCTTAAAGTTTCAGATATAATAAAAGAGTTGGAAAGATGAAAAAAGAAGAATTAAAGAAACTTAAAAACAAAACTCTATTAGAAGTTTGTAAATTATTATCCAAAGTTTGTAAGGACTTAGCAAGAGAGAAACAAACCAAAAAGCAAAAGAAAGATTTATTGAAAAGGGCAGAAACCTTTACTAAGCTAGGTAAACTATTTTCTAACTTAAAATGAACCTACCTAAAAAAATAGACTACGACTTTAACGCAATTACCCCTCTACAATATGAAGTAGGATTAACTTTTAAAGTAGAAGGTAAATTCCTTTCTTTACTGTTTGGCAAAGCCAGGGAAAAACTAGCAAGAAAAAAAGGAATAACAGTAGGGGGGGATTTAAAAGTAATTAATAAATTCAATGTAGATGAACGCTACCATAATTATTTAAAAGCAAATCTTAGGGGAGTAATGAAGAATATATATAATCAACTTAAAATAGACGGAATAGAGATATTAACAAATAAAGTTAAAGTAGCAACTTTTGAAAGAAAAGAGAAAGAATGGAAGATAACTATAATTATGGAGGGGGATCATGCAGATAAGCGATAAGGCAACGACAATAATGTTATATGTTATCCTATCTATAAAAATGATAATAATAATGTTTGCTATCATTCAAATAAAGGATTTTAGTATTATAATCTTTTTTATGTTGATTTTAAGTTTATTGATATTCCCGCCCCTAGACCTTATCCTTATTAAATTAGTTGAGATAAAAGGAAGATTAAAAAAGCAAAATGAAAGATAACCTAACTGAATGGGTAACTAAATCAGAATTATCAAAGAATCTAAAAATCTCTCTTGATAAGGTTGATAAAGAATTAGATAAATTAATTGATAATAAATTTGTAGAACAGAAAGGAGATAAGTTTAGGGTTAATACAAAAGACGGAAAAGAATTAGAAAGAATAAAAACCTTTCTTGATGGATTAGATAAAAAATATGAACACCCAGATACAGATAAATATTACCCAATTATAAGGCATGGATATTTACACCTAAAACATAAGTTAGAAGAAAAATACGATTACCCAGAAGAAGTTAAAAGATATTCTAAGAAAGCAGGTTATGATTTAGACAACATTCACCCAGGAGATATGTTAGAAGATTCCGCACTATTTGAAATTGATAATAAAACTATTTGGATCCTACAAGCAACTAATAATGAAATCTTTGAAAGAAAAATGCCCTATGATAAGAATGTTATTGATTGTGATTTAGTAATAGATGGAAAATGGTTTAAGGGATTATTAATTACCAAAAAAGGAAATGCTTGGACTTATTGGGGTAATACAGATAGGCTTTGTGATACCCTCCTAATTTTTGATACATTCCAACCCGAAGGAACAAAATTAGAGAAACACTTTATGGGGGATTTTGATAATAAATTAAATAAATCTACCATAAAAAAATTAAAAACCTTTGTGTGTAATTTTATAGATTACCTTAACAATCCAGAAGTAAGGATTATACAAATTAAGCGTGGTAAGAAGAATAAATTAAGGAGAAAGAAACAGGGAAAAGAACCGTTGCCATCTTCTAATAAAATTATAGTTACAGGAGAATTAAAACAGTATATGGAAAAAATTTCTTTAAGTAAATTTACTTACGGACATAAATTTACAGTAAGAGGCCACTTTAGGAGATATTGGGATAAAAAGAAATACAACAAACTTTACAATCTATTAGATAAAGGCAGTTTGCCTTCTAAGTATTATGTTGATGATAAAATAAGGCACTATAATAAAATCATTACGACTTGGATTAAACCATTTATAAAAGGTTCTGGAATTTTGATTACAAAGAAATACGAATTAAAAAAACGCAAAAGGTGAAAAAATGGAAACACAACAATATAGAATTATCTCAAAAAAAAGAAATGAAAAAAAAAGTCTTGAGGGTATTGTAAAAGCCAAACGAAAATTGAGAAAGGAACAATCGGGGGTAAGTATATCTGATTGGAATACTTGGGAAAATTCCTTTTGGGTTAAGATACAGACTTATTCAAATTCAGTAATAATTGATAGCGGGGTTATAGAAGAACTCGCTAAAGAGATTAAGAGGCTAAAGAAATGTTAGCATATTTCCATCAATGCGAAGGGTGTGATAAACCAATATTAGATTTTGAAATTAAGGAAAGTAGCGGAGGTAAGATTGTCGATTCTTACTGCCCTACTTGTCAAAAGAAAGATCCCTTAGTTGGGTTATTTTGCAAGAGAGTAAAAGATTCAACAATGAAAATAATACAATGACAAAAGATAATCTAGACAAATGGGAGAAAGAAAACAAACCAAGAATAAAAGCTAGATTCAAAACAGAAAAAAGAGTATTGAATGGTGTAATAGTTCTACTTGTAATAATAATCTTATTATTAGTCGTATCTATTATGAACAGAACAAACGTTACCATGCTATTAATAGATTCTATAACTATGTCTATGCTTTTTATTATGCTACTGATACTGGCCCTGTTCGATAAACTCTTAGATATAACATATAATCAAACTATAATTTATGAAAGGATAAAGAAAAATGAATGAATCAACCGAAGATTTAGTGGATAAGTTAAGAGTATTGTTAGACGAGCATTTAATAGAACCCGTTGAAGCTGATGTGTTAATCGAAGAATTTAAAGACATGGTCGATAACAGAAGTTAAACCAACTTAAAGAGGGGAAAAAATGAATAAAAAACAATTTCAAAGTTTTGTAGAAGCTAACCTAGGTTATTTAGTTTATTCCCAATTAGCCTTATTTGTTATCTTTAGCATAGCGGGAAGCAACAATATAAGATCAGTTAATTTATTCTGGGTATTCTGGACTATATCACAATTCTTTTTATTATCCAGTTACGCAACATTAGGTTTAGGTTTATTCGGAGGTTCAAAGAAATGAAACGAGAAGATATTATTAAATCAGTAAAAAAACTAGATCCAAACATTAAAGAAGATGAAGAAGCTTTTAAAGTTGCCTGTATATTATTAGCTTCTGCTTTTGAAGGAGCAGATTCTATTAAGATAGGTAAATTATTAAAATTACCTGTTAAGGATATAAAGAAATATGAAGCTAATTTAAGAAAGAATAATGTTTGGAAAGAAAATAAAGTGTATTGTGATTGGTTTAATAACGAAACAGGAAGTATATCTTTTTGGCTTGATGTTAATGTAGCATTAGGCTATGTTGAAAAATCACAAGAACCTTAAAGGGGTGATCTAAATTAAAGGAAAAGTTAAATGGTTCAATTTAGGTAAACACTACGGATTCATAGCGGGAGAAGATAAAAGGGATTACTTTTTCCATGAACAAGACATTAAAGAATATGGTTACATTCCACAACAAGAAGATAAAGTAGAGTTTAAGACAGAGAGAACAGAAAAGGGCCATAAGGCAATAGAAATAATGAGGGCAGATTAAAAATAAAATGGAAGATGAAATAAAACTACTTAGTAATGTTCCCTGGGGCATGATTAGCCTAGGAATAATCTTAGTTCTGTTAGTAGCTTCGTCTTTTTATCTAGGTTCAGAATATGCCTGTAAGAATACAGGAGGTTTAAGCGTAGGAGTATGGTATAAGCCTAGATGTATAGACATTGAAGTTTTAGGAGTATGTGAAATGGAAGGGCAACTTTACACAATTCCGACGCTAAAAGACGACTTTGTTTTATCATAGCTTAAAAGTTTCAATCGTTTAAAATATTTATACGAACTTTCATAGGAACATTTATATACACATTATACCTACGTTATACATACATGGAAACAAAAATAAAATGGTAAGTTGGGATCTAATAGCAAAATTTGAAGGGTTAAGCCCCCACGTTAAAGAACTTGAACTATTAGCAAAGCAAGAAAGATTTTCTAATATTGAATCCATAGAAAGAAACATAGACGGTAATTATTTAATTGTTGTAAATGATAGAGGATTGGAACAAACTAAGTTTAGTGCGGAGGTTGTTAAATGAAACCAAAAGAAATAAAAACCAAATCTGAATTATTAAAAGTTCTTAAACCAATTCCCTTTAGAAATAAAGAACATAAACTAACTGTTATTTGTTCATTAATAGGTCATTCTAAAATATCTACTGGATGTTTTGGTTATCGTAATTGTGCAAGATGTGGGGGCCAATTAGGGGCTAGTCTAGGAAGCATAGATCCTGGGAAAGAAACCGCAGTAATAATAAACCACTCTAAAAACTGTAAAGACTGTAAATCTAATTATAAAAAATGCACTTGGAAGGATAAGATTTATGTTAAAAACCCATTCCCAAAAAACTAGGCTTAATCAAAGCTTCGGAGAAATACGCAAATGAAAAAGAATAAAACAAATCCTAAAGTAAATGAACAAATATTTGAACAATACAAAAACAGAGTTAGAAACTTATTATATTGGTTCTTTTCCGTATTGTTTCTAATGACATTTATAACAGGGGTTTTCTTAATACCTAACGTAGATGAAGATAAATTTTGTGAAGAAAGATTTAACGAACACTATCCCGAATTAAAAATAACAAAAATAGATCACGACAATAAAAATGATATTAACGGAGGGTTAGATAACATCTGCGAGGGTAAATCTGCTAAAGTTAATATAACAATAGAAAATAGAGACGGGCTAAGCTTACAACAAAGAGGAACAGAGATACAGTTTAAAGTTCACGACGGAGAGAGTATAGATTATCTAAATTCAGATAACAAATTTTGGATAACTTATTGGATAGCATTCATAATATCTTTAGTATTAACAGTATCTGCTATGGAATGGATAGGTGAAAACTTATAATACAATGTTATCAAAAATCTTTAAAACTTATCCAGTATATGTTTATTGCATGAATTGTTTTACTAGTAATAACTACAGTATAAGAAAAGGAAAAAAACCTTTAGGAATAAAATTAGCCTGTAGTAATTGTAAGATTGAAGGTAAAGTAAGATTAGGACAAAACAAATTCGATATTCCAGGACATTACATAAATTAAAATGAAAGAAGAACAATACAAACACACTAATTTTATAATGGATATTTTTTTATTAAAAGCACTTCGTTACTGTTCTTTTTGTGGTTGGTTAAGTGTTGGAATATGGGGGGCTATATTATTAACAGCATTAATACTCTTTTATTTAACATGATAATAAAAATAAAACCTAAACATATAGAACAATCACTAGGTTTAGTAATGACACTTTTAGGGGGTATGGTTATTTTCACAGTCTTATTACAATTTAGCCCCGAAACCTGGGAGATTGTAAAATATTATCTTTTAGAAACATGGGTAGGAGTTATCATTTTTGGATTTTTAGCACTAAATATAATCTTCTTAATAATTGCAATTTTATTAAAAGGATTATCACTAATTGAAAAAGTAGAGGTTAAACAATGAAAAAACTAATTAAACATTTTTGGAAAGAAATTATTTATCTATCAATGTTCTTAACTGTAGCAATAATAACTATATTAACAGAGGTTATAGGTCATGAAACCGTGATGGATAGGGTTTTCGCTTTCATGCTAGGCTTCATGTTTATAGCTATAATACTTACAATGGGTGTTGGACTTATGCAATTAATAATAGGGTTTAAATCTAATCTTAAAGCTTACCAAGAGGATAAATAAAAATGATCCCACAACCACAACAAATACTTTTAGAGTTATTAGTTCAGAAGATGTATAACCAAACTAATATAACTATAGTTACAGATGTTGTAGAAAAAGAGCATGACGGAAAACCCCTATTTTTTGCAGAAACAATAGACGGAAAAACAATAGGATTTAGAGAAAATCAATACGAAAGGATCCCAATAATTTACGATCATAAAAAGTTATATGTGGTATTTACGGAGGGATAAAATGTCAGACGAAAGAAGCAAATATAATTTTAATCTGCATGATGGAATGATTGAAAGAGCAGATGAAGTAGTAAAACATAGCGAAGGAAAATACAGAGACAGAACGCACTTAGTAAGCATAGCCATTAGAAGGTTAATCATTAACGAAGAATACAACCAGGGCAGGGGAAAAGAAACACCATAATAAATTGGAAGAATATTTACCCCCCATATTTGCTTTTATTATTGTTTGTTTATTAGGGTTAGTAATATATGTATATGTTAAATATTTTATGAAAAAATGAAATTAAAAAAAGAAATTGAGAAGATAATTGAGGAAGTGATTGGAAAAGAGAAAGAGAAATGAAAAAGATAATATTAATATTTGCATTACTGTTGTTGGGTTGTGCAAATATAGAAATATTAGAACCCGAAATAACAATTAAGGGGAGAAAATGTTAGAAAAATTCATAGCAATAATAATTATAATATTGGTTTGGTTTGTCATAGCCTACGTTTCTTTGGCACTACAAAAAAAATTTAAAATTGGGGCCTTTCGTAAAAAATGACATACTCCCAAAATAAATCACGCTAAAGCGTGGGGTTTCAAATAATGGAAAAGAAAATATTACACTTAACATTAAAGAAGAAGTGGTTTGATTTAATTGCTTCTGGTAAAAAGAAAGTTGAATATAGAGAGGAGAAGAAGTATTATCAACAACGATTATTAGAGCCTTCTTCGGTATTTTCCACATCTGTTTTTGATATAAAGGATTTTGATGAAATTTATTTTAGGAATGGATATAAAAGAGATAGTCCATTTATGAGGGTTGAATGTAAAGGGATTGATATTTGTATGTTTGAAGGGAAAAGACATTACGCTATTAAATTAGGTAAGATATTGGAGGTTGTCAATTCCTCCCCACAGCTAAAGCAGTGGGTATCCTTGACACAAGATTATGAAAAAAAGGTTGAAAAGAAGGGTTTAAACAAGCAGGAAGGAAGCTTACCATTAAGCGACATTCAAAAGGAAATATTATACTACTTAACTAAAGAGTTCTTAACACCAAAACAGATAGCTATTAGACGGAAAACAAGCAAGAACGCAGTTTACAAAGTTATAAACTACATAAAGGAAAAAGGCTATCTAAAGAAGGGTTTAAACAGGGTTGAAAATATTGAAGGCACTTTTAAACCCATAGAAAAAGGAATAAGATTACACGGACAGGAATTTAATATTAAAATCTTATGGAAGGCAGATAAATATAAAAAATTATACAAAGAATCTAATTTAAGGTTCATAGATGGAAACGACATAAGATTATACAGAAACAGCATAGAAGTCTATAGCGGGGCCTCTTTCTTCGCTAAAACAGCACAGGAAGCAACTTCTAAGAGTTTTATTTATTGGAATAGGGTTTTTTCTAAAATTGAGAATGATTTACAAATAATAATACTAAAGAACAGGGCTTCTAATATTAACTTGGTTAAAAATGAATACGCACATATAGAAAATGGTTTAGCCAAGAAATGCAACATAGAAGCAGAAAGAATAAGGATAAGAACCAATGAAGATAATAAAGTGTGGTTTGAAATTGATAATTCTTTTAATCTAAATGAAGCAGAGACAAAACACAAAGAGACAGCTAAATTAGATATGCAGGAAGTAGTAGAACCCTTTTTTAATGATCTTAGAGACACAAACCTAAGAGGAGAAACCCCTCCCACTATGAGTGATTTACGAGGGGTAATAAAAGAAGTTCTAGAGATTAATAAAGAAACAGCTTCGGGTTTAAATTCTATAGTGGAACTTCTTAAACCCCCTAAACTTAAAGAAACAAAAATGAATATATCTAAGCCCGATTATGTAGGTTAAAAAAATGACAGGACTAAAAACATTAAAAGAAATCGAAGGAGAAATAAGAAAGAGATTTGAAACAAGGGATATGCGTCAACCTGGTGGAGGACTATCAGACAAAACACAAAGAGAATTTTTTAGAAGGGGATATAAAGTAAGTTTTGAATATGCTTTTAAACATTTAAGAGAAGAAGCGATTAATCATATTAAGAAATGTAAAAATGTAGAGAATTTTTCAACTAATAATAAATGCGGGTTTTATTATGACGAAGAAAAGAAACAACTTAAACCAAGACCTATATTTTGTGAAGTGTGCGAATGGATAAAACGTTTCTTTAATATCAGAATTTCCCCAATATCATTAGGGAGGAAGAAAAGATAAAATGAAAATGACAGATAGAAGGGAAAGAGATATTAAAAGGCTTGTAGGAACTATTTTTTTCTGCATAGTAATATTTATACTTTTTTATCTAATCCAAGACGTAATGAAGGTAATAAAATGAGACAAGAAAAATTTATAATTTATATGGAAAGTTTCCCTGTTTACCAAATGGATAATCTAAAGAGATTTTCTAAACCTACTATTTCATTTAACCAAATGATAAAGATAGAAAAATACAAAATCACAATAAAAGCAGTAGAACAAACCAAAGAAGAAAAGATAGCCAAACTAAAAAGATTATACGAAAAAGAGGATAATTGGCACAATAAAGGATCTATAGATAGTTACTGTTTAAGGAATTGGGGTTTTAGAATGTATGATTTGATAGAGGAGGACTTAAAAGATAAACCAGAATGAATGAAGGAGAATATATAGAAAAAAAGTATTCGGAAAAGATTAGAGAGGATTTTTTAATTAGACTAGCACAAATAATAGTATTTACACTTTCCATAGTAGGAATTTTATTATTAAAACTAAAAGAAGAACTAAACGGCCCTGGCTTCGCAATTATAGTAGTAGCTACGGCTTTTGGTTTATATTTATTGGAATCTACCAGGATACACGAACAATGAAAGAAATAGATAAAATCCAATTCAAATTAGCATTAGTAGGATCCTTAATTATGTTTATAGCCGTAGCCATGAAAGCAAATAATATAAATTCGGGTTATGTATTCATTTTTGGAATAACTACAGTTATAATAAATTTTATACCAATAGTAATAAGAAACGGAGGAATAAAGAAAATGAAAAGATTAGGAGAGATATTGGGTTTTAGTGGCGGGGGAGGAGTTCAACCACAGCAACAGCAACAGCAACCACAACAACAACCAGGATTAGAACTGTATAGCCCTTTGCATTTTGAGCATATTTTAAGGGTAATGATGGCTAACAACCTAGAGGGAGAAACCCCCGCCCACATAGTAGCTAAACTATGTGTATCAGAGGGAGGAGACAGGAAAACCTATAAGGAATATCTAAAGATTTTCCAGGAAGCAAGACTAATAACAGTAGATGAAAACAAAAAAGTAAAGATAGACCCCAACACAAAACAGCTATTACAGCAACAATACGCACAACCACAACCACAACAACCGGGAGGCCAAACACTTTAAGGAAATAGGGTAGGGGTCTAAGTTCGGTTTATTCATGTAACCGCCTCAATTTAGGGTATATTGCCCCTGCCCTTCCATTTAATAAAATGGCATTCGGTAAATATACAATAAAAGAAAGAAAAATTTACCGACGAATTATTGATTTAAAAACTCAAATTAAGTATTATAAAAAGAGAATCAAAGAGAATCAGTAGAATTAAAACAAAAACTCAAAGGAAAATACAAACCAAGAAAATGACAGAAACAATACTTAAAATATTTGATAGAACGGGTTTTTTTATGAGTATAGGAACCACTTTACCATTCTTTATATTCTACCCTGTTATAATATTTATGGGTAGCTACATGGGGAAATCATTAGACACAGTTGTAAATATGAGTATTTCTATATTTATAATTCAATCATTGGCTTTTATACTTGGTTTAATAATTTCCCTTTTTGCTAGAGACTTAAAATAAAATGAAAGATATACATTCACAACTACATAAACATCTAAAGATAGATAAATTTATGATTAATAAAAGAAAGTGTCAGCTTTGCAGAATGGAATATAGCCCCTACGGTGTATTTTATTATGAAGTTCCCAACAAAAATAAAAAAGTATTTGTTTGGTTTATGTGTTTTGTTTTTTGGATTACTATAATGTTAATCGTTATGATTCTAGGAGACTTAATAGATGTATAAAGAAAAAATAAACATAAAATATTATACCTACGACAAAGAAGGAATAGTAACTAAACATTATTTTCTAATCACCGCAATAATCAAAGTATTATTCCAAGCTTTAGTATTAGGTGTTGATTCGAGTATAGACAAGATGTTTCATACGAAAGACCACTACAAAAGTATTTTTTTTATAAATGGTTGGAGGCCATTCAAGTTTTTAATTAAAAAATGAATCTTCAAGAAGAAATTAACTGTTACCATTGTAATAAGACTTTTTATTTAAATAATTTTAGGTATCAAAATGCTAAAACAGTTAGTTGTTTATATTGTGGTAAGAGAATAGTTAAATCTAAAATAAAAGAAAATGTATAACGAACCATATTCATACTTTGCATGGATCGGAACAATTTACCTAATAATATTAACCTACCAGGACTTCAAAAGAAATAAGAACATTGACGACAGATATAATTATTTTATGTCTGGAATTGCAATTAGCTTATTTTCCCACAGCATAGCTAAATGGTGGTTTATATTCTTCATAATTACATTTACAATATTAGCAACAAGATTTTTAAAAAAATTCAATCTAATAGGAGAAGGGGATATAAACGCAGTTCGTTGGGTGTTTATGGGATTCGCTATACTAAATGTTTTTTATTTGGCCTGGTTTACTTTTATCTTTAGCATTATAACTTTGCTATACTTTGCTATCTTTAAACTAATGATATGGAGGTTATCTAAACAGGAAGGAAAGAAGCTAGATATGACTATACAGTTTTTCCCTGTAATTCTAACTAGCTTTATATTAACCTGTTCTATGTTTAGAATATATTAAAAATGGAAACAGAAGAAAAAATTATTGAACAGTTAGTGAAGAAATATGGATGTAAAATAGGAGTTCAACCAAGTATTATAGCTGTAAGGGATGAAGAAGAAAAAGCAAAGTTAAGAGAAAGTATAATCAATTTAGAAAAAGCAATCAAATTAGCAAGAGAAGGTTATGTTAAGATTGAAGATATTTGGAAACTTTGTAAGAAACATAAAGTTATTTTTCCTGCTGATTTTGTTATAGAATTTAACCAACTCAAAAAGAGAAAATGAAACCAATAATTAAAGGAAAAAAACTGTATTGTAGATTATGTTTAAAACAGTTATGGCAACACCCTAATAATAAATATCTATTAAGTTGCCCTAATGGCGGAAAAGGACACACAAGAAATGTAAGAAACCCAAAGCACAAAGAACAACAAACCTTAGGAGGGAAAAGATGAAAGCAAGAATAACCAATGATATGAGATTATGCAAAAGTTGCCAAAAGTTAAAAGCAGTTACCATCAAAAGAATGGGAGGGAAAGAAAGAACCCATTGTAGAAACTGTAAAAAGAAATTATGAATGAATACCAAATGTGCGTTTGCGAACACATAAAAGCCAAGCATAGAGAAGATGAAAAGGGCCAGGAAAGATGTTATCACATAAAGAAATATTGGGGAAAATGGTCTTTCTCCTGCCCCTGTATAAAATTTAAATTAAGAAAACAAGACGCCAAACATAAAATATTACAAGATTACATGAACCCCCTAGAAGTAAATCTTATAAATCAAATTGAGGAATGCAAAGTAGCATTAAAGATTGAAGGGGACACCCCAAGAAGAAAAGCATTAGCAAGACAAATTAATATAGCCCAGGACAAATTAAGGAAAATGGAAAATGGAAAAGATACCTAAAAATTATTATTGTAAGATTTGTGGTTATCCTAAACATAAAGGAAACAATTTTGAAGATTATATTATGGTTAATGATTTGGAGATAATGGAGAAACATATTAGGAAATATCACCCAGAGGTTTTAAAATTAAAATGCTAAAATATCCTAAATCTTTACAATTCATGTTAATATCAATCCCCCTAATAATGGTAGGATCTAGTTTTCTAAATGAAATGGAAGGAACTATCTATATTTTTACAGTAATCCCTATATGGTATTTGATAATAAGAAATTTAATCTATCTTCCTAGCTAAATTCTTAGCAGTTTTAGTAGATAAATGAATATACGGCCTAACCCCTTCTATAGAACGTGAACCTTTTAACATCTGTATTTCTTTTAGATCTACTCCCCTTTCAGCTAACTTGGAAAACCTATTATGCCTTAGAAAATAAGGGGGAATACTATCACTTACAACACCGTCAAACCATCTATAAACATAATATCTTAACTTATCGCTTACTTCTTCCCGTTCCATTTCCTCGCCGTCTTTAGTTCTCCACTTTCTTATATAGGATCCTTTATAATGATGGAATAAAAACATTCCAGGAAACAACCCCGAAGCATAATTATATAGTTCTAATACTAATTCATTCTTAGATTCTAAGTAAATGGGCCTAGGTAAACCGCCCTTAGAAGGGGGCATTTTAATAATAATATGGTTCTTTTCTCTAGTTATATTTTCAGCTTTTAAGTTTAAAACCTCTATAGGACGGCCCCCTGTAAAATATAAAGTCAATAATAAAGCCTTTCCTTCTGTAGCATACTTACATTTAACATTATTCAAAGCCTGTTTTATCTGCCTAGGCCCTATTAAATCTATAATCCCTTCATCTAAAAACTTACGGTAATTCTTATTAGTTATCTTTTTCATTTAATTTTATAGTAGTTATTCCAGGTTTAATTTTTGGCCCGAATATAACGAACATACTCCCCGTTTGGCGCCTGTTTATACTGTGGTGTTTCCCAATGATTGTTATTAGTTCCGTTAGCTTTAGTTCTTTGTTTCATCTTCAACCATTCTGTAAAATAAGTAGCAATACTATTTAATTCTTTCGATTATCCCGTTAAACGAGGTTTATCGGGAAATTTGTAATTTTTCATGCACTAATTATAGATAAGATACTAAAACACACATAGATAATTATATAAAGATTGGATTTCAATATAAGACTATGGCTTTTTGTGATTTTGTAGTTAAATATGATCCTACTAAAGATTCAAGAGAAGAACTAACTAAGCGGATTCTATACAGCGTATTCATCAAGAGACTTAAAGCGAAGAAGCCAGTAATTCTATTTATGAGTGGGGATAGCGGAGAAGGCAAAAGCTATAGTAACATAGCCCTGGAAAACGTATTACTAGAGATCCAGGGATTAGACCTAAGAGACTACTTCAATGACATTAACGTTTATACCCCTTTAGAATATCCTAGGAAGCTGGAAAATATGCTTCATTCTAAAAGATTAAAGAAGATAAACATTCTATGTATGCACGAAGCCAGGGAAATAGTAAGGGCCAAGAATTGGCAGAGTTTCTTAACCCAGGCCGTAGCAGATATAAACGCCATGAGTAGGACTATAAAAAGATTAATGATAATTATTACGTCCCAGTTCATAAGAGACATTACAACCGATATAAGATACACTATTAACTTCTATGTGAAAGTAAGCCGTCCAAAGGGGAAAAGTGCAAGATTATACATAAATGTGATGTGGAAAGACGATAGGGACTTAGAGAAGCCCAGGCTAAGAAAAAGGAAGCTATCGGGCTACTTAGTCTATCCAAACAAAAGATATAGAAGATTTGTTCCTACATACTTAGAAGTAAGGAAACCCCCAAAAGACCTAACAGATATATTTGATAAGGCGGATAGGATAGCTAAAGCAGGGATCATTAGAAATAAGCTTAATAAATTGATGTCGGAAATGAAAACAGAACTAGGAGAAGAAAACACCAAAGTTAATAGCATGGTTACCTTTTATACTGCTAATTTAGACGCACTTTCCAGTATAGGGAAAAGATATAAGGGCCAGTTTAAATTAAAGTCCGACGTTAGAAAAATGCACGATTTGACAAGAGACGAAGCTAAACAGTTTGAAGAAGCATTACAGCTAAAACTAAAGAAAGAAGGGGTAATAGCATGAAAGGAATATATAAGGTAGAATTAGTAAAATAGGATTTTTATATACTTTTATGTATCATGCGCGGTTAAAATGCAAGAACAAACTAAACAAAAAGAATATAACAAATACGATAAGGAAATAGAAGATATAGACGAAATAGAAGGCACAGATATTAAGGTAAACCCCGATTTTTATATACACAAAGCACTATTAGACGCACAAAGGGCCTTAATAAAAGATGATGTTAAAGGAGGCCTTTTACAATATAAAATGCTGATAAGTCATATAGAGACACTCTGCAAAGCGGGAAATATGCTCTCTAGCGATTATGAACAAAACTTAAAGCTATATAAAGAAAGCACAGAATATACAGAAGATGAAGAAGGTTTAAGTAAATCGGTTCAATTAGCCAAACAAAAGCTAAAATTATTAATGACAGAAGTTTTTAGCCACAAAGTAGCAACAGGAACGCTTAAAATATAGCGTGTTTTACAAAGTAATTTATAGGCATTATTCCACTTTTCCTACTATGGCTACGACAACAGGAAACGTTAGAGTAGGGAAAGTAAGGCAGGGCGGTCAAACACAAACAGGCTTTACAGGATCAAAACAACCAAAAGGGCAACCTAGCAGATCGGGAGGCGGTGGCGGAGGAGGTAGCGGGGGCAGTTCTTCTAATGTTTCATTAATCGGAGGAGGCACAGCTTTAGTAGATCCACAAGGTAATATTATTTCTTCTCCTAACAGT
>SDBV01001890.1_pt1 | contig 31430 bp, 54 predicted proteins | sample 2277081 | NCBI WGS metagenome assembly SDBV01 (sample SAMN10402039, study PRJNA504765) | marine sediment metagenome | isolation source: marine sediment core GS10_PC15, 223 cmbsf | place: Arctic Ocean: Southern Knipovich Ridge | collected 2010 | reverse complement strand
TTTGCTATCTTTCTTAAACTTACAATGGTTTTTAATATTAAACTTGCAAGTTTTACATAAATTCTTTTTACTTTTTGGCTTATGTCCTTGACTTATAATCTCAAATTCATATTCCCTTTTCATTTCAAATCACCTATCCTAAAACTATCATTTCTTCTGTCGGAGTCAATGGTCGCGTTGTCCACGAACCTCAAAGCTCTTTCTGCTAATCTTCTGTTTTGAAACCATCCTATCTGGATTCTGTCCTTGTCACGCATTACTATCTCTCTCATTTTATTAAAATCCTCATTATGTTACATATGGATTGCATTTTGGACAAACTTGTGGGGGGTTAGCTCCAGTAAAATTATCATTAAACCAAAATCGTTCATAACAATCTTGACAATAAACCCAACTCATGCTATCAATTCCTGTAAAGCTTTTATTAACGGCTTGATTTCTTTGTCTTTTATAAGATTACATTCATCATTACAACTCTTGTTTTGAAATAACTCTATGCTTTTACTATATATTTTAATATAGAGTTCTTTTGTTACTTTGATTATATCACTTTTCCTATTCCGTATTTCTTCAAGTTGTGTCATTTCAAATCCCTGCAGAAACGTACCCCAAGCACAGAATACGAGCCCTGAGGATCCCCGCCGCAATCGAGGTTAGCCCCATCAGAACCGGTCCCGAACCTAGCGATATAGTTATTTTTCTTGTTTAGTTTAAATGGCTGCTCAAAATAAAAGTCATCATCACCTGAAAACATCTTTAATTTCTTTGCATACTTTGAGTTCGCTAACCAAACTACTTCATTAACATTAAGCAATCTCCATTTGTTTGGTATTGTTATATTATCAAAACATACATCTTTATCATGGACATCCTGTTCTACCTCTATATCTAAATCTTTTATGTTAATTGTCTTGCCTATTTGATTAGGTACTTCTTGTCCGCATTTTGAACATTTCATCTTAGTACCCACTTCTCAAATTCTTCTGATATCTTTAAAATATCATTCTTAACCTTTTCAAAACCTGCATCTTTATAATCTGCTCCAGACATTAAGTCACAACTTGCTTTCACGCAGCACTGCCTTATAATCCTTTGTTCTGTTATTGTTATAGGTGCCTTGTTAAGCGGAACATTCTCTATCTTCGGTGCATTTGGATCTGGCTTAACATACTCCGCCTTTAGAATTTCTTTTATATTATTGAAACTTCCCTCTACCTCTATCTCAACCGTATCATCTTTGTGAATATTCTCTGCAAACGTATCACTAAATGTTGAGAATCTCTCCCCTGTGTCCAATGTAAAATCCCATTTCTTCCATTCTGTTCCATCTTTCTTTGTACCAGACTTATCCTCTTTATTTAATATAATTCCTTTGACTATCATCTATATCACTCCCATTTGTGCCAGAATCTTGTCTGGCCCTTGTACTATATAATTAGGCGTATAAGGCATTAAAGCCCAACCTACTATAATCACTGCTATTATCAAATAATATCTGAATTTCATTTTAAACCTTAGCCCATTCTATCCACAGTATTACTGCTGAAATTATATGCATTATCATTCCTATGCCAGGTATCCACCCTACACAGCTTGTAACTATGCCCAAGACACTTCCAGGCTTGTCTATCTTTTGTTTCACTGAAAAAATTAGAGTCACTATATGAAGTGTTAATGCTATTACTAAAGGCGTCCAAGCAAGACTTAAAACTATAAGTCCCCCTAAAATAGGAATACCTAATACAGTTTCAACAATCGCGCTCGCTAATTTTAATGCTTTTGATATTTTCATCTTAACTCCTATCACCTTCAGTTTCTGTCTTTACAATCTTTATAGATTCTTTAAGATTTTCAAATTTCTCTTTAAGTTCCTCATTCTCTTCTTGCAAATTCAAAACTCTACTATTTAGTAAAGTATTTTGGGTTGCTATGAAATCGTTTTCAAACTTCTTTTTGAACTCAGTAATATCTTTTAAAATATCCATTAAATGTTTTACTGTCATAGGTTTTGTTAGACTATTTTCTTCCCATCCACAATCCCAATCATTCTGTAAATCTGTAATTGATATTGTTGTATCCTCTTTTAAATCAATCTTTAATTCTTTGTCTTTTGTCCTAAATGTTATATATTCTCCTTCTTCCATTTACTTCTCCCCCCCGTAAGCCAACCACATGAATACTACAAATAATACAAAACAAACTATCACTTCAATATAATGTCTTGGTAAAAAGTAGTTTTTATATATTCCTTCTATTGATAATCCTATTCCTCCTACTAGATTTAAAATAGCAAGTCCTAACCAGAATCCTTTAGGTTTCATTTAATTTCCTCCTCATAACAAAATAACCTAACAAGCCACTTTGTAGCGTTGAAAGTGTTGACTAAAAATTTAAGCTGAATCTCGGACTTCTGCTTCTTTTCCTTGTTGTGCTCCCAGTTGTCGTGTATCTTTTTATAAGCTAAGTCTCCATTTAATCTCTTTGTTAATTCTCCTTGCCTTGCGTCCTCGTTCTTGTATTTCTTAGTTGGTTTAATTAATTTAAATTCTTTGACAGTTTCAGTTGCTATCTCCGTCATGATCAAGGCTTCTCTCTCTTTGAAATCCATTTCGTTTAGACTTGCGTTGTTAGAGAAATTCATTACTTCCATCTCTTTTACTCTGATTAGCTTTGGCAAAGTATAAAGTCTTTTGATTAAATCTTTTCGTACTGGTACAAACTCTTCGCCTTCCTTTTCAAATTCTTCAACAGTCATTTCATTCATTTTATTTTAACTCCTTTAACTATATATTTCCAATTTTTACCATTATCTATAGAAAGAAACACAACAGACTTTTTCTTGTTTCTGCCTTCGCAAACAAATACATTCTTTCTTATTTTTGTAATCTTACCTATTTTATACTTTACTTTACCAATTACTATTTTATCTATCATTTCTTCACCTTTGGATAAATGTATATTATCTCTCTGTCCGTAATACTTGCGTGGGCTAGACACTTCGTACAGTAAAAGATAGCAGTTGCTTTCTGCTCTACTCTTCTCAGTGTATTAATTCTCTCTGGCTCTCCTAAATAAGTGGCCATATATCTCCAGTCATGCTTGCATTTACTCATCTTTTCATCAACTCTGGGTTTTCATAGATGTTGCCTAGAATTTTGACAGATAGAAGTTTATCTTTTTTAATAATATTGTCATATATAGGATAAGAACCATTCCCATCTGTTCTCTTAAACATAAATACACCTTTAATAAATTCAATCATATAAATTGGAGGCATTATAAAATCTTCTGAAATAATATCACCCTCATAAATCTCCTTTCCGTTCTTGTCTTTTAGTCCTGTGAATTGCATATACTCAACATTCTTTACAAAGTAAGCTAATAAATTTAAAGTATCTTCATTATTTAACATAACCTTTTTCTTTTTATCCCAAGCCCTGAATTTTATTGTTCTCATTACCATTCATGTCCACACTCACAAAGTTTTTCGTCAATCTCATCTTCAGATAATATTTTATTACAACCTCTACATCTTCTGTAATCCATTGTTGCTTCAGACATTTTTACTCATTTTTCCAGCCCCAGTTCTTTTTTCTTAAAATCAATAGTTTTATGTATTGTTTGTTTAAGATACATCTTTACATTTCTTCCAGCATCACATAATAAATCATTTGGTATCATATTAGCAATACTTTTTATAACTTCTAAAGCATCTCTAACTCTTTGCTTGTCTATGCAGTTTTCCCTAATACAACTATCAGAATAACAATTAAAAACAGGTCCAATATCTGCATCATGTTCAAAATGTTTCCCTTTCAAACTTGGAAATTGTTTTTCAAATGATGTTCCTTCACCTTTCTGGGCCTTGTCATAATCTTTTAAACAAGAGTTACAAATATTGACTTCTCCCATCTTTACAGTCTTTTTTACACTCTTCTCGCAAATATCACAGAATTCTTTATCTTTCATTTAAACCTCTCAATATCTCAGACGTTTTTTGTTCTATACATCTTTGATATAAAATTTCTGGTATAGTTAAATTAGTGTTCATTTTTTACTCCTTAATCTCAACTTTAGATAAACAACTTGGACAGGAAACAAATTTGTGTTCGCTCTTTGTGTCCCATTCATATCCACACTTTTTACATTTGATTTTCATAGTATAAGTAGTATAAGTATAAGTATATAAACCTTTCTATCGAGTTAATCTCATCAAATTATCTTTTAACTTAACCTCTGTAAATTTCTCTAACTCTTTTATCAAAGCTTCAATCTTTTCTTTAGATGGTTCTGGAAGATTGTGTCCTTTAGAATCTGCTCCTATATTAACCCATTCTGGATTTATTTCTTTAATCATATCTACAAAATGTTCTAAATCAAAATCCATTATAGGTTCTATTGTAATCATCTTTCTTTTCATAAACCACTCTTTCATATTTGAAACCCTTGATTTAGGACTTGAAGCTAAAGAAAATTCTGGATAAGTATTTCTGTTTGTTTCTAATGTTACACCAAAGATAGTATTTCTTGGATAATTACTAAACCCCCAAAACCTATGTGGTGCTTTTGTTTGAAACAAATAAGTATTACCTTCATAATTCCTGCATTTTGTTAAAACTTTTTCTATCCATACTTTAGGAACTTCTTTAGCAAACATATCTGTAGAGCTCCCTACAAATATAAAATTATTCTCACCCAGATTGTCTTTTAAACATTTCTCATCTAACCTTAATTCTCCAACTGGAAAACCCTTCATATAGCAATACTTGCAATCGTGTGGACATTTGCCCTTAATAGGATTCCAAGTGTGAGTAACAAATCCATACATATTTCCTTTCTGTTTGTTTAACATTTTAACTCTCTAATTCTTTTACTTGTTTAGGTTCATAACAATAACTACAATTATTAGGACATCCAGATGTAAATTGGATCTGTTTCATTCCAAATAAATTGTCACACAATCCTCCTTCTTGATTTTTTTCGAACACTCAAACTCAAATCTAGTATTATCACTAAGCCTTACTAAATCAACTCTTCTATCTGGCTGTGATTTTATGACTGCCTCTGTAATAAACGAATCTTTCTCCTTTGCGAACCCTTCCATTGCCATTTTTACATCTAACTCTATTTGGTCTAATGATTCAATTATATAGTCTGTGAACTTTATGTCTCCGTATTTTCTAATCATATAGGCCCCTAATGCTTTGGCTAGTTCGTGCTTGACTGAATTACTTGGACTTATGTAGATAGCGTTAAGAGATCTTAGCTGATAGTTTTGGCCACCTTGAATTCTGTACTTTTTTCTATTCTCTATAATAGCTTTCTTAATCTTGATTTTCATTTCAACAACCCCATTTTTTTCAATTTATTAACAATATTCTTATCTTTCTTGTCATAGATTAACAATGATACTTCTGGATGTTTACATTTATTTACTCTATCAAATACGGATCTTAATTCCTTTGTATTTAACTTAATTTCAATCATACTTTTGAATATATCTACTTCTGCTTTCATCTTGACCTCCGTATGTTTTTAAAATTGCATTTTCTACAGTGCTTTATCTCTACCATTCCTTTGTACTCAACCTTGTATTCCTTTACGTAATCCAGTTTGTAAAAATTACAATTTGGGCAAAGAATTAGAACCACTCCTTTTTTTTATTCCATTTAGGGTCAAATCCGTATTGTTTGTTTATTTCTTCTTTCCATTCATTTGTTAATCTTATCCAATAATTATATATTCTTTTTATCATCTTAATCAGTCACACCAGGGCAGTCTAACCCCTCAAGCAGTAAAGCCTTTGAACTTGCTTTTTTATTCATTATTTAACTCCTTGAACAGACTTGAAAATCTTCTTGAACTTTTCTAAATCCCAATCTTTGTGAAATGTAATATTAAATCCGCCACATAGAGATTTTAGATTTATTCCTTCTCTTGTTCTTCTTGGAACTGATTTCAAAAATCTTGTTTCATCCCTTGTTAGATTATCAGCATAAATTGTTTTTCTTATTTTAACATCCTCTATTTCTTTTTTTAAATCTTTGATTCTCTTCTCAAAATCATTGATTTGTTTTTCTTTTTCTTCAATACCCATAAATTCTCTTTTAAAAGTTACATTAACCCAGTCAGAAAAGTTAAAACCATCCTTGCTAATTTTCTCTTTTATGTAAGCATCAACTTCCTTTTCTAATGTCAGAGACCTAAGAGTGTTTCCCATCTTCCTCTCCTTTCATTTCAACTAACTGGCGACCTTCTATCTGCTCTTTTCTATATCTAAGAATTTCCTCTCTTATTGTTTTTATCTCAACCCAACCATCTTTTAAATCTGTTAGAACACCAGTATAAGTATAAACTCTAGAACCTTTTCTTACCTCAAACTTTTCAATTCGTTTCGTTTCAAAACACCTCTTAATATTTATTTATATTTTTAGATTATATAAAACTTTCTAATTTTATATCATCTTCAAAATAATTTTATTATTTTGTCTATGATATCTTCTGTGACAATTAGGGCATAAATATTTTAAGTTAGTCTTATCATTATTTCCTCTATTTTTATCTAAGTGATGGAAGTCTAACTATAATACTTTTTACTTGCTTTGGCAAAAGCTAATTTTCCTTTTTCTGTTTTTTGATATTTTTGAATATTATGTTTGTTTTTTTTATATTCTTTCATATATATAGATTAATTTTAATATATATAAATCTTACTACTATACTACTAATACTATAATTATATAATAAATATATATAAAATTCTGCTATAGACCCCAAAATAAAATGGCGGGAATATATATAAAAGCGGTATATAGAATATATATAGAATAGTTAATTAGTAGTTAGTAGTTAGTTCCAAAGGAAACAAAGGGGTGTGCTAAAATATAGATAAAATATCAATTTCTATATAGTTGCCAAAATATTTATATAATAGCAAATCCTATATATTCTTATGGTATATGAAAAAAACCAGTGTGAGTCTCGTAAGTCATTGGATTAAGGCAGAGACTCACCAAATTATATTATCATTTCTAATAACATAGTTCTATTTGTACCCTAACTGTACTTTTTAAAGCACTAAATGTCTTTTCTGTGTTTAAGCCAGTTCTTTCCCATTTCCAGCAAAGGAACCAAACCTATGAAGTAACTGTTTTCTGTAAAGTAAACTATAACACCTGCTATTCCTACTTCTGCTAAAATCCAAAGTCCTTTTACTAATGTTTTTTTGAACGAATATCCCATTTTTCACCCCCTTAAATTTGAATTTTTCTGATTGGAAAATATTTCGCCATATGCCTTATATCCTCTATCTTCCACCAAGTGTTTGTCTGCGGCTCTATTATCCAGATTCTCTCCTTCTGATCCACCATTATATTAAATTGGTGGGTGTCTGTGATGGCAAATCCGAACGCGAACTGTTCTAATAACTTGTTCCAATAGGAGTACAAAGCTATCGAGAAGTTGTCGCAGTCCCTCTTCTCCTTTAGGTACTTTTCGTACTGAATCTTGGTGTCCTTGCTGAATCTCTTTCCGTACTGCATGCTCGTAAGCCCGAAAGTCCAGTCAGACAGCTGTATGTGTTCCTGTGGGCAAACCTCTTTTAGAATCTCTTTTAGTCGCTTTATTGGTATTCTTCCCAGCTCATTGGGATTGCTCATCTCGTCTGAGAAATGCTTGTTGTATTGACTATAAATAAAGCTCTTATACCTCTTTTTTATCCAGTTGTATACGTCAAAGTTCATCTTAACTCCATAGCATTATTGCCCCATTCTGTACATAGGTTCCTCTTGTGTTGGCTGTTGATGTTCCTACAATTTTAAATTGACAAGTCGTGCTTGCTACTGTAATAGCTGTCCGTGCATTAAAAGTTGCTTCATAATAATTTGTCCCTCCATTAGATGAAACAGAAGGCGTATGAGTTCCACCATTTGTAGTATTTGAATAGCCATGAACTACAATAGCTTCACTTACATTTTCTAGTGCTGTTTTAGTACTTGATTCTACAGTAGAGGTTGCTAATGAATCTTCTATCCACCCAAGGTTATTTAATCTAACTTTTATTGTATCACCTGTCTCATCGTTATTAACATAAAATTGGAGATGCCATGCATCACCGCCGGTTAAACTTGATATATTGACGTCTTCTGCTGCTAAACTATCATTTACATACAAATCTGCAAGGTCATTTCCTGGGTCTATCCTTAATTCAAACCAACCATTTGTTACATCTGAAGTATACGATTTAATATCAACTGTATTTGCAGACTCATCTATTAATTGTATCTTTGCAACAGTAGCACCAGAAATACTACTTTCTATTGTACCATAAAAAAATATTGAACAAATACCTGTTGTATTCAAATCAGGTGCATTTACTTGGTCTAATGTTAGAGTTTTGGTTTGGTCTGGCTCTGCATCTACTGCCACTATTTCTAAATATCCTCCTGTTTCTGTAACAGTACCTGTACCTGCATCTACAGACCATAAATTAGTATCCCTGGAAGCATCTTCCATATTATCTATATAAGTAGTAAAATACCATCTATAATTATTGCCTCTCCATTGTGCTGTTGTAGTAGTTGAAGGTTGCTCACTTGCTACAGTTACTCCGTCACTATATTCTGAATTTGTAAAATCCATAGGTAAACAATATTCTGAACCTCCCATTGGATAAGCATTTCCTGTAATGCATAAAGCTAAAATTGCTCTTGCATTAGCGATTGTTGGATTGAAGACATCAGTGAAATTATCATTGACCTCATCAGCGTCAGCGACATTTCCATTTACGAAAATATTACTTACTGCAATCGTAACCACCTCCTTCTGTGATTCTATTTTTAAAATAATCTATCCAATTCTCTCTTTTAAAGTTTGTTTGACAATGACAATTTCTACAAAGAGGGATTAGATTCTCCTCTGAATTATTCTTCTTGTTAAAATCTATGTGATGAATTGATAATTTGTATAGTAACTCATTTTGATGTCTAAAACACTGCTGACATCTGTAGTGGTATTTCTTTCTGATTTGTTCCTTGAGTTTTTTGTTGAATTCTAATCCATAAGGCTCAAATGATATTCCACCTTGCCAATTATTGTTTTTTTCTCCTTTCATATGTGTAGGATGTTTACCTAACCAATATCTTGTTGGATTCTTTAGATGGATTTGTCTATTCTTCTCTTTAGATTTTTCAGTATGTTTTTGAAAATGTCCCATCTTTGGATATTTAGTTCTATCTACTTTCTTACCTTTAAGCCAAGAAGACCTCAATGAAGCTGATTCTGATAATGTTCTTCTTTCAATTCCATAATGTTTTAATCCCTTCAATATTGCTGGTTTAGAACAATTAAACATACTTGCTATTTTAATAGATGATAGTTTTTTGATTACATACAAATCTATTAAAGTCTTTTTATTAGGGTATTTTCTAATTGCCATCATTCCACCTCCCCTAACATTGGACTGTAATAATATCTTCTGTTCTTGTATATCTTCATTATAGGTAGTCTACATCCTGGACAGCACATCTCTTTCCTACTGTTTGGAGTCAGCTTGTTTATTTCTTTGACTGCTCCGCCTACTCCTTCTTTCTCGACTAAAATCCTGTCTCTTTCATTAATAGGATCCTTGTCTACCTCTACTACTTTTGCTACCTTATCCTTGTGTTTTCCTACTAAGATTTTTACATCCTTGTTTTCTATTTTGCTTATGTCTTGAATCATCTTACGCCTCCGGTTCTCTTAATCTCAAAACTTGTGTGAACGTTATCTCATCTGTGGTTGATTTTGAAATGGCTGTGAAAGTACTTCTACAGTCCATAATTTCTGAAGTATCCGTGTTCACAGTTCCGAACTCTGATATATCATTTCCGTTCGCCTCTGTAGAGCTTACAAAGCCCTGGATAGTCACCTCATTATTAGTCGTATCAAAACTCGGATAGCCTGATATGAATGTCTTTGTGTCTCCGCTTGAGTACCATCCTGTTATTGGTGTTTGAAGTGATGTATCTGAGACCAAAGGATCTGTTGTCCCTGTTCCTATCTTGAACGCTGATATGACTGTTTTTGTTACAGTTGAAGAATATGTTCTTTCTAACATCAAATTTCTTCCAGCTGAAACTATTATTGAATTTGCGATTTTATGTTTCCTCCTCAATAGATGCCTTAATATATTTTAATTGTGATACACTATGAGATATGGCTTTTATCTTTATATATTTGCCCTTTGTGTCGTTTCCCCCCACTGTAAATGAAATTATATCTCCGTTAATCCATCCACTAGAGAAGTTAGCGAGATCAAAGATAAAAACACCATTGTCTCCAGTTTGGGTAGTTATGCTCTCTCCGTTGTTTTCGTTTGTGAAAGTTATGTCTGAATTATCCCATGTTGTAGTCTCGTCAGTATCATAAGCTGTTCCCTCAATTAAAAAACTCATCGGAGGAGGCATTATACTTTCCTCCCATGATACTCATCATGAAAATCCTGACAATAAGTTACTCCATTGTCCATATCTGTTATCAATTCTTTGTAGTCCAAAGCCATACATTCATTTAAAGGTACTATGTGATGTGCTTGTAATTTGCTTCCTGTTTTATTGTTGCAGTATTCACAGTTTTCTTTCTGGCAGATATAACCATCTCTTTTGTAAATGTCTAATCTCCATTGTAAATATTCTGGTGAATTTCTTATTTTCTTATTTGTATCATAGACTCCTCTAAACATAGGATGTTTGTTTCCTTTTTGAAATACATAGGCTCTTGCAGGTTTTAGATGTCCTTTTTTGAATGAGGTCTTGTTTGGTTTTAATATACCTTTAGTTCCTTTACTCCATCCCCCTGTTATTTTTCCACCTTTAATACAACCTTCTCTTCTATTTTCAATCCATTCTTTAGTTTGTTTAAATCCTTTCCTATGTTTATAAATTCCTTTAGGCATTTTAACTTGGACTCCTGTATACTGTCTGATTCAATACACCATTTGGGTTAGTCGTTGTGTTGATTTTAATTGAGCTCTTGTCTGCTGTAAGTATCTTCCAATCAGTCAAGTCACTCAAATATTGGTAGTTGTAAATCAGATTAGAGTGTGAGGTTCCCACATAAAAGTCCCATTCGCTTATAGTCTCCTCGTCTAATATCTCTATAACGATTGTCTGCTCGTTCTGCCATCCCCTGTCGAAATTGGCCAAGTCCGTTATGTACTCACCTGAATCATTTGTTACATCTGTGAAACTGTCTCCTGTCTTTTCGTTTATGAACTTTATTCTCTGGTTGGCCATGCCAGTGGTTCCATCCCTTAGATACACAAATCCATTTATTATGTAGGAAGATGGTGGTGGCATTAACCGTAGCCCTCCACTATATCCATATTCAACAGACCATTTGGATCCTTTACAGTATTGATTACGAAAGTGATTGAACCTTTTGACTTTGCTGATGTCTTAGCTAAATTTATCCTTCTGACAGCCACATTGTTGTAATAAATTGGATTAGTGAACAGAATCTGCTTGTTAGTAGCAGTTACTCTTCTGTTTGTATTGTCTAAGGTAACAGTTGAATTAGTTGTATCAATCAGGTCATTGTCATAAAAGAGTTCTCTGTAAGTGTTGTTTCCGGGTATCATTCTCTCCAGATGCAATACCCCTGCGGAATCAACATCTGAACCCCACACATTTGTTCCCCATATTCCCTGAGTTGCGTGTCCCCAAATCATCACTGTGTTTCCTGTAACATCTCTGTGTTCTGCTTTTAGGTATCTATTTTCGTAAATAACGCTTGGATTGAAGTCCTCTAAATGATTTAAAATATCGTCTGTTCTAAGATTCTTGTTCTCTAAATTCTCTACTCTGTCCATAGTGTTTGCAAACCAGTCTGATGTTCTCGGAATCTTGTCACCTACTTCTACAACATCATAATTGTATGGATATCTCATTGTTATAGTGTTTGCAAGAAGGTTTCTGTCCTCTCCATTGATTGTGTCCACTATTCTAACTGTTTGTCCTGCTTCTAGATTAGCAACGTCTATTACCCTTAACTTTGTGTATACAAAGGGATCTTTGTATTTTTGGATATATTTCCTCGCGAACTCCTCTGTATCTCCTTGAGTAAGTAATTGGTCATTCACTACCTTTTTTGCTTTCTCTATCCTGTAATCTGTAATTGATTGGTTTGATTTGTATATGACAGGAATCTGCCTTTTGAAAGAGTATCTTACTTCCACAAAATCATCTGTGCTAACCGCACTATCTTCCCAAAGTATCTCTTTTTCATCAGCATCAACTGTGTAGTGAAATGTCCCTGAAGTCACACCTGTTATACCCCCTTCCAATAAAGTAGTTGGTGGGTCTCCTGCGTCCGCATAGACTTTCACAGACTGGGGTGTATAAGTGAGAGGTGCTACAGAAGTAGTCCAGCCAGATGTTGTTCCTACTTTTCCAGATTCAGTTGTTTCTAACTCTACTTCAGAACCATAGACTTTTACAGAATTAATCATTGCTGTTGAATTATACACCCATTTAGGAACCTTAATTACATTAGTACCTACAGTCAGAGTTATTCCTGAATTGACAAACCCTTTAGGTTCAAAATAGACTGTGTCGTCTGAAGGTTTGTAATAGAACTGCCAGTCCAGTACTTTGGCTAATTCCTCTAATTTTTTATAGACAGACTCATTGTTGCAGATGAACTTGTCTAAAGTAAAAGCTGTTCCTGAATCCTGAACTGAGTTGTTGTCTGCGTAAAGGGGAGTGTAATTGTTAATCAAATCCTTGAATATCTCGCTTATCTTTCCAGCTTGTGCTGTGTCCACATTCTTGTCATAGGAGTAAGTAACTTGTGAGTAAACTGCCTCCTTTAATCTGTCTTTGCAAGTTAACTTAATGTAAGGTCCTTCAATCTGTGATATTTCCACAAAACCCCTAAATACATAATACTGAGTTGAAGATGATACTCCTCTATGAATTATAACTGGTACTCCAGAAGCACTTTCAGTAAGTGTTAACACATCCTTTATATTTTTGTTTAGCCAAATACTTGCATTTGTTATTCTTCCTGTTTCTGTTCCAGATTTACTAAACACTTTTGGAACTTCCCATTTAAAGATATAAGAAGTAACATTTATTCCGTCTATTGTTACTTTTGAAAGTTTAGGTAAGGTCATTAAATCCCACCAACAATTAGAGTTATAGTGAAAGGTAATACTTCAGGATTACCTGTCTGTTCTGTGAATGTTATCTTTTGAACCATACAAGTTGTTTTCTCGTCATCTGAAGAAGAATCAACAATAGTATTACCAGATGTTTTTACAGAATATTCTTCATAATTTGATGTGAATTTGCCATGTGTTGCTGTTGCTATCTTTTGTCCACCATCTAATAAAGACTCAAGCCACTGTTTTTGCTGTAGAATTGTAGTTATAGTTCCTGGTGATATTACTGTAGAAGTTGCTACAGTCAACTGTCCCTCAACTGTGATTGTTTTAATAACACCTGATATATCAAAGGCCATAGCACCTCTCGGACCAGAACCAGGCATAGGGGAACTGTCTATATCTCCCACTATTATGGATGTAACTGTATTGATGTCTCCCTCTTGGAAAGTAAAAGTTACCCCACTTGAATTTTGTATTGTTACATCTGTCATAATTCCTCCAATGGAAGACCTTTTGTTTCTGGAAACATTTTACTCACTAAAACATTATATACTGGTTTAGGAACTAATCCTATGGCTCCAGCAAGGACAGTAGGTTCGCCACCTTTCATTGTTCCACCTAATGCTGATTCGAATGCTGCTCTCCATCTGCTTATTGCATTACCTATAGCCTTTGCACCATCTTCTGCAAATTCTGACATCTTTTCTATAAAAGGAGTAAGTATTCCCATTACACTCCATTGTACTACTGTAACTGCAGCACTTAAACCTTTATCAGCTTGTTTTTTAATCTCTTTTATCAAATCTTTTGTATCCAGTTCTAATATCTTATTAATGTCTTCTTTTACTTCATCAAGATGTCCTAAAACTCTACCAGTAAGATCCCATCCAGTCATCATATCTATAACCTGTGCTAATATTAGAGCCATAGCGAATACTATACCTTCTGCCATTGCATCTAATGCTGCAGTCATAAGAAGTGCACCCTCTGCTGTTTCTCCAGCAGCAAAAGCTGCCCCAGCTGCTGCACCTAATCTCATAGCTAATGCTCTGAATGGTGCCATAAGAGTCTTGAATACCATAAGTATTGGCTTTAATATCATTAGAATAGGCATAAGCATAATCATCACCATATCTGCGATTGGCCTCAAGAATTCTATCAGTATCCTACTTATTGCTTTGACTATGGACATTAAAGGTTTAAATTGACTTAATATCTGTGATATTATTCCTATAACTCCTCCAGCTGCTGCACCTGCTATTCCACCCATTACTGCTGCACCTCCTAGTCCTAAACCCTTTGCTTGGGTTTTAAGCATAGCAGCATCTATCTCTGGGATAATTTTTGCTTTGATACTAAAGTCTGCTGGACTCATTTTACATAAGTGCTGACATAGGGTCTTTCTTTATCATTTCAAAAAATACACATGCCACTTTTTCTATGTCCTCCCAATTCTCGTTTTTCAATTCTGATGGTCTGCATTTGAACATCTTGCAAAGCATCGCTTCTGATATCAGTTTTGATGCTTGTATGTCTTTACTTCTTCCTTTTATCACTAAACTAACTTTTTTTTTAGTTCGTCTGTAAGCGATGGATTAAATTTGTTTACTTCTTTAAACAGATAATCTCCTGTCTCTACCTGTAATCTTTTCAGTTGTTCTATCCTTCTGTCAATATGTAACTGATTCAATCCAATAGTTTCCCACTGTATGTTCTCTCCTGGAAAAAATGGTGCTGATTTGATACCTAATACTACAGTGTAAAATCTAAGGTTGCTTGTCTTGATGTTCACCTTTTGCTTTCCACCATCTACACTGATATCAAATATACCATCGCCTAAAAGACATTTGTCTCCATAAGTGAATTTCCTAATAATCACTATCTGGTCTTTCTCCATTCCTGGAACTTCCTTTAATTCTTTCTCATTCATATTTATACCTCCATTTATTTCATAATTAGGCAGCGGTTTGCTCCCCGACAACTAAAGATTGTGCTGTGAAAGTGATATCTTCTGTAAGCACTTCGTTTGCTGTCGCTCCGACTCCGAACTCATCTATGTAAACAGATGTAAACACAAAATCCACGTATTTGTTTGCTCCGTCTGTGAACTTAAGTGCCATTGTCGCTGCTGTTGTTGGCGCTGAAACTGCTGTAGCTGAGCCCAAAAAATCGTCTATGAACTCCTCATCATACTGGTCTATTGTGATTTTGATTATGTATTCTCTTGTCTTTGTGACTCCCGCGACTGCTTCATAAGCCCCTAATCCGTATCTGAACTCTCCATTGTTTGTAATGGTTATCTCAGCACTGTCTATTGTGTGACTCAATGCATTTGTGTCTGGATACTCAAGAGTTCCACCTACAAAAGTATATGGCGTTGATGTTGACAAATTCTGATTTGAAACCAAACTTGCATCCTTATCCTCATTTCCATGCATAATATCTAAACTTACTGTTATCGGTTCTCCTTGTGTAGCTTTTATTGTGCAACTATTGATTATGCAACCACCATACTTGCTTTCCCTGTCTGTGGTAGTCTTGTCTAGGGCATGCGAGATTGATACGGTTTTAAGGGTGTTTCCCTCTGTGTACGAATAAGGGTCTCCTGATGTTCCTGACCCCGTTCTGTCATTCATTAGAACCTGTTGAAGCCAAGTCCAAACTTGAGGTTCAAATTCTACTGTCATACTTCCTTCGAATCTTCCACCTGTTACCTTAATCCAATTCTTTCCACCAGAACTTGATCCCTTCATACCATAATGCTTCATAAGGTTTCTTCTGGATGTAGGATTGACTGACTTTACTATGCCAAAATGATTTGTGGGTGCGGTTCCGTCCGCGAATGTGGTTTCTTCTCCATACAATAAATATGAATCTACACCACTTACCGAAGCTAATTGGTTAGCTGACATTTATACCATCTCCTATTGATTGTGAATATCATTTGTATTTCTCCTGTAGCTTTTTAGCTACGTCATTGCGAAAACTGAGGTCATCGCCCTTTTTTACAGTACTAATAAGATGTGCTTTAGTTGGATAAACATTAATTATGTCTTTAACGGTCTCTAAACCTATTCCTTTAATTGCCCTTAATTCACTTCTGAACACCATATCAGTCGGTGGCTTTGTTTTCTTAACAATCTGCTCTTTCTTTGGCTTTGATTCACCTGTAACATAGGTTTCTCCTCTTTCTAATAATATTACTTTCTTTAAAACCTCATCGTAAATCTTCATCTTGCCCACTGTATTATTTACATATTTCATATTTTAGTTTTCTCCTTTGCCATATATCTTTGTCGTAACATTCTACACATAACTGAATAAAGTATATTCATTTGTATTTTCCACATCCTTTGCATGTTTTCCAGCTCATGATAATTCCCCCACATTCAGTCCCCTGAACTGAAGTGTCATTGTCCTTCTAAATAACTGATTCTCCTCGTCAAAGGGCATCGGGTTGTCATTGGCGAACTGAAGATTGAACATGTACTGCTTTATGTTCTCCCAGTTAGCCGTAAATTGAGTCCTTAGCTTTCTGGCTAAAAAATCACAGATATCCATCCCCTCTTTCCATCCACTCGGTCTCGCGTAGATAGTTATCTTGTCTCCGTTGGTCCAACCATTTGGCAGATTGGCTAGGTCGAATATATACAGTCCGCTTGAGTTGGTGAATGTGCTTTTGACTTCTTTTGTAATATTGTTGAGGAAAAAAACCTCTACTGAACTTGCTCCGTCTCCATTGCTTTCTGTAATAGTTCCTTCAATTATATGTGATTGTTTTGGTGATGGGGTCATTCTGATAATTGGAAGTCTTTTCCAGTTACTCCATTATTTTTTTCAATTATAACATAATCAGTTGAATCAATAGCAAGTTCTACACCCTTGCGACTGATCATATCAACTTGGACAGCTATTCCCTCGTGCCAGAACTGTGTTGAGTTTCCCCTCACTTCGCTTGGGTTGTTTATCTGGACACAACTTATTCTCGGATACGAGCAGGTAGTTGAATTAGTGCTTAAGTCCGCCCTTGGCTTGTCCGGAAAAATCCATGCGCTTCCGTACTTGTAGGTTATCACTATCGATACAGAATTTCCGGGAGCGGTTCCGAAGATTATCTGATTTCTCTTTAAATCTATATCATAATTATCATATTTGTTCTGGGAAGTCCCTCCTACTGTAATTGAGGTGATTGAAACTAGAGGGGTATTAGTTACAGTGAAAATCTTGGTGCTTCCGTCTCCCGTTAAAGTCTCTGAAATGGAGGTAAGCCTTTGAGCATAATTATTGTCCTGATAAGAACGAATCGGTTCTGGTATCTGTGTATGTAAGAACTCCACTATTACCTCTGCTGGTTCTCTTATTTTCATTTGGGTCTTCCCTATTGTTCTGTTTGCGCCGCTTGGCTAACCCTGGAAGAGGGCGTCCCGAACCTAATTAGTCCTCAAGACACCGATTCTTCTGGGAAAAACAGAGGTGATTATCACGTTAATGACATCAAATATTAATAAGAATCTTTCATTTATATAACCGACTTACTGTTGGAAAGCTTTTGACACCAATTCACGCATTTTAATGGGATTGAATATTACTCTTCTAAAAAATGAGTATGCACGAATGCCCTTTACTCTGTGACCTTTGCTGAATCTATCCTTATCTTTAGCTCCAGGTATGCTTGGTTTACCATCCTTTCTCCAAGCCAATACTTTAGCTTTCTTAGGAAACACCATATGGGAAGTAGTCCCAAATTCTAAATGAACTCCATATTTGGTTCCGTCCATGATAAACAAAACGTTGCCTTCCACTTTATGGTGTATTCTCCCCATCAAAGCTCCTGTCTTGACCAACCCAAGATTTCTTATATTGTCCTGTATTTCATTCACAATCAAATAACCGAGAACATTGAGCCTTTTCTGGAACTCCTTGAGCAGATTGTCCTTTAGTTTCTTCATCTCTGCGGGAGGTATCTCTAATCTGTATCCTGGCATTACTTCTTTCTCTTAACTAACCACTCCTGATGGGCAGCTCCAGAGCCTCCAGTAGTAGGCAGATTCCTCTTTTCAACGAATACCCAGTCTATGGAATCAACCGTAATAATATCCTCCTCATTTATGGATACACTGTGTTCGCAGAAAAACACTCCGTCACCCTTCTCCGGATGGCCGAAGTCCTCAAGCACTTTCTTGGCTTCTGGCCCGAACTGCAAATCCCCTGTTATCGTTGATTCTGATATTGAGACATTTGTAACCCTTCCGCTTACTGTATCTACTGTCTCTGTAATGTTTTTAAGGGTTATGTCATCACGCCCGAAAAGCCTGAGAATCTCTGTAATATGATTTCTTTGTTGCGACGTAAAATTTCCAACTCTAACTTTAACCAAAGTTACCACCTATTTTATCTTTAAAATAATTAGTCCAATCTTGTCTATTAAATAAAGTTTGCATATGACAACTTCTACATAAACCTATCAAATTATTGATATTATTGTTCTTTTTGTTGAAGTCTATGTGATGGATTTGTAATTTATATCCTAAATGTCTTTCAGTATAACCACATTCTTGACATCTATAGTTATCCATCCATCTAATATAAGCTTTTAATTGTTTATTAAATTCAATTCCATAAGGTTCTAAAGATTTTCCTCCCATCCAAGAATGACTTAAATCACCTGTTACTCCTTTATTCCATGGTGTATGTCCTAATTTAAATGGACTTAGTTCTTTTAGAAGAATTCTTGTCTTTTCAGAATGTTTTTGGAAGTGTCCCATATTTGGATACTTGGTTCTGTCAAGTTTCTTTCCTTTGTTCCAAGATATCTTTCCTTTTAATCCTTTACTAATATTTTCACAATGCTTCTTAGGTAGTTTTACTCCTTGTTTTAATTTCCTTATTTTGTTTGCCATACTAACCAAACTTGGATTATCTTTCTTTGTTAAACCTTTAGACCAAGATTTACAACCTTTCTTAAAAGAAGTTTTGAATGGTTTACATCCTTTCTTAAATCTATTCCCTATTTTATTCCCTTTTTGAAATACCATATTCTTATATAATAGGTTTTAAACTTTATATATTTTTACCATAACTTCCACCCTGCTAATGCTAATCCCACAGCTAGGGCGGTTGTGGCTATCCACCTGTTTAGCCTGACTTTTCCGTTTGTCTTTATGATATCATCATGCATATCACATATCTTATTCCAGATGTCCTTGTTGGTTATTCTCACAAATGTCTTTTTGTTGTTTGTCATTATAAGAACCTGACACGTCGCCCGTAATTCTTTAAAATCTCAACAATTCTCTTTCTGAACTGGTCTACTACTTCCCTCACGTTTACATACTGTTCGCCTATAGTTACGCTCTTGTTTCCTATATTGTAAGAGGTAAGAGCATCGTATGAAGCTCCTGTAATGTTCGCGTAAGCCCTCAATCCAGCGTACAATGCGCACAGTTCCTTTATCTCGTTAGGAACCGAAGACTTGCCTTTGTTATAGACTATCCTTATGTTTCTCACTCCGTCCGGGATGGTGTTGTTTAAAAAAGTCAATCTTCCTTCAGGGGATATGTCCATGTTTGAGATGGCTATTTTTGAGCTGATTACCAAGTCCTGATCCATTGCTGTTTCTGCTGCCTGGGGGGCTGTAGTATAAGGTCCTGCTGTTATCGTTGCCCTGACCCAGTATTGCTCAGAACTGTTAATTGTGGTCTTTCCCCAGTTATTCGGTTCTGTCCAAGTGAACTTACCACTTGCCGTGAAAGTAGAAGAACCACTATCTGTTTCGGTTTCTGTCAAGTCCTGCCAAGCTGACGTAACACCGTTGTAATACTCCCAATCCAGAGCAATGGTAGAGCTTACTCCCACAACATTCATATCCGTCACCATTCCAAGAAATTTATTCTGTGACCCGAAATAGACTATATCATTAGTAGCTGGACTTGAGCCAAATAAAGAGGCATCGTCCTCTGAAGGACTCACCGCGCTGTCTGTTATGTCTGTGAAAGTAGAAGAACCGTCATCATAGCTGAATACCTTGCTGAACTTTGTTCCCTTTGAGAGAAAATATACTTTCTTTATGCTAAGAACAGGCTTCTGCTCTAATTGTATGAAATCTCTCCTGTCCCAATCGGTCATATAAGGCTGGTCTGTCACTGGATAGTTTCCGTTGGCTATCTTGTTTCTGACTCCGTCTTGGAACTCGATTACCTCTGTTGAACTTCCCCAGAATTGCCCTGTTGATTTTTCTACTTCGTCCGATGCTGCTGCTATCAAGTCATCTATATCATCCGCGTCTATGCCATCGGTTCCGGAATATATATAAGTGGCGTATATTATGTTAGACCCTACTGCTGTGACTCCCGCGCTGGTTAATACGATTCTCCCTGATAATTTGTCCAAGGTATAATCTGTGGTTTCTGTAAGAGCAGCAAAAGAGTTAGAGCCACTAGCTGCGTGAGAAATGGTATAGGTCCCATCCAATATCCTGTCAAATTTCAGATCAAAAGAAGTCTCAGAACTATCTCCAGTTCCTACGTTCTCATCATTTGTTCTTACACCCAAACCGGTGTATAAGGAAAATTCCGCTTGAGTCGCATATGCTTCTGAAATTTATATCACCTTTCCATTATAATATTCAGTCCATTTATCACCATACATAGAATTATTAGGACCTAACTGAGATAGTCTTACCTTTTCTTTGGAACTATCTTTATGTTTCTTTCCAACCCAATTATGCCCATGAATATATTTAGGGATACCATACCATTTATGATAATGTTTAGGAGTTATTTCTTTTCCACATCCACACTTACAATAAGAAAACATGAAGGCTTTTAACCTCCTTTTCTGTATTTGTCATACTGCCCAAGTGCAGCACGTTTTATGGCAGTTAATCCCATCTTTAAAGCCCTTCTTCTGTATTTTTTACCTTCTGCTATCATTTCAGAGTTATTGTACATCTTACCTTCTCTTATTAGCTTTGTCCCCTTTGTGGTCCAGTAATACTTAAGTAATCCTATAAACCCTGCTCCGAATCCGAATGTACTTAATACCCCTACAAATACGTAGAACAATTCATCCCATATGTCTGTTGGGCATTTTCCGTCTATCTGGTCTGATCCGTCCTCGCAGATTACTCTCTTTGGTACAACTATCACCATTGAACTGTCATCTGTTATTATTACTACTGTATTTCCATTGCTTTCTATTATATCGTAAATATTGTCTTTCTCTATCTGAACATTAGTCCAAGTCCCAGCTCCGTCTCCGAACCTGACTATCTGACTGCATAATGACTGTATATTGTCGTTGCAGAACTTTATTTCTACCCTGTCCCCAGGCCTGTACCAGTCTCCGTCCTTGAAAAACTTGTTTGTGAACTGATAGTCTCCGTAATTGTTTGTAAGAGTTGTCTTCCAATCCTTGTCTTCCCTTGAGTCAAGGTATCTGAAGCTTATCTCACAGTTGTCGCATGGCTCTCCGTACACATTGTATTGTCCATTGAAAGTATAGGGCGGTGAAGGCGACGCGTTTACCTGTATCATACTGATTAATAAAATTGCTAATATTCCCAATAATAGTTTGTTTTTCATTTTGTTCTCCTACTGCCCCATTGTCCAGTTCCATCGTGCTGATAGCGAATCTGTTCCTTCATATGCTGCCCAGAATGCTGACCCCGATTCTATGACAGTTTTGTTCCAAGGGCTTCCTCTGCCCCATACGTATCCGAGATATCTAAGTCCAGTTCCGTTCCAGTTGGGATAGCTGAAATAAGTTACATTTCCGTCACCTGTCTTATTCTGTGATGGTACTCCTGTGTAATTCATGCTTATAAACACTGATTCAAAACTTGTGTCCGTAAGATTAATCCATGGTACTAGATTCCAGTTTGATGAAGTTGTGTTTGTGAAGTTGAATGTCTCTGATGCGTGCCCGCCGAAAGTAATGTTTGTGGACCATATCCTTCTTCCGTTCCATGACTGATTTCCCGCTGAGGATGCTATGTGAATTACCGCCACTTCCCCCCTTGAGAAATTTATGTACTGGTTTACTGATGAGCCGACAGTGTGTGTTGTCCAGGAGTGATTGGCTTCCCACTTGTATACGAAATCAGCTCCTGTCTCTGATCCTATCTTTGACATGGATAATAGGGTCACATTTGTGTCCCTTACTATGGAACAATAACTGTATTTGTTTGCCTCTAATACAGAGCAAGACTGCTTGAAGTTTATCTGATGAACCTCTGACATATTTCCTTGACCCGCGTCATCTGTTGTGTTTATCCTCACATATATTGTCTGATCGGTTATGTTTCCGGAAAGGTCAAGAACAGATGTTGTTTGGTTTATTGAGTTGTCTGTTGTCACTATCTCATTGATCCACAACTGTGTGAAATCAGTTGTGTCCGAGGCCTGCAGTATGTAGCTCTCGAAGTTCACATCAGATGAGTTGGTCCAATTCAAGGACGGTGTCAAATCCGCTACATAAGAGACATTGGCCGGTAATATTATGGTTACTCTTGTTGGTATTTTTGTGTCTATGAAAAGCGTGTAGTTTCCGTTTGTCTTAAGCCAAGTTGAAAGTCCTCCAGAATCATTGCACCATACATTGTAGCTTATTCCCGTGCTGTTTTCCGCTACCTCCAACCATTGTGTAAATTGGAGTATAGAGCCATTTGTTACAGTTGACTGAGTATTATTCAGTGCGAATCCATCTCCGGCAACGTCAGACCACAATTCACAGGTATCAGGATAAAGGTCTGAGACTGTAACAGATATTGTAAGATTACAATTTCCTTCGGGATCACAAAAAGGCAAATAGCTATTTGCCCAATAATTATCTGTGAAATTGTTTGCTGTTAAAATAGGTGCCTCATAATCTATGAAAAGAGTACGATTAGTTCCCCAATCAACATTTCCCGCTAAATCATCACACTTTACATTCCATGTTATATTTCTTTGGTATCCTATTGGACTTACTGGATCGAAAGCTATGTCAGTGGAATTCACGAAAGTCTGTGTGTTATTCGATAGCCAAGTTCCAGTCATATTATGGTAGAGATAACAGAAACCTGGATTTACCTCAGTTCCGTTTGATTTGAAATAAATGTTTGTTTGGTTGTTCCAGAAAGCCTTATCTGCCGGATACTTGTTATTTGTTACCGGATTGGTCAAATCCACCTTTATTGTGAAGTTTCCGCCTGATATCCATGAGTAAACTGAAGCGTCTGTTGAATTGACACACTTCGCGTTCCATTTGTATCCTGTGTAATTTTGTGGGAATCCCCATGATATTGACCAATATGTGTTGTTTTGTACCCTTCCTGTTGTATTTCCCAAGCTTGAGTTATATATGAATGCTCCTGAGCCATCATGCCACAGACTGACATTTGTTGAGTTTCCATCATCTTGTATACATAGGCCACTGAAATTAACTGTTCCAGTGGACCAGCTGCCGTCAGCCGGTGAATTCAAGGTATGAGTGTAAGCCGCATAAACCCCAATGACTCCTATTAATAGAATTATTACAATCAAAATGCTTAATCTTATTCTCGCTTTTTTATCCATCTTTTAACCTCATCCTACAATTACTTTTGGTGATATTGTCGCGCTCTCAGCTGTTCCTGAAATTGCTATGGCCTTGCCGTTATCTGTCAAGACAACTGTGTAAGCATCAGCCACTCCATACTCGAATCCAGCCACATAGCATACAATTCTGTCTCCTTCTGAATATCCAGATGACAAGTTTGCCAGGTCATAAACTACAACCCCATTTGCATCCATCTTTTGTTTAACCAATTCTCTTGTGGTTTCGTTCCTGATCCAGACATACATTCCTGCTGCTGCTGAACCTGCTGCCGAGAATGTTATGTCTAAAATAAACGATCCTGGTGGTGACATTATCTATACCCCTGGACTTCACATATTGTGTTGTCCTCATCGAAATAAATTTCCATTGTTTTCACATATTTACCATAATTTAATTGATAGGGTGCTCCTACGAATACTACTATTGGAAATGGCAGTTCTTTATTGTTTATTTTTGTTATTGTAGCCTGATTGTTTTTTGGCCTTAACACTACTTTGTTTGCATCTTCTGCGTTAGTCCCCAAATCAAGGTATCTGTCTGTAGCAGTTGAACCGTCTCCTGAATGATCCCCGAAATGATAAGTGACTAAAGTTCCTATAGCAGATTCAAACTTGTACAAGTCCGTGTCCACACCATCGTCCTTTCCGATAAGTCCATCGTTTAAAGCGTCTCTACTCATTCAGATTTTTCCTCTGGATTTGAATCCAAGATTTGCTTTATTCTATTAGCTTTCTTTACTTCAATATTCTTCTTTTCCACTCCTCTCTTAAGAAGCAAGTCGCATTGCTGCCTTTTGCTCATGACTTTAACCTCTTTCTCAAGATAAACCCTGTCATTGAATCCTCTTTCCTGCTTCTCTTTCTCTTCTTCCTTCTTCTTGTCTTCAATTACCTGAGGTTTTGGAACAAGTTTGACTCCCCTTCTTTCAGCGCTTATGTGATGTTCTTTTGGAACTATGTCTTTGTGTTTTTCATAAGTCCTGATGTCTCCGGGTGCCACTGAAACATGGAAAGTTCTTACTGGAACGAGTTCTTGCTCTTTTTCTTTAGCCATTTTAGTCTCTGCCCCATGCTTGCCAATAGATTGTTTCTGAAGCTGAGATAGCTGCCCCATCTTTGTCGGCCATGCCTATAGTTACCTTTCCGCCGGATTTGGATGTCACGGATACGCTGCCTCCAACTGATGTTGTAGAAGCAACAAAAGACTCTACTGAAGCCAATCCTGTATCTATTACGCTGCCATTAGCAGCTGACTCGTTCTTTGCTCTAAAGCTTGGAATCGCGAATGTGTTTCCTACCATATTATTATCCTCCTAAATCAAAAATAAAGGCTCTAAGTCGAGCCCCCAGTAGACCTGATTGGTGTGCCTACTGCGTAAATATAAATTGCGTCTTTGTCTGTGGTTGCTGTGACACCGTTGCCGTAGGCTCCGTCTGTCACGAACAGTTCAGGATCTGTGCCGTCTGCTACATCCCATCCCTTGATGAAATATATGTTCTCGAACCAAGTTGACAAATCCACAGTGTCTCCCGCCGAGCCTATAGTCGCTGTGAAAAGTACATGCTCAAACCCTGCTGAGTCTACAAAAGACCCCGCAGCCACTTTGGTCGCTGTGAAAGTTCCCATCTTATGTGGAACCTCCAGTAGACCTGATTGGAGTTCCTACAACCTCTATGTAAATAGCTCCTTTGTTTTGAGTGAGTGTTATCCCATTTCCGTAAGCTCCGTCTGTGACAAAAGCCTCCGCGTCAGTTCCATCTGATACATCCCATGCTCTCACAAAGTAGATATTCTCATAAACGGCTGATAAGTCCACTGTGTCACTTGCTGTTGCTGTTGCTGTAAATAGTCTCCTTTCGAATCCGCCAGACAAAACTGCTCTGCCCGCGGATACGTTTGTTCCTACTACTGCTGCCATAGTGTCCCCTCCTAAGCTATTCCGTATATTTGACTCATAGCACCTTCGAAAGTAACTACCAAAGCCTCATATACCTTAAGCATATATTTGTTTGAATCATTGGTCTTAGCCAACTCTTCGTAAGTCACATCTTGTAGCACTGCCATGTAAATGTATCTCATATCCAAGAATAGTATTCTCCTTGAAGCTGAGGATGTTGGCATGAACTGTGATTTTATGAAGTTTACACCAGTGTAATTAAATGATCCTGGAATACCAAAAGGTAATCCTTCAGATGGTGGTGCTGGTTGTCTTTGATACTGTCTCAAAAGTCCTTTGATGTAAAAGTGAGTTGCCGAGTCTGTCACACACAAAGTTACCATACCTTTGTTATTGAAGGTTGTGGATAATTCTGTGTCAATGTCGTCTAAGGTTACTTTTCTGTTGGATAAGTTGGTTGTACTTGTTGATATTACTTGAATCAGACCGTCAAATTCTGTAGCGTAAGTTCCAACATCGCCGTTGATTATAGTATCTTCCTCTAACTCTTTCAAAGCCTGAGTCTTGACAGCCAAGTCCAGTTGCATAGCGTTCTTGTAGTGAGCCATTCCTGCGATTGCAGGGCCTGTCACTCTTCCTACGCTATATCCGAATTTGATTGCTACAGATACTCTTGAGTAAGTGTCTGTATCCTCTAATTGTGAAGCGTCATCTAATTTCCATTTCGCTCCGCCCTTAGCTGTTATTTTATTGTAATCGTGAGTAAGTCCCCTATTAGCTCTTCTTGGAACAAGTTCCACTAATGGAGTCAAGAATCTTGTCTGGTCAACTATAGTTGGATCAACATATACTGGGAACATTGCTATACCCGCAGTTCCTGCCCCACCAGTTGATGTGTCTATAGAAGCCTTTTGAAGCATCTCATTTCTCTCTATGACCTGCTTCATGATAGTCTTGCCTATCTCATTTCTCTCATCTATTCCAGCTTGTGGATGGTAGTAATACTCATCATGTTGGATTCCGGCCTTTCCGAAACCTTGCGCGAATAAATAAGAGGCCTTGTCTGTTGGCATCGGTGCCATATGTGTTTCCATCTTATTTGTCTCCTGACTTAGGTGTCTTATCCAATTCCATGCCTTGTGACGCTTTCGCGAAGTTGGTCATGGAAGGTACGACATCTTCCAAATCATTTTTCTTTTTGTGTTTAATTTGATTAGGCATAGGATACTCCTCGCCCTTTTTGACTATGATCTCTTTTCGTAATTTCTCTAAAACATACTTGTTGCATTTTATTCTCCATTCCTTTCCTATGTCTTCTATGTTATCTTTGAACATCTTTTCAAAAACTTCTCTCACCGCTTTCTTTGTCGGATAGAACTTTTGTAAGTAGTCCTTTTTGATAGATGACATTAGTCCTTTCTTCTCGTCCTTCTTAGGTTTCTTCTTGTCTTTTTCTTCTTCATCTTCTTCATGTGGCATTTTATTTATGACCTCCTCAGGTGTGATACCGCTCTTGATAGACTCTTGGCAAACAGCATAAGCGGACTCTTCCTTTGACTTTCCACCTTTCGGCTTGAATTTAGGGTCTGCCATCAATTGTTTAACACAACTATCTAATTTCGCTAGTTTTTCCAATTTGAATGATTTTGCTAAAAAAGCATAAGATCCTCTGTTGCTCTGAACAGGGACAAAACTTGCTTCTACCAATTCCGCTGACTTCCATCTCTTGTATTCCTTTCCGTCAATCTCTATCTCGTCATAGTCCTTGGGTATGGCCCCTATTGAAATTCCAGGTTGCATGCCCATCTCTATAGCTTCCTCTATCTGCTTCTTTATTTGCTGAGCTTTAGGATTTGCTCGTTTTGAAAATAACTTGTATTTAGCTGATAATGCAGAGTGTTCTCCTTTAGAAACTACTTCCATTCCGTTCCATCCACCTACCCAACTGTCCATCTCGTTCTTATGATTTACTAAGGCAGGTATGGTTTTGTTCTTTGCCCAAGACTGTAAAAGCTTCTTGGACATCATCTCGTCATCTCTATCTATAGAAGTATCGCTCAGAATAGCTCTATACTCCCCATCACTTACTTTTTGAAGAGGCATCCAAAGCTTTCTTATCTCTTGTTTGAAAAATTCTGGCATTGTATCAAGTTCTCTTATAATTTTCTCATTTATATAACCGACTTAAAGTTTCTTCATTTCTTTGGCTTTAGAATCAATTGGGTTGCTCCACTCAAGTGCTCTGTTTTCCATTGGTTCACTGTGATTCCATCCAGCTTTATTCCGTCTATGTCTATCTCTGCGTAGATTATTTTGTTATCTAAGTCCGTCAAATAGACCGTTATCTTCTCGTCCGACTGGAAATACCTGATTGGATACTTCTTCCACAAATTATTATTCACTGACTTGACTAACTTAAACCTATTCAGTAATTCTAGCATTTCTACTTTGAATATCATATCAAATCATTCCTCCCAATTATTATACCTGGTCTCCACTCCTCAAACAAACTCTGTGCCTCTTCGCTCACTTTTGATTCTATCTCTTCTTTAGTTGCTGTCTCTGGGATAATAACCATACCAAATACTAAATCCAATCTATCTTCTCCTTTCATAATGTAACCCAAGAATCTCACTTCAATCATGTCTGAGTAAGGCGTTTGTTCTATTGCTATAATTTGGTAAGTGTAAGTCACTTCATTCTTTAGATTCTCTATGTAAGTCTCTGCTTCTGCTTTGCTTGTGAAATCGTATTTCATCTGGTAGACTTCTCTATCTGGCAATGTAGTCTCGTCTCCAATGATTTCTGTAAACTCTACTTTAATCCATCCTGTCTTGCAGTTTTTGTATTTTCTGGGTGCACTCAAATTATAATAGCAACGGCTTGATATATTATTAATATTAATATTACTTAATTTAAAACACAAGCCTACTATCTCTCCACATTGGTAAAGATTTGCCTGGTCTTCACTTGCTATAAAATAGGTAGTTCCAATAGTAGCTAACAGAATAAATACTCCTATTGTTAGTTTTGTTTTATTTTCCATTTTAAAGTATATTAGCCACCTTTTCTATTATAATTGTCGCACTGTCAGGGTGTGTTCCAAAAGTTCCGTGAGTGGCAACTGAAACATCTGCATCATCAGCTACAAATTGGAATATAATTACATCTCCTGACCTTAACCTTGCTAAAGAAGAATGTGATAATTCTGTTTCTACTTGCACTCTTGTAATATCAGTTTCAAAAGCAGAACCATCTATCTCAGTTCCATTCTCATAAATAATTCTTCCAGCCATATCTATAATAGTTGCAGAAGCAGAAAAATCAATCATATCAAAGTCAAACTCTAAGTTATATACCCCATCTTCATTTATTGTAAAAGTGTGGTTTGTGTTATCATCAAAGGTGTGTGTAATTCCAAATATAACTTTTGTTGCTTCTTGATTGAAAGTCATATTAGTCCAAGTGTTAGCACCTAAAACAGGTTGAGTTCTATTTGTATGAGCAAAAGCATATTGTGGAATGAATACATTTTCTGAAGTTATATTTCCATAACCTCTCGCATTATTAAAATAAATATCATCATCACCAGTTGCACCAATCCAAACACTTCCACTTCCAACTATATCTGGGTCTATAATTCTGTCTGAGATATTATAATAATCTCTTGCATCTTGACCTGTTCCAAATTCTATCCATATATTATCTGGAACTCTTTGGTTTCTATTCCAAAAGGTGTAAGTGCTTGTCATAAACATCATATTATTTCCACCAGCATAAAAATACATTCTAACTGGTGCTTTAATTGTTGTTAGTGTTGGACTTCCCGAACCAAATCTACTAATCTCTAACATTTTATTACTTCCAGAATAAAAATTTAAACCTACATCACTATCATCAAAAGTTATATTTTTTTCAAATAAAACATCATCTGTAAAATTTGAAGTTCCACCAACTGTAAAAGTATAATCAGGAACATTACTTTTTGTATTTACTGAAACTCTTTGAAGTCCTGTCCAAATATTCATAATCTGTGCGCCAGTTCTTGAACCTTTCAAGAACCTTATAACATCATTACCAGTAGAACCAGCCCATATATCTAAATCATCCTGCGTTCCACCAAAACCTGTTTCAGAACTAAATTCTATTTTGTTTCCACTACCCCCATAATTCACATTTAATCTTTCTGATACATTCAATTCTCCTTCTACTAAAGTATCTCCAGAGAGGTTTGAAGTTCCTGCTACCTCAAAAGAACCACCTCTAATATAACTATCTCCTGCACTATGAAAATATATCTTAGATGCCTGAGAACTATCATCTATTTGCATTACACTATTTACACCAGATTTAGTATATCTTGTTGCACCTGTTGCTGGTTGAATATTAAACCCCCCAGCACTTGTTTCTATAATTTGATTTCCACCACCAGGGTTCATTCTAATATATCTACCACTGGAGTCATAGGCAACAACATTTCCATAAACATTTATATATCCTTCTACTATAGTATTCCCAGATAGATTCGTTGTTCCTGTAACCTCTAACTCTCCACCAACATCTAAATTATCAAGGACATCAAGATGATTTCCAATAGTAGCACTATTTAATACATCAAGACCAGTTCCCATAGCATTAGCATAGAGAATACCCTCAACATTTATATCACTATCAAAAGAAACATCAGCACTTCTATTCTCACCTAACTGCTTTGTGAAGTTGTCTAAATAACCAAAGTATCTTTCAGATGTTATATTTTTTGTTACATCTAAATCACTATATAACTTTATTAAAGTATTTGCATGTAAACTTAATTCATTAGAATTATCGGAAGATATGTATTCTGTTTCTGCACTTCCACCCGGAACATTAACTAAAAATTTATATTCATTAAGAATTCCATCAGTTGAAGTTTTAGGAGTTAGATAAGTGAATGTTGATGGTAAAGTTTCACTCTTCCATAGAGTATTATCATTAAATAACTCAGAAAATTGACCCCCAGAACTATTAACAAAATCAGACTCGTTGTATTCCAAATACATATCAAGACCATACTCCTCAACATCATAGTATATAACAGATGCAAATGTATAACTTACTATACAAATCAGTGCTATAAGTGTAAGGTATATTAGTCTTTTCATACTTCCTCTATTATTGAGTGGTCTGTTGTTGTATCTGTGTAGGTAATTGTTTTGCGATATTGCTTTCCTTTGTAATAAAAGTCCACTTGCATAATTCTGTTTCTATTTGACGGGTCTCTGGTATATACTCTTCTGCAATTCATAAAATCCAAGTTCTCTGCTATTACCTGAACAGGAAAGGGATTCTGGTTGTTTATCTCATTTCCAAAAGAATCTACTAATAACCTTTTAGGACATTGTGCCTGTTCATTCCATTCTTGGTTCTTTCTTACAAAGTCCTCTCCTGTTTGCTCTGTATCATTTGTCAAATAAGTAGATACTCTGATTAAAATAACATCTTCATTAGAATACCCCTCGCTTAAATTAGCTAAGTCATAAACATAGACTCCATCGCTTCCTGTGGAGATTGTTATCTCTTCTGAAGTGGTTAGATTCTTAATGTAAACTGTAGTCTTGGTTGTTGTCGTTCCGCCGCCAATAAAAAGATTAAGTCCCTGAACTCCGTTCTCGTTCGTATCAATTATGTGCTCTATTTCTGCTGAGCCAAGAATTAAGCTGTTTGTTCTTATTGTTCCCTCTATTAAATATGAGGTTGGAGGAGGCATTTTAACCCCCTAAATTTGGCAAGAATCTTGTAGTGCTCCTGCAATTAGTTTTTACAGGTGGT
>SDBV01001889.1_pt1 | contig 31446 bp, 32 predicted proteins | sample 2277081 | NCBI WGS metagenome assembly SDBV01 (sample SAMN10402039, study PRJNA504765) | marine sediment metagenome | isolation source: marine sediment core GS10_PC15, 223 cmbsf | place: Arctic Ocean: Southern Knipovich Ridge | collected 2010 | reverse complement strand
GATGAAATTCTTATTACTGTAATTCCATACATGGCTTGCGAGGAGTATGATGCAGATCAACGAATCTACTTCCCAACGATCGATGACAGAAAATTCAAAAGAGTTGCGTCTTCACATCATCCAATTAACCGCTCATTACGTATTATAAGGTACCGGAGGCGTTAATGAGAGGTATAATATGGATTATTCAGAAATCAATAAAAGACTTGAAGAACAGTTTGGATTCAAAGGAAATAGGGCTGCTAAAGAGCACCATGTAATAGAGAATTTTCTTCTAGAAATATCAAACGAAAAACTGGTTTGGTATAAACCCTGGAAGTATTTTTCATTATTGGTTAAAGTCAAAAAAGCAATAGCCTTAATAGGTTCAATTGCTTCATCCTGCCTAATTGAACAAATTGATATAAGCAAGACACAGATGGATCTAATTGAAGTTCAAAAAGCATTCCAAATAGAAATTGAAGAGTTAAAAGAAAAGGTTAACAGCTTATGAAACGAGCTAGTTTATCTAAAAAAGTATGTAAAAATTGTGGAGATGAGTTTAGTAGAAATCATAATAGGTCTGGAAGATTAGAATCTGTTAAAGATTACACTAAGAGAAAGTATTGTAGTCATAAATGTTATACGTCTTTTAATGTAGGCGACAAACATTGTAATTATAAGGATGGATTTAGAAGAGGACACAATGAAGGATATTTGAGATTGACGAATGGGCAATATGTTCATAGAGTAATAATGGAAAAATATTTATATCGAAAATTAAACACAGAAGAACATATACATCATATAAATGATAATGTTTTGGATAATAATATATCTAATCTTGAGATTTTAAGTAATTCTGAACATAGAAAATTACATACTAAAAACTGCAAGAGAGATAGGAAAGGTAGGTTTATTAAAAAATGAAAAGGGCAATAATTACTGGATGTACGGGCCAGGACGGCGCTTTGCTGTCCAATTTTCTTTTAAATAAGGGCTACGAAGTTTTTGGAGTTGACAGGCGAACATCTTCTAGTACTGCCTGGAGACTTCGTGAGCTTGGTGTATTAAATAATACCAACTTCAATGTAGTCTCCGGCGATCTTACCGACGCCTCCTCTATTTCCCGCCTTGTAGAATCTATAGAGCCTAACGAGTTTTACAATCTTGGTGCCATGTCTTTTGTTAAAGAGTCATGGAATACTCCAGGGGCAACTATGAAGATTAATGCCTTAGGAAATATTAACTGTCTTGAGGCCATTAGAATTCATCAGTCTGAATGTCGCTTTTATCAAGCATCATCTTCCGAAATGTTTGGCGGTGCTAATCGTGCTGAGGTCTTAGATGAGAATTCAAGATTTTATCCACGATCTCCTTATGGAATTAGTAAGGTAGCAGCACACTGGACAACTATCAATTACAGAGAATCATACAATATGTTTGCGTGTAATGGTATTCTTTTCAATCATGAAAGTGAATATCGTGGTCTTGAATTTGTCACTCGTAAAATAACTGATGGAGTTGCTAGAATTAATCTTGGATTGCAAGATTATATTGAATTAGGTAATTTAGATGCTAAAAGAGACTGGGGATCAGCAAAAGATTATGTTATAGGAATGCACGCAATGCTTCAACAACCAAATCCTGATGATTATGTACTTGCTACAGGAATAGCAAAATCAATACGACAATTAGTTGAATGTGCTGCCCGATCTGCAGATTTAGAACATAAAGTATATTGTACAAAATATGTAAAACATAATGAGAAGTTTAATAGACCAGCAGATGTAGGACATCTTTTGGGAGATGCATCTAAAGCTTATGAAAAATTGGGATGGAAAAGTTCAACATCATTTTATGATTTAATAGATTGCATGGTAAAAAAGGACATAGAGCGTGTTAAAAGAGAAAAGATGTTCTAAGTGTGCGAAAATTTTAAGTATCGACTGTTTTTATAAAGATAAGTATAAAAAAGATGGACTTAAATCCCATTGCAAAAGTTGTGCTTCTGGATATTATAATCGTTGGCACAATAGAAATGAACTGCATGATTATAAATTATATAAATTTTTTAAAATTAATTGAATCTTCATGCTATTATTGTTATAATGTATGTAGCAATTTATTAAATGTGCGCAATAAGTATATAATGCCCTATAATGGAATCGATAGAATTAATAATAATTTAGGATATTCTAAAGATAATGTTGTATCATGTTGCAAAATTTGCAACAGAGCAAAAGATAAAATGTCTCAAGATGATTTTTATAGATGGTTGGCTGCTGCACACGCAACAACATGTCATAGGAGAATATATATATGAATTATTTTAAAAATCAATCTGCAGAATTTATTTACACTAGAACATATTCAAGATGGATAGAAGAAGAACAACGCAGAGAGATTTGGCCTGAGACCGTAGAAAGATACATAGATTTTATTGGAAAGCACACAGGAGACAGAGTACCTCAAAAGGTTTTTAGAAAGTCTAAAGAAGCAATTTTATCTATGAATGTCATGCCTTCAATGAGAGCTATGTGGTCTGCTGGAGCTGCGGCGGAATTTGATAACACTGCACTATATAATTGCAGCTTTCAAACCATTGATTGCATAGATGCTTTTGGAGAATGTTTATACATTCTTATGTGTGGTGCTGGGTATGGCTTTTCTGTAGAACAAAAATATATTCAGAAGTTACCTGAAATTCCACAAATGAGTGGCCAAGGTGCTGGAACTTTTTTAATTGAAGATGCAAAAGAGGGTTGGGCTGACTCTGTTAAAAGACTTATGCAGGCTCTATATAGGGGCGAAGACCTGGATATGGACTATGGTCTACTTCGTCCCAAAGGCGCAAAGTTAATGACTATGGGAGGTAGATCTTCTGGTCCAGAACCTCTCATGCGCCTGCACCAATTTATGAGGCATGTTTTTGATTTAGCACAAGGAAGAAAGTTAACCTCTCTTGAGTGCCATGATATTTTATGCCAGATAGCTGAGATAGTTGTAGTGGGTGGTGTTCGCCGATCTAGCGAAATTTCCCTATCTGATTTAGATAGTGAGGATATGGCAAATGCAAAAATGGATGAGTTCCCTGTTAGACGTTACATGGCAAACAACAGTGCTGTTTATTACGACAAGCCTTCTGCTGCTAGATTTCTTACTGAGTGGGGCATTCTCGCTAATAGTGGCAGCGGTGAGCGTGGTATTTTTAATCTTGGGGGTTCTCGTAACATGTCACCTGGCCGTAGAGATTCTTCGCAAATTGTTGGAGTAAATCCTTGTGCTGAGATTTTGCTACGTAGTTGTCAATTTTGTAACCTTACTGAAGTTGTAGTTCGACCAGAAGATGACCTGGACGAACTTTTGGATAAGGTTGAAACGGCAACATGGCTTGGAGCTATTCAATCAACACTTACTTACTTTCCATATCTTAGAAAGAAATGGAAGAAAAATTGTGATGAAGAACGCCTGTTAGGAGTTTCTCTTACAGGAATTATGGACTTGCCTCAAATGCTAAAACCTGAAGTATTGAGTGCAATGAGAAAAAAAGCAATAAAGGTGGCTAAGCATGCTGCGAGATGTCTTAAAATTAACACCCCTACCGCTGTCACTTGTGTTAAGCCGTCTGGTACTGTATCTCAGTTGGTTGATTCTGCTAGCGGTATGCATTCAAGATTTTCTAACTTTTACATTAGGCGGTATCGTATTAGTTCTACTGACCCTTTGTTTAAGATGTTACGAGAACAGGGCCTTCAAGCCAATCCAGATAACGGACAAAGAAAAGAAGATTGGGAAGAAGCTAAAAAAGGTAGAAAGGGCGCTTGCTCAATCTATGAACAGGGAAAACAGTGGGACGAGGAGAAGGTTACGACATGGGTCTTTTCGTTCCCCGTTCAATCGCCGAAGAAATGTGTAACACGACACAAAATTTCTAGTATGGAACAGCTTGAAAATTACAAATTGTTACGACAAAATTGGTGTGAACATAATGCGTCATGCACAGTTTATGTTAAAGAAGACGAATGGTTTAAAACTGGTCACTGGGTATATGAGAATTTTGACTTTGTAAACGGAATTAGTTTTCTGCCTTTTGATGGTGGAGTTTATGAACAACCTCCGTATGAAGAAATAAATGAAGAAACATATAATAAGCTAGTTTCAGAATTTCCAGTAATAGATTATTCAGAGCTATCTCGATATGAACAGGAGGATACAACGGAGGGCGCTAAAGTTTATGCTTGCACAGGTGATCGTTGTGAGGTGTCACAATGAAAAAAATAAGATCATCAAAAGTCGATTTGGTTGGCCAAAAATTTGGAAAATTTACCGTTATTAGTCTTTCCGGAAAAACAAAAAATTGTCATTATAAATATTTATGTAAATGTGACTGTGGAAATATCAAAGAGGTATTACAAACTAGTTTGATTGCAAGAAGATCTAAGAGTTGTGGATGTATGAAAAGACCTAATTGGAAAGGGTATGGAGAAATTCCTGGATCTTTTTTTAATGATTTTAAAAGAAATAGTGCTGGTGAAAAAAGTCGTAGAAAATTAAGAAGGAATATTGATTTTTCAATAACAATCGAATATATGTGGGAATTGTTTTTACAACAAAATAAGAAATGTGCACTTACTGGAATTGAATTAATTATGAGACCAGCAAGAATTAGAACTGCATCGATAGACAGAATTGATTGTAAAAAGGGTTACACAACAGAAAATGTTCAGTGGGTACACAAAGATATTAACAGAATGAAAAATATATTTGATCAGGAATATTTTATAGAAACATGTAAGAAGGTGTCAAAACTTTATCAATAAAAAATGGGAAATTTTTGCTTAAATCCAGTATAATGTAGTAGGAGGATTTACTTTATGAATGTTGAAAGAGACAACGAAGGCTGCCCTTTGCCACATCACAAGGAAGATGAAGAGCCTGGCATAGACACAAGAGTTCTTGGAGTAGGAAAGGTTGATAAATTTTATCCTATCCGTAAAAAAACTCATATTGCTCCTGAGGGTGTTAGAACAGTAAATATAAAGTTCTCAAGACCTTCTGGCAAAACTCCAACAAAAGGCACTATTGGTGCAGCGGCTTACGACGTATATGCTACTGAGAGTGTAAAGTTACTTCCTGGAGAAACCGTCATTATGCCATTAGGTTTTTCTGTAGAAATTCCTCCAGGTTATGATATGAAGGTTACTCCAAGAAGTGGGCTGTCTAGAAAAGGTCTTACTATAACGAATTCTCCAGGTTTAATAGATGAGGATTATAGAGGTCAGTTAGGTGTTCTTTTAAGATATGATCCAGCAAATACTTATGTGGTTATAGAGAAGCTGTACAAGGCACTAGGTAACTTTTGTAAAAACCTTGTTTCTTCAGCTCAGTTTAATCTTGACTTGGCTAAGCAAAAACTAGCTGACGCTGTTAACGTTAAACCATTTAAACCTTTTGAGATTAATGCTGGTGATCGCATTGGTCAGATCCAAATCCACAAAGTTGTCCCGTTTATCTTCAAGGAAGTTGAAAACCTTTCTGATACTGAACGTGGCTCTGGAGGATATGGCTCAACTGATGCGTAAACACAGTTGAGGGGTGAGATGGAAATTGACGTTCTTTACAGAGTTTCTGAAAATCTGTGTCATCAATACATCAATCGATTTGTGAAACAGGAGACAATTGACCTAGCATTTTATCGTACATCATCTGATCAGTACACAACTAAAAAAACTATTTGGAATGCCGCTAGCCGTATTACGCCTGGCGGCATTTTTTGCATCCAGGTTGGTCCTGAAAACATTAGTGATGTCATAAGATTAGTAGAACAACGAAGTTACAAATTCAAAGTGATATATTGTGATTGCACATGGGTCACCCCAGAAGGTGTTGCCACGTATCTACTTGTGTACAAAAGTGAAATTGCTAAGCCTAAAATTGATACTTTATTACGTATAAGTAGTATAGAGGAACTGGGAAAGAAATTAATTGGTTTGTGTACTTTTGGCGATTTAGTTTTGTGCGTAGGAGATTCAACCCTACCTTTTGTTGAAATGTCCAAGAGGCTTGGACGCAATGTTATTGGTTTTGGAGACGATGACAAATGTGCAGAAGATGCACGTTACCAGGGAGTAAGAGAGGTAATACTATGAGCGATGAGATCGAGAAGGTTAAAGACGAAGACGATATCATGGAGGTTGTCCATGCAAGTGCTACTGAAGTTGTAGCAAAACCAAAAGACGTCGAAGATATGCTAAAGAAAGCAAAAGCTAAAAAGATGACGTCCGAGGAAGAGAGAGAAGTTATTGAGGAAAACATTATTGGTGAGTTCACCGACTAACGCCATCATTACCGCCTCTGGGCTTACATACGAACAACAAGAAGGGGTTATTGAGCGTGTTGCTAACACAAAAGCTCATCAATATAGATCGATAGGTTTTTATGATCTTGATGATCTTAAACAAGAAGTTCGTATAAAATGTTGGTCCGTAATACATCGCTATAATCCTGAATGTGGCACTAATCTTTATGTATTTCTTAGTGTATGCGCAGATAATAAACTCAGGGATATAAAACGTGGTGTAATGTACAAACATAACAAGCCATGTTTACGATGTCCATTTTGGAATTCGGGAGCAGCAGGAAGCGGGTTACACGATTGTCTTGTGTATGACTACAAGATGGATTGCGAAAGATTTGCTAAACACGAACGATATGTTCAAGCAAAACTTAGTGCAAGTTATCCTGTTGATATTGATGCTGAAAAAATTGAGGGCGACACCATTTCTTATGAAGACAAGTTTGATTTAGTAGACTTTGTTGAGACTAGAATTTCAAAAACTCTCCTGCCTTCTTTTGAAAAATTAAGAGTAAACAATTACAGTTTGAAATGTTTGAAACCTAGGGAAAGAAATGTGCTGATAGAGGCGCTTAGAAACATATTAGGAGATTTTGAATTATGAACATTAATCTTTGTGGTGCTTGCGGCTGGCTCGGTGGCGATGCAGAGTTAGGTTGTAGCAATGTTAATACTGAAATTAAACCAGAACTAAAATCTATTATTGACAAAAATGGATTGACTGCAAGATCATGTCCATTGTGCAAGTCTTCATTTATATTTTCTAAGACTCCTCCAGCCTTTGTAATTGGACAACCTGGAATTTCTTCTTGGAGCAATGGTCAACCATGTGGTCCATGTCAAGAGAATGGTTTTCCAGCACCGTATATAGATAGAGCTATTCCGTGGATTCCAAACAGTTATAGCAGAATGCCGTTACCCGATAATGGTGTAGCTCAACCTACAGTAGCCGAAACCATTCTTCCTCCTGAAGCAATAACAAAAACTAGTATTTCTCCTGAATTAGATGACGATCTGCACATTGAGTCTGATTTGGTTGCTGATATTCTTGCTGAAGCATCTGGCGAAGAGCGAGAAGGTTTAGCTCAAAGTCTAGCAGATGGTGAGAATAGAACTACTAAAGAAATGATAGCTCAAGAAGCTGGAGTTGCTGTTGAGACTTTGAAAGATAAACCAAAGAGAACAAAAAAGAAGTCGTTAAAAAGACCAAACAACACTAATCTCAACAGAACGTGCGATGATTGTGGCGGCAAGTTTTATGCTAAGACAAAAACAAATAGATGTCAAAAATGTAACCAGGTCTTTATGTCGAAATTTGTATCATGAGTAATGAGTTAATAACAGGTCGTTTTACCGAAGCTGAAGAAACCTTCATTCGAAACAACCATGAAAAAATGACAGACAAAGCCATTGGTGAAGCGCTTAATCGTTCTGAAAAATCTGTCATGAATAAGCGCACCAATATAGGCCTTAGTACAAGAAGAAATAAGCCCAAGCTTACAAAACAACATCGTGAATCTTATATTGCTAGCTTAGATGATAATGACAGAAAAAAGTTTCATGAGAAAGAAATTATTGGTTCCGCAATGTATAGAGCTATTCAGGGATCTTTAGATGCCCCAGAACAAGATTATTACGTTGAAAAGTATGTTGGTTTTATGCTGGATCCAACCATTGAAACTATGACAGCTATGGAAAAAGATGCTTTGCACCAATTACTTATATCTGAACTGCGAATTATAAGACACATGAAAGAGGAAAAGGCATACAATAAATTAATATCAAATTGGCAGGGACAAGGTAAACCACCTGCTCCAATTTCAAGAGCTAAAGAAATTCGTGAGTGTCAAGAGGTTATTTTGAAATGTCAAGCTAGTTTAAATGTTGAGCGTAAACAACGACTCAAAAATCAGACTGATCAATCAATCAGTTTTACTAGCATGATTAAAGAATTGAAAAATCCACAAACTAGATATATGTTTGGAATAGAGGCAACAATGCTCAAGGTTGTTGCTGAAAGAACTTACAATGTTAGCCTAGGTAAAAATATTTTCTCTGGGCATGGTACAAAATTTGACTTGTCTAATAATTTTAGAGATGGCAAAACTGAAGAACTTCCAGAAAGTTTCTTGCCAGCAGTGAGGGCGAAAGATGACAAATAAATGTTTAAGGTGTGACAAAATTATAGAAAAACCACGGCATAACAAGAAATATTGTTCAGACAAATGTAGAGAACTAGAAGGTGGTAGACGTTGGAGGGAAAAGAATCCCGAATATGGTAGAAATTATATGAGGAAAAATTCTCATAAAAAGAAAGGTTATTGTAAAAGATGGAGATCTAATAGACGTAACAAATTTATTAAGATGTATGGTGGGAAATGTAATTGTTGTGGGGAGAATAATAAATATGTTTTAACTCTTGATCATGTTAAAAATGATGGTTCTAAAGTTAGAAAAGGTCGTAGCAATGATGCAGAGTATACAAAAGCCATAAATGAATATAGACCAAATTTATATCAAATTCTTTGTATGAATTGTAATTGTTTAAAAGAGTGGTATAAAAAAATGCCATATAATAATGAGTATATTATTGGACAAATGGGGTTTGGATCATGAATGAATTACCTTTTATCATAAAAGACACCCGTGAAAAGTCTGGTTACAATTTCAAAGCTTCTAAAAATTGTGCAGGTATGATCGATGAAAAGCTAGACTTCGGAGACTATGCAATCAAAGATCATTTAGATATTGTTGTCATTGAAAGAAAAGCTAGTGTTACAGAACTTTGCAATAATATTGGTAGAGAGCGTGAACGTTTTATTAGAGAGTTGCAACGTATAGTTGACTCTGGTGTCAAACGTAAATACGTAGTAATAGAAGATCATTACTCCTCTATATTCAGACAACGATACACAAAGATAAATCCCACAGCAATCTTTGAGTCTATTATAGGATTTCAGGTTGAATTCGATATTCCTTTTTTGTTTGCAGGAAACAAACCCAATGCCCACAGGGTTACTAGAAGTTTGCTTCTAAAGTCTTACAAATATTATTACCAAGGACGCATATGAAGAATAAAGTAATCCGACCAATGTATGATCATTATACAGGTTTACCTCAAGAAGACACTCTGTTTAATCCATTAGTTGATGTTCCAGCTAAATTAAAAGAACGTGATGAGCTTACAGAAATATATAAGCTTTGTAATGAATATTATTCGCCAGAGTTTGGCATTAAGTATTTATTGAACACAAACCTTTACCCATTCCAAATGGCAACAATACGTGCTATTCTTGCTCATAAATTTCCCCTAATACTATTTACTCGTGGTGGCGGTAAAACTTTTATGCTTGCTGTCTATGCCGTTTATCATGCAATAATGTATCCAGGATCACGTATAGTTCTTGTATCTGCTTCTTTCAGACAGTCTAAGTTAATCTTTGCTGAAATTCAGCGAATGTGGGAGAGATCTCCTTTGTTACAAATGATTGCAACTGATAAACCAAGAATATCTACAGACAATTGCCACTTTGATTTGGTTGGCTCTACTATTAAAGCATTGCCTCTTGGTACTGGAGATAAAATTCGTGGTGAACGTGGTCATGTTATTTTGGCTGATGAGTTTAACTCTATTCCAATAGAAGTTTTCGATATTGTTGTTCGTGGTTTTGCTGCTACAGAATCTGACCCATGGACTAAAACTAGAGATAGGTTACTTCGTGCTCAAAGGGAAGGATCTGCAGATTTGCCCCAAGATCATGAGATGGCTAATGCTATGATATCAGAAGGAAATAAAATTATACTTAGTGGAACTGCTGGATTTAAAGGTGGTACATTCTATCAAATTTTCAAACAATACTCAACCATTATTTCAAATGGTATCCATGGTCGTGTTGAAGATTATGAAGCATTGTTCGAAGATTGCGAAATTGACAGTAATATAGATATTGATTGTAGTGATTACTGCATATGCAGATATACATACCAAGAGCTTCCTTTGGGTATGCAAGATGTAAAACTAATTGAGAATGCTAAAGCTACTATGCCTCTGCCATTATTTAAAATGGAGTATATGGCACAGTTTGCAGATGATACATTTGGTTTTTTCAAACCTCGTGACATTGAAGCAGCTACTTCTAAGTCTCCAGGAGGATTTGGTATTGTTTTGAAAGGTTCGGAAAATCGTCACTACATTATGGGTGTTGACCCAGCCAGAACCGTTGACCGTTTCGCCATTGTTGTTATTGAACTTGGTCAACCTAACAAAGTTGTATATTGTTGGACTGCACAAAATAAACCCTATTCTTTTGGTGCTTCAAAAATGCGTGAGCTAATGCGTCATTTCAACATTATTGGAATAGGTATTGACCCTCAGGGTGGAGGCTTTGCCGTCGAAGAGCTTATCAACAAATCGGACGTTATGAAGGACAAAGAAAAAAAGATTTATCCTTTTGATGACGACAAACCCGAATCACAAACTGGTCTTAAAATTCTGTATCCATTCAACTTCACTTCAAATTGGGTCGATGATGCGAATGCTCTTCTTCAAAAAAATATTGAGGATAGGGTGTTAATGTTCCCCATGGCTGTTGATATGTCAGGATCGGAAAAAGAGACGTTTGTTGCCAAAGACGATGTTTGCTATGAAATTTTAGAAATGAAAAAAGAACTTATTGCTATTGAGGTTTCACATACTAAGACCGGCCGCAAGCATTTTGACCTAGCTCCACCAGATCCAACAAAAGACATTGACGGTATAATAAAGCACAAGGACAGGTACTCAGCTCTGCTTTTGGCGAATTATCTTGCAACTCGTATGAATGTACTAAATTATGACGAGAAGGAGATGGCCAGAAATATCTATTACGACACCTTCAAGCACTTTGGATGGTCTAACGACCTAATAAAACGGCTCGATAGGTAATTCTAAAGTCGTACTATAGAATGATAAGTGGTTTTTTAGCGAGGAATAACGATGCCAGACAAAGACAGAAAGTTCACAAAAGAAGATCTCATTGAGATTTACAAACGTTCCGACGCAACTAACGAGTTTCTTGCTAACGCAAGCACTAGCGATCTTCTTATTGTAAAAAGTGAATCTGCTCACACTCACCGTTCTCCACATCATTTTGGTCCGGTAAACTTTGATGGTAGCACCTCAAGATTCAGATCTGCCACAGAATCTGAAGTTATAAAACAAAGAATTGCGGCTTGCCGTGAAGCATACGAAAATGCAGGACTAATTGCTAACTCAGTTGACCTAATGGTTGACTTTTCTGTTGAGAGTATGCAGATAGTTCATGAGAATAAGGCAATTCAGAGATTTTACTGGCAATGGGCAAGACAGATAAACTTGCCTGTAGTTGTAGAACAGATGATTAAGTCTTACTTTGTTGATAGCAATGTTCCTGTTTTGGCATTTCGTGGAAGAATTAGTCCTGGAGAAGTTAGGAAATTCAGGAAAACTACAGCTCGCCGAGAAGGATCTTCTTCTGCAATTAAGTTTTTCACAGAACCTGACGTTACTCGTCGTCGTATCATTCCTTACAAGTATGCCATACTTGATGTTTTGAGACTTCACATTGAAGGTGCCGATCTGCTTGGCAACTTAGTGTTTGAATATGATCTTGATATTGAAGATAAAAAACGATTATCAGATCCTTCTGAGCAAAAATCAGATCTTATGCTGAAGCTTCGTACTGCTATAGGTGAAAAGGATTTCTTACGCCTTGTTGATACTGGTCGTTTGCACATTGATCCTAGTAGAGTTTCCATGATTCATTACAAGAAAGATGGATACCGCCGTTGGGCCAATCCTTTTCTTTGGAGAATAATCGATGATTTGAAGTTTAAAAAAGCTCTTAGGGACATGGATATTTCAGTTATTGAAAGTGTTATTAATACTTTAACTATTATAGGTCTTGGAGATACTGTTGGAGGATTTCCTGCAACTCCAGAAATGCTCACTGCTTTTGCTAAACTTTTAAAAACAAATACTAAGTCACCTTATTTAGTATGGAACGACCTTATTAAGGTAATTGCTGAATATCCTCCTGTATCTGACATTTTAGGTGAAGAGAAGTACGAGCAGGTAAATACAGAGCTACGTCAATCTCTTGGTATTCCTGAGGTTATATTGAGTGGTGCTGGTAAGGGTAACTTTGCTAACTCATTCATTGCTGTAAAAACTCTTGTTGAGCGTTTGGAAAGTGCTCGCCAGGCTGTAGTTAGGTGGCTTGAGTCTCAGTTACTTATTGTTGCACAAGCTATGGATTTCAGAAAGCCTGCATCAATCAAGTTACGACATATGTCGTTGTCAGACCAAGAGGCTCAGAAACGTCTTATGCTTGAAATGGTTGATCGTGGAATGATTTCGTATCAAACCTGCACCGAGGCTTTTGGTGAAAACTTTGAAATTGAAGTTCAGAGAATGAAGGAAGAGGATACCTTTAGGCGTAAAAACGAAGCTAAATTTCCTTATGTTCTTGTCAAAACGGGTAAGTTTGGTCCTTCATTAGCCAATGGTCCTGCACCATTTGTCGGTTTACTTGATAAGGAAACACTGGATAATCGTCAAACAGATGATGCTGAACTAAAAAGAAAGTCTAATAAAATGGCTGCTGATCAGGCTGAGTTAGACATGAAACAACAGAAAGCTAATCCTCCTAACAAGTTACCAACACAACAAGGTTCTCAGCCACAGTCTGGTGGACGACCAAGTGCCACAAAGAAGCCTCAGAAGACTAAGACCACTCCGAGAAATAAGCCTAAAGGTCAGGATAACTCTGGAAAACCAACGGGAAATCCAACTGGTCGTAAAGCTGCCGCTTCTAACAGTTTTGAGATGGGACAGCAGATGTTTGATAAATTATATTCTGCTTTTTCAAAATCATTAATTAGAAATTTAAAATTAAAAGATGCTCGCCATTTGAAGGATGATCACAAAAATCAGATATATGAGTTAGTGTCTTCTGTAATTGGTGAATTCGGAAGTACTTCTGAAATCAATCAAGGAAATGTTGAAGTTTTATTGAAGTCTTTGGGTAATCAAGAAGTGAATTCTGAAACTCTTTCTCGCTCTTATCCAAAATTAGGGACAGAAATTCGTGACACAGTACGTAAAATAGTTAGGGACTTTACGTTTAAGAACGGCTATTTGCCAAATAAGTCAGAAGCTCGTGATATCGTGGCTTCGGCATACGCTGTACTGTAAAGCATATTTCGACCATAATCTCTTTAAAGGAGGAAAATGATGACTAATCGAAACACTGCACCTGATGCTGCCTTTGCATGCGTTATTGACGTTGGCGGCATTAAGTATAAGCTGCTTCGCCACCACAAGCTCGACTCTGTTCGTGACGGTACCGAGCACGATACTATTGATTCTACCATGCTAGCTTTTTCTCTTCGTATGGTTGATCAAACTCCTGTTTCTGCTGAAGACCAGGAAGTTCTTCGCACACATCTTCGTGACCACGAGGCTGCTATTGCTCGTTCAATTGTTGTTGATGCTCAGCCAGACAATTTGAATGTTAAGGATGTTAATCGTAATAATTTAGACGATGATCAGGCTGCTAAGCTGGTTTCTCAGCAAGCTGGTGGTCCTGATGGTAATTCTAGCGTTTCAGAGCCAAAGACTACTATGACTATGCAGCCTGAGCAGAGCGTCGTTGTTCGTACCGATAAGGGTACCACAACTGCTCAACTTGCTCAACCTAACGCTGGTGGTTCTATAACTGGTGGCGGCTCTACTCCTCATAAGAAGGGCGTTAAGGATACTGATGGCGGTCGTCCAAAGGGAGATCATGAGGATACTCTTGATGTTAACGTTACTGACGATGTTGAGAAGAAGCCTAGCGCTGGACTTGGTAAGCCTGCTCATAAGCCAGTTGTTTCAGTTGGTGAGATCGACAGTTCTCGTCCAAGCATTGATCCAACTGGTGGAGAAATTATTGAGACCAGTCCTGGTGACGTAGAGAAGGGTGCTGGACTTCCTTCTTCAAGTAAAGTAGCTGAAGAAGGTCTTCATAGTCCTGAGGAAGATATCAAGAAAAAGGGAAAAAAGGTTAAGGCCCGTGGTGACGATCTTCCCCTAGATGATAAGACTAAAAGTGTAAAAAAAAAAGTAGTGTAAAGGCTCTTCATCCTGACGTTCTTAAAACTAACCCAACTGGTTTACTTAAGAATCGTGAAAATCTTGAAAACATTCCAATGGCAGATAAAAATAAAAATCAGCCAGGAATTAAGGTTCAAGCTAGTATAGGTGATTGGGTCCGAAATAACGATGGCGTAGTAGGTCAAATTATTTCAGTTAAAGATGGCAAACCTATCGTTAAAGTTCCCCGCACTGGGGCAGAAGTCAGCAATGAGGGCTGGAAGGTAATTGTTAGGGCAAACGAGGTCAATAAAGATGACTCCGTTGATGTACTTCAAAAAGAGCTTCGGATTTTGAACAGTCCCGAGGCTCTTATGAAGTTTGCCACACCTACCGCTGAAGGTCAGAGGGCTCGCAAAAATAAAATTGCTCTATGTTGCGTTGATGATTTAACTGATTTTGGCTACAAGCTAGTTAAGGATCGTTTCATAAACGCAGTAAAAGGCAAAGCAACAGCTAAAGTTATTGGTGTTGACAAGTTAGGTCAAATGGATTTTGTTGCAGTTCAACTCGGTGACGAAAAAGATTTTCCGTTTACTGTCATGCTTGAAATTATAAGAGATGGTGACGGAGTTCCAATGAGGATTCGTTTGCTCAATAGCGACTTGCCTGTTGAATTTTTGAAAGACTTTGCTAAATTCTTAACTGATCTTGCTAAAGAAGGAAGCGCAAAAGCTAGCTTAGATCAAACGGTTGCTGGACCAAAACTTGAACGTTGTGTTTCAAAAGTAAAAAAGCAGCTTACCGATAAAGCCAAAAAGCCAGTTAGTGATAAAAAGAAAAAAGACATAGAGTCTAGCGCATTTGCTATATGTACATCTCAAGGATTAAAGTAATATGGAAAAGTTTGCCCCAATACATATCTTGGCCACTGCCAAATTGTGCGATGTTGAACAAGAGCTTTTACCAGCCCACGCTGTAGAGCTTGGAAGTTCAACAGTAGAGGAAAGGGGTAAAATGCCGATTATCCCTGCTCTGGAAAATCAAAAAGATCTCACAAAACTTGTGGCTATTCTTCTCTCTACCGGCATCAATCGCAATGATGACGTGTTTTTACCCAGTGAAGTACTACCTGTCAGAAATACTGGTGCTCATAAACCCGTTAATCTTGAACATGATCCGACACAAATAATTGGTCACATGATTAGAACTTTTGCTACTGAAAAAACTGGCGCAAGAATTCCAGATGGTAAAAAGCCAAAAGGAAAGAAATTTAATATTACTGCTGAGGCTGTAATTTATAAATTTCTTTTCCCCGATCTTGTTTCTAGTATTAAAAATCGTGCAGATTCGAATACCTTATTTGTTTCTGTAGAAGTGTGGTTTACTGCATTTGATTTTTTGGTTGGCAGCAATATCATAAAACGAACCCCTGAAACGTCTTCTAGGCTTGAATCAAGTTTAAAAGCCAGTGGTGGTAGTGGCAGTTTTGAGGGCAAAAGGCTTGGTAGAGTGTTAAGAAATCTGATTATTGGTGGTATCGGAGTTGTAAAAGATCCTGCTAATCCAGAAAGCATTATAAAATCTGTATCGGGATTTGATTCTGAAGTCGTAAGTAATATAGAAGATGAAGTTATTTCACACAACATTTTGTCCAGTTTAAATGAATTAGATAATAGTGAAACTACCGAACTCATTGAAATCAATCAAGTTGAAACGGAGGATACTATGAATCCAGAGATTATCGAAGAGATGGCTGCAATGGCTGCAGCAATCAAGGCGAAGGCTGAAGATGTTACCCAGGAGACTGAGATTAGTCTTGAAATTGATGACAATCAAGAATTTCAAGTTCTTGCTAGTCGTTTGGAGACATTGGAAAAGAGTAATAAGGAGCTAAAGAGTAGAGCTGACGATGCTGAGTATAAAGCTGAGGCCAGTAGGCGTGAAGCAGAGCTTAGCAAGGCTGGCTTTAAGGGTCAGCAACTTGATAGAGTTCTTACTCGTTGTTTCAACATGAGTCAAAATGACTTTAACGAGTATATTAGCTTGTTAGTTGATTCTGTAAATAGCATTTTGCAGACTAAAGCTTCTGTTGCCACTATTGACCAAACTGAAACCGCAACTGTTGAGACTACCGAAGGGGGTGATATCGCAGGCACACAAATAGAGACTTCTGTTGAAACAGCCGAAGTTGAAACTGTCGTAGAGACTGAGGTTGCCGAGGTCGAGGTCACTGAGCCTGCTGATACGGTAGAACTCGAAGACGAAATTGAGGTTCAGATTGAGCCAGTTGATATTGATATCAACACCGAAGGAGATCAAACTGAAGAAACCAATCTTGCTGACAAGATGGGCAACATTGTTCAGAAGTTCTTGCAGCATCACAATGAAAAATGGAAGAAGTTGGCTATTAAATAAGTAAGCCTTTCGCTTTGTAAATAGGAGGAAATAATATGGCACTTTTGCAGACTCTTGAAAAGGTAAGTCATGATCATATCATTTTCCGTTGCGGAAACGTTGCGGCAAGGGGTACGCTCTTAACTTATCGCACCAGCCAAGACGGTTTTGTTGAGAAGCTAGCCGGCGCACCAGCGTTCGATACTAAGGTGGCCGGACTTGCGATGCAGAACGTCGAAAACGTTGCAGTTCCTAGTAACCTTACCGTTATTGGAGATGATACTGGTACTGTTGATCGACCACGTAACTTTAACAGGAATGTAACTAACGTCTCTGGCGTTGTTCGTCTTCTTGTTCATGGATACACCGAGTCTGATCAGCTTGCTAGTGTTGAGTTCGGTCAGGGTTCTGGTCTGTTTCTTGGATCTGCCGGTCTTTTGACCACAGTTCCTGGAACTGAGTCGGTTGGTCATGCCCTAAGCGGTATTCGAGATGGCTTCGTTCGCTGTTTCATCAATATTGTATAATCGGGTTTAAGTATAACAATAAGAAACACTTTTTAGGAGGTGAGTAATGGAACTCGTAATTAATGGTGTAACTATCAGTCTGAACGACGAGGAGAAGGGCTATTTGAAAGCCACTGCCTCTAGGGATGACGATGTTGCTAGAAGCCATCGCCTAGCTCTTGCTCAGGTTATGGAAAAGGCATGGCAGGCTGGTATTCTTGAGCCTGATTTGCTTGGAAGTATTTTCGAGCGTGTACAGCTTCCAGCTGGAGTAGAAGCTAAGTTCCCGCTTGATTTTTATGCACCTGAGAATGAGGGCGCATATGTTGCGATCGTTATTCCTAAGGAAGGTGCTATTCCTGATAGAGTCATCGAGGGTGACGAGCTTCGTGTATCAACCTATAAGGTTGGTAACGGAATCAGCTGGTCTCTTGACTATGCTCGTGACGCTCGTTGGGACGTTGTTGCCCGTGCAATCGAAGTTTTCACGAATGGTTTCATTCGTAAGCTAAACGATGACGGTTGGCACGTTATCCTTCAGGCAGCCAATGTTGGCACAACCACCTTGATTGATGATACTGTCGCTACTGATGGTGAGTTTAGTAAGCTTCTTTTGCTTAGCATGATGAGCCAGATTAAGCGCCGTACCGGTGGTCGTAACAGCCGTCTTACTGACATTTACCTTTCACCAGAGGCTATCAATGATATTCGTAACTTTGATAACACTCAGATTGATGAGGTAAGCCGTCGTGAGTTGGTTACCCGTGGTGAGGATCAGATTCCTTCACTTTATGGAGTTCGTCTCCATGAGATGCAGGAGTTTGGCGAGGGTCAGGAGTATGAGGATTACCTTGTAAATACTCTTGGTCGTGCACACACCAACAGTAAGTTGGAGTATGTTGTTGGTCTTGACCTTCTTCATAGAGATGCGTTCGTTATGCCTATCCGTGAGGAGATGGCAATGTTTGACGATCCTACTCTTCACCGTTCAGCTAAGGCTGGTGTATACGGTTGGATGGAGATTGGCTTTGCTAACCTCGACACTCGTCGTGCAATTCTTGGCCAGGTGTAATTAGACTTCAATTCATATGAAATTAAGTCAATAGTATAGGTCGGTTGTTGTTTAATGGCAGCGACCGGCCTATTTTTTTATGGAATTAGAAGGTGGGTAGGAAAGGTGTATCATGGCCTCAAATCAGTTTTCATGGCAATCAAATGATGGACCAATTCCTTTACTGTTCGAAGTACAGACAGAGTTTAACCCTGCTTCCGGCCTATCTCCTACAGTAGAAGTAAAGCGTGCTTCAGATGAATTTTATGCTGATTGGACAACTATAACTTTTAAACCACCAGCAGCAAGCGGTGACAAATTTGGATCTATGTCAGTTGTAGATAATTCACCAGGCGTATACAAAAGATTTTTTAACCCTGTAGATTTTTCTCAAACATTACCACAACAAACTTTCATTGTAACTTATAGAGTTACTCTTCCTAGTGGTTTTATTGTTGACGAAAGTTGTCCACCATTATCAAAAGCACGTAACCTTACACAAACTGAAACACACTTATTTACAGATATGGTTGGCAGCGGAGTACAATTCTTGCAGGGTATGACAGCAGAATTCTGTTAAGGGGGTACAAATGGCTACTGCTAGTACAATTATTGCCGTAGGAACTCCTGCGAGTGGCCTTGATATATTCACTAGATTTCAAGGTGTTCTTACAGATCCTACTTCTATTGTTTTTGACATTACTGAGCCAGGTGGAACCTCTGTAGGTAGTGGTATTGGATTTAAAAGATCTACTGGACGTCATGATGCCCGTGCAGTAACCATTCCTTCTGGTTTCAGCATTTCAACTCCTTGGAAAATAACCTGGACATTCAGCTCACCTGTAGGCGTAGTTAGCACAGCATGTGAAAACTTCTGTGTCGTCGCCGAACTTACTTCATCTTTTAGCAATATTCAGAATATCGTTGACATGGTCAAGCTAGACTTGGCAATCAGCGATGATTTATTTACTGAGGCAGAATATGTGCTATTTACTCAAAAAGCAATAAACAAAGTTAACAGATGTATTTGTTTAACAGGTACTGATGGCGAACTTGTTTTTGACGAAGGCACCGGTACTATTACTCCTACGCCAGACTCTTCTATTTTTGATTTAATTATTATGTCTATCGAATGTTTAATAGCTGTTCGTGCCAACAATGTTGCTATTGGAAAAGGTATTCGTGTTAAAGACGGTGAAACAGAAATTGATACTACCGCCAGTTTTACTGGATTCAAAGATATTACTAACAGACTATGTGCTGATTTTAATGATTCTTGTGAACTATACCTAACGAAACAACGAGAGGCAGATTACAAAACTGCGGCAGTGTCGGCTGGAAGCGTTCAGTGGTATGGCAATAGAAATATTTGCGAAAGTATGTTCCATAATGGCCAAGGTGATGGACACACTCGTTGTACCCCAAGTCCATACGAACATGGTTTTGGACATTTAACCGCTCACATGTAAGGAGATACAGATGATTTGGGAAGAAATTTTTCAAAGTCTTGTTGAATATGGTTTTGCTGGTATAGTGGCAGGCGTTTTACTTTGGCTTCTTGCTAGAACTCTAAAATCATTCATGTGTGGCCTAAAAGAAGATCGTGCCAACTACATGAAGATAATAGAAGCAAAAGATACTATACAAGAGAATCATATTAGTCATCTTACAGATGCTGTAACAGAACAATCAAAGGTGGTTGCTCAACAAGGAGAAAAGTTTAAAAATGGCGTGGACAAGATTTGTGACACGTTAGAAAATCAAACTTCTATTCTTAAGCAATATATCAAGGGTAATAAGAATGGCTAAGTCTCACAGCATAGTACAAAAGGACAGATATAACAGGCTAAAGGCTGAGGGAAGATGTCCTTGCTGTGGAAAGAATTTATTTATATGAAGTTTGGAGACTAATTATGGCAGACCAAGCACTCCCTCCAGCAGGTGCTTTTGTAGATGATGCATTAGTTGCCCTGTATGGAGAAACAATAGATCAACTTATTGCTGACTTTGGCAGATTCGTAACCTTGTATTTGCTACCAAGTACTTCAGGTTGTCCAAACTGTGAACAGGGTTTTGATGGTTCTTCTCAAGGAGTAACACAAGTGTCAAATCCTTTTCCTATAGGAAGTCCTTTTAATAGAGGTTTTCCTGATGGAGGTTTATGTCCTGTCTGTAATGGTACACACAAGATTGTTACGCCTAGATCTGTAACATACAAAACTTCTATTCAGAGAACTCCTCAGGATTTTGATTATAATCAATGGGGTAAAGACTTTGATCCTGGTAATGTTATTAGATTAAAAAACAAACTAGCAACTTTTGACGATATAAAACAAGCTAAAAAAGCCCTGGTTGATGGTGATCTTTATAAGCCGTTGCGTTATCCAATCAAAACTGGATTAAGAGATTTGCGATATGTTCAACATGTATGGATGAGGGTTGATTTATAATGGCAGAAATCAAACTTAGAAATATAAGCAAAATTGGTACACAGATTAAAAAGGCTATAAGTAAAAAAGTTGGCCGCATTTTTCTTAATGGTCAAGAACTGCTTAATAATCAGGCTAAAAAGCTACAATTAGAATTTGCTACTTCTTCAGAATTTGAAGATATCAAAACGCAGATGGTAGGAGAATTTGGATTTACACCTCAAGAGGTGGCCAAATTAGACAGGATCCTGGATCTTATGGTTCCTGGTGGAAATGACATTACCACAACGCAGGTTAAGATAGGACCTGGCAAGTTTCTAATGGAGCTTAATTGGGTTGATTTCAGCAAACTAAAGACTCATGAATTCGCACAGCACGAACTTACTAAGCTCGATAAGAACGGCAACGTAATCAGTGTTACAGATATTATAAGTTGGGTAGAGTGGCTTGAAGAAGGAGAGACCTTCCGTGGCTTCCAATTTGTTAAGTCGGGCGGAATTTTAGAAGGTTCAGCTGTTAGTAATCGCTCACGTTCTGGAGAGGGTCTCATGAGAGAGGTTACAGGAGGAGTTTTCGCTATAGAGCCAACAAGAGTTTTTGAGATAATTGCCAAATCTGAAAAGGGCAAATTTATGAAGCAGGAATTTAAAAGGTTGGTCAAAAAATCCAAAAAGATATTTGAGGGTTAAAAAATGGCACAGGCGTGTACAGTTTATGGATTGGTTGATCCTGAAACTGAAGAAATTAGATATATTGGCCAAACTACAAAACCTGTTCAGATTAGATTAAATGAACACATTAATAAACACAAAATATATAATAATTTACACCTAAAGAACTGGATAAGTAAAATATTGAGAATTGGACTTAAGCCTAAAGTTATTATTATTCAAAAGAACGCAATTTGGTCACAAGATGAAATAAAACATATTAAGAAATTTAGAGATTTGGGGAAAAACCTTCTTAATGCAACAGATGGTGGAGATGGAATGTTGGGATTTAAACATTCCGAAGAGACAAAAAAAATAATGTCAAAAACAAAAATGGGATTTAAACATAGTAATATCACTAAGGAAAAAATATCTCGAACCAAAAAAGGTAGGCAACCTTCAAAAGAGACAAAAAATAAAATTCGCCAAGCATTATTAGGATCTTTTATTTCAGAAGTCACGAAAGGAAAAATAAGTAAAGCAAATAGCAAAAAAGTTTTATGCGTAGAAACGGGTCTTATTTATATTTCCGCAAAAGAGGCTCAAGAGAAAACTGGTATTTGGAATATTTCCCACTGTTGTCGAGGACTTTATAAAAGTGCGGGGAAAATGCACTGGAGATATGTATAATGGCCCAAGCAGTTCGTTACCGGCTCTCAAGCCAACTAAAATTCAATATAAAGTCATATCTTGAAAGAGAATATGTAAACAGTGGACTGTTTGTAAATGTTGCTTCGGGCGAATCTTATAGACCAGGCCAGCGTCTTGATGTTCTCACAAGAGTAAACGGCGGGCTTTATGAATCATTATTTGATAATTGGGTATTTGAAACTGACGCAAGTGGCGTCGGCGGTTTCCCAACCATTCAGACAAGTGGGGTATTTGTAGATGGTACCTTTCATGCTAGAAACTCTGCTCCATTTTTGCCTGAAATAGATTTTAGGAAGGGCCGTGTATTTTTTAATGGTACAAGTATTCCTTCTGCAAGTGTAGTTTCTGCAGAATTCACCTATAAAAATGTCTTAACAGACTTTGTAGATTCTGATGCAACTAATTTGATTTTTTCTAATTTTAAAGACAGCATTGATGTTTCACTTAATTCGTCTCCTTCAGGAAATGAGAGACAGTTACCAATCTGCGTCATAGATATACAGAAAAGAATAAGTACGCCACGGGCTCTTGGAGGTGCTGTTAAACATGATACATTAGTTGTTTTTCATGTTTTGGCAAATACTTCTTTTGGTGTTGACCAAATAGTTGACATTTTGACAGAAACTAGTTACAGGAAAGCATTTAACGCTGTTGATTTTAATAAAGTTCCTCTGTTATTTACAAATAATGGAGATAAAGCTTCAACATACAAGAGCTACAGTGAACTTCAAGGAGATATAAACCTAGTGTTTTCACCACTTTATGTTGATGAATCTAAGCTAATAGAACAAATTGAACGTTTCGGAGTGTACTATGCAAGGGTACACTGGAATTCAATAATTTATGAAAGACGTGCAGGTTAAAACAACCTGGGGACGTATAATAGTATGACAGTAAATCTTGTTGTCCAAATCGCAAAATAGGAGGTAAATAATGGCTAATAATAGAATCACCTTCGCAACTGCGCAGCTTGCCATCAAAGACAACAGGTGTGATCCTACGAATGATATTCTAGGGGTTAAGCCTGATGGTACTTTTGCCAGTGGCGTGGTTCCAGCTGATACAGAGATCGCCTTTGACGAGTCTCTATCAGGTATATGGCCTGAGCCTGGCATGTTCAGGATTAAGGTTGGAGCTAACAGAATTGAGCATATACGCTACACTTCATTTATCAACGCTAACACAGTTGGTGGAATCACTCGTAATGCGGGTGCAACCAATCTTGTAGCTGTCGTTGCTTCTGGAGAAGTAGCACAACTTTGTGGTTGGGAAGTTCCACTCGGTATTCAGACCGTTTCTATTGGAACAACTTTCAACCTTGAAGATAAGTTTACCCTTGGTCAGCTTGACGCTTACCAGAATGTTGAGGGTATTCCTGAAGTTGAAATGACTGTAGAAAATTGTCTTGATGGAACCAAGCCACTTTGGCTAATGGTAACTGACCCTGACTTCACTTCTTTAAAGGGTCGTACTTCTGAGTACAAGGCTGACCTTGCAATAAACGTTTATCCTGATACTCAGGACAGCGCTATTGGAACGCCTGACTCAGTTGTTGTTGTGTCTGGAGCATTTATTAGTGCGTGGTCACTAACTATGCCTACTGACGACAACTTCATTGAGTCAATTACTATGGTTTCAAATGATAAGACTTGGGGTGGACAAGAGGGTACGCCTTCTGGTTACTTCCCAGTTTCTGATTCATATGATGCTGAAGTTATTGGTTCTGGCGTGCTTCGTTCAGAGAACTTTGATAGGACTGCTTCTACGCTTCCTGCTGAAATTCCAGCTGACGATCATATTCAGACTGTCGACGTTACTGTCGATATTACTCGTGAGGACATTTTCGAGCTTGGTCGTAAGACTCCGTTCTTCCGTGCGGTTACGTTCCCCGTTACCGTAACAACTACGTTCGAGACTATCACGAGTGCTGGAGACCTTGTTGATGCTATTGGTGACGGTCGTGACAACCTTGTTAACCGCTCAATTATACTGAAGACCGATTCTGGTTTGACAGTTGATATGGGAAGTAAGAATAAGTTGTCAAGCGTTACTTTTGAGGGCTTTGATGCTGGTGGTGGTAATGGTACAGCGACGTTCGAGTACACCAACTCAAACTCACTGAACATTACTCATGATGCATTCCCTAACGCATTGAGCAATAACCAGGATCTTCCTAACGCTCCTGTATTCTAAGAGCGTCTGGTAAATAAGGATTGAAAATGGGGGAGCCACGTGCTCCCCCTTTTTTTGAAAGGAAAGGTTATGACAGATACTCTCACCAGAGAAAAAATGACACAGAACATTCAACAAATTCTGTGGGGTAAGAGTTTCGTCGATGTTATGGACGGCAATGGCGATGAACACACCTTTATTCTGCGATCCCTTTCCATTAAAGAATCCAATCATATTAACTACATGTACAACCGTGAGCTTTTAAATGCTCAACGTGAAGGTATATTAACTTTAGAACAGTTAAAAAATCTTTTTGAAGAGCAGGAAGTATGGACAAAAGCAGACGAAGATAAACGTGAAGAGCTTATTTTGAAAAAGAAAATGATTGAGAATCAAATTCGAGATGCTCAATTCTCTACTGTCAGAAAGAAAAATCTTAAAAAGGCTTTAAACAAGACTGAGGAAGAAATCTCAGAAATAAATAGCACCGAAATGTCTTTGTTTTTTATGACAGCCGAGCAGCGATCAGAAGAAATAAAGCGCCGTCATATGGTTAGAATGTTTACTGAAGACATGAGTGAGGAGCCATTCTGGGAAACAGAGCAAGACTTTATGCAGTCTAGAGATTTTGATTTGTCTACTAATCTTATTTTGGCTTACTATAAATACAACATGTACGATGAAAAAGATATGAGACAGATAGCTAGATCTACTGAGTGGAGATTTCGGTGGACAGCTTCAAAGAATGGAGAGAACCTGTTTGGTAGGCCAATTTCTGAGTGGACAGAGGCACAAAATTTTGTTGTGTACTGGAGCGAGTTTTATGACTCAATTTATGAAAGCTATGAGAAACCTGCTGATTGGATAATTGAAGATGATAGTGCATGCGACGCATGGGTCCGTGATCAGAACAAAAAATCTGGTAGTGGGTCAGGAGGCACATCTGAAGACAAAAATGTTTATGGTCACAAGAGGGCTACTAAGAAACTAGATCATGCAGAGCAGTTCATTATGGTAAAAAGAGGAGATGAACAAGCGGTTAAAAAAGTTCAAGACATGAATACTGAATCTACTAGACAGAAACTACAAGTAGAAAACGAACAAATAGATAAGGTTAAGGACGGGGGTAGGCGTATTAAAGAGTGGGATCTTGGAGGTAGAAGAAAATCTACTCCCACAAAGTTTACTAGGAAAGTCTAAACATGAGATCAAGTACACCTGAAGTTTTAAAGAAGGTTGTTGAAAGCAAGATTAAAAATGTTTTTTTTACTTCGCTAAGAACCATTGAGCTTGCTTTTGGAACAGACTTTGATGAATATGAAAAAATGAGATCTGAAATTTTGCGTGTTGGTAACAACTCAATACGAGAAATTAAGGAATTAATAAACGCTGAATTTGGCATCGAGGAAGCGCCAGAGCAGGTTAAGGTAAAGTTTACCAATAATAAGGAGAAGGCAAATGGTTAAGTCAGTATTTTATGCAGATGAAGAGAAGAAGGAGATGGAGCTATATTTTCTTCCTCCAACTCATGAAGAGTTACTAGCAATTGATATGGAGTATAGGAAGATTTACTCCATGGCAGTTCGTGAGAGTGTCATTACTAATGCAGAAGCTCTTAAGAGATATAAGACCTCGGGTGCTTGGGAAAAAGAAGATGAAAATTCTATCACTGATTTTATCTTTAAGCTAAAGCTACTTGAAACAGTAATTACTGATGAAAAAGAGGATAACAAAAAGAGGAAGGAATCAGCATTTGAAGCAACACAGGTTCGTGCTGACCTTCTTCAAAAAATGAATATAAGAACCGGGCTATTTGACCATACCGCAGAGTCAATGGCTGAGGAGCAAAAGATTCATAAGTATATTTTATTGTGTTGTAGAACAGTTGAGGATGACGAACGTTTGTTTGATTCTCGTGAAGAACAACAGCAGTTTTCTAACGACAACAATGAAATCATGTCTACTATTTATCGTAAGGCCTATTTCTTTGTTTATAATCTTTCAGATGATATTTCTGCTGATTGGGCCGAGGTTCAATTTATGAAGACTGTTGCTGACGAGATTAAAAAAGAGGCCGAAGAGGCACAAGACAATCAGGAAACCAAAAAGGTTGTAACCAAGAAAAAGAAAAAGGTTAAAAAAACCGTAACGGTGGACTAATATGGCAAAAGCTGATATCCTGCTTAAAGTAGGTATACAATTTGATCCTAATGCAATTAACACTAAAGCAATTAAAGAAGCTATTGTTAAGCAGTTGTCAAAAACAAATGTTAAGATTGAGAAAGCTACTTTTGGCTCCGGTGCCAAGACTGCTTTAATTTCTGCATTTGCAAAAGTTAAGTTTCGTATTGCCGATGCTAGATTTGGCAGAGACGGATTAACTGCCTTAAGACAACAGTTTAAGCTTAATGCTTTTAGTATTGATAATGTTAGATTTACCAAGCGTGCTTTGCAGGGGCTTAATAAGCAACTGAAAGGTACACGTTTCCAAATTGCGTCTGCTACTCCTGCTACAGGAGCACAGGCTGCTGGAACAGGTAAAGCTGCTAAAGCAACTAGAGACTTATCTAATTCACAGGATATTTTGAGATTTAGGTTGGCTGCAGTTCGAAAAGAATTTAGGACTCAGATAAGAGGTTTACAAGATTTTGCTGTTGTAACAACAGGTGCAGAACGTGCTCAGCGCAACTTTTTGCAGACGGTTGCTCAAGGCCGTGTTAGTATTCAGGGATTTGGTGCTAACATTGTTAAGATTACACAGAGATTTGGCGCATACCTAATTTCTATTAAGGGAATCATATTAGCGCAGCAAGCATTTAGTAAGTCTCTAGAGTTTATTTTCAAATTCGATGATGCTCTTCAAAATCTTGCTAAAATTATTGATACATCGGAAACCTCACTAACCGATTTGGCCGATGGTCTTTTTGAAGTTGCTAACGCTACTGCCAACTCTGTTACAGAAGTTTCTGCCTCATTTGGTATTTTTATTAGGCAAGGATTAACCGTAGAAGAAGCTTTGGATCGAGCACGTATTGCCCTTATCGGAGTAAACGCTGCTAACATTTCTGTATCTGATTCTACCAAGCTTGTTACAGTTGCTTTACGTGTTTTTGGCGATGAAATTAAAGACGGTGTAGCAGCTCTTGATATTTTAAACGCTACTGGTGATGCAGCTGCTACCACACAAGATCAGATTGTGAGCGGTATACTTCGTTCTGGTTCAGCTGCTAAAGCTGTTGGTCTTTCCTTCGGTGAACTTAATGCTATTATTGCTGCAACTGTTGAACAGACGCAGTTGAGTGGTTCACAAATTGGTTCTGCTTTAAAAACTATTTTTGCTCGTTTGGCTACAAACACCTCCGGCCTTCGTGAACAAGCCAATGCTCTTGGTGCAAATATTAAACCAGGAGAAGGATTGGTAACAACGTTGCAGAAGTTGGCCGACATTTTCCCAAATCTTACTAGAGATCAACAGGCTCAGTTAGTTACTCTTGCTGCTGGTAAGCGTAGATTTACTGAGTTTAATGCTATTTTGCAGCAATTGCAAAAGGGTACCGATGGTGTATCTAGAGTTCAAGAGCTTCTTCAGGTACAACTTGATGGTGTAGGAAACACTGCTGCTAAAAACGCAGAAGAGCTTAAAAAGCTTTCTAGTAGAGCAACACAGACTGCAAATGCTTTCTCTCAGTTTATTGGAGCATTAGCAGAAGTTGGAACTGGTGGCGGAATATCTGGAACTGTTGGTGACATTCTTGATGCGTTTACAGATATTGGCAAAACTTTAACTGACGTTGTTAAGTTTGTTGGAACTCTTAGAAATGATTTTATAGGTGTTGGAGATGTAATTAAAAATATAGGTAAGGCTGCATTTTTTGTTGGCGTTCCTATTATTTTGAGAGGTCTTATTGGTGGAGCAAAAACTTTCCTAGGAATAGGAGCTGGTATTACTAAAGTCCTTGGTCAATCTGGCAAAGCACAACAAGGATTTAATGCTCAAGTTAATACTGGCCAAAGTCTTGCTAAAAAAGAATTAGCTATACATGGGCTTATTACAAAAGAGTTACAAAAACAACTGAGACTAAGGGCTCAAGTTAATAGTATTCAGACTGGTGGTGTTACAAATCAGGTTAATACTTTACGCAGATTACAAGCAGCAGGGGCTACTGGTACTGGCGCTGGAGGTGCTGGTGCTGGCATAACAGGAGCATTTAAGGGACTTGCAGGAAGAGTTGGCAATATTGGCAAAGCTATAGGTGGAGCAGTAGGTAATCTTGGTGATTTTCAGAAGCAAATGATAAAGGCAACAATTGCTCTTCAATTATTAGATGTTGCTAGCAATGTAGCTAATGATTTTGCGGAGAGTTTGGAAAAATCGGGTGATAAAACTAATGCAGCACGTATTAGGTTGGCCGAAAGCTCAATCAAAACCGGTGTTCAAATTGGCTTATTAGGAGGACCTATTGCTGGTGCTATTGCTGGTTTAACAGCTTTTGGTATCGGTCTTGTTAAGTTCAATAGAGATGAACGTGATAGAACTGCGCTTGTTGAAGAATCAGTAAAGGGTTTCAGGGCTTTAAATGTAGCTATTGGTGAAGTTGAAAGAACTGGTAGTAAAGATTTAATAGAAGCATTTAAAAAGGTTAATGAGCTTGCTAAATCAGAAGATCCTGCAGAAAAAGCAAAAGCTCTTCTTGAAGCAACTACGTTTGTATCAGTTGCACTTAGAGCTTTTGAAAGCGAAACTAGTAATATCAACCGAGCATTCAAACAATCCGGTGAATTGCTAGTTGATGTTACCAGAGAAATTGCTATTGCAATAAGAGAGTCAAAAATTGACGAGGCTGTACAAGATGCTGCCGCTGCATTACAAGAACAAACCTTCCGTACACAAGCTACTGGTGCGACTGGACAAACTGGCTTTCTAAAAAATGTTGCCGACCTAAATGCTAAAATTGCTGGCTTAGTTGTTAATACAACCGATAAGTTGGAAGAGCAAGAAAGTATTCTTGTTCGTGTTAGACAAGCTACTGCTGCCAATGCTTTATTGAACAGAACTGCTCTTGAAAGACAGGAGCTTGGAGTTGCTACTGACGCTGATCTATTAAAGAGTACAAATAGTAGAGGTGCCGCATTAGAAAATCTTATTAAAACAGAGGAGAGGCTTGATGTTGAATTAAAAACACAACTTAAGACCCTTGAAGAGCAAGTTAAACAATTTACAGCAGGTGCAGAGTTAACTGATAGATTAAATAAGCTCATTACCTTATTTGGTAAAGGAGCAAAAACCTCTAACGAATTTGTTAAAGAATTTCAGGGAACATTAGAGATAGCTGGAGTAGATGCTAAAAGAATAGCTGAAATTATGAAGGTTATTGAGGGTACATCTAAAAACGTTTCAGACATTAACAAACAATTCAATAATTTTCTAGAACGGAGAGGTAAACTTCAAGCTAAAGAATTGTCTGACAATCAAAAGCTAGCAGTTCTTATTGGGCAAATTTCTGTAGCAGCTCAGGCTGATGTTATTGCTTTACAAAAACAAGTGAGTGTAAGAACAGCAAATCTTAATATATTAAGAGAGCAGGCAAATTTTCAAATTGCTATTGGAAGAGCCAGCATAAATGCTAACACATTTGCAGAACGTCAAGTTATTATTCAAGATACTATAAACGCTAAGAAGAATCTTGAACTTAGTATTACACGAGAGAAATTACAAACTAGTATAAAAGACTTGCAAGTTTCTTTGGCTGCTGCAGAAGCAGCTTCAGATACAAAGAGCGTAGAACGAATTAAGGAAGCAATTGCAGAAACAAAAAGGCTTGCTGCAGAACAAAGTAGGCTGATTGAACAAGAGTTTGATATAAAAATTCGTGTACAATTGGAAAAAGAGGCGCTTGCTACATTTACTCGTGCAGAGCAGGCTTTGACAAACTTTAGAATTCGTCAAATACAGCAAGTTATTAGAGAAGAGGAACAAGCTGCTAACAGGCGTATTGATTTTATTAGGCGTATCGGAGAAACTGCTGCTGGACGTGAATTTATTCGTCAGACTCCTGAGCTTAGACCAACTCCTGGTACAGAGAGACAGTTTGGTACTGTACGTGCTGCTATTATAGATCAGTTGACTGATGCAACCGAAGTTGCTGTTGCTGGTATGGTTGCAGAGTTACAGCAGTTGAGAGTTAGTGGTGTTAACACATTCCAGGAAATAAATAGCCTAGAAAGAAAAGCAGTAGAAACTGAAAGAGAGTTAGCTGAATTACGACAAAAGGGATCTGATCCTGCTAAAATTAAAGAAGCAGAAGTTAACCTTCAAAAGGTACAAGATAGTATTGCTGAAGTTACAGAGCGTGGAGCAGATGATTTCAAAACGCTTGAAAAAGCTGGAGTATTGGCAATAAAAGCATTGGCAGCAAATGAGACGGTTAATGCTGAGAAAAGAAAATCTGCACTTGAGCTTGTTGAGGAAGCTTCTAAGAGAGCTACAGATGCTCAAACTAATCTTGCAACTGAACTTAACAAGGTGCCTTCACTTAATCAAAAAATTATTGCTAGTCAAAAGAATTTGGCTAAGGCTGAGTTCTCTGTTGAAGAAGCCACTATTTCTCTAGTTTCTGCTAATCAAAAACTTGCCGATGCAAACTTTAAGCTTGCATTCAATGTAGGCCTTGCTGAGTTTAAAGCTAAGCAGGCTTCTGGTGGTTTTGCTGGAATCAGCGAAGCAATTGGATCTTTAGAAGTTGCATTCAACGATGCAGTAACTGCTGCTAAAGGTTCTTTCCAAGCTATTCTTGAAGCACGTCGTGAGGTTTTGCAACAGGAGTTATCTCTTGTTCAGGGACAACTTCAATCATTTAAGAGTTTGGCATTACAGGCTGCTACGGCAGACCCAGAACAACAAAGGTTGTTGCGTCAACAAGCTGCTGCTGGAGAGCAAATTGCTCAAGGTGCAGATGTTAGTCAATTTCCTCCAGAAATTTTACAGGGCCTAAGTGCTTTTGCTAATACTATTCCTGGTCTTGAACAAGCGTTGATCGATTTTGGCGCTGCTCAACTTGGTATTGACCCTGGTACATTTGATACTCTTGAACAACAACT
>SDBV01001888.1_pt1 | contig 31461 bp, 23 predicted proteins | sample 2277081 | NCBI WGS metagenome assembly SDBV01 (sample SAMN10402039, study PRJNA504765) | marine sediment metagenome | isolation source: marine sediment core GS10_PC15, 223 cmbsf | place: Arctic Ocean: Southern Knipovich Ridge | collected 2010 | reverse complement strand
TTGAAACTGATCACCAGAAAATCGTACGGCTTCCGAACCCAAAAAGCCTACGAAACCGCCCTATATCACAACCTCGGCGCCCTCCCCGAACCCGAATTCACCCACGAATTCTGCTGAAGAGGCTTACTTTTTATGACCCCACCAAACGACGCGTGATCAACTTGCGATCATTCTAATCGGCGCAACCTCAAATCGCAAGGCAACTTATTGGCCACGCAACACGCCCCAACTCCGCTCCCCACCGCCAAAGGGATCCTCGAAATTCAAGATTCCCGCGAAGAACCTGCCCCAGCACCCGGTCCACCAGAGCGCCACCCAGAATCCTGCCTACGGGTCGGGCGAAAGACAACTCCCGTTTAGCTGCCGCCGGCACGGCGGCTTTCCGTTGGGCATTTACCCGTCGGCAAGCCGCCGCTGCCGCTCGAACATCGAACGCACCCCCGGGTCCGGGCCGCGCCCGGCGGTCGCGATTCAGCGGGCATGCTCCTTGACGAACTGCCGCAGCTCGTTCAGCTCGTGGCGAAGCCGCTCGATTTCTCCGAGCCGTTTGGCCATTTCGTGCCGTTCCCGCTGGGCTCGTTCAAGCTGTTGGGCCAACCCGTGGCGATCTTGCTCGGTGCTCCGCCGCTTGAGATGCTCCAGGTGCCCGGCCAGTTCGTCCCGCTCTCGCTGGGCACGTTCCAGACGCTCGGCCATTTCGTCCCGATCCCGCTCAATCCGTTCCCGCTCGATGCGCTCGAGTTGCTCGGCCAGCTCGTTGCGTTCCTGCCGGACCTCTTCCAGCCGCCGGGCCAGTTCGTGGCGGTCTTGCAGTGCATCTTCCAGTCGCTCCGCCACTTCGCGTTGCTCCCGCTCGACCTGTTCCCGCTCGACCAGTTCAAGTTTCTCGGCCAACTCGTCCCGCTGGCGCTCGACGTGCCGAAGCTCTTCGATCACCTCGTCCAGCTCTCGTTGGCAGTCTTGGCGTCGATCGGCCATTTCCTCGGCGGTGTCGGCCAGCCTCTCGGCGGCTTCCGCCACCATTTCGGCGGCCTCCCGGTGGCCGTGCGACTCGAGAAGCTCGGCCTGATGCCGAAGGCCGAGGGCCCGGGTCTCGATCTCCTCGGGCTCGGCGCGCCCGATAACAACGCCCAGCACCGCCACCGCCACTACGGCGGCCAAAATCGTCAGCGTGCGCTTCATGGCTTGAACCCTCGAACCTCAATCACATAGGGAAGAAAAGCCCCTCATCGGTACCTCGACATCGACATCGGTACCTTGACAAGGGTAGGTTCTGGTGCCGTAGAGTCAAGCGCGTGAGGGCACGGCCAGCTCGCGTGTACCCGGCTTGAAGTAGGCTGCCTTGCCGGTGAACTTCACCGGCGTGTGCCGCTGCTGGACCCGGGCCAGGCGGTCCAGCAACTCGCGTGCCAGGGCCTTCTGAAGTTGCGGGCGGACCGCGGCCCACTGCCTGCTGCCCGCTTCGATCTGATCGCAACGGATCAGGTGTACGCCGAAGCGAGTCGTCACGGGCTGGCTTACCTGGCCCGGTTCAAGCGCGAAGGCTGCCCGGGAGAACGTCTCGACCATCGCGCCCCGACGGGCAATAAACCCCAGCCGGCCCCCGTTCTGGCCGCTCGGTCCGGCCGAGTACTTCCCCGCCGCCTCGGCGAAAGACAACTTACCCGAGCCGATCTCCCGGCGTATGGCCCGGGCCCGTTCGACCAGATCGGCGATCACTTCCGGCCCGTCGCCGGCCGTCGGCCGCAGGAGGATATGGCTCACCGAGACCCGGCTGCCGTCGAACTCGCGGCGATGGTCTTTGAAGTGCGTCTGGAGCCGGGCATCGGTGACGTATCGGGCGAGATACTTCTCCCAGGTCAGGTTCCAAGTGATCTGCCGCCGCAGATCGGCCCGGGTGACCGACTGCTCCTCGAGAAAGCCCTCCAGGGAGCGACCCTGCGACTTCAGCTTCGACTTCAGCTCCGCCAGCGCCGCGTCGACCTCGGCCGGGCTGGCGACTGACTTCTTGCGCCTGGCGTAGGCCAGGACCAGCCGGCGGTCGACGATCTCCGAGAGCACCTGGGCCCGGAGCACCGGCAGGGCCGCAGGGTTGATCTTCTGCCCCCGGCTGACCTTCTCCATCAACCGATCCACGTTGCTTTGATAGATCGGCTGGCCGCCGACGGTGGCCACCACCACCTGTTGCTCGGCCGATGACCGGTCCTGCGCGGCTGCCCAGTCCCCACTGCTGACTACCAGAGAGATGCATCCCAGCGCTACGATCGGCACGTCGATTCGCCTCATCGGAAGGCCGCCCTAATCCCACCACCATACCTCCAGCGGCAGCTCCTTGGGGACGGCGCTGGAGTGTCGGCCGTCGAGCGCGCCGTAGCGGTCGATCTCGATCGCCCCCGCGCTGACCAGCCCCGCCGTGTCGACGCGCACCCCGCCGCTCACCCCGGCGATGGTGTGGATCTTGTTGCCGGAGCGGATCACGCGGTAGTTGGCCACCGTCGCGACCTGCTTCGGTGCCGGGCCGAGCTCGACCCGATACGCCTCGGGGTCGCCAAAACAGGTCATGTGCCAGCCGGCCTGGCCGCCGAGGTCTTCGGCCCGGATCAGGGCCCCGACCAGGGCCAGATCGCAGATGTTCCGCAGATCGGCGTAGACCGGATACTTCTTGCACAGCGCCGCGAAGTGCGCGGTAAAGCTCTGGGCAAACCGGCGGTTCAGCGGCTCCGACTCGCCCGTGTGCACCCGCTTGCCCTCGGCGGTCAACAGCTCGTTTTCGCTGAGCACCTTCACACCCTGCCCGCGGATGGCGAACGCCTGCCGGTCGCGGCTGGCCAGGACGGCCTGGTAATTCAGCGTGAACCACCAGCGGAGCACCCCCATCGGCGGCGCGGCCCCGCCGGCGGGAATCTTGACCAGGTCCAGGTAGCTCTCCACGCCCGGCACACCCTCCTCGATGCCCATCCCCACCAGCTTCATGCGATAGTCGGCCTCGACCATTACGCGGGCGGCACGCGTGCGGGGATCGATGCCGTAGACCTCGATGTCCTGCATTCCCAGTCTGGCGCGCAACTGCTCGACCCACTCCTTCCGCCCGCCCGGCCGAGAGCTGTTGCCCGACCGAGCCAAAAATGCCTTCAGCCGCGCCAGGGCCTCCTGCTTGGGCACGATCCGGCAGCCGAAGCGGGTCTGGCCGCCGCCGGTCATTTGCCGCAGTACCACCACCAGGTCGTCCAGCCGCAGCACGGGCTGGCCCGACTCTGTGGAGACGATGCGGTTCTCGCGGTCGGTGTGCCAGTTGCCGGCGGGCCCGGCCAGTACCACGTCGCCAGAGACGGGATAGACGAAGACGTACTTCACCCTTTGCAGCCCCGCCAGGGTCTGCATGGCCTCGGTCGGCCGGCGGCCTGCCGCCAGGCGCAACTGGACGTGTTTCTCCAGGCGGGTCAGCGAGACCTTGCGCAGCGGTGAACTCCGCCGGACGTTCTCTTGCCGGCCCCGGGCCGCGCTGGCGGCCCGCAAGGCCGCCAGAGAGCCCGTCTGTTCCGACTTCAACAGCGGCTGGAGCACGCCCTGGGCATCGATGCGAACGCCGGTATCAAACGGCGCGATCGATCCCGGCCCGCCCACTTCATCCCAACTAATTGGTTCGATGGTGGCCGTGATCAACTCGATCAGCGAATCGAAATCGGCCTGCGACCCGCCGCCGCGCCCGCCCAGCGGCTGGCTGCCAATGCGCGAAAGCGCCTGCGTGCGGGCACGGTCGCCGTAGATCTCGGCCACGGTGCGCAAAGAAGCGTCGCGGGCGCCGGCTCCCGCTTGGGCCTCGGCGATCCGGGCCAGCCAGTCGTCGTGCTGTTTCTGCTGCGGCGCCCCTCGGGCGATGGCCAAGGCCGGGGCGAACTCGCCCACCTCGAGCTGCGCCCGGATCAGCGCGTCCTGCGGATCGGGTTCCGCCGCGCCGGCCGGCAGAAGAAAGAGACGCCCTGCCAGCAGAGCGACGACTACCGCGCAGGACCAAACTGAAAATAGTGTGTGCCTCGACATGATTTCCTCCGCTGCGATTGAGGATCACCGGCCCGGCGGATCGGCAAGGCCGGACGCATGCCCTTCAGGTCCAAGTATCGCAAAAACGAGCGAAATTGCCAATACCCTTGGCCCCCGACTTGACCGTCGTTAACCCAAAGGAGGGGGGCGGCGATGACACGAAGCAACTCAGGCCCGGTGGTGCCGGCCGGTTCCGCATTGGTCCCAAATCGACAGGAAATCGGCCGGCATAATACACCTGGCCGGCCCTGCCTTACTATTTGACGTCAATCGGCGAGATATCGAGGGCACTGCCGTCGAGCGTGAGCACCACAATCGTGTCGATCTCCTGCCGGTCGGCCTCGGGCACCGAGATGCTGATGCCATCGGCGGTCTGCTCCAGCGACAGCTTGCCTCCGGTCAGCAGGCGGCTGCTGGTGACCTTCTTGCCGATCGCCGGCAGGACCAGCTCATCGCCGGGCCAATTCAGCACGTGCAGATAGATGGTCTCCTGGTGGCAAGTCGACGCGCCCCATTTGCCCGGCTTAAACGGTCCGCCGCGGGTGGCGTAGATGCTCCGGCCGTACTTCTTCAGCCAACCGCCGATCTCTCTGAGCCGCTGGACCTGGCGCGGTTCGATCCGCCCGTCGGGCATGGGGCCCACGTTCAACAGTAAGTTGCCGTCGCCGCCGGCCGTGTAGATCAACACGTGCAGGCACTGCTGGAGCGACTTCAACCGGTCGTCCGGCTTCCACGCCCATTGGCGGCAGATGGTCATACACGTTTCCCAGGGCGCCTCCCGGCTGAAGGTCCCCACGCGCTGCTCGGGGGTGCCGAAGTCGCCGGCGAACCTGCCCGACTTCGACATCCCCTGCATCCCCTGGCGGCCCTTGCCCACGCGGTTGTTGATCAAGGCATCGGGCTGCAGACCGCGGCAGAAGTTGTTCAGGTCCACGCCGCGCTGGGGAGACCACGGCTTTTCCCATTCGCCGTCGAACCAGAAGACCAGAAAGGGGCCGTAGCGGGTGTTCAGCTCCCGCAGTTGGTTCTTCATGTATGTGACGTACTTTTCCAGGTCGGGCTCGCGGTCCAGCTTATAACCGGGCCCGGCGCCGCGCGATTCGCCGTAGTCGGGCTGGTACCAGTCGAGGATCGAGTAATAAGGCCCGAAGGCCAGGCCCTGCCGCTTACACTCGCCGGTCAGCTCTTTCATGACGTCGCGTCCGAAAGGCGTCGACATGATGTCGTAGTCGGTATCCTTGGAGTCCCAGAGGCAGAAGCCGTCGTGGTGCTTGCTGGTGAGCACCATGTACTTCATGCCGGCCGCCTTGGCGGTGGAGACCCACTCCCGGGCGTCGAACTTCGCCGGGTTGAACTTCTTGTAGAGGTTGTCGTAGACCTCCCGGGGCGTGGGGTTGCCGCGGGACCAGCCGATCTCGCGGCCGGTCAGGCTGACCGGCCCCCAATGGATGAACAGCCCCAGCCGCATCTTCCGCCATTTCTCCAGCGACTCCGGCCTGGCCGGGAGGACCTTCGCCTGTGGCGGGGCCTCGGCTGCCGGCAACCGTGTGCTGGGGGAGCAACTGACCAGAAGCGCCAGGACACAAGTAGTTGTACGCCGGCGTCGGTTGATCATGGTTGATTGCCTTTCGTTTTTGGGAGCTTGTTCGAGAAGAACGTTGGCATGGGGATCCATATCCTTCGTCATTCAGTAGTTCCAAGTTTACCATCCGCGAAACACGGGTGGCCGGGGTCGACGGGCACCGACGCGAAGCGTTGGTCGGCGAACCCCCGGAAACTCGACGAACTGGGGGCTCGCTGCGCTCGACCCCAGCCACCCCTCGCTCAAACTTGGAACTACTGTCATTGATCATTCCTCGTTCGGCATTCGCAATTGGACAGCGGCCGGACTTCCCGCCCTCGTCAGGCGTTTTCCGCAAGTCACGGGCTCTGCCGGTGGTTGCCGACTCATGCCCAACGGTCTCGATGAACGCGCTCCGCCCGGTACCTGTCCTCGCTGGCGTGTTGTTCGGCGGGATAGCCCAGCACGATCAGGCTGTGCGGCCGAACGTTTTCCGGCAGGCCCAACAGCCGGCGAAGGCCCTCGATGCGTTGCTCTCTGGGGTAGACGCCGGTCCAGACCGCCCCCAGCCCCAGTGCATGGGCGGCCAGCAGGAGGTTCTGCACGGCCGCGGCACAGTCGACCACCCAATACCCGGGCGACACTTCCAGGCTCAGATCGCCGCAGACGAGTATCGCCACCGGCGCCCGGGGGGCCATGTGTGCGTGGGGATTGATCTTGGGGATTTCCGCCAGCAGATGCGGATCGCTGATGAGGACGAACTGCCATGGCTGGGAATTGTTCGCGCTGGGTGCCGACATGGCCGCGGCCAGGACCTGGCGGAGCAGTTCCTCCGGCACGGGCCTGTCCTGGTACTTGCGGATACTACGTCTGCCGTGGATGGCTTCCAGTGCGTCCATTGTGCTTGCTCCGAAGGTGTCCGGTTGCGGTGGGACGGTTGGGATCCTGTCGGGTCCCCTCTCCCATACCATACCGAAGACGAGTCAAGCTGCAAGGCACGGCCGCCGGGCACATCTGCGGGCCAGCCTCCGCGGGTGCGAAAGTCGGACTAGTGCTTTGTCATGCCTTAATGTTAGGGTAGCCACGGTCGCCAGACCGTGGGATTTCCGCACTCTGGCGAGTGCAGCTACCCTAATTCTTAGACTTGACAAAGCACTAGGGCCGACCGCCCGTTGTGTTCCGGATGCTGGCCTCGATGAACTGCCGGTATTGCCTGTCGAGCTGGTGGTAGCTGGCGCCGGTCAACCGGGCAAGGGTCTGCGGTGTGTCGCGGCCGGTGTAGAGGTCACAGAGGTAAGCCACCAGGGCATCGCGGTAGCGGCCGCCATCGTAGTGGACCAGAAACTCGGCTAGTCCGGCCGCCTGGCTGTAGAGCATGGCGACTTTGGGATGCTTCTGGAACTGGTCCATGCCGTAGGTGGTCAACTCCTCCAGGGGGACGTAGAAATTGCTCTTCAGCAAGCGGTATCGCGCGGCGTGAATCCGCTGGTCGTCGAATCCGCCCAGCACGTAGTAGCCGTCCTTCTCGCGGAGTGTCTCCATGTAGAGGGCGACCCCCTCGGCGATCCAGAAATTTGCCTTCTGGCCCACGTCGGGCGCCACCCGGCGCGACTGGTGAAAGAGCTGGTGCGTGGCCTCGTGGTAGAGGGTCCGGTCGACAAAGTCTCTGCCGGCGAAGAAGTAGGCGGTGAGCTTGGGTGCGTAGTAGACGCCGATCGAAATCTCGATATTCGGCATCGCCCGGCGCAAGGAGCGGTTGTAGTCTTCCCGGTCGCGAAAGTAGACGACCTGGTATTTGGGCGTCGGGGTCCGCTGCGACCGGCCGTCGAACATGGCGATTACCTGCTCCTCGCTGGCATAGTAGCGGACGAAGATCTGCCGCCAGAGTCGCTCAATCCGCTCGAGCTTGGCGCCCAATTGCACGGCCGCCTCCAGGCTGTGGTTGCTGCGGATGGTGTAGTGCTCGGTGTCGACGTCCCAACCGGTCTGAATATCGCGGCGCAGGCTGGCGTCTTCGGCGGCGGAGATCCAACGGCCGCGGTAGGGCCTCCGGCCCTGCTCGTAACGCCGCACGTGCGATTTTGGCAGCCAGCCGAACTTCTGGTGCCAAACCTGGCCGGCCCGCAGCTTGCGGACCTCGTAGGACGTGTGCCACTGGCCGTGATACTCCTGGAAACCCAGCAATCGTCGCAGCGCCTGATGGTCCGGGTTGGCCCGGATGGCCGCCATGGCCAGATCGTAGGCCAGGCCGACACGATGTGCGCGTACGGCCCGCCGGGCCAGATCGAACAGGGCGTTGGCCTGATCGCGCCGCAACCGCGCCAGCCGCCGGTCCCACTCGGCCACCTCCGGCGGTGCATCCTGCGGCGGCTTCGCCCGGCCCACCTCTTCCGGCAGCACCGGCAGATAGAGCTTGTAGGGATCCGACGGACCGAGGCAGCGGCGGGTCTTCCTGGCCTCCTCGGCAAGCTGCTGCTGCTCGCACCACGCGGCCAACTGCTGAATCCGGGCCACGTACTTGGAGTTAAGCTCCACCGCCGCCCGGTGCAATTCGTCGGCGCGGGCGCTGCGGGACATCCCCGGCAGGGCGCAAATACCCACGGCAACCGCCAACAGACGGCCGATTCGCAGCGTTGCTCTGCGGGCTGTTCTCTGCACCAATCGTCTCCGTCCAGCCAGAATACCAGCTTGGGCCTGCCTTTCAGCTTACCACGGAAGCCCGGTGGAGGGCAATTCGGGGTCGTCGAGCCTGTTCCAGAGACGAATGTTGCACTTCGGGAGAGAGAGCAGCCCCGCCCGGGAGGGCGGGGTCGGACACGCCAGCATTCCCGGCAACCCCGCCCTCCCGGGCGGGGCTATCAGCAAACGAAATAATTGGGACCTGCTTCTTGCACAAGTGGTCACTCGGGCCGGGTGCATTGCCGGGGCCGCATCTGGTCGTGCAAAAAAGAAAAAAGCCCTCGGCTCTACCGAGGGCTGGCGGGTAATTGGCTGCGGGAACGTTCTTGCGCGGCGGCGTGACTACGTCTGCTCCTCCTTGTCGAACGCCGAGTCGAAGGCCACCTGGCTGGGCTGGAAGTCGATCTTGCGGACGTACTCACAGGCCTCCCTGGCCCCGTGGTCGCGGTCCATCCCGCTGTCTTCCCACTCGACCGACAAGGGGCCCGTGTAGCCGGCCACGTTCAGCGCCCGGATGATCTCCTCGAAGTTCACTCCGCCCCGGCCCAGCGAGCGGAAGTCCCAGCCGCGGCGGGGGTCGCCGAAGTTGAGGTGGCTCGCCAGGATCCCGCTGCGGCCGTCCAGCGTGACGATGGCGTCTTTCATGTGTACGTGATAGATCCGGTCGCCGAAGGCGCGGATGAACTCCACCGGGTCCACGCCCTGCCAGATCAGGTGGCTGGGATCGAAGTTGAAGCCGAACTCCTCCCGGCGCCCCAACGCATCCAGGGCGCGCTGGGCCGTCATCAGGTCGAACGCGATCTCGGTGGGGTGCACCTCCAGGGCAAACTTGACGCCACACTCGGCAAATACGTCGAGGATCGGATTGAACCGCTCGGCCAGCAGCTTGAAGCCCTCGTCGATCATCTCCGGGCTGACCGGCGGGAAGGAGTAGAGCAGGTGCCAGATGCTCGAGCCCGTGAATCCGTTGACGATGCCTACGCCCAGCCGCTGGGCTGCCCGGGCCGAATTGATCAGCTCCTCGGCTGCCCGGGCGTTCACACCGGCCGGATCGCCGTCGCCCCAGACGTACGGGGGCAGGATGGCCTGGTGCCTGGCGTCGATGTTGTCCAACACGGCCTGGCCGGCCAGGTGGGCGCTGATGGCGAACACCTGGAGGTTGTGGCTATCCAGCAATTCGCGTTTCTTGGCGCAGTAGTCCTCCTCGGCCAGGGCCTTGTCGACCTCGAAGTGATCGCCCCAGCAGGCCAGCTCCAGCCCGTCGTAGCCGAAACCACTGAATTTCTCGGCCAATTCTGCCAGGGACAGATCGGCCCATTGGCCGGTGAACATCGTGACCGGTCGTGCCATGTCAAGCTCCTTCTGCGATATGTCTCTAAGGAAGATCGGGCCGGGGCTGCCGGCGTCGCTGGTCGCCATTTTGACAGATTCGCCGGTACCTGCAACTACCCCCTGGCTTCGGGCCTTCTGTTCCTTCCCCCCGGCCGTGCTATAATCCTGGTAGGTTTGGGGGTTTTTAGCGATGACAGGAGGTCTCATGCGAGTCTGCAACGTCTTGACCATGACGGTTGCGTTGACCTTGTTTGCCGGCGGCACAGCGTCCCCCGCTGCCGGCGGCACAGCGCCGCTGCGCGCTGTCGGGCGGGTAAAGCTGGAGTTGGTCGGCGACAGCCGGGGGGCGCACTTGGCCTTCCAGCAGTGGGGCCAGGCGCTCAGCAAAGCGGGTGTGAGGAACGTGACGTTTCGTTCCGGGCGGCCGAACGACAAGGTGGGCATCGAAGTGCGAGGCACGAAGGAGAGTCGCCTTTACGTCGTGACCGGGATCGTCAAGTCGACCGACGAGTTGCAGTTGCCCTCCGGGCGGTTCAGGCGCGGCGAGGTCGCCCGGCTGGCCCGCTGGCTGGAAGATCTGGCCAAGCACGGTCCGGAAGGTGACCGGCCGGCAAGATCGGCTTTCGGACTGAGCCGGGAGCAGTTCGCGCAAATCCGCAAAGACCTGGCACGAGGCGTCGGCTTCTCGACGCGGGGGATCACCCGCAGCGAGGCCGTGGAGAAGATCGGACGCCGGATGTCGCTGCCGTTGAAGATCGATCCGAAGGCGGCCAAGTCGCTGAAGGGGGACAAGGTCGGCGAGGAGTTGACGGGACTGTCGTGCGGAACGGCGTTGGCCTACGTGTTGCGCCCGATGGGATTCTGCCTGGTGCCACGCCAGGCCGGCCGTGGCACGGTCTACACCGTAATCCAGGCCCGGCCCGGCTTGGAAGTCTGGCCGGTGGGGTGGGAGCCTGAGAAGCCGCGGCCGAAGGTGCTGCCGGCGTTTTTCGAGCTCCGCAACGTCAACATCGAGGGCGTTTCAGCGGCGGTTGCGCTGGAGGCGATCGGCAAGCGGCTGAAGGTCCCCGTGCTTCTCGACCACAACGCCCTGGCCCGGCACGGCATCGACCCGGGGAAGGTAATCGTCTCGCATCCCCGCGGCCGGACGACCTACAGCATTGCGCTGCGGAAGATCCTCTTCCAGGCCCGGCTGAAGAGCGAGTTGCGCGTGGACGAAGCCGGCAAGCCGTTTCTCTGGATCAGCACGCTGAAGCCGGTGTGAGATGAATGAATGCAGAATGATGAATGCAGAATGCAGAATTCAAGACTCACTGTAACAGCGTAGCATTCATCATTCATCATTCTGCATTCTGCATTCTGCATTCCCTCGCCCCTCACCTGGTGTTTGCTCTATATCAACCGATCCAACTCTTCGACCAACCGGCCGAACTGTTCCAGGGCCGTGTCCACGGCCGCCGGCTGCTGCATGTCCACCCCGGCGTCGCGCAGCAGGTCCAGCGGATCCTTCGAGCAGCCGCCGGCGAGGAAGCTCAGGTATTCGTCCAGTTCCCGGCGGCCTCCGCGGGTAACCCGCTCGGCCAGCGCAATCGCGGCCGACATCCCCGTGGCGTATTTATAGACGTAAAACGCCCGATAGAAGTGCGGGATCCGCAGGCACTCCAGGTCCAGTTCGTCGTCGAGCGTGAAGTCGGGCCCGAAGTACCGCCCGAGCAGCTCCCGATAGACCTCTTTGAACCGGTCCACGGTCAGCGGTTCACCTTCCTCGGCCAGTTGGTGGGTGATTTTCTCGAACTCGGCGAACATCGTCTGGCGGAAGATGGTCGCCCGAACCGCGTCGATCTGGCGGTTGACCAGTAGTGTCCGCTGGTGATCGTGGCGGGCGCGGTTCATCAGGTGCCTGGCCAGCAACTGCTCGTTGAAGGTACTGGCCACTTCGGCCACGAAGATCACGTAGTCGTAGTACTGGTAGGGCTGACTCTTGGCGGAGTAGTAACTGTGCATGGAGTGCCCGGCCTCGTGGGCCAGGGTAAAAACGTGGTCGAGCAAGTCCGGCTGGTAATTCATGAGGATGTAGGGATCGCCGTCGAAGGAGCCGCAGCTAAAGGCCCCGCTCTGCTTGCCGCGGTTCTCGTAGCGGTCGCACCAGCGGCCTTTGAGCCCCTTTTCCAGCGCTGCGCAATAGTCGCTGCCCAGCGGCTCCAGGGCGCCGAGCACCAGTTTGACCGCCTGGTTCCAGGTGTGCCGGGTCTGTAGCTGAGAGAGGATCGGCACGTAGGTGTCGTAGTGGTGGATCTGCCGGAGGCGCATCTTCCGCCGGCGGACTTGGTAGTAGTGGTGCAGCGCGGGCAGGTGCCGGTGGACCGAGCCGATCAGGTTGTCGTAGACCGAGACCGGCACGCGATCGGGAAACAGGGCGGCCTCCAGAGAGCTGGCGTGGTTTCGGGCCTTGGCGTAGTAGACGTCGCGCTGGATGGAACCGCTCAGCGAGGCGGCGAGCGTGTGCCGGTGATCGGCGTACTGGCGGTAGTACTTGTTGAAGGCCGTCTTGCGGACACTCCGCCGGGGCGAGTGCAGCAGCGTGCTGAACGTGGCGTGGCTCAACTCGATCCACCTGCCCTTTTCGTTCTTGATTGCGGGGAACTTCATGTCGGCGTCGTTGAGTTGGCGAAAGATCTGGCCGGCGGCCTGGGCCATTTCGATCTGCATCGCCAGCAGCTTCTCTTCCTTCTTGCCCAGCGTGTGCGGCTTGTAGCGCACGAGGCGCTCCAACATCAGCCGGTAAGGGGCCAGTCGCCGTTCGGCCAGCAGCTTTTTCAGCTTGGCGGTGGAGAGGGCCAGGATCTCGGGTCGGATGTAGCTGGCCGCCTGGGCGGCCCGGCTGGCGGCGCCCAGGTAACGGCCCTGCATTCGCTGGTAGTTGCCGTGGGTGGCGTCTTCGGCCGTTTTGAGGAAGGCGTAGGTTCCCAGCCGTTCACCGGAGCGATCGAAATCGACGTCGAACTTCAGGCAGGCCGCCAGCGTGGCGGCGTCGCGGGCCAGCTTGCCCTGGAATTTCGCGTAGCCGGCGATCCGCTTCTCCCACCTGCCAAACGCCTTTTCCCAGGCCGCGTCGTCGGCAAACAGGCTGCCGAGGTTCCAGCGGTCGGACGGTTTGACCTTGCTGCGTGGGGGAAGTTGTTTGACCGTCTTCATGCGGGGCCTTCTGGGTCAAGAAACAGGAGTCAGGAAACAGAAAACCAGGGGGCCAGCGATGAATGCCCTCTTGCTGGCCGTGATCCGCTGACCCCGCAGCCGTGTCCACGGATTCCCGGCCGCTACCATTTCATCAGCACGGTTCCCCACGCCAGGCCGGCGCCGAAACCGCTGAAGAGGATGTGGCTGCCCGGATGGATGCGGCCCTCTTGGAAGGCTTCGTCCAGGGCCAGGGGGATGCTGGCCGACGAGGTGTTTCCGTAGCGTTCGAGGTTGTTGAAGACTTTGGCTTCGTCGATGCCCAGGTCCTGTACGGCCGAGTTGATGATTCGCATGTTGGCCTGGTGGAGGATCACCAGGTCCACGTCGTCCAGGGTCATGTCGGCCGCCCGGAGCGTCTCGGAGATCGTCTCCCGCAACATGCGGATTGCCCACTTGAAGATCGGTCGGCCTTCCATGTGGAGGAAGTGTCGGCTGTCGTTGTCGGCGGCCTGGGTAAAGGGCAGGCGGGATCCGCCCATCGGGCGGCACAACAACTCGGCCCCGGAGCCGTCGGAGCCGACGGCGTATGAGAGCAGGCCCTGATCTTTACTCCCCGGGGCCAGCAACACCGCGCCGGCCGCGTCGCCAAACAGCGGAAAGGTCCGCTTGTCGGACGGGTCGATTACTCGCGAGTTGCAGTCGGCACCTATCGCCAACACCAGCCGGCTGGAACCGGTGGCCACGAACTGCATCCCGGTGATCAGCGCGTAAATGAAGCTGGCGCAGGCCGCGTGGATATCCATCGCCGGGGCGCACAGCCCCAGCCGGTCCTGCACCAGGCAGGCGGTGGCGGGCAGCAGCATGTCGGGCGTGAAGGTGCCCAGCAACACCAGGTCGATCTCCTGCGGATCGACGCCCGCGTGCTCGATGCACCGTTGGGCCGCCTCCACGGCCAGATCGCTGGTGGCCACCTCCGGCTCGGCGTGCCGGCGCTCGAGAATCCCGGTCCGCTGGACGATCCAGTCGGCGTCGTATCCGAGTGCGGCCAGGTCCTCGTTGCGGATCACGTTGTCCGGCACACTGCTGCCGATGCCTACTACTCTGGCGCCCATCAGGCTCCCCAATCGGGAACGTTTGACATGTAGTTCGACATCACTGGTGCGAGTTGGCTGGCTGGCCATCGGTCTCGTATTGCCGATCGCGATCACGGCAACTGGTGGTAGATAGGGAAATGGGAAACGTGAAGGGTAAGGGTTTCCGGGCGGGTTCTCAAGCCCAACTGCCCAGAAAAGGACCGGCGCGCGGCGAATTGGAGGAGACGGCCCAGCGGCCGTTGAAGAACACCAAGAATCACTTGTAGGGTGGGCACTGCCCACCAATGAGCGTGTTCTACGTATTCCACTTGGGATTTGGCGGGCAGTGCCCACCCCACTCTGTCGACGGGCTGCCAGGGGGTACGGCCGATGCCGGGCGGAAATCCGAGCCCCGTCCGGCGTGCGCGCGGCCCGTACCCTGGTCCCAGGGTGGGGTTGTCGAGATTTCTGCCGCTACTGCTGCACGATTCAACTCTGCGGGGGGGTGCAACTGCGAGTGACTACCCGGTAAACTGAGCAGGTTAAGCGACCGTAAACTCAGCAACTCAGGAGGACCTCGGGTATTTCTCCAGATTCTCGGTGTGGGCCGCGTTGGCCGGGCCGAGGAGCCGGTAGAGTTCGCCCGATCAAAAGCCTATGTGCATGATGGCCCTCCTCTACAAAACTGCCAAGAATGCCCCCATACTGGTGGCAGCAAACCGGGAAGAGCGTTTCGACAGACCGACCCAGGCCCCCAAGATTCAGCCGGGCACACCGAGAGTGGTGTGCGGGATTGACCGCAAGGCGGGAGGGACCTGGCTGGGCGTGAACCAGTACGGCCTGTTCGTGGCGGTCACCAACCGGCAGAAAAGCCTGGTGCCGTCGGAGCCTCGCTCGCGAGGACTCTTGTGCCGCGAGTTGCTGAACTTCCGCACGGCCAAAGAAGCCGCCAAACACGCCGCCGCCGAATTGGCCAGCGGGGTCTATGCGGGGGCGAACTACATTTGTGCCGATGCGGAATCCGCGGCAGTCGTTTACGGAGGCAACCGGATCGAGATCGTCGAGTTGCAGCCCGGTTTGCACCTGATTTCCAACGGCAACCTCAACGATCTGGGCGACCCACGCCACGAGTTTATCAACCGGATGCTCACCTTGCACACGCTGGATTCGGCCGTGACTTTCCTGGCAGTGGCCAGCCGGGCGCTTTCGCGCAAACCCGACGTCTCGGGACGTCGGGGCGTGATCATCACGGAAAAGGACTACGGAACGGTTTCTTCGACCCTGATCTCCTTGTTGACGAAGTTCCAGAAGTCGGTCTTCCAGTACGCCCCCGGCCCCCCGTCAGACCACTCCTACGACGACCTTTCCGCCCTGCTGCGGCAGGTGCTCTCGGCGGAAAAGAACAAGGACGGGAACAAGAGTGCGAACAAAGCGTCGCGCAAGGGCAAGAAGAAAAAGAGGAAGGGATAGGAGCAAGAGGGCAGGGGGCCGCAGTGCCGACGATCGCTAACCGATCGAGGGTGATCGCAAGTGACAAGCCCGGATCCCCGCGATCGCCCTCCTACTTTGCTACAAACTCTTCAATTCGTTCGAAGGCCGCTGCCAGGTTTTCCATGCTGGCGGCGAAGGATATGCGGGCGTAGCCTTCGGCCCCAAAGGCAGACCCCATCACGGTGGCCACGTTCTGCCGGCCCAACAGTTCCAGGCACCACTGCGTGGAATCGTCGATCTGCACACCGTCATAGGTGCGTCCCAGGTGCGCGCGGATGTTGATAAACGCGTAGAACGCGCCGCACATCTCCGCACAGCTCAGGCCCGGTATCTCTTGGATCCGCCGACTGACGAACTGGCGCCGGCGGGTGAATTCGGCAAGCATCTGCTCGACGCACTCCTGGGGACCGGTCACCGCGGCCAGCGCGGCGTGCTGGCTGATGCTGCACGGGTTGGAGGTCTGTTGGCTCTGAAGACTCTTGAAGGCCTTTGCCAGGTTGGCCGGCGAGAGGGTCCAGCCGATTCGCCAGCCGGTCATGGCGTAGGTCTTGCTCACACCGTTTACGATGATCGTCCGCTCCTGCAAACCCGGCCTAACCGTGGCGAAGCTGGCAAACTCGCGGCCCGGGTAGACCAGCCGGTCGTAGATCTCGTCGGCCACTACCGCGAGGTCCTGTTGGATGGCCAGGTCGGCCAGTTGTCCGAGTTCCTCGCGCGAGTACATGCTGCCGGTGGGATTTGACGGGCTGCATAACAGCAGGATCTTTGTCTTGTCGGTTATGGCCTGGCTGAATTGTTCGGGAGCGAGCTTGAAATCGTCCTCCTGCCCGGTTTCAACGATCACCGGAACCGCACCGGTGAGCTTGACCAACTCGGCATAGCTGACCCAGTAGGGAGCGGGGATGACGACCTCGTCGCCAGGGTTCAAGAGCACCGTAAAGACGTTGCTCAGCGAGTGCTTGGCCCCGTTGGAGACCACCACTTCGTCGGGGGTGTACTTCAGACCGTGTACCGCCTCGTATTGCTGCGCGATGGCCGTTCGCAACTCGGGGATTCCGCTGGGGACCGTGTAGTGGGTGTGGCCCGCCTCCATGGCCTCCAGGGCCGCCTGGCAGATGTGCTGCGGCGTGGTGAAGTCAGGTTCACCCACACTGAGGTCGTAAACTACCTGGCCGGCGGCCTTCAACTCCTTGGCCCTGGCCGCCATGGCCATCGTGGCCGACGGTTCAAGCGCCTGGACAATACGGGAAATCGCAGGGGGCATCTTATCACTCCAGAAAAGCCAGGACGGTTGACGCGCCGTGGCACACGCCGGACAATCATAGTAGCCCACCTGCCCGCTTCCAAGGGGCCCCAGCCACTCAGACGAGGATTTCTCAAGAACTATGGTGAAGGATTGTGTCGGTATCTGGTTGATCGGGGCCAAAGGTGGTGTGGCCACCACCACGATCCTGGGTCTTGCGGCCCTGAGGAAGGGGCTCGTCGGCACCGAGGGCCTGGTAACCGGCTTGCCCCAGTTTGAGCACCTTCGACTGACCGACTGGGAGAATCTGGTGGTGGGCGGACACGAGATTCGCAATGTCGGCCTCGTGGATGAGGCGCACCGCCTGGCGACCGAAAGCCATACGGTCGAGCCGGGGCTGGTTTCCCGGTGCGAGGCCGAACTGAACCGCATCGACCAGAGGGTCCGGCCTGGGACGATCTACAGGGTGGGTCGGACTATAGCCGATATGGCGGGTTCCGATGTCCCCCACAGGGAATCGCCTCGCGAAGCCGTGGACCGGGTAAGCGGGGATCTGGCCGAATTCATTCGCAGCGAAGAACTCTCCCATCTGGTGGTGGTCAATGTGGCCTCGACGGAGCCGCCGGTGGATGGTGCCAGGTTACCCCAGCGTTGGGCCGACCTCGAGCCGCTACTTGAGGACCCCCAAACATGTCCGCTCCCGGCCAGCTCGCTGTATGCCGTGGCGGCCCTGGGATTGGGTTGCTCGTACATCAACTTTACGCCCTCGTTGGGGTCGGACCCGGCAGCGGTCGACGAGTTGGCCCGGCTGAACCATACCCGCCACATGGGCTCCGACGGCAAGACGGGCGAGACGCTGCTGAAGAGCACGTTGGCCCCCACCTTCGCCCGGCGAAACCTCCGGGTGATGAGCTGGGTGGGCCACAATATATTCGGCAACATGGACGGCAAGGTGCTCGACGACCCGTTGAACAAGCAGGCCAAGGTCGCCAGCAAAGATCGGCTGCTGGGCAAGATCCTGGGCTATCCCTTGCAGACGCACGTGTCGATCGAGTATATCCAGAGCCTGGGCGACTGGAAAACGGCTTGGGACCACGTCCACTTTACGGGCTTTCTGGGCGTACCGATGGCGTTTCAGTTCACCTGGCAGGGCTGCGACTCGGTTCTGGCCGCCCCGCTGGTCTTGGACCTGGTGCGACTGACCGACCTGGCGCGGCGACGCGGCCAGACCGGAACCTTGACCTTCCTGGCCAGTTTTTTCAAGAGCCCCCTGGGCGTGGAAGAACATGCCTTCGACCGTCAGTTTCAGATGTTGGAAGACTGGGCGGAAGGAGGGAAGGATGCAGAATGATGAATGATGAATGCAGAATGATGAATGATGAATGCAGAATTGAGAAAGATGGAATCGCGAGGCTGCTTGAGGCGGTCTGGCGAGCAAGTAGCTGCGGCGCAAGCGGCTGTTTAGCGGCCGCCGTTATGGCGGCCAACTGCCCGGCAAGCAATCTTACGGAAAGTGACAACCTTGGCTAAACGAAAACCAGAGTCACGGCGGCGGTCGAAGCCGCAGTCGAAATCGGAATCGAAGAAGGAGCGCATCCCCCGCCCAGTCGGTGGGGCGGCTTCGCGTCCCACCGATGGGAAGGCCGCCGGCTTCGGCGATATGGGGCTCTCGGACGTGATGCTCCAATCGCTCCAGGACGCCGACTATCTGGAGCCGACCCCGGTCCAGGCCGGGCTGATCCCCCGCGCCCTGCAAGGCGCCGACCTGATGGGCCAGGCCCGAACCGGAACCGGCAAGACCGCCGCCTTCGCGGTCCCCATCCTCGAACAACTACGGCCGCACAAGAAAGGGGCGCCTCCCCAGGCCCTGGTGCTGGTGCCTACCCGCGAGTTGGCCGTTCAGGTCCGCGACGAGTGCAGCAAGCTTTCCGCCGGGCGCAGGATATCCGTGGTGGCCCTGTACGGCGGCAAGCCAATCCGCAGGCAGATCGAACAACTCGAGCGCGGGTCCGAGATCGTGGTGGGCACGCCCGGCCGAGTGCTCGATCTGATGAGCCGCGCGGCGCTTATGCTGGGTGAGCTGCGGGTGGTCGTGCTGGACGAGGCCGATCGGATGCTGGACATTGGATTCCGGCCCGATATCGAGAAGATCCTGCGGCGTTGTCCTCAATCGCGGCAGACGCTGCTTTTCAGTGCCACCATCCCAGGGCCGGTGATGCGGCTGGCCCAGCGCTACATGCGCGACCCGAAGATGCTCGACTTCTCGCCCAAGGATCCGGCGGTGGAAACCATCGAGCAGTTCTATTTCACGGTCGATCCCGAGCGAAAGTTCGACCTGTTGGTGGAGTTGCTCGTTCGGGAAGATCCCCAGCAGGCGATAATCTTCTGCCGTACCAAACGGGGGACCGATCGCGTGCAACGGCGGCTGGCCAGAAAGATCAAGTCGGTCGACGCCATCCACGGCGACCTGCCCCAGAGTTCCCGCGACCGCGTGATGCGGCAATTCCGCGAGGGAAAGATCCGCATTCTGGTGGCCACCGACGTGGTGGGCCGGGGGATCGACGTCACCCGGATCTCGCACATCATCAACTACGACGTGCCCCACTTCTGCGACGACTACATCCACCGCGTGGGCCGCACCGGCCGGATGGGCCGCGAGGGCGTGGCCTACACCTTCGTCACCCCCGAGGAAGGCAACGAGCTGACACGGATCGAGATCCGGATCAACCGCTTGTTGAAGCGGGACGAGTTGCCCGGTTTCACCGCCTTCGGAAAGCCGGAGCCGACCGAAGAGATCAACCAAGAGCCCGGCGAACCACCGGAGCCGCCCAAGCCCAAGCCGGTCTTCGGCCGCCGCACCCGCCGGCTGCGCCGGGCGTTGTAGGCGTCACTTTGAGAATCCTGTACGGTTCTTATGCACATTGTTGAAGGGCGCGCCGTATTCGTCTGACGCAAATATCGGGGGCGTTTCGAAGCTTGCATTCCCAGATCCTCAGGACCGACCACCCTCTTTGCCGGAGCTGTCTGGTTACCCTCCGGTCCCTTCTCCTGTTGCCATTGATCTTTTCCCGCCACGCCTCGGCATTGCTCCGTGGGCTGATGTTCTTGCCACAGTCGTGACCATGCCAAAAGCACCCATCTACGAAAATGGCCACTTTCTCGAGGGGCCACGCAAAATCCGGTTTGCCCGGCAACGGGAAGTGACGTCTCCACCCCTTGAGTCCGGCCTTGCGAAGGAGGTCTGCCATTCGCAGTTCCGTCGTCTTGTTGCCGGAACTCTTGACGCGGGTCATGAGTTGGGAACGCGTCAGGTTGCCGAAGGTGGTCGTTTTGTGTCTACCCTTTTTCGGCCAACGCCCCATGATGTTCCTCCAGCGTCTTGCGTAGTCGCCTGCCGGCGAGTCTAGCGAACAGCGGTGGGACGGCGTTGCCGATCATATCGCAAGCCACGTCCATGTAGTCCGTCTTGAACTTGTAGGCCTCTGGAAAAGTCTGCAAAAGGGCGGCCTCACGAACCGAGATCGTAGTCCGCCGCCGGTCCGGATGGCCGAATCGGCCCTTGCACGGAGTCGTACAACCCGCCGTAATCGTCGGCGAAACGTCGTCCCAAGTCATTCTACCGTACGTGTTCGTGAATCCGTTGTAGCCGTTCTGATGACACTTCGGCCGGATGGATTCCTTGACGGCTCGCCAGGTCCTGCCCGGCACCGCGGCCTTCAGACGAACTTTTGTCTGAGGCTGAAGGTCTCGAACCACGTGCCAATTGTGTTCTTGCGGTCCGCCGTTCTTGGATGCTTGGCTGAGTCGCACCGGCGCGACCATGTGGTAAATGGCCTCTTCAACGGTGACCCACGGCAAAACGTGCTCGCCAGGCTGCCGCTCGCGTGCGTGCGTGTTCTTGGGCAGCGCGATGGCGAATCCTCTTCCCGCTAGCAGAACCAGACGGCGGCGAGATTGCGGCACGCCGTAGTCGGCCATCTGCACGACGTCGAACGTGGAAAGATATCCCAAACGTCGCAACGAGCCCAGGAAACGCTCAAATATACGCTTACCCCGCGTGGCGAGTCCCGGCACGTTCTCCATCATCACGGCCTCGGGCCGGATTTCGTCGATCAGCCGTGCCATCTCCAAGAGTAGCAAGTTTCTGGAATCCTCACGCGCGTACTTCGCCGTCAGTGAACAGAACCCTTGGCAAGGAGCGCATCCGACCAGCAAGTCCACCTTGCCGGCCGGCACGGCTGATAGCAATTCTCCACCGTCGACGTTTCGCAAGTCCCTTTCGATGAACGTCGTTTTTCGATGATTGTGCCTATAGGTTCTCGCGGCGGTAGTATCAATCTCCACCGCAACCGCCACGTGGAACCCCGCGTCGCGCAGGCCGCGCGTCAGACCTCCACACCCAGCGAACAAGTCGATCGCAGTGAAACGTTTCTTGCTCACTTCTTGCGTCCCTTCTTTGCGCCCTTCTTCACTGTCGTGCTCTTCCTTCGCGATCTGGATGCTCGTGAGGGAATTGCGCCCGCGATCTGGTCAAGCTCGGCTATCCGCGGGTCATTTGCCGGAGCGCGATCCTTTGTTACGCTCAGGAATTCTTGGTGCATAATCTCGGCCGTCGTCAGGAGGCTTTTCCATTTTCGAATATCCATTACGCCGCTCTTCTGATATATTTTCGCGTGCCCGGCGTCTTCGGAACGTATTTTGTCCGCAATCAAGAGTCCTTTCACAACGGAGCGGCGGTGCTCTGGGTCCGTGGAGTCTTCTTGAAGTCTTCGCTGGAGAAAGAGCACGTAGTCCCGAAGCTGGTCCAGTTCCACACGGCCAACGGTCGCGCCGGGGCGTTTAGCCTCAACCACGTGGGCAACCTGATACTTGTCGCCAAGGCAGAAGAAATCGAGACGTCTCGCGCCCTCTCTTGATCCAGACTTTGCCATCCCAAACTCGCGTTCAAGAAGGGAATCCAAGGCCCTCTCGTGTACTAATGTCATCCACTTAGGGTCGATAAACCAAGGATGGTCTTTCAGGTACTCCTGCATGTCAGGCTTTTCGCGAACTTCCTCGGACAGCATATCGGCAAACTTGCGAATGATCTCGACTCGCCCTTTTACGAGATGAGCCATGCTTATCGCTTCGATGATGTCCCATTCCGACAGAACTTCTTGAAAACGGTCGCGATCTTCCGGGGTTGCAGAATTGAGTTGGCGGATGACTTCGAGGAACGTCCGGTTTGTTAGAGCGCTGAACACGAATTCCACAAGCTCGTCAACCAGATCTCGTCCTTGCTGATCGGCGTCGATCTGCGGAATGGAACAAATCCTGTCAACCACGGCGGCGAAGACCCGGCTTTCACGTTGGGGCAACTTCTCTGCAAGAGACGAGTATTTGCGTACCTTGGGGCTCGTTCGCTTGGCCTCGGTTCGCTTCTTTGCCCATTCGCCCAGGAGCCATTTAACTTTCTTCTGTCCCCAAACCTTTAGAGGAACGGCTAGCGGATCTTCCCAACGCACCTTGGCCCGTCCCGTCGCGATTAAGTCAACGGCATCATCGAGATACTCCGCCTGGATTTCACCGGTCATGTACTGCATGCCGTGTTGTCCCCAAGTTCCACCACTCAGGTCAAAGAACCAGGGTTCCTGCGCGGTCTTGCCTCTAACAAACACGACAAACCCACGTTGTTCGTCGTCTTTGATTGGTGCTTTGCAGAATCCGGCCCACCATTTGACTTCATGATCGTTTTCCAGCGTCACACTTTCCCATTGTGCCTTTCGCGCCGGGAAGCGAAATTGAAAGGGGATCTCCCGTCTGGTGATCAGTTCCCCGTTGGCGTATACTCGGAACTTGTCGTCCAAGACGAGAAGTCGTCGGGCCAGCCCCATGAAGAACTGTTGCCGCGGGATGCTTCGGCTGATCTTGAGTTGGGTCAGCGATACTTGAGTCTCGGGCTTCTTTCTCGTTCCCTTTCCATCATCTTCAAGCGGTTCGGGCTCATATGGGGTCTTGGATACAAATTCGGGCGTCTTCGTTATCTTCGCGTAATCCATCGCGAAATGGGAGACCTCGCCTGTGCAAATCGTTCTGATCTCAATCCTGTTGGCAATCCCAAACCCCGACAGTTTACCGATGCCTTTCCTTCCCTGGACTCGACGAGGCTTCAGGCGGTTGTAGGGTTCCGTCCACTCTCCCCTTACTCGCCTGTCGTCGCCAACGTGCAAGTAGAGGGAATTACACTCGTCGTAAGTCATTCCTCTTCCGTCATCCCGAACAATTATTTCGTCGTCCGGCTCAATCGTCCGATCCAAAGGAATCTCAATCCACACGTTCCTGGCCATCGCATCGTAAGCGTTAGAAACAAGCTCGGCGATAGCTGGAACGCCACCGGAATACATCTGCAGGCCCAAAGCCTTAATAAGTTGACCCGCATAGGTCAGAGTGTACGAGCGTTTCTTTCGGCGGCTTCGTTTTTGGGTTGCCATGTTTCCCCTTTCCAAGGAAACGCGGGACGCTAAGGGCACCAAGACGGCCTCAAATCGCGATTCAACTCGGATCCCATCGCGCATGGTATATGATCTGTTCATGGGCGTCAAGGCTGCGCCCTGAGCGTAGCCGCCCGGTTTTCCAGGCACGTTCGATTGGGAACGAGTAGGTGAGTGCAACTGGCATCGGCATGTAGGTCGACCTGCTCAAGGTGCTTTTTCTCGATCCGGCAATCGCGTATAATAGGGAGTCTCTGCTCCTGGTGACAATCGCCCGGGGGAGTCCGTTTTGGATGCTCAAAAGACTGCTGTTTGCGAAAGTCAGACCATGACCCAATCGTGGAAACGAATCAACCGCCGCCGGTTTTTGGGGCGATCGGCTTTGGGCACCGCCGCCCTGGCACTCGGACCCGGCGAACCACCGGAGCCGCCCAAGCCCAAGCCGGTCTTCGGCCGCCGCACCCGCCGGCTGCGCCGGGCGTTGTAGCATCTGCCAACGCAACCATGGCCGAGAGGAAACCGCCGGCAGTGGGCCTGAAACCTGGTTATCCAGGGAAGGCTGAGGCAACATGTTGATCAGCACAACCACGTCCTATTGCGCGGAGTGCAAAAGCATGCACCCGGCACGGTACGAAGAGACGTCGGGGCAGGTTATCTATACCATTGACTGTCCAAAGGGCGGCCAGCCAACAATCGTCTCGAGCGACCCCAAGCTGTTCACAAGCATCCGATCTCACCACCTCTTCCCGCACGATGCACACCCGCCCATTCCACCCCGAAGGCGTTCCTATATCCTCGAGATAACCGACCGCTGCAACCTCGATTGTCCGATTTGCTATGCCGGGACCGGCTCGCGAGGGCAGTCGTATCGGCCGCTGGAGGAAGTTCGAGATCTGGGCAAGAGGATCACCGCAGACGGGGGCCGATACGTATCTCTCAGCGGGGGAGAACCGACCGTTCACCCGCAACTGCCGCAGATCATCGCCATGCTGCGCGGGGAGCTTGGACTCTCGCCGTATCTCATCACTAACGGATTGAGGATCGCCGAAGATTACGACTATCTATTGACTCTGAAGGAGGCGGGGCTGGGCAAGGTAAAACTCCAGTTCGACACGCTGGACAACAGTGTCTACAAGGCGATGCGCGGACGCCACGACCTGGGCGAAAAGTACCAGGCCGTAGACAACGTCGTTTCGGCCGGCCTGCGTCTGGGTTTGGTTACTACCGTGTGCGAACTCAATCTTGGGGAGTTAGGGGGAATACTCCAGTACGCTCAGAGGTTCGTGCCGCCGCTGGACTCGTTGGTATTTCAACCGCTGGTGCCGATTGGAAGATTCCCCGCCGCACTGAAGTCGGTCACTCGTGAGGACATCATTCACTCTCTTGCCCGCTGCGGGGGCCAATCTGATTTGCAGACGGGAGATTTTCTCCCCTTTGCAAGATTGCGTTCCCGTCGAAGCGGTGTTCACCCCGACTGTTCCGCACACGTCTTCATGAGTGTCGACGGAGACGGGACTTACCCCTTGATACGGGATATCGACGCCCGCGAACCCCGCAGTGGCATTAAGGGTCCTCATGCCCGCCCGCCAGAGCAGCCATCTGCCCGGGTGCACAGGGCCCGTGGTTCGCGCCGGTCCACACGTGTTGATGGCCCCGAAGTCCCCGGCAGCACAAGCGGTTTGCGGAAGGTCAGGCGCAGGCGCAACCTGTTCTTGGTGAGCGTGATAGCCTATATGCGCCCGGAGACACGAGACGAGGATCGCCTGGCCAGGTGCACCGTCTGTACGGTGGCCCGGCAGGGTTTTTCCGGACTCTGCCAGAGGAGTTGCAGCGGACAAACCGGACCTATTAGCCGCGAGTGAAGAGTCAATCATCTCAATGCTGGAGCACGGATTGCTCGGACCGAGGCGTCAGACCGGGTACGGTGGCACCGCGTATTTCGGTCGCCAGCCACGCCTGCCGAGCTGACTCTTGCATAGTAAACCCACGCCCAGGGACCTTGACGGTGTTCGCCCATAACTCGCCGGCATCTGCTCGACCATCACTCGAGGGCTCCAAGTTTGAAGAGGTAAGCCGATGACTGAACGCGACGCCCTGATCTCCCGCCGCCGTTTTTTGGAAACTTCGGCGCTGGGAACTGCCGCGGCGGCACTTGGACCGGCTGCGGCACAGTCGGCCGAGGCCGATGCGAACCAGCGGCCGAATCTGATCTATGTCTTTGCCGACCAACTGCGATACCTCTCGTGTGGCTACGCCGGTGACCGGCGGGCGCATACGCCTAATATCGATCGGCTGGCGGCCGGGGGCGTCGACTTCCGCAACTGCGTTTCGATGATGCCCGTCTGCTCGGCGTATCGGGCGTCGCTGATCACCGGCAAGTACACCACCACCACGGGGATGGTGATCAACGAACTGAGGCTCAGTCCCGAACACGAGTGTTTCGGGCACGTGCTCACCCGCAGCGGATACGAAACCGGTTACATCGGCAAGTGGCACGTCTGGGCCAACCAACTGGGGCATCACGAGGATGACCGCAACGGGTTTACCCCTCCAGGTCCCTACCGGATGGGGTTCGACGGATACTGGGCCGCCTACAACTTCCATCATCGCTACTTCGACGCCTCTTATTATCGCGACGAACCGAAAAAGACACCCTATCGCCGGCCGGGTGTGAAGCGTCCCTATGAGCCCGACGCTCAGACCGATATGGCCATCGACTTCGTCGACCGGGCCGCCAAGGGCAGCCGGCCGTTCTCGTTGTTCCTCTCCTACGGCACGCCGCACGACCCCTGGGGCTTCAATAACGTGCCCGAGCATTTTGCCGACATGTTCCGCGACGTGCGATTTCCCAACCCGCCGAATTTCTCGAGCACGCAAGACCCCTACGCCGACGGCTGGGGGACCATGGGCGAGACGTATCTGAAGAACCTCCAGCAGTACCGCCAGGGCTACTATGCCATGGTGGCCAACCTCGATTGGAACATCGGCCGGCTGATGGCGGCCCTGCGGAAGTCGGGCGAGCTGGACAACACGATCGTGGTCTTCACCTCCGATCACGGCGAGATGTTCGGTGCCCACGGCCGCCGGGCCAAGAACATCTTTTACGAGGAAGCGGCCCGGGTGCCGTTTCTGGTACACTGGCCGGACCGGATCGCCCCCGGCGGCGTGTCCGACGCGTGCCTGAATACGCCCGACATCATGCCCACCGTCCTGGGATTGATGGACCTGCCCGTGCCCCAGGCGGCCGAAGGGATGGATCTGAGTCACTGTGCGCTGGGCCGGGAAGGCCCCCAGCCGGAGGCCGCGCTGATGCAGAACACCGGCGCGTGTGCCGCCTGGGAAGACGGCTATGAATGGCGGGCGCTGCACGACAAGAGGTTCACCTACGCGGTCTATCGCCGCGACCGATCCGAGTTGCTGTTTGACAACCGCAACGATCCGTACCAGATGCAGAACCTCGCCGGCAGGGCCAAACATGCCGACCGGCTGGATCACTTCCGCCGGATGTTGAAGCGCCGGATGGAGGAGCTCAACGACGGCTTTGAGAAGTGTACCTGGTATCGCGAGCACTGGACGCAGGACCGCAATATCATCCGCGGCGCCAAAGGCGGCAGCCACGACCTGGACGCGCTGCGCGCGATCGTGCGGAAGTACTTCGCCTAGGGGGTCGTGGCAGGGTACATTCCGCATAGATACTCCTCTTGGGGGAGTGTCCATGCACAATTTAGGGCATTATTGCCCGCTGAAACTCCTCTTTTGGGCCTGATCTGAGCGTCGGGGCCTTCTCGTCTGGGCAGGCAAAAAAAAGGGCTCTATTGTTGGACACGGGCGCTCTGGGTCTGATAGAATTGCCGATCGAAGCTGGGCAGTCTAGGTAAACATTGCGGCCAACGGAAGGCTTGCCGGCGCTCGGAAGCGACTGCTTTGCTGCAAGGGCTTCGATAGATTCCCGCCTGACGAATTACCTGCCAAGCACCCTTGGGGTAAATCCTTCCCTTTGCCCCTCCCCAATTTGCCGTGCTGATGATGGCTGCACCAGTGTGTTTACAGGGTTGATCATCCACCACCCATGTGCGCTACAGTTGCCCCCAGCGCCGACCAGCAACATCCCTCACCGGACGCTGTAACACAACAATCGTGCGCTGATGAGTCGGCTGCACCTCGAAGCTGGTGCAGCACCGTGATGGCTCAAGCGTTTTCGGTGGTCATGACTCGCGCAGGAGGTGCGGCGGATTGTCTGTTTGCTGGCACTGCCGGCATTGCGTTGAGTGTGTGGACAGAACCACACTGATTGCGTGGGAAATGAGACTGCAAGCGATGCTAGCGTTGCTTGTTTCTCTCGTTGGATAATTGAGCTAATTGCTGTTGGTTGCTGTTATAGCTGGCTGATAGAATCGCGGCACTGGAATTCGACAAGCAGCACGTCGAACCTTACAGCGTGACGTGCTTCGACAAGAAGCAGATTTGCTGCCGGTCGGATCCAACCTACCTTCCCTCACATGCATACCTACCAACCGCTGTGTGAATCCCTACCGTCGTACGGTGCGGGCCTGACGGGCGCGTCCGTCAGTAGCTGCTCGTTTGCCGCAGCCGTACGCAGAGGTCTGACTGTGCCCAGCAGCCGGGCGGACCTTCGGGGACATTAGCTGTTTCCTCGCGCCGGGCGTGCGCGGCGTGCGAGGATCCTGCCTTACGAATTCCTACCGAGTGATCCATCCGTGTCGATCGGGTGGAGCCCACCTTGATGCTTAATGCTCTAGCTTGACGATCCATCCGCCCCCGGGCGGAAATCGTGCTTCGGAACAGAAGAGGGGCAAGAAGGTACCTTCTGGAGTTGCGTTTGTTTCCCGCCGCTTTTCGGCCGAGCGACAGGGCCCAGGGAGGGTCTTGCCGTGCGACGGGTTATTGACCCGTTTTTCGCAGCAAAAGGAGGTGCTCCCATGCGGAGTCTCACACTACAAATCCGTCTGTCTCTAGTCGTCTTGCTGATTTCCAGTTTCGCCGCTCCCGCCAGCGCGGGAACTCCCTCGGAGGTGCTCGACGCCTACGTAAAAGCCTACACCCAGATGGGCAAGAACGCCGCGGTGATCTTCAGCCAGGAGAACACCCGAGCCAACGCCCGGACCAACCTGTTCAAGTCTTGGGTGGACGCGCAGTGCAAAATCCTCAAGGCCAAGGGCGACTGGATCACGGCGGTGGCCAACGCCAACGGGACCAACGCCAAGACACTCCAGACGCTCCAGCAGGTCCGCAGCGCGGCGCTGGACAACAATCTCAAAACGGCCAAGACGTTTTACGAGAAGCGGAGCCTGTACGACGGCTATCAGGGCCTCAACACGCAGAAGCGTCCCACTCAGGAGGACGCCATCCGCTACGGCAAGGCCACGCTTCCAGGGCGGCTGGCCAGCTATGAGTTGGAACCGGCCCGCGGCGGGATCTATTGGCCCGAGGTGCTGCTGGAGGAGGAGTTCGCGGATTGCCGGATTCGGCTGAACGGACTTTTTGCCCAGCGGAGCACGGCCCCCGGCGGCTCAAGAAGTGACGTCTCCCGGCAGGTCCAGACGGCCACGGCTCAGATGCGTCAGCAGCTCTGTTCGAAGATCCGGGGGATGACTCCTACGGAATACATGGCTGCCCGGAAGTTCCTGGAGAAGCTGGCCCACGAGGCCAGATTTCCGGCCCGGATCGAGGGCGTAGCCAGCAAGTAACGAGCAAACCAATACCGGCGGCAGGTGATCCGCCGCCGGGCACCGACGCGAAGCGTTGGTCGGCGAGTGTTTTTCACTACCAAACTCTGCTTCAAAAAAACCACAAAAAAAATCAGGAGTTAGTCCAATGTCGAGCAATACGCAAACTCTCCGTCTGATTCTGGTCGTTCTGATGGTCGCCGGCACGGGAATTTACGCCAGCGCCGCTCCACCGTCGCAGGTGCTGGACGCCTACGTGAAGGCCTACACCCAGATGGGCAAGAGCGCGGCGGTGATGTTCAGCCAGGAGAACACCCGAGCCAACGCCCGGACCAACATGTTCAACACCTGGGTGGACGCCCAGTGCAAGATCCTCAATGCTAAGTCGGCCTGGATTACGGCCGTGGCCAACGCCAACTCGACCAACGCCAAGACGCTGGTCACACTGCAACAGGTCCGCAGCCTGTCGCTGGACAACAATCTGAAGACGGCCAAGACGTTTTACGACAAGCGGACATTGCACGCCGGCTATCAAGGGCTGAAAACCCGCAAGCGGCCCACCCAGGAGGACGTGATCCGCTACAGCCGGGTCTCGGTTCCGCAGCGGCCGGCCAAATTCCAGTTGGAAGCGTCCCGCGGCAAGATCTATTGGCCCGAGGTGCTGCTGGAGGAGGAGTTCTCGGATTGCCGAATTCAACTCGACGGCCTGTTCGCCCAGCGGAACGTGGCCCCCGGAGGCTCGGGAAGCAACGTTTCCCGGCAGGTCCAAACGGCGGCCATTCAGATGCGCCAGCAACTCCGCTCGAAGATCCGGGAGCTGACCCCGGTCGAGTACGTGGCCGCCCGGAAGTTCCTGGACAGCCTGGCCTTCGAGGTGCGATTTCCAGCCCGGATCGAGGGCATGGCCAGCAATTGAGCAGGAGAAAATCGGTGCTGATACGCGGTAAACCCGCACGTCCGCCCCGAAGTGGGGGGGGTGGTGGCGGGGAGGCAGCAGGCCACCGGGTACCAGGATGGCTCGTCGACAGCCGCTCGGCGCCGGTGTATACTGGGCGTCAACAGGGCTGGCGGGAGCGTTGCTACCGGCGGCTTGCCGATCCGAGCCCAGTGGTGCTTGACGGAGGGTGGTGGCACTCGGTTGGCGGTTAGGCTATGTTAGACGCGTGACCGATGAGGTTCCGGCATTATTCCGATAATTGACAGTCATGCCCGAACGGTTCGTGGCTCCATTTGCCGTGCCAAGGGAGTCTGCCCCCTTTGTTCTTTCCAAGCTTGAGATGAGGAGTTGTCAGATGAAGAGAGACGATCGCACCAGAAAGGGATTTTTGAGGATGCCCTGGCTGTTGGCCGTTTCAGTGCTGCTGTGCTGCGTGGCGGCTGCGGCAGAGGCCGCAAGGTATCTGGGCCCCACGGCGGTGGTCGCATCGAAGGACGCCCGGAGCTTGTACGTTGCCAATACGGATGCGAAACAGATCGCAGTGGTCGACGTTTCGAGCAGCAAGGTCGTGGGCTCGATTGACTTGCCGGCGGAACCGACGGGCATGGTGCTGAGCCCGGATGGACGTTCGTTGTACGTGACCTGCGCCGCGCCGAAGAGCACGGTTTGCGTGGTGGACGTAAAATCGAGGAAAGTGCGTGGGCGGATTCCAGCGGGCCACACGGCCATGAGCCCGGTGGTCAGCCCCGACGGCAAGAAGCTTTACGTCTGCAACCGCTTCGACAACAACGTTTCGGTGATCGACCTGGAGGACAAGAAAATCTCCCGCGTGAAGACCTCGCGTGAACCGCTGGCGGCGGCCATTACCCCCGACGGCAAGTCGGTGTTTGTGATCAATCACCTGCCGGTGGACCGGGCCGACGGATACGACGTGGCGGCGCTGGTGACGGTGATCGACACCAAGACCAACAAGTCGTCTGCGATCCGGCTGCCCAACGGCAGCTCCAGCCTGCGGGGAGTGTGCGTTGCGCCCGACGGGAAACACGCCTACGTGGTACACATCTTGGCCCGATATCAGATGCCCACCACGCAACTGGAGCGGGGGTGGATGAACACCAACGCGATCAGCGTGATCGATGCGCAGAGCAGGAAACTCGTAAACACCGTGCTGTTGGACGACGTCGATCTGGGGTCGGCCAATCCGTGGGGCGTGGCCTGCACCGCCGACGGAAAGTCGATCTGCGTGACCCACGCCGGCACCCACGAACTGAGCGTGATCGACCAGGCAGCCCTGCTGGAAAAACTGGTGGCGATATCTGCTGACAAGCGCGCCGACGGCAAAGGCACTTACTCCGGCGACAGCGGAATCTACGCTTCGACCACTGCCGCCGACGTGCCCAACGACCTGGCGTTCCTGGTCGGTCTGCGACGTCGAATCATGCTCCAGGACGGCGGGACCTGGGGATGGCTGGGTGTGGAAGACCCCAGTGAGATTAACGGCGCACGGGGGTTGGCCGTGATCGGCTCGAACGTCTATGTGGCGATGTACTTCAGCGACAACCTCGCCGTGGTAGACCTGGAGTCGAAGTCGAGACGGCCGGTTTCAACGATTGCCTTGGGCCCCAAGCCGAAACTGAGCCAGGCCCGCCGCGGAGAGATGCTCTTCAACGACGCCACGATCTGCTTCCAGCATTGGCACAGTTGCGGAAGCTGCCATCCGGATGCCCGGGTAGACGCCCTGAACTGGGATCTGATGAACGACGGGCTGGG